>Ga0209194_1000020_pt1 | contig 178924 bp, 174 predicted proteins | sample COGITO_mtgs_1004_FD_184787 | JGI IMG/M metagenome (GOLD analysis project Ga0209194, IMG submission 184787) | Pelagic marine microbial communities from North Sea - COGITO_mtgs_100413 (SPAdes) (version 2) | ecosystem: Environmental > Aquatic > Marine > Epipelagic ... | reverse complement strand
CGTACATAAAGATACAGCAACTTTAATAATTGGTAAAGCTTGATATTGAAACAAAGGCGCTTGACTCATGATTTGAGACGATCCTTTGCCACCAATTTTTTTGGTAAAATACCTACATCCATACTGATGAACATGACCGGGCATTCACGTGAAACAACCTTTATGAGTTATATCGGAAAAGATCAGAACCGAGATCGGTATGCTGATGAATTTATGCAAGTAATGAGTGTGATGGAAATGTAAAATTTAGTCCATACGCTTCCAGCGCTGTGTTCTCCCAATAAAAGAAAAGCCTATGAAACCGCGAACATTTAATTCTGAATCACCCTCCAAGGTCAGCGTACATTGGTATTCTTTACCGTTTGCAGGGTCTAAAATTGTTCCACCAGTCCATTGTTCCTCATCCCGTGTTAACCCTTTAAGGATTATAAGCCCTTCAATGGGTTGATTTAGTTCAGATCCCGTACAGTTGGTACAAAGTTGGTCTTGGTCTTCCTCGAGTAATAAGGTTTCTATGCGGCCGTAGAGCGTATCGTTTTCTATATACAGCTTGATAATGGACTTCTCGACGCCGGTTTCATCGTCGATGGTAACCCAATTACCCTCAAAATCGGGAGTTTGTATGAACAAAGAAAGGAACAGGAAATAGGTAGCTAGCATCTTTTTTCTTTAAAAGTAAACGATTTTATTCAATTCGGTTTTACGTATCTTGGCTAAACAGTTCTAATTAAATAATAAAATGGTTTTAAAAATTTTAAAAATTATCCCTCTAATCCTGGGGATCGTTTGCTTTGCGGAAGTAGGTTACTTGCACTTTATGCTGAGCTTTATAGACGTCCCCTACTTGGTTCTTGGAATCATACTCAGCAGTTTATCACTATTTTTACTTAGAAAAAAATAACCCCTAATACCAAAATCTATGTATTTCAGTGAAAGCGAAGAATGGTTGGTTGTGCTTGCTGCATCTGTAATTATTATTGGATTATTAGTCAAAAGTTATCGCGACTATAAATCAATGACAGCGGAGATGAACAAGAAAATTAAGCGCCAAAAAGACGATGAAGCCTACATAAAAAAACTAAAAAAAGTTGTGGATGAAAAAAATGAAGAGCTTCAAAAAATGATTAAAAATCAGAAAAAAACCTAGAAACGAAACCCATTCAAACTGTTGTTTATCGTTGAGAAAATAAGTTATATTTGTACCTACAAATGTTAATCAACACCAGACCCTTCATATGAAAACTGTTTTTCATGCCGCAGCGACACGGGGCAACCAAAATCATGGATGGCTCAGTGCCAATCACTCCTTTAGCTTTGCTAATTATTATGATCCCAATCGAATTAACTTTGGGGCTTTGCGGGTACTAAATGATGACGATATAGCAGCAGGAAAGGGCTTTGGGACGCATCCGCACAACAATATGGAAATTATAACCCTCCCGTTAAAAGGCGATCTAGAGCACCAAGACAGTATGGGGCATTCTGAAGTAATTCAGGAGGGTGATATACAGGTTTTAAGCGCTGGAACTGGAATTGAGCACAGTGAGTATAACAAAAATAAAGATCGACCCATAAACCTGCTTCAATTATGGATTTTTCCAAACAAGCAGAACGTTAGCCCGCGCTATGATCAAAAATCTATTCGAGATTTGAAAAAGGAAAATGAATTTTATCAAATTTTATCTCCAAATCCAGAAGATGCTGGGGTTTGGATCCATCAAAACGCTTGGATGCATTTAGGGGATTTTACTGAACACAAAGAAGCGCATTATACCATAAAAGATAAAAAAAACGGTGTTTATGTCTTTATGCTCGAAGGCGAAGCTACCCTCGGCTCGCACAGCCTAAAAAAAAGAGACGCCCTGGGAATTTGGGAAACTGAAAGCCTGAGCATAATTGCACAACCCAATTCAAGAATATTCTTGATTGAAGTTCCTATGAATTTTTAACCTTATAAAATGAATACAGAAATTACTGCTGCTGCACTACTAGAAAAGTTGGTTAAAAAAATTGAAACAAATGATGTAAAGGATTCCGTCCACAAAATAAAACTCATGACTGCTCGAGACGTAATCCGAGAATTAATTCGATGATTTAAACGGAATTAAAACCATACACTCAAACAATAAATCTTTAACAATGGCGCCCTGATTTTCAGAAATTGAATTACATTTGAAGTAACACGCATTCAATTTCAGATACTTATGTCATTCAAGCCCCAACTTGCTGCATTCTTATTAAGTGGCCTTATACTATACAGTCAAGAAATTCCACCCATACAAAAGTATAGGTCTCAAGAAACTGGTTCCGGGAATCAAAACTGGATGATAAGCCAGGGACTGGAACTTGGCCAGCAATTTGGATGTTAGGAGCTAACATTAATACGGTTGGATGGCCCGCCTGCAGAGAAATCGATATTATGGAGCAAAAAGGTTTGGATAAAAATACAATCTCAGCAGCATTACATAACCTATCAAGCTCAGGAAATACTGAGAAAACCAAAGAAACTTCAGTTACTGGATCGACAACAGGTTTTCATGTATATGCAGTAAACTGGACCGCAGAAAAGATTGAATTCTCGATAGATGGTGTGGTGTTCTATACCTATAATACTACAGTGAAGACAAATGAAAACTTGCCTTATAATGCATCTCCGTTTATAATACTAAACCTGGTTATGGGTGGCAGTTTAGAAGGAGATATTCCTGCTGACTTTACAGAAAGTAAAATGGAGATAGACTATGTTCGAATATACCGTCAAAAAACATCCTAGATTCTTGAAAAAAATTATTATTATATATGTATCTTTAAGCTTTATTAATAAGCCCGAAAAATCAAATGAAAACAGTTGATTGTGTGGGTTAAAATTAAAAAATAACAATCCCTAACTGAAACGTTGTTGGGGTTTTTATATGTCAGACAACTATTATAAGAGGAGTCTTTGTGAGTAGAAAATTATAGGAATATACAAGGTGAATTCACCAATAAAATAATTAAACTAAAAATACCATGTTAAAAAATCATTGCTTCTACATTTTACTCTGTATCGGCCTTCTAGGAAATGCTCAACAAGACGCAAATCAAACGATCGAAACTAAAGTTGAAACACTTTTGGCAAAAATGACCTTGAAAGAAAAGATTGGTCAAATGAATCAATACAACGGTTTTTGGAATGTCACAGGGCCAGTACCTGAGGGTGGCGATGCGGAAGCAAAATACAATCACCTAGCGAAGGGATATGTTGGTTCAATGCTGAACGTACGGGGCGTAAAAGAAGTGCGTGAAGTACAAAAAGTTGCCGTTGAAAAATCAAGATTAGGAATTCCTTTAATTATTGGATTTGATTTAATTCACGGATATAAAACCATTAGTCCTATTCCCTTAGCAGAATCTGCAAGTTGGGATTTAGAGGCCATTAAATATTCTGCAGCAATTGGAGCCAAAGAGGCTGCTGCCGCTGGAATCAATTGGACTTTTGCCCCTATGGTAGACATAACACGTGATGCCCGATGGGGAAGAGTTATGGAAGGTGCAGGAGAAGATCCCTATTTAGGCAGTAAAATAGCTGCTGCTCGTGTACAAGGTTTTCAAGGAGAAGATTTAACATCACCCCATACCGTTGCTGCATGCGCAAAGCACTTTGCTGCATACGGATTTGCAGAAGGTGGTCGTGATTACAATACGGTTGACATCGGGCTGAATACGCTCCACAACATTGTATTGCCTCCCTTTAAAGCGGCTGTAGATGCTGGCGTAAAAACCTTTATGAATTCGTTTAACGACCTCAATGGAATACCTGCAACTGCTGATGCATATTTACAAAGAGATCTTTTAAAAGGTGCTTGGGGCTTTGACGGTTTTGTGGTATCTGACTGGGGTTCTTTGAGAGAAATGATGGATCACGGATATGCTAAAGACAGAAAACATGCAGGCGAATTGGCATTAAATGGTGGATCTGATATGGATATGGAATCCTATATCTACTTCGAAGAATTAGAAGGTTTACTCAAAGAAAAAAAGGTAACGCTAGCACAAATTGATGATGCCGTAAAAAGAATTTTACGCGTAAAATATGAATTGGGATTATTTGATGATCCTTACCGCTACTTGGATGAGAAAAGAGAACAAGAAGTTACAGGATCACAAGAGATTTTAGATGGTGTTTTAGACATGGCTAAAAAGTCTATTGTCCTCTTAAAAAATGAAAAACAAACACTTCCTCTAAAGAAAAAAGGACAGCGAATTGCATTAATTGGACCTCTAGCTGCTGACAAAAATAGCCCGTTGGGAAATTGGAGAATTGCAGGGGAAGACAACTCCGCAATCTCGGTTCTTGAAGGTTTGAATGCCTATAAAGGAAATAAAATTGTTCACCAACAAGGTGTGAAATTAGTAAATAAAATCCCAGCCGGCTTTCATGAAGAGGTGTCAATAAACACTACCGATAGAACCGGTTTTGAAGCCGCAAAAAAGGCAGCAGCTAATGCAGATGTAGTCTTAATGGTCTTAGGGGAATACGGTTTTCAGTCTGGAGAAGGGCGCAGTAGAGCTAATTTGGATTTACCCGGACTTCAACAAGAATTATTAGAGGAAGTTTATGCCATCAATCCCAACATTGTTTTGGTATTGATGAACGGGAGACCGTTGGTTTTGAATTGGGCAGCAGAACACCTTCCTGCTATTGTAGAAGCCTGGCACTTAGGTACACAAAGCGGACACGCAATTGCACAAGTTCTTTACGGAGATTACAACCCTGGAGGAAAACTTCCAATGAGTTTCCCAAGAAGTGTTGGTCAAATGCCCCTTTATTATAACTACAAAAGCACAGGGCGTCCCGGTGCCGATGGAGAGGATCAAGGCAGTGTCTTTTGGTCGCACTATGGAGATGAGAAAAACAGCCCACTCTACCCCTTTGGGCATGGTTTAAGCTACACAGAGTTTAGTTACTCACCCATTGAGCTTAGTGCTTCAGAAATGACCCCTGAGGGCTCTGTCAATGCATCTGTACTCTTGACTAATACTGGGAAGGTAGAAGGAAAAGAAGTTGTTCAACTCTATATACAAGATCCATACGCTAGTGCCGTTCGTCCCGTACGAGAATTAAAAGGTTTTGAATTGGTCTCTCTTAAGCCTGGAGAATCCAAACGCATTGATTTTACGATTGACGAAAAGATGCTTCAATTTTATAGCGCAAATAATACCTGGGAGTCTGAAGCTGGTGACTTTAATATTTTTATTGGAACCGACTCCACTACTGAAAGAAAAGTTACTTTTGTTTTAAAGTAAAAAAAAACGCTAATACAGCTGCACAATTAATTGTCTTTTTTTCGAATAAAGATTGAGCAAAGACAATTAATTAAACCCTGTATTTGTTGACAATAAACACAAGGAGCCTAACCTGCGTTAGTGTTTTTTGTAACTCACCATTAATTAAAAATCTTGAAAGATTAGCTCTTCAGGGTATGTTTTATTTATGAAAAAGATCTATTATATTATTTGTTTTTTATTCTTTGTGGGATGTGGTTCCAACGAAATTGAAGAGGGTACTCCCCCAATTGTAATAACTCCTGAACCCATTGTACAAGTTCCGCAGGGGTGTCCTAGCGGAAGAGTGGCAGATGCAAGACCGACTGGCGACTTCAGTACCCTTGTTTGGGCTGATGAGTTTAACGAGGACGGAGCCCCTTGTGACAACAATTGGTTTCATGAAATTATTCCTCCCAGTAACGGCGGTTGGTATAATAACGAGCAGCAGTTCTATACCGATAGCAGATCGAATTCTATAGTCGAAGATGGTGCGCTGAAAATTACAGCCATAAAAGAACCATTTGAAGGAAAGGAGTATACCTCAGCTCGAATGACTACTCAAGGTCTTTTTGAATTCCGCTATGGAAAAGTTGAAATCAGCGCGAAACTACCAGTAGGTCAAGGAACATGGCCTGCATTATGGTTTTTAGGTGCAAATATTGATTCTGTAAGCTGGCCTCAATGTGGTGAAATGGATCTAATGGAACACGGAAACGGAGAGCCAGGTTTGGTTTCTTCAGCTGTTCACCAAGCAAACGAAAATGGGGATGCCTACTACATCAGTGGAGAGCAGATAATTGAAAATGTATCTACTGAATTTCACCTATACACCATGGAATGGACCTCAACAGCAGTTCGGTTTTATGTAGACGGAAAACAACATCATGAGGTTTTAATATCGGGCGATTCGCCCTTTAAACGATTTTTCTTTATTCTTGTAAACGTAGCTATGGGAGGGAATTTTACAGGGAATATAATTGATCCTGATTTTGTTTCATCCTCCATGTATATAGATTATATTCGTGTGTATCAATAAACTACTTTACAATGAGAGCAGCAGCCCTACTTCTTATTTCGCTCAGTTGCATGTCACTTGGAGCACAGCTTAAGGATAAAAAATTAATTTGGTCTGATGAATTCGATCAAGCTACTTTGAATTCTGATTATTGGACATTCGAATTAGGAGACGGATGCCCTTACCTATGTGGCTGGGGTAATAACGAACGTCAAATCTATACGGACACAAACCACCTCCTGCGAGATGGAAACTTGGTGCTTCAAGCGCGCTTGGAAGACGGTGAATATACTTCCACAAGAATAATAACCAAAGAGAAGCTTGAATATACCTACGGATATTTTGAAGTACGCGCTAAGCTTCCCGTAGGCCAAGGAATATGGCCCGCTTTTTGGATGCTGGGCAGTAATATTTCAGAGGTTCAATGGCCTCTTTGTGGTGAAATCGATGTACTGGAATACGTTGGTAGAGAACCGGGAGAAATTTTTACTTCCCTACACACCAAAGCTAGCCATGGAAATACCATCAATACAAAGAAAACTAAATTACCAGTAATTGAAGATGGTTATCACATCTATGCCGCTGATTGGAACAAAGACCAAATAGAGTTTTTTGTAGATGGTGAACGTGTATATACCTTTATCCCAAAAAACAAAACTCAAGCGGAGTGGCCCTTTGACCAACCTTTTTATCTTTTATTGAACCTAGCGGTAGGCGGAAATTTTGGAGGTCCAGAAGTAGATGATTCTATTTTTCCACAAGAATTCATCATTGATTATGTTCGGGTCTATCAATAGAGTTCCAAGGCTATCCTGTAAACATCAACTTCTTCATCAATTTGCGTAAAAGGACAAAGGCTAGAATGGTAACCGAAAATAAGATAAGGCCTTCAAGGTATTCTCCGTATATAAAATAACCCGTACTGAAGAGAGCGCCATAGATTCCTACAGAGCCTACAAGCATACATAAAATCCCCGTTGGAACATTCCATGCTCTTTTTTCGGTATCGAGATCAATCCCGTCTTCTTTTGCATCTGAAACTACTTTATCCCAACCTGGCCCACCCGGCTGCGTAATTTTATAGAATTCGTTTAACGTTGACTTATCAGAAGGAGGCGTCAATAAAGTCACAACGACCCATGAAACTGTAGTAATGGCTACACCCAACACAAGCTGAATATCATTGGCAATTGGATCAAAACCTAGTTTTACATGGATCAGTTTAAAGTATAATGCAAGAATAAAGGAAACCGTCATGGCAGTTACCTCACTGTAAGCGTTAATTCGATACCAGAACCAACGCATGATGAAAAGTAAGCCAGTTCCTGCTCCAATTTGAAGTAAAATCTGAAAGGCTTCCAAAGCATTACTCAGTAAGAGTGCAAAAAGCGCAGAAGCTATCATCAAGACCACCGTGCTCAAGCGTCCAATTTTAACCAATTCTTTTTCCGAAGCATCCGGCTTTACAAAACGTTGATAAAAGTCATACACTACATAACTCGATCCCCAATTCAAGTGAGAAGAAATAGTAGACATAAAAGCAGCGATAAGAGAAGCTACAATAAGGCCGATAAGTCCTGCTGGTAAAAAAGTCATCATAGCAGGATACGCTAAATCATCTTTTACAATACTTGGATCAATATTGGGAAATGCAAGTTGAATGGATTGGATGTCTGGAAATATAATTAAACTCGCCAAAGCAATAAGAATCCAAGGCCAAGGGCGTAAAGCATAGTGAGCGAAATTGAATAATAGGGTAGCCCAAACTGCATTTTTTTCGTCTTTTGCAGACAACATACGTTGGGCTATATAACCTCCACCACCTGGCTCAGCTCCAGGATACCATACACTCCACCACTGAACGGCAATAGGCAATATGAATAGGGTTATGAAAACTTCACGTTGTTGGAAGTCTGGAATAAAATCTAACTTAGGTACTACATTAGGGTGTGTCAATAAATTTTCTAGCGTTCCAATTTGAGGTAAATCAATGATGTAGTAGGTCGCCCAAAAAGTAGCTCCCATTGCTAAAATAAATTGGAAAAAATCGGTAATAACCACTCCTTTTAATCCGCCTAAAGAACTGTATAAAACGGTTATGGTAGATGCTATAACCAAAGTTTCAATAGCTGTAAACCCTAAGAGTACACTTCCTATTTTGATGGCTGCCAAACAAACCGACGCCATGATCATGATGTTGAAAAATACACCTAAGTACAGGGCTCGAAATCCGCGTAAAAATGCAGCACCTTTTCCGCTATATCGGAGTTCATAGAATTCTAAATCTGTTACTACACCCGATTTGCGCCACAGTTTTGCATAGACAAAAACAGTCAGCATTCCAGTCAATAAGAAGGCCCACCAAACCCAGTTCCCAGACACTCCATTTTTACGGACAATATCGGTAACTAAATTGGGTGTGTCGGCTGAAAAAGTAGTGGCAACCATGGATATTCCCAACAACCACCAGGGCATATTCCTCCCGGATAAGAAAAATTCGGTCGTACTGGTACCTGCCTTTCTAGAAACTACTATTCCAATAACCAGGGTTAGTGCAAAAAATAAAATAATAATACCCCAGTCTAAAGTTGAAAGTGTCATAGCAAATAAATTTGAGTCCTAAATGTATAAAAAAGTACGTAGTGTTCAGCCTTTTTGAGCTTTTAAATAGTGTGCCAAAAGTAATAGATCCTTTTTTGTTGTCAAATCAGGAACATGTTCTTGCATGGGAATCCCTTTCACAGATATTGGGTGCTCCTGAATCATATGGAGTAATACCGTTGGAAGTTCCTTTTCATCTCGATCTAGATGAATGGGACAATCGCTTAAAAACGAATACAATACATTTCCGTCGAAAGTAAAGGCATTCATACTAATATAAACGCTTCCGTGTTCATCTATTGCCTTGTTCAAGTCAGCTGTAGCTGGTTTTTCAACAATGTTTTGTAAGTAGAAATCCGAGTCGAAAACAAGGAGTGCAAAGCCAGCGATTTTTTCTTTGGTGAAATTTAACGACTTCGAATCGTAAGCAATCAAACCACTCCCTTGTTCAATTGATCTGAGTCTACGAAAAGCATTCACGGAGTACAGGTTATCGCTGTTACATACCGAAAAACGATTTTTTTGTAGGACCGGAAATTGCTCCAAAGCTTGAAAAACTGCATCAGCTGTACCCAAAGGTTTTGTTCTTCCCTGGGGAATATGTTGGGTTACAAAAACAAAATGAAGCTGGTCTAAATTAGGGTGCGAACGCATAGTTGAACGGAAAAAAGAAGCATCAGCAGCAGTGATTAAATAGATGGTTTTATAACCAGCTTCTTGAGCGTTCCGCAATAAGTAATACAACAGGGGTTTTCCATCTTCTCCGATCTCAATAAGCCCCTTGGTTCTGTTATTCGCCTGTTCTGTGGCAGCTGTCCCAATATTCTTTGCTACAGATGCTTTCATGCGAGAAGAAGCTCCCGCTGCCATGATGAGGAGCGATCGGATCATTAAGCACTTATGTTTACTGAACTTCCGTTCGATTGAGTAACTTCGAAAGCATCAATAGCTCCAGCTTTTTTCATCGCAGATATGAGTTCTTCTGTGTTGTTTTTATTCGTCATTGCAACGATACAGCCACCACCGCCAGAGCCAACAATTTTTGCTCCACAGGCCCCAGCTTCTATAACAGCTTCAATCATGGCGTTTATTTTTGGAGGTGAAATTTTTAAATTCAACCGTAATTGTTCGTGATGTTGATTCATCAAATCACCTAATACAATAGGATCGGGATTTGATTTGTCTAATTCTATCTTAGCCTTCTTTGTTATGGAATGGTTGATCACGGCAGCTGTAAAAACAGCCTTCAATTCATAATCTACACAATTCAAATAACGATGCAGATCGATACTCTTTGCCTCAGCGATTTCAAATTCTGGAAACACTTTTTTTACTTGTACAATTGCTTTAAGCGCATGATCCTTTAAATAAGCTAGCGTTCCAAAAGTGTCCTTGGCTATCCCCGAAACTCCAACCACTAACTGTCCAATGGGTTTTGCAATGCGCACAAAAGAATTGTCTGCTGTATTCAGATGTATCATTTTCCCCACGGCAATAGCATATTGATCCATTGAGCCTCCCGAACTCCCCTGTTCCAAAACTTCCGTTTCGTATGCCCGCTGTGCAATCCACGATGCTGTTATTGCTTTAGCGGTTCCAAAGGCTTCAATCAAAAAATGAATCCAAGCAATGGTAAGTGCGGTTGAACTCGACAAGCCGGCATTGATTGGAATATTGCCTTGAATTTCGATATCATAGCCTTGGGTGGGAATGCATCCGAACCGACGCAGAACTTTTAAAACTGTTCGTAAAAAATCTCCTTTTTCAATTACAGCCGTTGAGGAATCTAGGGCAATGGTTTCTTTTTGATTCAAATCAAGCATTTGAATCAGGAACTGATTCGTTCCATTAGGAGTTGCTTTAATGTGGAGCCTACGGTCTATAGCACAGGCAATTATTGGAAGTTCTAAATAATCTTGATGATCTCCAAAAAGACAAATTCGTCCAGGAGCTTGAGATAAAATAATTTCAGACACAGCGCTCATATTTTTCTCGGCAAGGTAATAAAATACTCAAAATGAGCCTTAAAACCCATTGGACATCTGTTTCTCATATAAAAAAATTATATACCTTTCTCTGAGTAAAATATAACCCATGAAAAAATTTGACCGCCGATCCTTCCTAAAAACCTCTTCTTTATCTGCTGCTGCAATTGTATCAACATCTTTACTGGCGAGTTGTACACCTCCAAAAAGAACCTCTAAAGGAACCTATATGGGCGGTTTTGCTGCTCCTAAAATACCGAATTTACGTGCTGCTTTTATTGGCGTTGGCGCTCGTGGTGGAGATCATTTACGCGTTGTCGCTTCGATGGAAAATACAGAGGTTGTAGCCATTAGTGACCTGTATGAAGATCATGTGGAACGCTGGTCGCAAATTGCTTCTGATATTGGAAAAGGAGAACGACATCAAAACGTTGCATCTTATTTTGGAGATGAAGATTTATGGAAAAAAATGCTGGAAGAGGTAAACCCTGATGTGGTTTTTATTGCTACAAACTGGGAAAATCATGCACCCATGGTAATTCAAGCAATGAAAAGCGGTGCACACGCCTTTGTCGAAGTTCCTATTGCAACCACTTTGGAGGCCATGTGGGAAATTGTTCACACATCAGAAGAAACCCAAAAGCACTGCATGATGATGGAAAATGTCAATTACGGCAGAACCGAATTGATGTACCTCAACATGTGTCGCCAAGGTGTTATTGGAGATCTCTTGCATGCTGAAGCTGCTTATATTCACGAGCTCCGTTTTCAAATGGAAGAACAAGAACGTGGGACTGGATCGTGGAGAACACATCATTATGCAAAAGGAAGCGGGAATCTATACCCTACGCACGGACTGGGTCCAGTAGCACAATACATGAATATCGGTCGGACTGAAGATACTTTTAAAAGTATGGTTTCCTACTCTACCCCTGCAATGGGTCGAAAATTATATGCCGAAAAGAACTATGCACCAGATCATAAGTGGAATCAATTGGATTATCGTAATGGTGATCTAAACACTTCGATCATCAAAACACAGCTGGGAAGAACCATTATGGTTCAATGGGACGAAACCAGTCCCCGACCCTATACCCGCCATAATTTAATTCAAGGAACCCAGGGAATCTTAGCCGGTTTCCCTACACGAGTTGCGCTCGAAGGCGGTTTTGAAGATATTACCAAAAACCATCATTCCTGGGTTGAAGGAGAACATTTGGAAGCTCTTTATGAAAAATACGATCATCCATTGTACAAACGCTTGAATCAAAAAACACAAAACAGTGGCCACGGCGGTATGGACGGAATCATGGTGTATCGCATTGTAGAATGTTTACAACAAGGTTTACCCCTCGATCAAAATGTTTATGAAGGTTGTTTATGGAGTGCTGTTACTCCGCTCAGCGGAGCCTCTATAGCTCAAGACGGTGCGCCACAACAATTTCCCGATTTCACTGCCGGTAGATGGAAAGAAACCCCTCCTTTGGAAATAATATCTTAACCGATTCAATGCAACTCCCACAAGCCTATATAAAGGTTGAAGAACTGAAAACCCGTAGGGGAAAGATTATTCTATACACCAACCCTACACGCTCGCTTGTGTATGCTGAAGCTTCGGGATATATCAGTCTGGGCTTACTCAAACAAGATCTGGGATTTGTGTCCGATTTTGATCAAAGTCAAACACAAGCCTGGACCTATTTGGTAAACACCGCTCAGGTAGGATTTGCACATCCTTTGAATCCATTCTTTTTGAACCAACTGAAGAACATGATCCATTTGAAACACTATATCGTATATATTCCTTCGCCTGTGCTTCGCTTTATTAATCGCTCTTTTGGGAAGCTAATTCCCATAGATCAGCTGCTGAAAAGCGAACAAGAGTTGTATTCAATATTGCATGAGCATGCTTTATTGAAGGATTAAAAGGCTGTTAAAAAATTTCTTCCTAGGCAAAATTATGGTAGGTTTGAAAGATGAAATTCGATTGGAAAATATTCGGCTTTTTACTAACTATTTTTTTTAGCTCCTTCACTTTAACAGGGCAAACTTTTGAGATCAAGCCTCAAACCTATGAAACCGAAGGAAACAAAGAATCGCTCTTATTGCCCAAAAAAGATCCCAACGCCCTCCCAGACTATCTACAAAAAGAGTTTTTTAAAAATACACCAGATCCCTTGTCTACTCCCAAGAGTTTTGAGCAAAATATAGATATGAGTAATCAGGAAACTTTTATCAATCCGGGAGATTACTATCTAAATAAACTTCAGACACCAGAAAACGAAAGGAATCCTATCGATTTTAAGGTTGATCAATATTTAGGAGATTTTAAAAGTAATGCTCCTTTTGTTCAGGTTATTTTTAGAGACCACGAAGCACCCGATGGTGACCGCGTTCGAATTTTATTTAATGATCGTGAGGTTGAAGCCAACGTACTTTTAGAACAACGCTTTAAAAGACTCAATATTGATTTATTGTCTGGTTTTAATAAAATTGAATTCATAGCGCTCAATCAGGGAGAATCTGGCCCCAATACTGCTGAAATTAGGGTATATGACGACCAAGGAGGACTGATCATGGCCAATCAATGGAACCTGGCTACAGGAACTAAAGCCACCCTAATTGTTGTAAAAGAGTAGCTGTTTATTACTTTCAAATAAAAAGCAACAAAAATATTACATTAGTCGCTTTGTAAACTAAACTCTAACGTAATGAAAAAAAACATACCTCAACTTTTAAGTGGCTTAGCTATCGTATTGTTTTTAGTAGGATGTACTCCCAAATCTGAAAAAGCAACTGGAATTGACTTGTCTTTAATGGACACAACCGTCCGCCCACAAGATGACTTTTACAACTATGTAAATGGAATTTGGATGAAAAATGCTGAAATCCCAGACGACAGAACCCGCTGGGGTAGCTTCGATGAGCTTCGAGAAAAAACAGATGCTGATGTTCTTGAACTATTAAAAAAGGCTTCGTCTAAAGAACAAGACGAAACTTCGGATGAAGGCAAGGCTGTTTTACTTTATAAACTCATAACAGACACTGTTGCCCGAGATGCAGATGGAATAAATCCATTAAAACCCTTTTTGAACCAAATCGATGAAATTGCATCTTTAGAAGATGTGCAAAATTATTTGATTAAAACGCAACCCTATGGTAGTGGTGGTATTTTTGGGTTTTATGTTTCTTCTGATGCAAAAGACAGCAATAAAAATGCACCCCATATTTATGCAGGGCCTTTAGGGATAGAACGTGATTATTACGTAAAAGATGATGAAGATTCTAAGAAAGTAAAAGCGCAATACGAAACACATGTAGCCCGTATGTTTGGCTTCTTAGTTTCCGATGAAACAGAAGCTGCTGCCTTGGCGGCTACCGTAGTTGCCATGGAAACTCAAATGGCTGCAGCTCGATTAGACAAGGTAGAGCGTCGTGATCCCGCTAAACGGTATAATCCTACCGCAATGAAAGGCTTACAAAGTATGGTGTCTTCGGTTAACTGGGATGCTTACTTTAAGGGAATTGGTGCTGAGGGTCTAGATGAAATCATCGTTACTGACCTGGGCTATTTTACTGCCCTCAATGATTTATTAGAGAACAACAGCATAGCCGATTGGAAAGCTTATTTAAAATGGACCCTTGTTGATCAAGCAGCGAGCGAATTGACCACCGAAATGGAAACGGCTAATTGGGATTTTTATTCAAAAACACTTCGTGGTGCTAAAGCCCAACGACCGCTAGAAAAAAGAGCCTTGTCTCGTGTAAATAGAAATTTAGGTCAGCCTCTTGGGAAATTATACGTAGCAGAAAAATTCCCGCCTGTTGCCAAAGAACAGATGAAAGAATTGGTAGGTAATCTAATTAAAGCCTACACAGCTCGTATCAATAATTTGGAATGGATGGATGCTTCGACCAAAGAAAAAGCCATTGAAAAACTTGAGAAAACAACCGTTAAGGTAGGATATCCTGATCAGTGGGAAGACTACAGTGCATTAACACTAAATGATGCTGATGGAACTGTTTCTTATTTTGGAGCGATGCTCAACATAGCTCGTTTCAATTTCAACAAAGATCTAGAAGATCTGAAAAAACCTGTGGATAAAAGCAAATGGTATATGTCGCCTCAGACCGTTAATGCTTATTACAATCCACCCTATAACGAAATCGTATTCCCTGCTGCAATTTTACAGCCTCCATTCTTTGATTTTAAAGCAGATGCTGCTGTAAATTACGGTGGTATTGGTGGTGTAATTGGTCACGAAATCTCGCACGGATTTGACGATAGCGGTGCAGATTACGATGCCGATGGAAATTTAAAAAACTGGTGGACAGAAGGAGATTTGACGGAATTTGATCGTCTAGGTGATGATTTAGCCACGCAGTATAGTGCCATTGAGGTGCTCCCACAAACCTTCATCAACGGGAAGTTTACCTTGGGTGAAAACATTGGAGATCTTGGAGGAATTCATGCGTCCTATGATGCATTGAAACTGCATTTTGATAACCATGGAAAACCCGAGCCGATCGATGGCTTCTCTGCTGAAGAACGTTTTTTCCTTTCGTGGGGAACCATTTGGAGGGTCAAAATAAGAGATGAGGCATTAAAAAATCAGGTGAAAACCGATCCACATTCTCCAGGAATTCAACGCGCAATGCAACCGCTTAAGAATATGGATGCATTCTACGCTACTTTCGGTGTCAAAGAAACCGATGCAATGTATTTGAACCCAGAAGATCGGGTGTATATTTGGTAAAAAATAAAATCTATTTTCTATAAAAGCCAAGGCCTATGTCTTGGCTTTTTTTATCTTTAAACCCAATGGATGTAGTCAGCTCTTTCTTGCAACAATTGATCAGCTCCATTGAGTTGGTCATGTTTTTTTTGGTTATTGGGGGCGGATTATTTCTGCTTTTTCAAATACGCGCCAAACCCTTGTTTTTAATAAAAACATCCTTCCAATTACTTTTCAGTAAAGAAGGAGGGACAGGCATTTCTCGATTTCAAGCCTTATCGGCTGTATTAGCATCAACTGTTGGCTTGGGGAATATTTCGGGTGTAGCCATCGCAATTTACATGGGAGGCCCGGGCGTTATGTTGTGGATGTGGGTTACCGCAATTATCGGGGCAATTATTAAATTTTATTCCTGTACCCTTGCTGTTTTATACCGTGAAAAAGAAGACGATGGAAGTCCTTTGGGAGGGCCGATGTATTATATGAAAATTGCCCTTCCAAAATTGGGGAAGCCCTTTGCTGTTTGGTTTTCAATTGCTGGCTTGTTTGGTGTGCTCCCCGCATTTACCGCCAATCAACTTACCCAAACCCTAGTCAGTGTAATCGAACCCAATCAATATTTAGACCTGGGTACAGTACAATGGAAAATTATTATCGGGCTGATATTGGCAATACTAAGTGCATTTGTGATTTTGGGTGGTCTGAAGAAAATAGTAGAAGTTACTTCCATGCTGGTTCCTATAATGGTGGGACTATATTTTGGTATTGGAGTTACCATGCTCGCCATGAATGCGGAAGCAATATTTCCTGCCTTACGCCAAATTTTCAGCGAAGCCTTTTCAATTCATGCAGCTGCCACAGGTGGTTTTTGGGCTTTAGTGATTTTGGGTGTACAACGGGCAGTATTTTCCAATGAAAGTGGTATTGGTAACGCACCAATGTATCACGGTCAGTCGAACACCAAAAACCCCATTCACGAGGGCTTAGTCGCTTCTTTAGGTCCCTTATTAGACACCGTCTTGGTTTGTTCGATCACGGGGCTCATTATCACTATAAGTGGAGCAACTGAACTCACACAACTGAACGGAATTGAACTTACCCTAGAGGCTTTTAATCGTTTGTTTTTTGGAATCGGTGATGAATTACTCTTGCTGATGGTATTTGTTTTTGGAGTTTCAAGCCTCTTTACCTATTCCTATTACGGCGTAAAATGCTTGGGCTACTTAACCCAAAAAAAATGGGGGCCTTGGTACAATTATATCTACATCGTAAGTATTGTGTTTTCTGCGGTAGCAACGGTTGACCTCGTAATTGGGATTATTGATTTATCCTTTGCTCTGATGGCTATTCCCAATATGATTACCCTTCTTTGGCTTTCTAAAAAAGTAAAAGGCTTGTTGTTTAAAGCAACATAAAACTGCTTTGTGTATTGAATCGTTTTTCCCAACGTTAAAGGAAGCTTTTTTTTAGTACATTTATTGGAGAAACACAATATACTGTTATGAAAAAGTTTTTATTTTACTCTTTTAGTTTGCTTCTTGTAATGAGTAGCTTTAATCTTGAAGCACAGCGTAAAAAAAAGAAAGTTGAAAAAGCAGATGAAATCTCCTTAGAGGCTTTTAAATTCAGAAACATAGGACCCGCTTTTTTATCAGGACGAATTGCAGATATTGCAGTTCACCCCGATAATGATAATGTATGGTATGTCGCTGTAGGTTCTGGCGGCGTATGGAAAACAGAGAATTCAGGAACAACCTGGTCGCCCATCTTCGATGATCAAGCTTCTTATTCTACCGGATGTATAACCATCGATCCAAACGATCCTACCCGCATCTGGGTTGGTAGTGGAGAAAATGTTGGAGGTCGTCATGTTGGCTATGGAGACGGAGTTTATCTCAGTCCAGATAGTGGAGCAACATGGAAAAACATGGGGCTTAAAAATTCAGAACACATCTCAAAAATAGTAGTGCATCCTAATAATTCGGATGTAGTATGGGTTGCTAGTCAAGGGCCGCTTTGGAAAAAAGGCGGGGAACGTGGTGTGTATAAAACAACCAACGGGGGTAAAAACTGGAAACGCGTATTAGGGAATTCCGAATGGACAGGTGCAACCGATTTATTGATTGATCCGAATGATCCACAAATATTATATGCAGCTACTTGGGATCGACACCGAACGGTGGCCGCATATATGGGAGGTGGTCCTGGATCTGGGATTCACCGTTCTACAGATGGAGGAGAAACTTGGGAAAAACTATCCAACGGACTTCCAAAGTCCAATATGGGAAAAATTGGTTTAGCCCTTTCGCCTCAACAATCGCATGTAGTATACGCTGCTATCGAGCTCGATAGAACCCAAGGTGGAGTCTATCGTTCTGCAGATGGTGGAAGCTCTTGGAGTAAGATGTCCGATACGGTTTCTGGCGGAACGGGTCCACACTACTACCAAGAATTATATGCTAGTCCACATAAATTTGATCGCTTATATCTAATGAATGTTCGCGTATTGACTTCAGAAGATGGAGGTAAATCCTTTACCCAGCTGAAAGAAGAGAAAAAGCATTCGGATAATCATGCCATGGTTTTCAAAAAAGACGATCCCGATTATTTAATGATCGGAACAGATGCTGGAATTTATGAAAGCTTCGATTTAGCACAAAACTGGAGGTACATCAAAAACTTACCCCTTACACAATTCTACAAGGTTGCTGTGAATAATGCAGAACCCTTTTACAGTATTTTTGGAGGAACTCAAGATAACGGTTCCGTAGGAGGGCCTTCTGCAACAGACGAACGCCAAGGAATTGCAAATAAACATTGGTATAAGACACTGTTTGCCGACGGTCATCAATCGGCTACAGACCCAGTTCATAACGACATTATTTATGCAGAAACACAACAAGGAGGACTCCACCGAATTGATTTAACTACTGGAGAACCTGTGCTTGTTCAACCTCAAGCTCAAGAAGGAGACCCATATGAGCGCTTCAATTGGGATGCGCCGATATTAGTTAGTCCACACAATCCCGCACGTTTATACTTTGCATCTTATCGGGTTTGGAAATCCGAAAGTCGAGGAGACGATTGGGAACCAATCTCTGGAGATCTGACCCGTAACGAAGAGCGTATAGAACTTCCCATCATGGGACGACAACAAAGCTGGGATAATCCTTGGGATGTCGGAGCTATGTCGAATTACAATTCCATCACCTCCTTGTCAGAATCTCCTGTAAAAGAAGGGGTTCTTTTTGCAGGAACAGACGATGGTTACATTCAAATATCTCAAAATGGTGGTCAACAGTGGAACCAAATTCCAGTCACAAAACTTGGCCTTCCCGATCGATCTTTTGTGAATGACATCAAAGCGGATTTATTTGACTCAAATACTGTTTATGTTGTTTTAGACAATCATAAAGAAGGAGACTTTAATCCGTATATCTATAAAAGTACAGATCTTGGAGTTAGCTGGAAATCAATCAGCAGCAACCTTCCAAAGCGGACTTTAGTATGGAGAATCGTACAAGATCACGTAAACAAGAACTTACTTTTTGCTGCTACAGAATTTGGCGTTTACGTAAGTTTAAATGCTGGTGCAGCATGGCAAAAACTACCCGGTACACCAACCCTTCCCTTTCGGGATTTAACCATTCAAAAAAGAGAGAATGATTTGGTAGCTGCATCCTTTGGACGTGGTTTTTACGTCTTAGACGACTACAGTGCTTTACGCGAAATGACCCCCGAAAACTTAAAGCGTAAAGGAAAATTATTTGCTCCAAGAACTGCCAAATGGTATGTGCCAAGAAGCAATGTGGGGAATACAGGTGCTGATTATTTCTTCTCAAAAAACCCAACTTTTGGAGCTGTTTTCACCTATCACTTATCAGGCGATTTTACTAGCCAGAAAGAGGCACGAAAGAAGCGTGAAAAGGAGTTGAACAAAAAGAAGCTCAACGTTCCTTTCCCAGGATGGGATGCTCTTGATCAAGAGGAAAATGAAAAAGGCGCACAGGTTCTTCTCACGATTCAAGACCCTCAGGGCAATATCATTCGAAAAATAAGCGCTAAGGCAAAAAAGGGAAGTAACCGAATTGCTTGGGATTTAAAACACTTCAATCCTTTTTCTATTCCAGAAAATGGAACCATTAAAAGTGGAGGATACAACTCGGGTGCACTTGCCATTCCACAAGCCTATACGGCAACGCTCTATCTCGAAGACAATGGCGTGATAACGCAATTGGACAAACCCGTAGTTTTTGATGTAAAACCCATTCGCAAGGGAGTACTTCAAGGGATCTCACATAAAGAGTATGACGGATACCGCAACAGCTTGAATGCTTTAATTAAAAAATTGGATGTATTAGAAGATGTACTCGAACGCAGCGAACAAAAGTTAGTGGCTTTGAAAACGGCTTTGAATAATTCAAATATCGCTCCTGGACCCATAGACAAGGAAATTCAAACCCTTCAAGAAGAAGCGAATGCAATCAAAAAATCAGTAGAAGGTAGCCCTTCTAAAGATGAAATTGGAGAACGTACCCCTCCCGGAATTCAAACGCATCTTCGAGTAGCTTATAGGGGTATGATGTCTACGTATGGACCAACACCCCTGCATCAAAAAAGTATGACTTTGGCTGAGAAAATGAGCTTGGAGATCGAAGCAAGAATAACAAGTCTTCAGAACGATAAAATTAAACCACTAGAGCAAAAATTAAAAGCTCAAGGTGCTCCCTACATACAAGGACAAGGCATCGAATAAATAATCCTAATCCCCTACTGAAACAAACTGGTAGGGGTTTTTTAATTTCAAACGAAATGATATTCAGGAATATCCAAGGAACATCAATTGATCCGATTACGTATACCAAAGCAATGGTAGCCAAATACCCTTATGCCACCATTCACGTGGGTACTGACTCACAAAGCATCTCAAAACGAACACTCTATGCTACCGTAATTGCCTATCGACTCGGCAATCGTGGCGTACACTATATCGTGCATAAGATTGGCGTACCCAAAATTAAGGATCTGTGGACCCGTTTGTGGAAAGAAACTGAAATGAGTATCGATATTGCTGAACAGATGAAAAGTGAACTTGATGTTGATATTCAGATTGATATGGATTATAACGAAGATGAAAACTTTAAGTCGAATCGATTGGTTAATGCATCCCGCGGCTGGGCCAATTCTTTGGGATATCAAGTCAATATGAAACCTAATATTCAAGTGGCAACTCGGGCAGCAGATCATCATTGTAAATGAATGATTTAATTGAATAGATAAACCCCTTTAACTCCCAAATTTTTTACGCCTTGTAGCCTCAAAAACTACTAGGAAATATGATATATTTGTTTGATTCAAAACTATTGATTTCTGTTTATGAAGGCATTTATTTTCGATCTTGATGGTGTGCTTGTTGAACGTTGGAGCGTAATTATGACTTTTATGAACCTTTAACCGTACACGAATCGTCTTTGTCTCCCTGTGTTCATTCCATTTTAGCTTCTCGCTTAGGAAAAGAAGATCAAGCTCTAGGGTATTGAGTATTAAAAAACAGACTGTGCTGTTTCCTAGACTCAGTTTACATCCATAAAAAGACTGGATTTATTCTTCCCAATAATCATATACCAAAACATCGGAGGTAAAAGGAACAAAAAGCTTTACAAAAGCTTGATGTATTGAATGGGGAAGGTAAACCTCATCACGGTCAGTTTCGTTCTCAAAATACAGGGTTAAACTATGCGTATAGCCCTTATTTAAACCTTCTGGAGAGACATTGGTTGTGTATTGAAGGTTGTGGACACCTTCAATTTCTTTAAGCGTTTGCGCTCCTTGGGCAATGGCTTTAAATTCTTCGGAAGTGACACTGTCTTTGTATTGAATCAGGACCACATGTTGTAGCTTGGGTGTTTGCACTGGAGTTTCGGGTTTAGTTGTTGTGCTACAGGAGTAGCTTAAAATAGAAAGAATTACAATTAAAATTCGCTTGGACATACCGTTGGATTAAAGGGATTTATGAAATTTAAAAAAAGAAGTAACTACTGCTTCGGGTGTTTCTAGGTGTGGATAATGCCCTGAGTTTGGGATAAAAACGGTTAGGGATTGGGGTTGAAGTTTTTGAAAAAATTGAGCCGTCCCAAGTCCAGAGATAGGGTCCTCAATACCATTGATCATGGCCATCGGGATTTCTGGATGCTCCAAAGGAGCTCTCCAGCGCTCGATATATGTTCTGCGTTCTTCCAAATATTGACTGATCAAAGGAATCATTCTACGACCGTCATTGTTGAGTAAAAGGTTCCATGAAGAATCTAAAAATACTTTGGTAGGCGGATGTGCTTGACTGAAAATATTGTGCATCGTCTTTTCATAGGTTCTACTCGAAAGAAAACGCCCCAAGAACGGCCCCATAAAAGAACCTAATAATTTTTGAATTATACGGGGACGGTTCACTTCAGGGAACATGCCTCCGTTCATAAAGACCGTAGAAAGCCAGGTGACTTTAGCTTTTTGTTCTTTTTTACGAGCCAAAAGTTCTTGTGCAATGGTATCGCCGATATCGTGCGCCAATATGTGGGCTTCGGTAATTCCCAAATCTTCTAGCAACAATTCTACAGCATCGGTTTGCTTCATGATGATGTCTTTGCTCATCGGTGTCCTAGAAATCCCCAGACCGGGAAGGTCTGGAACGATGCAATCGAATTGCTGGGTTAAATCGGGTAATACTGTTGCAAAGTCCCAAGATGAGGTAGGAAAGCCATGAATACATACCAGCGGAATTCCCTTTCCTTCCCGAACGTAAAAGATAGAGGTGTCACCAAAAATAAAGGTAGTCCCCTTAGCGTACCATGATTGAATATCCATTGGGTTATTTTTTATGAAGGTAGTAAAAAAGATTGTGGGTCGTATTAATCAAAATTGTATACCTTGGATGCAGTAATCCGTTTTTAAAATATTGTTATGAAAAAGATATTCCTATCCTTCTTCAGTCTTGCAGTTTTTAGCCTTCAAGCACAAACCGACCACACCCCTTTTTTAAAGGCTATTGATGCCAATGCAGCTCAATACGGAACCATTGCCCAAACCATCTGGGGCTATGCCGAAATGGGGTACCAAGAAACAAAAAGCAGTGCCTTACTCCAAGAAACATTAGCAGCTGAAGGTTTTGTCATAGAAAAAGGAATTGCAGGAATTCCAACGGCTTTCTCTGCAACCTACGGAACCGATGGTCCTGTCATTGCAATCTTGGGTGAATACGATGCCTTGCCTGGGCTTTCACAAAAAAACCTCCCCTACAAAGTCGATAACAACACCCGTGCTGGTCATGGTTGTGGGCATCATTTATTTGGTACAGCATCGGCAGCTGCAGCAATTGCCGTAAAAAATTATTTGAAAGAAACTGGGAAAACTGGAACGGTTAAATTTTTCGGTTGTCCAGCAGAAGAAGGGGGCTCTGGAAAAGTATATATGACCCGTGCAGGTCTCTTTGACGATGCTGATGTGGCATTACACTGGCATCCAAATAATAAAAATGCAGCCAACCCAGGAGCTGCTTTGGCAAACAAATCGGCTAAGTTTCGATTTTACGGCCGTTCGGCTCATGCAGCAGCAGCACCCGAACAAGGACGTTCTGCCCTAGATGGTGTAGAGTCGATGAACTATATGGTCAATATGATGCGGGAACATATTCCCTCAAGTGCACGTATTCATTATGTAATTACTCGGGGGGGAGAAGCGCCAAATGTGGTGCCTGATTTTGCAGAAGTATATTACTATGCACGTCACGACCGACGTGACGTGGTAATCGATATTTTTGATCGAATTGTAAATACCGCCAAAGGAGCTGCTCTGGGTACGGGAACAACAATGGATTTCGAAATGATCGGGGGAACACATGAATTACTTCCTAACGATGTATTGCAAGAATTGATGCATAAGAGCCTCAGCCAAGTGGGTGGGTTTGACTATACAACAACTGAAAACGAGTTTGCAAAACATATTGCAGAAACCTTAGGAAAGCCTTTGGATATGGCTTTTGTAAATGGGGTTGAACCCTATGACCCCAATGCTCTTCCCATGGGATCTACTGATGTAGGTGATGTGAGTTTTACCGTTCCTACGGCAGGAATGGGTGCTGCAACCTGGATCCCAGGAACACCTGCTCATAGCTGGCAAGCAGTTGCTACGGGGGGAACATCCATTGGAAACAAAGGGATGCTCGTTGCAGCAAAAACACTTGCGCTTACGGCCTTTAAATTATTGGATAATCCCAAAATAATGGAAGAAGCACATGCCGAGTTTCTAGAAAAAAGAGGTGCTGATTTTAAATACATACCGTTGTTAGGAGATCGGGATCCTGCCTTGGATTATAGGAATTAGGGGGGTGTTTTTTAGTTTAAAAACATTCTGTATAAGCCGACTATATAGATTTCTAAAGCGTTAAACTTCTTTACTACGGCGATAAAAAATTCTCCTAGTGTCGCTTTAAAAGCCAATTTATCTGAAATGAAATAGGTAGAACATCTATTTCCCAAGCAATTGCAAAATATTTTCCAAAGCAGGATTGCGGTTGTTCGGATCCCAAACGGCAGAGAGTACCGTGCGGTGGGGTAAATCATCCAAGGGTATGAATTTAACTCCCCTATGGGATTTGAGTTGTAAGGATTTGGGGACTATGGAAATTCCAAAATGGTTTTCCACCAATTTATAAATGGTATTGGAATGGATGGTGTTGTGGGAAACCTTGGGTGCAAAGCCACTGTCTTCGAATAGCTGCATGACTTTATGGTAGTAGGAAGGACTGTATTGTTGATCGAATAAGATAAAAGATTCGTTTTTGAATTGTGCCAATTCCCTAAAATTGTGCGAATCCATTGGATGGTTTTTGGGCAATACCAAACAAAAAGCTTCGCGTAAAACCGCATGTGATTTTAGTCCACGCGGCAGATTTTCTAGGCGGACAAAAGCCAGGTCGGTTTCCTGAGACAACAAGCCATCAACTTGGGTTTGGTTGTCCATTTCTTTGAGACTAAACAAAATTTTAGGGTGTTGTTTTCTAAATGCTAAGAGGAGATCGGGAATGATTTGCTGCATAGCCGAGCCCACATAACTCAATTTTAGATTCCCTACCAAACCCCGATCCAGCAATTGACTGTGCTCAATGAGCTGATTCAAGCCATTGAAGTAATGAGCTAATTCCGTTTTGAGGTATGCACCCGCTGGGGTTAGTTCTACTTTGCGGTTGTGCCGTTCGAAAAGCTGAACATCCATGTGCTGCTCCAATTCCTTGATTTGCTTACTCAAACCCGGTTGAGAAATAAAAAGCCGTTCTGCTGCTTTTCGAAAATGCAAATCTTCGGCTACTGCTTGAAAATAACGGAGGTGCCTCAATTCTAATTGATAACTCATGGTTATTGATTTGATGAATAAATGGTCTTATTAGATATTAAATATAAGGGTATTTTTAATAAAAAACTTGTGGTCATGAATTTTAGCTTCGGAAAAGAAAAACTGACGCTTAAAAAAGTCTTTGAAATTGCAGCGGGAAAACGCAAGGGGATTTTGATTCCAGCGGTTATTGAAGGGGTGCAAAAAAGCAATGCCATTGTGCAACAAGTGATCCGTTCTGGAAAAACCGTGTACGGAATCAACACCGGTTTTGGTCCCCTTTGCGACACCTTGATCTCGGAAGATGAAACCCAAACCCTTCAAAAAAATTTACTGCTGACCCATGCCGTGGGAGTAGGAAAACCCATTGAGCCCCTGCTTTCTAAAATCATGATGATCTGTAAGGTACATGCCTTATGTCAAGGGCATTCTGGAATCCGCTTAGCGCTTATCGAACGCATACTCTACCATATCGACCATGACCTGCTTCCGGCAGTTCCAGAACAAGGGTCTGTTGGTGCGTCGGGTGATTTAGCTCCTTTATCGCATTTATTTTTACCCCTAATTGGGGAAGGAGAAATCTGGAAAAACAACCAACTTGTCCCTGCCAAAAAGATATTGGATCAGCACAAACTCCAACCCCTAGTTTTAGAAGCAAAAGAAGGCCTAGCCCTCATCAACGGAACCCAGTTTATTTTAGCACATGCGGTGTTGGGTCTTCAAAAAATGAAGTATTTACTTGATTTAGCTGACCTTGCTGGAGCCATGAGTTTGGAGGGTTTTCAGGGGAGTGTAGCTCCTTTTAAAGCCGGGTTACACCAAATTCGTCCTTTTAAGGGAGCACTAAAAGTAGCTGAACGTATGCGCATGCTTTTGGAAGGTTCTGAAAATTTAAACGCGCATAAAGAATGTGATCGGGTACAAGACCCCTATTCCATTCGCTGCATTCCACAGGTGCACGGGGCTTCTCGCAATGCTTATCGACATCTTAAAAAACTAGCCACCATTGAACTGAATTCAGTTACCGATAATCCCATTATTTTGAGCGAAACGGAAATCATTTCGGGTGGGAATTTTCACGGGCAACCTTTAGCCATGGCGCTCGACTATGCTTCAATTGCTGCATCCGAGTTGGGGAATATCGCCGACAGACGTTGCTATTTATTACTCGAGGGCAAATACGGCTTACCCCGTTTGTTAACCGAAAAAGGGGGCTTAAACTCTGGATTTATGATTCCACAATACACGACTGCTGCCTTGGTTACCGAAAATAAATCCCTCTGTTTTCCTCCTTCAGCCGATAGCATTCCGACTTCCTTAGGACAAGAAGATCATGTTTCTATGGGGAGTATTTCGGGGCGAAAATTCAATCAGATTTTAGGGAATCTTGAAAAAATACTGGCAATAGAATTGATGTACGGTGCCCAAGCTTTAGAATTCAGAGGCTCACTTCAATGCTCCAAACTCATCCAAAAAAACCACCAGCTCATTCGAGCAAAAGTGCCCAAACTAGAAGAAGATCGTTTGTTGAAAGACGACATTCAAAACCTAGTTGAACTGGTACATAATCAAACGTTTATTGTAGAATAATGACAACAGATCACAACAGTTTTCAAGCAGCAATACTTCAAGGAATTCCAGCTACACTTCCCCCAAAACATCAATTCCCTGCAAGAGTAAATCGGGCACCCAAACGGAAAGATATTTTATCCCAGGAAGAAAAACACTTGGCTATTCGGAATGCACTGCGCTATTTCCCAAAAAAATGGCATGCCGAATTAGCTCGGGAATTCGCCGAAGAACTTCAAGACTACGGACGAATCTATATGTATCGTTTCAAACCCAATTACAAATTATACGCCCGACCTTTATCGGATTACCCTGCGCAGTCTCAACAAGCAGCAGCACTGATGCTGATGATTCAAAACAACCTGGATCCAGCCGTGGCACAGCATCCTGAAGAGCTGATAACCTATGGCGGAAACGGGGCTGTTTTTCAGAATTGGGCACAATATACCCTCTGCATGCACTATTTGGCGCAAATGACCGACGAGCAAAGCTTGCATTTGTATTCGGGACATCCCATGGGGCTCTTCCCTTCGTCTAAAAATGCACCCCGAGTTGTTGTTACCAACGGCATGATGATTCCCAACTATTCAAAACCCGATGATTGGGAAAAATTCAATGCCCTTGGGGTAACCCAATACGGACAAATGACTGCTGGGTCGTTTATGTACATCGGCCCTCAAGGGATTGTTCATGGAACGACCATTACCCTGCTAAACGCTTTTCGTAAAATTTTGAAATCTGATGAAAATTGTAGAGGCAAAATCTTTTTAACTGCAGGTCTTGGTGGGATGAGTGGAGCGCAACCCAAGGCAGGAAATATTTGTGGATGCATAACGATTTGTGCAGAAGTAAACCCGAAAGCAGCTCTAAAAAGACACCAGCAAGGCTGGGTTGATCTTTTAATTGACAAGCTCGATGACTTGGTTGCTCGGGTGCGAACCGCCAAAAAAAACGAAGAGGTGGTTTCCATGGCCTATATCGGAAATGTAGTTGACGTTTGGGAGCGTTTTGATCAAGAGGATATTCAAATTCATTTGGGATCGGATCAAACCTCCCTGCATATTCCTTGGACGGGTGGGTATTATCCGGTGAGCCTTTCCTACGAAGAAGCCAACAGCATGCTACAAGAAAACCCAGCTGCTTTTAAAAAAGAAGTTCAACAATCTTTGCGCAGGCATGCTGCCATCATTCAGAAACACACCGATAAAGGCACCTATTTTTTTGATTATGGCAACGCCTTTTTACTGGAAGCATCACGAGCTGGAGCGGACATCATGGCCGAAAATAAGATCGATTTTAAGTACCCTTCCTACGTACAGGATATTTTGGGGCCTTTGTGTTTCGATTATGGATTTGGTCCTTTTCGTTGGGTTTGCGCCTCCGGGAAAGAAGAAGATTTGGATCGAACTGATGCGATTGCCTTGGCAGTACTCGAAGAAATCAATACGACCGCTCCGCCTCAAATCCAAATGCAACTACAAGACAACATCCGATGGATTCGGGAAGCCAAGAAAAATAAAATGGTTGTCGGGTCACAGGCTCGGATTTTATATGCCGATGCCGAGGGGCGGATGAAAATTGCAGCAGCCTTTAATGTCGCCATTGCAAACAACAGCATTGGCCCCGTAGTTTTGGGAAGGGACCATCACGACGTAAGCGGAACCGATTCTCCCTACCGAGAAACTTCTAATATTTACGATGGGAGTAAGTTTACTGCCGATATGGCCATACATAATGTCATCGGCGATAGCTTCCGAGGGGCAACTTGGGTGTCGATTCATAACGGAGGTGGCGTTGGCTGGGGAGAAGTAATGAATGGAGGCTTTGGTATGCTTTTAGATGGAAGTCCAGAGGCGGCCGAACGTTTAAAAAGCATGCTTTTTTACGATGTCAATAACGGTGTTGCACGCCGCAGTTGGGCGAGAAACGAAGAAGCCGTTTTTGCAATACAACGTGAAATGGAACGAACACCCCAATTGAAGGTTACCCTTCCCAACCTTGTCGATGATGACCTACTAAAAAATTTATTTTAAATGCAAACACTATTCACCAACATCAAAGAACTCCTTCAGGTTCGAGAAGCCTCTGTTGCTTTTGTGGCAGGAGCAGATATGAACATACTCCCAACCATCAAAAATGCTTTTTTACTTGTCGACGCAGGTCGGATTGCTGCCTTTGGACCCATGGAATCTTGTCCATCTCTCGCTGGAAAAGAAGTAGTGGATGCAAGGGGGAAAATGCTTTTACCTTCTTGGTGTGATTCTCATACCCATTTGGTTTATGCTGGAAATCGAGAAGAAGAGTTTAAGGATCGCATCAACGGTTTGAGCTATGAGGAAATAGCGCGTAAAGGCGGGGGAATTTTGAATTCTGCCAAGACCTTACAAGCAACCTCAGCCGAATCCTTATACCAACAAAGTAAGGTGCGATTAGAAGAAGTGATGCGTTTGGGTACCGGTGCCTTGGAGATTAAATCGGGCTACGGACTAAGCCCAGAAGCAGAACTGAAAATGCTGCGGGTCATCAAACGCTTGAAAGAAGAAACTTCCATTCCGATTAAAGCTACCTTTTTGGCAGCTCACGCCCTACCGGAGGCCTATAAATCAAATAAAGCGGGATTCTTTCACACGATGCTGAAGGAAGTTTTACCGGTGCTTAAAGCAGAGGATTTGGCTTCGGCCATTGACGTGTTTTGTGAAACCGGATATTTCACTCCTGAGGATACGGCAGAAGTGTTACAAGCTGCGCAAGCCTATGGGTTGGTTCCTAAAATCCATGTCAACCAATTCAACGCCATTGGCGGAGTGGCAGTCGGGGTAAAATACAATGCGCGTTCTGTAGATCATTTGGAAATCCTGACGGACGCAGATGTGGCGGTTTTACAAGGAAGCAAAACCATGCCCGTTGCCTTGCCTGGTTGTTCTTTCTTTTTGGGGATACCCTATACGCCTGCTCGAAAAATAATAGCGGCAGGCTTGCCTCTGGCACTAGCTTCCGATTATAATCCAGGATCGGCTCCTTCGGGGAATATGAATTTTATTGTTTCGACTGCCTGCATACAGATGAAAATGACTCCCGAGGAAGCAATCAATGCGGCAACAATCAACGGGGCCTATGCCATGGGATTGGAAGAGGAAGTGGGGTCAATTACTATTGGAAAGAAAGCTCATTTGATCCTGACCAGAGCCTTGTCTTCCTATACTGTATTGCCTTACGCCTTCGGTTCATCGAATATCGAAGCTGTATATATAAACGGGAAACCACTCTAAATTTAAAACATAAACATGCATCAACTTCCTACGCCTTACCAAGCTCCACTTCCTCAACTTTGGGAAGGGAGAACTACTGCTCCTGAATTGGGGGTTCAATACTGGTACCAACAAGTGCATCTTGTAGATTTGGAAAAAGAATCTGAAACTGAAGCGGTTCCCCAGGTCGCGCTTTTGGGCTATGCTTGTGACGAAGGTGTTCGAAGAAATAAGGGAAGAGTCGGTGCGGCTCAAGGGCCCAATGCCATCCGCAAGCAATTGGCGCGGCTGGCTTTTCATCACCATTCCATTCAGATCAGCGATTATGGGAATCTGCTTTGTGCAGATGGGAATCTAGAAGCTAGTCAAAAAGCCTTATCGGTTCTTACGGAACAGCTACTAACGCAGGGATCTTTTCCCATTGTTTTGGGAGGAGGTCACGATGTTGCTTACGGTCATTTTGTTGGAATCCACAAGGCGCTGCAGCAAAAAGCAAATTCCCGTATCGGAATCATCAATTTCGATGCCCATTTCGATTTAAGGCCTGTCGCAGATCGGCCCCATTCTGGAACGCCCTTCAATCAAATTTTATCAGTATACGGAAGCACTACCGAATACTTTGCCTTGGGCATTCAACCGGCAGCCAATAGCCCAGAACTTTTTGCTATTGCCAAAGAAAAAGAGGTGAATTATTTGTTTAATGATGCCTGTGAAAATATTAATTACGAAGTTGTTACCTCAAAACTACATGCCTTTATCGAACGCAATGATGCCCTGTATTTGACCATCGACTTGGATGGGTTTTCCTCTGCCTACGCTCCTGGCGTCAGTGCACCTTCGGCTCTCGGTTTTTCTCCTGCCTTTGCTTTTAAAATCTTGAACTACCTAATGCAAACCCAAAAGGTTGTTGCTGTCGATATCGCTGAATTGAATCCACGGTACGATCGGGATCAGTGTACTGGTAAACTAGCCGCACAGATTGTAGCGGCTGTGGTTGAGGGGTTGTAATCATTGTTTTATAAGGAGTTGTTATTACGGAGTCGGATCGGAATAAAAACCTCTTCTTCAGAATCCCCACTGTTTGGTTTGTATTCTAATTTTATAGCTGTGTTTTGTTCCTCTTTTTGTAAAATTTAAGAAACCCTTCTATGCAGTTTGATTATTTATGAAGTGGCTTTTTATCCAAAACTATTTAAGCTAAACACAATCCCGTATCTAAAAAAACCAACCGTTGTGGGTGGTATTAAAAAAGTAATTGGTGGTGGGTGTTGCGTAATAACTGGTCAGATCGGCAACACATCTTAGAGGCACTCTGATGCAAAGCGATTGGGAAATATCTACCTAGTTGGGTGCTTTCACTTCTCAAGCTGTTGATTACCATCAATCAACATAAACTTGCAAATCACAATTAATAGTAGTAAGTTTATTCAAATTAATTAAAAACTATATTATGACAGAATTTGAAATCTTTCAACTCGCTAACCAGATTTACATTAATAACGCCATTTATACTATTGCGGTTATATTGATGACAGCGCTTGCTTTTTATTTAATAAGAAGATCCAAGGAACTTAATTTTCCGACCTACGGAAAAGCGATTCTAACATTCTTTTGTACGTTCCCACTTTACTTTGGACTAGAAGTAGCGTCCTATTTTTCTCTGAATCAAAAAAACACTTCCTTTCAATTGTCTGAACTTAAAGAAGCAGGAGTAACGCTTTCGACGGTTGCAGAATCGTATATCACAGATGTGGGATATACAGTTGCTGATGGTCCGGCTTCACTAGCGCCAGAACTTCCCTACATCGTTATGTACGCAACTATAGGCATTATGTTTCTTGCAGGAATTTGGATTAAAACTCCAGAAAAAAGCTAGACACTTTCCACCCTTTTACTGCATTAAAACAGCTTCTCGGTTCTTTAGGATCGAGAAGTTTTTTTTAGAGTCTAATTCAACGAAAAGAATAAAATCCTGTTATCTTAGGGGGATTAAACCATAAACAAATACTGATGATCAATAAAAGACAACTTTTAGCCGAACGCCCAAACGGAATGCCGAACGAAAACACCTGGAGCTTTGTAGAAGAAACCGTAGCTGCTTTGCAGGATGGGGAAATTCTGATTGAGCAAAGCCATATTTCTTTGGATCCTGCGATGCGCGGTTGGATCAACGACAGTCGTTCCTACATCCCTCCCGTTCAAATTGGCGAGGTTATGCGTGCTGGGAGTGTTGGAAAAGTGATCGATACCCAAGGAGAAACCAAGTTTAAGGTTGGAGACTATGTAACCGGTTGGGGTGGTGTACAACAATATTATGTAGGTAATGGCGATGGGTTTGTGCAAATTGAACCCAACCCAGACAACCATCCCAAATATCTCGGTGTTTTGGGAATGCCCGGAATGACCGCCTATTTTGGAATTCTAGAAGTCGGTGAAATCAAAGAAGGAGACGTAGTTCTCGTTTCTGGTGGTGCTGGAGCTGTAGGTTCTGTAGTAGGTCAGATTGCAAAAATTAAAGGCTGTACTGTGATCGGTATTGCCGGAGGTCCCGAAAAATGCGCTTATATGACCGACGAACTCGGCTTTGATGGCGCTATTGATTATAAAAATGGAAACATCATTTCGGCAATTAAAAAACACTGCCCCAAAGGGATTGATGTCTACTTCGATAATGTTGGGGGAGATATCCTCGATGCAGCCTTGATGTTCATCCGAATGCATGCCCGAATTGTTATCTGTGGAGCGATTTCTCAGTACAACAACACCACCGCAATGCAAGGACCCAAAAACTATTTATCACTCTTGGTAAACCGAGGTACGATGAAAGGAATGGTGGTCTTGGATTATGTTCCTAAATACCGCGAGGCGATGAAAACCATGGCGCAGTGGATGCAAGAAGGAAAACTCAAAAGCAAAGAAGATGTATATGAAGGGGTAGAAAACTTTAGAACCACCTTCAACCGTTTGTTTAGCGGAGAAAAACTAGGGAAATTGGTATTAAAGGTTAAAGCCTAAACCCTTATGAAACGTCGGGTATCGATTCAATACGATATGGAAACCGAGATCATCGGCTTCTACGACAAAGATACGGGAGAACTCGATTTTGAATGGGATGATTCCATGACCTATGAGGCGGTCAATCGTGCAACAGAAGCACAACTGCTGATCATCCATGAATTGTTTCGTTGTAAGTATGCCCGAAATGCTAAAACACGTGGCATCTATCGACGCTATCAAACGTTTATAAAGCGGGCTGCGGGTTTGTCTTAACGCCGCTGATTGCGACTACGTCCACCAGAACGTCCGGAACTGTTTCCAGAACGGTTGGGTCGACGGGAATTGCCTTTCTTCTTTGGCGGTTCAGGCTTGATGTTGGGATCGGGTTCAAAACCTTCTTTCTCTTCCGAAGGAATTCGGATCCCTACCAATTTTTCAATATCGCGCAAATAGGCTTTCTCGTCAATACAAACTAAAGAAATTGCTTCTCCTTTGGCTCCTGCTCTTCCGGTTCTTCCGATACGGTGAACGTAGTCTTCTGGGATGTTGGGTAATTCAAAATTGATTACATGGGGTAATAACGGAATATCGAGCCCCCGTGCAGCAATATCAGTAGCAACTAAAATCTCAACGGATCCGTCTTTGAATCCAGCGAGTGCTTTGGTTCGCGCCCCTTGACTCTTGTTCCCGTGAATGGCAGCAGCTTCGATATTTGCTTTCAGCATTCTTTTGGTTAGGTTGTTTGCTCCGTGTTTTGTTCGGGTAAACACCAAAACCTGAGACCAGTTTCCTTCTTTGATTAACTTGATGATTAATTCCGTTTTTCTGGCTTTATCTACTTTGTAGACCCGTTGAACAATGGCATCGACAGTTGTGTTTTCGGGTGTTGCTTCGACCAAAACGGGCTGGTTTAAAATCCCCTGAGCCAGGGCTTTGATTTCTCTGGAAAAGGTAGCAGAGAACAAAAGATTCTGTCTTTTCTTGGGTAAAAAACTCATGATTTTATTGATGTCACGCTGGAATCCCATATCCAACATACGGTCGGCTTCGTCCAAAACTAAGATTTCTACATGTTGTAAGGAGAGTACTTTTTGATTGTGTAAATCCAACAAACGCCCCGGCGTTGCTATCAACACATCGACCCCTCTGCGGAGGGTTGCTATTTGTGGGTTTTGGTTTACACCACCAAAGATTACCGTAGAGCGGATATCAATATGGGTGCTGTATTCCTTGACGTTTTCGTAAATCTGCGCGGCAAGTTCACGTGTGGGTGTAAGAACCAAGGCGCGAACTTTGCGGTGCCCCGATTTTTGTTGTTTCGATAAAAGCTGAAGTAACGGAAGGGTAAATCCTGCTGTTTTTCCAGTTCCTGTTTGAGCGGATGCCAAAACGTCTTTTCCTTGAAGGATTTGAGGAATGGCTTTTTCTTGAATGGGGGAAGGTTCTGTATATCCTTTTTCTTCTATTGCTTTTAAAAGCGATGGCGCTAGGCCGAGATCAGTAAATTTCATAAAGGGGGGGAGCGTGTTTTCTTGCTCTTAAGTGCACAAAGATACAATATCTTTATTGGGTTAAAAAAGGGCTGTGTTTTGAAGGGTGTTTCTAGCTTTTAACAAGTTCAATACGATCGTCCAAAAGGAGAATGAGTTTGCGTTTGTGTAAAAATCCTACAGCTTTTTTGAAGGCTTTTTTGCTCATATTGAGTTCACGCTTGATGGCTTCAGGCGAGCTCTTATCGGTCAACATCAATCGGTGTTGCTGCTTTAAGGCAGCCATAACGGTATCGCAATCCGCATCAATTACATTCAAAAACCCTTGAGGGCGAAGGGATACGTCGATTTTCCCATCTTCTCTGATATTTTTGATGTATCCTCTAACTTCTGTATACCTGCTTAGGGGTTGAAAAACTTCGTTGCGGAATAGAAGACCTTCAAATTCATCATCAATAAGTACTACATAGCCAAGGTCAGTTGCTCTTTGGATGGATAGCATTACACGATCTCCGATTTCATATTCCATAGGATGGGCTAAAAATTATAGTCCGCAAGGTACTTCTTTTTTAAAAGGAACTCCTAGCGACTCCCCGACTACTTTTTTTGAAAGAGTCTGTGAATTACTTCAAAGGCAGCTTCTGCCATGCGATTTCCTTTATTGTCTAAAAGAGGATTTACTTCGGTAACTTCCAAGCCGATTACTTTTTGAGAAGCGATGATTTGTTGGATAATTGCAACTACCTCATCGACATCAAAGCCTTTTGAAACGGGCGTGCCGGTTCCTTTAGAAATTAGATCACAATCCAAACTATCCACATCAAAAGAGATGTAGATACTATCGACTGCGCTGAGTTTTTCTAGAGCTTCGGCTACACATAAAGACAGGCCTCGGTGTCGAATTTCATGAACGGGGTAGTTCTTGATGTTGTTTTCTTCCATCACCTTATCCTCGGGTTCTTCGGTATCTCGAACACCAAAAAAGATCAGATGTTCTGGTGCCACTTTAGCCCGGTCTCCTCCTACTTTTTTAAGTTCATCCCACAGCTGATGTGTTTTCTTATTTACTTCGTTTACCGCAAGAGTTTCGTTGTTATACCCTAAAGCTGCTGCTAAGGGCATGCCGTGCACATTGCCCGAAGGCGAACTCAAAGGGGAGTGCAAATCGGCATGGGCATCGACCCAAATAACCCCCAGGCTTTTGTTGGGTTGAGCGTGTTGAATTCCGGCCAAAGATCCGAAGGCAGAAGAATGATCTCCCGAAAGAATCAATGGAAATTTATTGTCCTTTAAAACGGTACTTACAGCATTACATACGCGTCGGCATTGCTCTAAAACAAAACCAATACGGTGTTCTGTTTTAAGGAAGTTTTTATTGTAAATCGTTTCGTTATGGGTAGGAACATCAATATGAGGATGCTCGTTGAAAAAGGAATTTTGTTGGTTGATTGCTGCAATTTCAATTGCATCAACGCCCAAGTCAGAGCCACGAGTTCCAGCGCCAATATCCGATCGATTCTTAATTATTGTTATGTGTTTCATAAGCTTATTTTTGAAGGTGTTTTCTTCTTTTTATTTCTTTGCGAATCAATTCCATTTCTCTAGAAGTTTGATTGGCAATGGAACTGTTTTCTTCGGCACGTCTGATCAAATAAGGAACTACCTTTTTGATTGGTCCATAGGGCAGGTATTTTACAACATTATACCCTTGATTCGATAAGTTATACGAGATATAATCGCTCATCCCATACAAGTGTGCAAAGCATACACGCGGGTGGTTGGATGCAATTCCAACCTGTTCCATTTGCTCCAATGCTTTCAGTGTACTCGCTTCGTTGTGGCTTCCTACAAAAACAGCTGCCTGATCCAAGTTTTCTAACAACAAAAGTAATCCTTGATCGAAATTACGATTGGTCGCTTCCTTCGAAGGACACACTGGATTGGTGTATTGCTTCTGCTTTGCTCGTGCAGTTTCTTTTTCTAGATAGGCACCACGAACCAGTTTAACCCCGATTGGGTAGCCTTCTTTCTTCGATTTTTCCAGCAGCGATTTAAGATAGGGCAAACGTTCAGACAAATAAAGTTGAATGGTGGCGTAGACCATAATCTCTTCTTTGTTATAGCGCGCCATCAATTCTTCTAAAAGATCATCCAAGGCAGGTTGAATCCAGCTTTCTTCGGCATCGACTAAAAGTTTAATCCCGCGGGCAACACCTTTTTTACAAGTCTGATGAAACCGATCCTTTACACGCCCCCATGCTTGAAGCTCTTCGGGATTTAGTGCTGCTTTAGAACTCACTTTTTCGAACAGGGTTGTAGAACCGAATCCGGTTGGTTTTATAACGGTAAAAGAGGTTCCTTTTTCAACACTAGAAGCGTCCAAAGTCTTTAGAATCTGATTCAATGTTTGGTCAAAACCGACTTCCGAATCAATCCCTTCTATAGAATAATTTAAACAGGAATCGATCTTCTTAGCCTTGAGTTTTTGAACCACAGTTTGCGACTCCTCTAGAGTAGTCCCAACACAAAATTGATCGAACATCGTCTTGCGCAATAAAAAGTTGATCGGCAAACCCAGTTTCAATAAAAACTCGATACAAACTGTTCCTATTTTTGTTAAAAAAGAATTCGAGAGTAACTTGAAGAGTACAAAACTCTTCTTTAGTTCTGCATCAGTCTTTGATGCAAAAGCAATTCTCGTGTTTTCAAAAAGATTATTCATCTCAATTAAGCATCCATAAATGGGTAGCGATAATCTGTTGCTGGAATCAAGGTTTCTTTTACAAGCTGAGGCGATACCCAACGCAGAAGGTTTTGTCGAGACCCTGCTTTGTCGTTGGTTCCCGAGCCACGAGCTCCTCCAAAAGGTTGTTGTCCTACTACCGCACCACTGGGTTTGTCGTTGATGTAAAAATTACCTGCACTATTTTCAAGAGCCAAACGAGCTTTTTCAATAACAATACGGTCTTTAGCCATAATAGCTCCCGTGAGGGCGTATTCTGAGGTAGTATCGACCAGCTTGAGGGTTTCTTCCCATTGGTCATCCTCGTATACATAAATTGTTACAATGGGTCCGAACAATTCGCGTTCCATGGTATCGTATTTAGGGTTGGTCGTTACCAAAACGGTTGGGTCTATAAAATATCCTTTGGAGTCGTCATAAGTTCCGCCAACTACAATCTCAACATCTGAATCCTTTTTTGCTTGCTCAATAGCAGCTGCAAGGCGGTCAAACGAACCTTTGTGGATCACGGCTGTCATAAAGTTTTTTAATTCTCTAGGAGAACCTAAGGTGATGGTTTTTATATCCGTAACAATCCTGTCTATGATGGCTTTAGACTTCGATTTGGGAAGGTAAATACGAGAGGCAGCAGAACATTTTTGACCTTGAAATTCAAAAGCACCACGAACAACAGCTGTTGCTACTTCGTCTATATTAGCCGAATTGTGCACGGCGATATAATCTTTCCCTCCTGTTTCTCCAACAATTCTTGGGTAGGTTTTATAGGTGTGGATGTTACTTCCGATTTTATGCCAAATGTTTTTAAAAATATGGGTAGATCCTGTAAAGTGAATCCCTGCAAAATCTGGGCTTTTTAAAACGGTATTGGTTACCATTTCTGGGTCTCCGTTGATCATGTTGATTACTCCTTTTGGCAATCCAGCTTCTTCAAAAACATCCATGATGACTTTGGCAGAGAACATTTGATGATCACTCGGTTTCCAAACAATGGTGTTTCCCATCAAGGCTGGAGCAGCAGAAAGGTTTCCTGCAATTGCGGTGAAGTTGAACGGGCTCACAGCGTAGATGAATCCTTCTAAGGGACGGTAGTGTACGTGGTTCCAAACCCCTTCGGAAGAGGTCGGTTGATCTTGGTATATTTCTTCAGCAAATTTTACATTGAACCTCAAGAAATCAATAAACTCACAGGTAGAATCAATTTCCGCTTGGTGTACCGTTTTGGATTGTGCCATCATGGTTGCCGCTGCGATACGAGCACGGTAAGGACCTGCAATTAAATCTGCAGCCTTTAGGAATACTGCAGCACGGGCTGCAAAAGGAACCAATGCCCAAGTCTTACGCGTTTCCAAAGCCGCAGCAATTGCTTGCTCCACATGTGCTTCGGTAGCCAAACTGTAGGTTCCCATACTGTGTTTGTGATCGTGAGGCGGGTGCATGGTTGCCGTCTCCTGAGAATTCACTTCTTCTCCTCCAATCTTCATTGGAATATGGATTTTTTCAGAAAAATATTGGTCATAAGCTGCCGTCACAGCAGCTCTTTCTGGTGTGTTGGGTGCGTATGATTTTACAACTTCGTTTATGGGGGTAGGTGACTTCAAAAAACTATTTGACATGGCAATTCTGTATTAATTCTATTTGTATATATTGATCCAAATGTACCAATTAAATCAAATATAAGGGGGTTTTGAAATTAATTTTTGAGCCCTGAAGATGTCAGCCCTAATACCCTTTATACTAAGGCACTAATGCGTATTAATTTGGTTTGTAAAATTCCCATTTGAAAACCAATTAATGAACTGAAGATGTTGAATAAAGACTATACGAAGGGGAAAAAAACGGGAGTCTTTTCTTTGTACTTTTCATAGGCTTCGTTGCCTTCCCATTTTTTGTCGGCACTAGCTTCTAAAAGATTTACGCCGCTCACACGAGTGAGTAAGAGGTAGGTAAAGACGGGAGAAATCAACGCCAAGTATTGTAGTCCAATGAAGGTTGGCAATGCGATGACCGCAATTCCCGTCCAAAGCAATACTTCTCCAACATAGTTCGGATGTCTTGATGTGGACCATAGGCCCGTAGCAATGAATTGTCCCTTATTCTTAGGGTCTTGATTGAAGGCTGATTTTTGTCGATCTGCAATGACCTCCATTATAAAACCAAAGAGCCAAAGTGCCGAACCACCAATTAAAAAGTAATCCGTTGTTTTAGAATCCGAAGCTATTGCGGTAATGGCGGGAAGGGTACACATAAAAACCCAAAAACCCTGCAGTGCCCACGCCAACATAAAGCGTGTGAAATTGGTTTTGATTTTATCAAAGCGTCGGTCTTTCCCTGCTTTTTTGATTCTTAAAAATAAAAAGGAACTCAACCGCATGGCCCAGACTAAGATTAAAACGCCTAGAAGAATCGATCTAAAATCTAAGGTGCCTAAGAGTTGTTTTTGGTATAACGTATATACGATGACGCTGATATAAGTAATTCCACCGGTTAGGTCGTAGTAGTGTTCTGTCTTTAAAGCAAAAGAAATAAGAAAAACAACCAACTGAATGAGGTATATAAGCAACAATACCTGAAATCCGATTTGAGCAGCTTCTGCATTAATAATATCTTGGGTTGTTGCATAATTAAGTACTATACTCAACACGATAACTGCACTTATTGCAAGTAATCTTTGGATAATCATTTTCATAAGGCAGTAATTTTTTTTAAATATAGGCTAATGTTTTCTAAGTTATTAAGGAGTCATATTTATTTTATACATTTATATCTTGCTTAAGACAAGCAATTGAGACTATAATTATTTAAAAAAAATGAAATGAAAAAATTATTTATTGCAGTTCTTCTTTTTGGAGGGTTTGTATCGGCTCAAGGGCCAAAGAGTACCGGAAAAATAACCTATGATGATAAAGCAGAGCTTATCAAAAAAATGCAAATGGACTATGCCGAAAACGAATTTGGTTTGTTTGAAAGCCTAATGGTCGATAGTGTTGCGGTATATTTAGGATCTACTGAAAAAGTAACAAAAGAAGAGGTAATTAATGGTTTTAAGGGCCATCATCAGTTATACAAAGACATCAACTGGGGCTGGATAAACACCGAGACTGCACTTTATGAGGATGGATCACAATGGACCATGGTGTGGGCTTTATGGAATGGAGAAGGTAATTTCACAGGATCAAAAAATAAAATTCCTGGACACTTTGCCTACCAATGGAAGGAAGATAAAATCGTTACAGCAATGTACTATTTTGACCCTACAAGCCTTATGGCAGAAATTGGTGCTATGAATGCACAGGCTATTGATTACGGATATAAAGCTACCTATTCTAGTGATTGGAGCATTGGAAATCCAGAAAACGTAAAGATCGTTTTGGATCTTCAAAAAGCAGCTGAAAGAAATGATTTTGATGCTATAAAAGCCTTGATTCACCCTGAAATTTATATTTCTACTGGCAATGGAAGTGAAATTAAAGGTATTGAGGATTTCACTACAATGTTTGAGCCCTATTTAAAAAACAACTTGTTTTCTATAAAACCTGCGGTATGGATCCCAGTAGTTAATGAAACGGGAGATGAGTGGGTATTGCTTTGGACTGAAGAAGAGACAACTGCTAAAGACGGAACCAAAACAGGAATCGAAGCACAAGAAAGTTTCCGTATTATTGATGGGAAAATTGGTGCAGTAAATCAATTTCAAAAAGCACTTCCAAAATAAGAAGTCTACTTTTCCATAGTATAAAACAAAAAACCCTGCCTATCGGCAGGGTTTTTTATTCTGTACTCCAGCTAAATTACTTCTTAGGCCCTGTAGATACGATAACTTCTAACAAAGGACGCATAGACCATTCGATGGTAGAAATTTTTTCATGTGGTAAACCAGCAATTGGACCACCACCTGATAAATGAATCATTGCATTTTCCAATGAATCATACGAATCATAAACCATCATGGTAGCAAAATCGTCTCCCTGAGGTGTGATTTTAGAACTAAGTCCCCACCCAACCATACCGGATTTTGGCATCATTTTCTTGAAGTGTGGTACAACGTATTGCTCAAGTTCTTGGGTATGCTTTTCCACTTCAGTAGAATTGGTGAAATTGAAAATAACATAAGACGCTGCTGCAATACTTTCGATCATCAGGTCTTGCTTGTAGTAATATCGTTGATCCATTTTAAGATCATTGAGAAAACCATAGAGCATAGACGTTTCTACTCCTACAACCTCTTTTGCATTGTTCCACCAAGAGCCTTTATTTACTGCAGTAGCAATATCCTTGTATACATTAACCCACAAATAGTTATATCCGTCTGCAGCTGGGTTGGTGTTTCTAAGTACTGCCCAGCCTTCTAGTTCCCCTTTATTTACTGCATCTTGAGCGATTTTCTTACTGTAATTGAGTTCTACATCTAAGAATTTTTCGGTCATCTCTGCTGGAACTTCAACTGGCTGAATCACGATAATTTGGGCAGAGACTGCCATTGAAGTTAAAATTGTAAGTGCTAAAAATAAATTTTTCATGTTAAAAAAATATTGAATGATTAAAATTGTGGAATCCTTTTTCCACCTTTGTTGGACTCTTAAAATACCTGTGTTAAGCGGGAATAGAAAGAGCAGTTTTATAAAATAGTGCGCTCGTTAATTGTATCAAAAATACTAAATTAATTTCATTTTGCAATTAAAAATAACACGCGTTTTCCAAAACTCCTTGATGCTGTTTTCAGTTGGGAAAAGTGCTGCAAAGGGTTTTTAAAAATGACTATCTTTGAACTAAAGCGAAAATTCCTTGAGTAATAAGGCGGCAACTATATTTTTTCAGGTGAAGATGAAACCAAACAAATATGTTTTTTTTAGAGTAATTCCATTCATGCTCTTTATTATTGGAATTAGCGGTCAGGCACAATTTTCGAGCGTAACTGAAACCAGTATTTCCAATAATAATTTAAGAATTGACCTAACATTCGATGAGGAGATTTTTTCAGTAGCAGGATGTAGCACGCCTACTTGTATAGAAATTACTGATTTTAATGTGACTTTGAGTGGTGGAAACGCTACTCTTGCTTCCAATACTCCAATAACGATAACCAAGCTTGGTAATTTTAATTTTATTCCACAGTGGAATACGTATGATTCTACACAACCTGCGGGTGCAAACCGAGAGCCCAATAATTCGGGGGGTAATGAAGATTGGGCTCAACATGAAGCCTCAGGTCAATTAAATGATTTATCTGAAACAAATTCTTTAAATGGGGTTTTGGAAATAATAGAACCAATCGCACGCGTAATACCCGGTTATAATTATATAACATCATACCCATCAGATGGATCAGCATGTGCGCATTCTTATTATAGATCTACAACTGCAAGTGGTTGGCTTGCACAAAAATTAAAAGCTCAAAACGCGGGGGGAGACCTCTTGGTGTATAATTCTCCAGAAGAATTTTCCCATATGATTCCAGCGTTTAATGCTAATGGTCCAACTGGTGTTGGGAATACATGGATTGGTCTTTCTCAAGACAGAACTGCAGCTGACTATGAAGAACGAGTTCAAGTGGGAGGGGTTTGGCCGTTTCCAATAACAAATGGAGGGTGGTATTGGGATGATGGCACTCCGATGGACAATAGTGCTGCGAAACTAAAATATCAAATTACGATTGCCTTAAACGGAGTTGCCGATGGAGATGAGTTGATCTCCGTAAATCCAGTAACTGGTCCTGCCTCTATATTTAATTGTGCTGGAGTAGCTGCCATAAACCAAGTCAATGGGGCCAATCAAGTTTACTTAAATGATAAGTTAGACCCCTACATAGTAAGTTCTTCTATTTCAGACGACAACACTACGGTTCGTGTAGTTTTCAATGAAACCATTTTTACGGATGCAGCCAGTAATCCAATGCTCAATACAGACTTTGAACTGTTTCTAGTTCAAAACGGGAGTGTAGCTAGTTTAAGCTCCATCAACCCTTCTTCCATAATAAATTATGGGAATAGAATTTTCGATTTAACCCTGCCCCTTATTGGTTTGCCCATGTCGGGCAGAGAAGTGCTGACTATACTCCCCGCTTTAGGAAGTGTTTTTGATGCTGCGAGCAACACCGCTTCCTCGGTTCAAGCAAATAATACAGTTAATTTTAATCCCCCCAAAACAGGACCAATATATTTGAGTAACATCTACAAAACCTCAACAGTTTCTGGAACATTAGTTGTTGCTTCCGAAACATTTTTGTGTGATGACATTACATTCAACAACTACAACCAAGCCTATCATGACGGGGTTCTTTTAGAGCCACAGGTCGGAAATTATTTGATCTACAACAAAAACTATTCCTATCCTTCTGTCATGATTCAAGGGTCTGATTTTGGCTACTTTCATCTTCGTGGATTTGACAGAATCCTAGAGGTTCAAAAATCTGATGGGCTAATAGTTGCCAAATATTCTTGTTTATAAAGTCCATCTTACACCTCCTATTCGATTTTTAATTGTCTACCTTGTTGGAAGATCAAAATTCTAGCATGCACGCAAAAAAATCCAACGCCTCTATTGCTCAAATCATTCTCCTTATTCTTGCAGGTGAATCTGTCTTTATTTTACCCTTTGTATTGCCTCGAATTTTTAGACCCACCTATTTAGATGTATTTGAACTGACCAACTTTGAGCTTGGAAGCTGTTTTTCGATTTATGGAACCGTCGCCCTTTTGTCTTATTTATACGGAGGAGCTATTGCAGATAAATTCTCGCCTAGGAAACTCATCGCTGGGTCTTTATTACTAACCGCACTGGGGGGCTTGGTTATGTCCACCTTTCCATCTGTTAGCACATTACACGTGATCTACGGCTATTGGGGGTTTACTACAATTTTTCTGTTTTGGGGGGCCATGATCAAAGCTACCCGAGTATGGGGAGGCACAACAAAACAGGGAAGTGCCTTTGGATTTTTAGAGGGGGGTCGTGGATTTGTTGCTGCCACCATTGGCGCCATAGGTGTTTATATTTTTTCCGTAATCTTGCCGAGTAATGTGGCTACTGCTATCCTTGTTGAACGTCAAGATGCCTTTCGCTATGTGATTTTATTTGCAACTGCACTTGCCTTTTTTGTTGGGGGTTTAGTCTTCTTCTTTATGGACAATTCAAAAAAAATAGACACTCCAATAATTTCTTCTGAATCTTCTTTAGCCAACATTAAAAAAGTCCTCAAAATCCCGTCGGTATGGTGGCTGATGCTGATTGTATTATCGGCCTATGTAGGTTATAAGCTTACCGACATCTTTTCTTTGTACGCCTCCGAAGTCATGCTTTTTGATGAAGTAAAAGCCGCCCAAGTTGGTACCTTCCAATTGTATATTCGACCCATTGTTTGTGTGGCAATTGGTCTGTTGGCCGACAAATCGCGCGGCTCTCTGTGGATTATGATTGGCTTTGTTGTGATGTTGAGTGGAGCACTTATTTTTGCTTCTGGTCAGGTTCAGTCCGGATTGAACTTTTTATTTTTCCTGTCCTTAGTCATTACCGCGACTGGCACCTATGCCATTCGAACATTGTATTTTGCTGTTTTACAAGAGGGTAAAATTCCTTTAGCGGTAACCGGAACAGCGGTCGGTTTAATATCGGTTGTAGGATATACTCCCGATATTTTTGTGGGACCAATTATGGGGTATTTATTAGATCGTTCTCCCGGGATTGTTGGACATAAAGAGGTTTTTATGCTGTTAGCACTGTTTGCTGCTCTCGGATTGATTGCATCCATTCAATTTTCTAGATTAAGTGTTCTTAAAAACAGTTAATTGTACTATTAACAGTAGATATTTACTATATTTAAATAAAAAATGGAATTAATAACCACCCTTTCTCAAATCATAATTGCAGTATCTATTCTTATTGTATGGGTCTTTCGATTCGATAATATTGTAATTGAATTCAAACAATACGGCTTATCAGATTTAATTCGAAGTTTGGTTGGAGCTGCAAAAATAGCAATGGCTACCCTTTTGATTGCAGGTATTTGGTATCCTACACTCATTCTAGTTCCTGCTGGGGTTATTGCGTTTTTAATGCTTTGTGCGCTCTTCGCACATTTTAGCGTCCGCAATCCAATGCAAAAATACCTCCCAGCCTTCAGTTTGTTATGCCTTTCATTATTTCTTGTTGCTGGTCAATTGAACCTCTTGTAAATGTCTCCAATTTACTGGTTATCTTATTTTTCTGGGCTTTCTTTCTTAGGCTTCGGTGTCAGCTGTTTTTTTAGCAACAAAATGGTATTGGAGTTCCAACGCTACCAACTTGCGCGCTTCAGAACAACAACTGGGTTTTTTCAAATAGTCGGTGCTATTGGACTGCTTTGTGCTAGTCAAAGTGACTTGATTTGGTCGATTAGTTCCCTAGGGTTAACCGTTTTAATGCTTCTTGGCTTTATCGTTCGTTTAAGAATAAAAGACAGCTGGATACAATCATTTCCTTCTCTTTTTTATATGGTTTTAAACGGCTATATTTTTTGGCAGACCACTTTGTTTTTTTAAGTTGTCATTTGCAATCATTGTTTTATATCTGTAACTTCGAACAGATTTAAAACTATATTATTATGAAAAATTTACTATTAGGTGTATTTGCATTGTGCACAACATTTCTATCTGCCCAAGAGTACCATTGGACAGCTTACAATTTTACGGTAGCTACTGAAGATGTTGAGATTGTTGGAAAACTTGTTGGAGATTATTTTGGAGTAGAGGGAAATAAAGCCGCGGGCGTATCTGTTTTTTTATTCGAAAATCATTTCAATGATAACGGAATGAACTTTTCTCATTCGCTCATTTTCACGGGAAGTATTGATGCGATTGGAGCACAATATGAAATGGGAACTAGTGCTGAATGGCAGTTGTTTCTGACCAAAATGAGTCGATATACAAACGATTATTCTTCAGCGGCAGGAAGCAGTTTAGTGTCTTTTGGAAAACCGGGATCTCATCCCATTCAAAACCTTTACTCGATGAGAATTGTAGATCAAGCTAAATTTGCCAAAGCCTTTACAAAGTATAACAGCAAATACAATCCTAGCGATCGAAGAGTAACGCTTGGACGTGTTGGTTTAGGAAGAAGCCCTGATGGAGAAACCCACTATGTCCTTGTTGGAGTTGATGATTTTAAAACGGCAATGAGCCCAGGAAGCTATAGAGAGAACAACAAGGCTGCAAAGGCAGCTTGGAAAGAATACTGGGAAAACACAGGAGAGGTGAAGTTGATCCGATCTTCTACACGTGTAATGATGGGTAAATGGTAGGCACTAGCTTATAAAAACCATATAAATTTTATTCAAATCACTCCAATGCATTTCGGTGCGGAGTGATTTTTTGTTTTATGACTAGGGCGTCATTAAACACAAATGGTTTGGGCATCATGCGGTTGGTTCGTGTCTTCATTTCAACCCAAGGATTGTCCATCAAGTCAAAAGAATACTCCAAAAGTGTGAACGTTGGCTGTAAATCTTGAGTAATTGTATAGGATACTTCAAGAGCGTCCATTTCGTACACATAGAACGTAAGAAGCCTGTTATTGGATTCGGTATAAGACAAGTTCTTCTCTACTGCTTGCCCATTGAATGCAAGTGAGGTAAACGTGATTTCTTGGTCTACATAAAGTCGGAGAACGTTTGCCTTTTTTTCGGGAATTAGTTTAAACGTAACAGTCCGTTGATCACCGACAAGCGTATCTCGAATTAGCCTGGACTGATAATGGGGTATTGCTTTGGCAGGCGCATCTGCTGCGAAGGTATATCCTGAATTGTATTTACTTTTTGCCGCAGACGTTACAACGGTAGCTGCCGTTTTGGGTTCTGTCCCGAGATACGAGCTGGTCCAATCGTCTAATATGGTGTCGTAGGTTAGCCAATAGGCCTTTTGAGCCTCTAGATCTTGGAAATACATTAAGCTGTTTGGTTTTTTACGATCTTCATTGAAATCGCTGGTATGATGTGCGAGTCCAAAAAAGACAAGAGCAAGTACAAGAAAGCCTTGAGCTAAGTATTTTTTGTAGGTATAGCCACTCAAAAATGAAAGTAGTAATCCAAAAAGTAAAACGGTAAAAACAGTGCTGATTACTATAGTCTTTAAACCCAAGCCAACAGGAAAGGTTTGAATTAATGGGCTGAATAGTACTACAGCTGGGATAGCCAATACCCAATGTAGGATTGGGTTTGTCTTCTCTTGTTTTAAAAGCAACCAGAAGGAGCACAATGCACAATAAAAAGGGAGAATAAAATAAGCTGCTCCTTTGAGATAAATTGCAAGGAAGATATTAATGAGCAACCAAATCAAAAGCGGCGACACAAAAAGGTTTGCAGCGGTTATTTCTTTTTGAAATTTGGCGTACATAAACCACGCTATTGCTAGTGATAAAGAAACAAAGAGTGCAATATAGGCATGTCCGTTGTAGGTGAACCCGTGAAGAATTTCTTGGTAGTGTGGATATAGTTTAAGCAAACTTGACCATCCATAAAGGCCCACAAAAAGAGCCCCAAAAACTGCTGATAAAAAGGGAACCGAACCCTTCAAAATAGAGCGCCATTTTAATTTCCCATTTCTAAACCCAAAAAAGAGGATCCCTATAAATAAAAGAATTGCAACACAGGTTGAGGGCATGACCCAACTGAACGGATAAGCAATCATTTTTAGTAGGGGAAAATTGGTGTATACATAGTCTTCCTCGCTTTTGACTTGCTCTAAATCTGCATCGGCAAAATAATGCAGTAAAGGCATTAAATAACTTCCTTGATGTTCAAGGGAGTTCCGATCCATCCGCTCAAAGTTATCCCCTGCGGTATGATAGTCAAAATGATCGTCAATAAAGGCGAAAAACAAACCATCGATATCGCCTTCTTCTCTTAAAATGGTTGAATCAGTATCGTTGGGCAGCATTTTATAAACGCTATATAAAAGCGAACTGGCGACTGGAAATTCGGGATTGGCTTCTACAAACCCTTTGATGAGGTTTTTATTTCCCTGATTGGTTTCGACGATCATAGAACTTGGACCTCCACTTCCTCGGGCCTCAAAATTGAGTGCCAAACCAATGTTTTTGGCCCATGGATGGGAACGAACAAAAAGCTTGGCACCTACAAGTCCCACTTCTTCTGCATCCGTAAACAAAATGATGATATCGTTTTTGGGTTGTTTACCACTGGCTTGGTAGGCTCGAAGAGATTCTAAAATAGCGACTACTCCGCTCCCAGCATCACTTGTACCAAAAGAAGGCGTTAAGGCACTGTCGTAATGAGAAAAAATAAGAAGAGCTTTGCCTGCTTCAGAACCCTTGATTTTTGCAATGATGTTTACGGGTTGATTCATCCGTCCACGTCTTTCATTTAAAACATAGCCTTGTTGGGTCTCTGGAGAAAGACCCAGATCTTGTAGCGACTGAATTAAAAATTCCCGAACACGCTTGTTCTCCGCTGTACCCACATAGTGTGGAGCTTTGGATATTTCTTTGAGGGGAATGAGTGCTCTTTCGGTTGAAAACTCTACTTCTGGGGCGGTTAATGACGATATGGTTTGGGGCATAAGACTATAAAAGCTAAAATAGATTAAGCCCAAAAGCAAGAAAAAAGAAACTACAGAAGCATTTTTCATATCGATGTTTTTTATAAATGTATTAATAATCTGAACACCATTTGTGCTAAAAAGAAAAGTCGGTCGCCAATCAGCTGGGGCATCTTAGAAAGATTGTTTATCTTAAGCTACTCAAACACACTTGATTTATGACAATTACACGCTCGTTTTATTTTATTCTGGCTTTGTTTTTTTACGTTCCTCTCCATGCACAAGTAGTAAAACAAGAGGTTACTTTCGAAAGCGCAAATCCTTTTTCGCTAAGCGATATCATTTTGAATCTAAACGCCCAAGAAAAACAAACCGTTTTTGGCCAACTGAGTATTCCCATGGATTCCTTAAATCCCGATAAAAAATACCCGTTGATAATTGGAGTTGCTGGAAGTTTGGGTTGGAGAAAACACCACTTAGAGTACATGGAAATGTATCAACAAGATGGGTTTGCCACCTTTGAACTCAATAGCTTTAAAAGTCGGGACATAACTTCGACGGTTGGTTCTCAAGACGAAGTAACCATCGCTGCTATTATTTTAGATGCTTATCGGGCGTTAGAAAAACTAGCCGAACATCCCAACATAGATAAAGAGAAGGTTTCTATTACGGGTTGGAGCCTAGGGGGTGGAGTTTCTCTCTTTTCTGGATGGATGCCCGTGAAAAATGCAATTACAACTTCCGTAAGCTTTGCCTCCCATTTGGCGTTTTATCCTCCTTGTTTTATTAACCCCGAAAATTTAGCGTTTACACAGGCACCCATACACATCCTAATTGGGGAAAAAGACAATTGGACTCCAGCAGCTCCTTGTTCAAATTTAATTAAAAAGCTAGAAGGAAAAGCAAACATTGCGCTTACCACCTACCCGGAGTCCCATCATTCTTTTGACAGTGAAACAGCAGTAACAAGAAATGAAAAAGGCTATAGTTTTAAAGATTGTCTCTTTACGCTTACCGAAGATGGTGATGTTCTAATGAACTATCTTCAGCTCCCAATGTCGTCGCCCTTACTTCAAAAACTTGGTTTTATATTTTGTGTTGAACAGGGAGTAGACATCGGTGGCAATCCAGCAGCACGTAAAAAAGCTTTTGCCTTTGCAAAGGAATTCATGCATACTACCCTAAAAGGAGCGTCCGAAATTAGTGATGCATTTTAAAAAATTCTAATCTAAAGTTCTATTAAAAATTGAAACGGACAGCGATCGGTCTATCTTTGAAAAAAAATATAGTTGAAAAAGATATTCAAAATTGTAGTGTTTGCATCGCTTAGCCTCATTAGCCTCCTGGTGCTGTTCTGTGGGATATTTTACTTCACTTATAGCGAGGCGCTCCCAGCGGGCAAACAAGGTGAAGCTGCCGATCGGCTTGCCCAAAAAATGCTGGACGCTTTGGCTTATGAAGCCTATGAAGAGACTCAATTTCTAGCTTGGTCATTCAGGGGAAAACATCATTATCAATGGTATAAAAACCGTGGTCTGTGTGCAGTTCAATGGGATGATGTTGTTGTTCAATTGGATCTTAAAAACCAAGGCAATTCAACCGTATCGGTCCAGGGGCAGCCTTATTTGGGAGCAGATAAAGAGCTGTTGATCAATAAAGCATTGGCCTATTTCAATAACGATTCTTTTTGGTTGGTAGCACCCTATAAAGTTTTTGATGAAGGAGTGGAGCGCCGCTTGGTATCTCAAGAAAATGACTCCGATGCATTGTTGGTTTCATACACTTCAGGTGGGACAACCCCAGGAGATTCGTATTTATGGCATTTGAATGAGCAGGGAATCCCAACCTCCTATCAGATGTGGGTGCAAATTATTCCGGTTCCGGGCATTTCGGCTAGTTGGGAAGACTGGATCACAACGGAAAGCGGGGCTCAACTGCCCCGCTTTCACAAACTTCTTTTTCTTGATATAATCCTGGACTCCGTTCGTGGAACTAAGTGATTTTTTATTTTATTATTTAAACCTAAAGGTTAAACCTGCGTGTTTTTCTAGGCGGTCCAAGAGGGCGTCACCCATTGCAATCGATGGGGTTAAAACGCCACTGATTTCGGGTAAGGAATCTTTGGCTAAGCAAACTGCTGCTTCGCCTAACATTTTAGACGTTGATCCATAACCAGGATCTTTATCGCCTGTTACTTTTCCTAAGGCCGTAGATCCATCTTCTAGGGTTGCATAGAATCGGAGGCTGTAGAATCCGTTTTCTCTTTGATCTTGAGTTGGTCCTTCTCCTGGCTTGGGGAACATTCTGTTGGCAATACGTTTTAAAACAGATCCAGGCTTTGCCGTCATAAGCACTAAAGGAAGTGCAGACAGCATGCCTTTCATTCTTCCCTTAAATCCTTTCCCACTCATCGTTGCTTCGTCGTAGCGAAAATCTTTTCCATAAGCATATCCACTCAAGGCATTGGAACGACGTACCACCTTGGTGTTGATTCCCGCCATAATGAACGGGCCAATCCAGCTGTTGGATGTAGGGTCAAAAATTACTTTTTGTAGGTCGGGTCGATCCTCTCCCTCTTGTTTGTCTGCAGGATTTAAACCGTAGGGATTTGTCAACACCTTGTAGATGGCTTTGTCTTGCATAGCCTCTTCCAAAACCTTACTCAAACTTGCGTATGTTCCTCCACTTAAGCCGCCACGCATTCCAGCTACTCGCATGCGAATCCGTTTTGCACCAAAACCTTTTTGAGCTAAGGCTTCTTTTTGAGTAAAATAAACTCCCATATCCGATGGAATGGAATCAAAGCCGCAGGTATGAACAATTTTTACTCCATTGGCTTGAGCTTCTTCGTGATGCTTATCGATCATTTGACGCATCCATTGCACTTCACCCGCTAAGTCGCAATAATGTGCACCATGCGCAACGCAGGAAGCGACCAATTTGGAACCATAAGAAACATAAGGCCCTACTGTAGTGCAAACTACTTTGGTGCGCAAAACCATGGCTTTTAAACTGGCTTCATCCTTACTGTCCGCCAAAACTATCGGCACCGAATCATCGGCAACCTCAGCGCGAACCGCTCTTAGTTTTTCTTGACTTCGACCTCCCATAGCCCATTTAAGGTCGCCTTGGGAGCCGTATTGTTTAAATAAGTAAGCAGCTACCAGTCTTCCGGTAAAGCCAGAAGCTCCCCAGACAATGATGTCAAATTCTTTTGTTAGATTCATATGTGATTTTTAAATGCTTCGTTCTTCTTTGGGTTTTCCTGGGAAAAACATATTGGTGGTTTGTTGGTGTTTTTTATAATCAGGGCGTTTCTGGGCAGAATAATATTCGGAAGGAACTGCTCCAGTGTAATAAACCAAAGTGGTGTACATAATTCGAGAAACAAAGAGTAATGCTGCCAAAATACCGAAACCAATGAGAGTGCCTTCGTTTGTAAAATAAGTGTTTAGGGAGGGGATTGATGCTATTATAAGCGCATTCCAAACCATCCACTCAGCAAAATAATTTGGATGACGGCTGTACTTCCATAAACCGACCTTACAGACTTGCCTTTTTTTACCTTCTAAATAACATTGTTTCAGGAATTTTTGTTTTTGCAAATCCGCAATATGTTCCAAAATAAGAAACAGAAACCAAAGGACATAGCCAATAATTTCTAGAGGAGAAATGAATTCATTCGGGTTAAATGCTTGTAGCATGGCTGGTAATGCCAAAAAGGTGATGTTGGCAAAACATTGAATCATGATTTCGTATTGCAGGGAAAGGTCATCGTTCGTATACCCTTGTTTTTCCCAGCGTTTCCGCTGAAACTGATAGCGTGAAAGCTCGGTGTCTAAATGTCCCTTTTTCCACAGAACCAAAGCTCCGACCCCCATACGCAATCCTGAAAATAAATACATCCCTCCAACGAGCCAGGTTCGAAGCCAATAGCCTTCTCCTAAAAACAATACAAGCAGGCCAATGCAAACCAACCCCCAAGGCCAGCCAATATCTACATAGGACATGCGTTTGGTTCTGTATGCCGGGATGCAGACAACGAATATGAAAAGAAGTAATTGAACCCCTCCGTTCCAAAAGGTAAACGTTCGTAAGGTATTACTGAAGACGAAAAGTGTAATGCACAATGCAAAAGGTAGGTATCCCAGAATTCGATTGGACTGTTTTTTTAAAGCTCGATTCATTACTGTTTTTATAAGACATACTGGACGGGAGTTTGTTGCTCCACAATCTTTTGTAAGATACAATTAATTATACCATCCTGATCTTTCGCTTTCACGGGAGACCTAACAGCTTTAAACTCAAGAGGGCAAGAGAATTGGTTTTAATTCGCACAAATTAATTTACCTTATCCCAAAATATTTTTTTAACTTGCAATTAACAATTATATTATTTATGAAAAAATTATTAGGATTACTAGTACTGTCTTTAAGCTTATTCAATGCTGAGGCTCAAAACGATGAAACCATTTTAAAAATGTGGTATGGTGAAATAAAAAATACGGATGTTGCAGAACATCTAGAGCTTGAAAAAGCGTATTTCACAAAATTTCACAAACAACGAATCGCCAATGGAGACATTATAGGATGGGATATGTGGGAAATAATAAACCCCGAAATCAATGCAATGACTACGACTTACATTTATGTTTCATTGGTAAAGGATTTTGAAACCATCGGAAAAAACACTCCAATTGAAGGTCTAAAGGGTGTGAGTAAAGAAGACTGGGAAGCCGGATTAGAAAAGGCTATGAGTCACTACATCAGGACATATGAAGTCACAACTTCTATTAAGGGTTCATATGGTACTCAAGAAGAAAACGGTCCTTCAAACTATGCCGTGATAAACTATATGGAAGTAGATCCATATCAGACCGCTGCCTATGAGAAAATGGAATTAGAAACATTCTTACCGATGTTCAAAGACCAGAAAATAAGAAACGGATGGGCCCTTCACAAAGTATTGAATCATTTTGGGTCGGAAAAGCCCATAAACTACATTACAGCCGATTTCTATTCTTCCCTTCAACCCATTTATGAATCTCGAAACGGTGCGATAGCGATGAATGAAGCAGATACGAAGTTTTGGAAATCAATTGATGCAATCCGAACCCTCAAAAAGTCTCACATTTTGAGAAAAGTTTTATCCGTACGTTAAGCTAAATTATAATTAAGCGTTTTACACCCCTAAAAAGCACCTGCAATTGATTTGTAGGTGTTTTTTTAACTTTGATCCTTAGAAGAAATAGAATTAAACGGATAAACGCATGAAAAAAAGAACAACCCTTCTTTTAATACTTCTTTTACTTCTCCTGTATTTATGGGCTGAACTCGGAGTAGGTATTTTCTTTCAGGACTCTTGGGGTGGGAGTTAATCTATGCTTTTTCAATATTCGAATCGTTTACAGAACCTAGGTTCGTAGGCTCTTCATTTTTATGATTAATCAATAAATTGTATATTGCTTTTAACAAACAACTAAATTTATTTCTTATGAAAAAAATTCTATTTACCTTATTGGTGCTTCCCTTCATTTCTTGTACGGGAATAACCAATCCCAATTATGAAAAAAATCTTGCTACAGCAAAAAAGATTTTTGTCCTACATGGAGAAGAAAATCTAGAAGCTCAGCTTGCTCTTTTAAGTGACGATATGACTATGGAGCCTGCAGCTTACGGTATGGGAACACTAAATAAAGAAGCATTTGGTGATCTAATAAAAGGCTATCATGTGGCTTTTGATGAAATTAGTTTTGAGGCAAACGTATGGCTACCTGGAACAGATAACGAAGGAAATTTGGACGGAAGTGTTCGAACTTACGGTACTTGGACTGGAGTTAATGTAGCTAGTGGGAAAAAATTGAATCTTAAGAGTTATCATTTTTTTAATTTCAATGAAGCAGGTTTAATTCAACAGCAGGGTGACTTTTTTGACGCTACTGGGATGATGAATGCTACAGGAGACAAAAAGCTTGTAGTTGCTGAATTGAAAATTAAAGCAGGGAAGCAAGATGCTTTTTTTGCTTTAATGGCAAATGAATCCTATGGGCTAAAGGCAACTAGAAACTACAAAGGGTGTAATTCGCTCGTTTCTACTTTTAACGAGGAATCGAATACGCTTTTGGTTATTTCGGATTGGGATTCTTATGAAGAATATGCAGCATATCTTACTTGGAGAACAGAGGAGGATACCGAATTAGTTGATCTTATGAAGCCTCTTTTAATAGGTGGAATGAAAGGTCTAAGAACGGTGTATCCAAATTCAATGTATACGGTGTACTAAAACCAGTTAAACTTTTTTAAAAAACCCTTCTCAAGCGAGAGGGGTTTTTTTTATGGCAACTGCCCACCTACCAGAAAACAAAACCTGATATTGTATCTTATTACCCCTATACAAATTGATGCATTTTACACCCTTATCATAAAGCATATGAAAATAAATGAATTTAAGCTAGAACGCTATTTTGCAAAACACGAATTCACCGCAAAATACTTACTCTCCAGTTCCGATTGTGACGGTTATGCATTGCCATATCTGTTATCCCAGGCAACTCAAAATGAATTGGCTTTATGGGAAGGAATTACCTTGGGCTATACGGAAAGTGCAGGAAATCCCTTGTTACGGGAAGCCATTGCGCAGTATTATAAAATCAAATCCATAGAAAATGTTGTAGTCGCTACGCCCGGTGAACTGAACTTTATCAGTATGAATGTGTTGCTCGATCCAACGGATCATGTAGTTAGCGTTTCACCCTGTTATCAGTCACTATCTGAGGTAGTGAATGCCATTGGCTGCGAGCTTTCGTTTTGGAAGCCCCGATCGGATGAATGGGAATTTGATCCAGCTGACTTAGAAAAACTGATTCAAAAAAACACCAAATTAATAATCCTAAATTTTCCTCACAATCCAACCGGTAGTTATCTAACACAGGAGCAGTTGGACGAAGTTGTTCGCCTTGCCAGAAAACACAACAGCTATATTTTTTCAGATGAAATGTATCACAAACTTATTGCTGATAACAGACCGGAAATAGCCCCAATAGCGGATGTTTATGAAAAAGGGATTAGTCTTTGGGGAACCTCAAAAACATTTGGATTGGCCGGTTTACGGACAGGTTGGTTGGTAGCCCAAGACGCTGAATTCCTTAAAAAAGTAATTGCATTCAAGGATTACCTCAGTATTTGTAACAGTGCCCCCAGTGAGATTCTATCGATCATCGCATTGAATCATTTGGATGCATTCTTACTCCCTAATCTTGAAAAAATAAGCAGAAACATCGCCCTTTTCGATGCCTTTGTTGCTGAAAATCCCATCCTATCCTCTTTTACTAAACCGAAGGCGGGTTCAACCTCATTTGTTCCCTTGGACATCAAAACCTCTTCCTTAGAGTTCAGTAATCAGCTGGTCGAAAAAACAGGTATAATGACCCTTCCGTGCGAAATGTTTAACCATCGTGGAACGTATATTCGTGTAGGTTTTGGAAGAACAAATTTTCCTGAGGTGTTGGAAATCCTCGATCGATACCTAAAAACTTATTGAATAAAAAAGCCCTCCATTTGGAGGGTTTTTTTCTTTATCAACTGTTTTTTTACTAGTTATTCGGTAGTAATTCTTCAACTAATTCTAGGTTTATACGTTGTTCACCAAAAATCATTTCTTTGGATTCATTGTACAATTTTAGGTCTGTTGCCCAAGTATCCCATCCAAACATTTCGTCGTAATCCTCTTCCCAAGTTGAGTCTAGCTCTGGATTATTGTTTTCAAACGTATTGAATCCAATGTAAGAAACGTACATATTGCGTTGTCCTCCTGATTGAAGTCTCAGTACAATTCTTGAAGCATCTGGCATCCTCTTGGCAAAAACTTTTCCAATGCGTTCCATCCATCTTCCAAAATGATTTATGTGTGTTGGTTTAACCATAAAGGTCGTTTTTGACAGGTGCTTGTAAGGAGGGTCGTTAGGATCAACATTGACATCCGCCCATTTGAGGCGTACCCAAACTTGTTTTCCTCCGTCTGGATTTGCGTAAGGACTTACGTTGTCTTTCCAGTATTTTAATTCTTTTGATGCATCTCTATCAAAACTTTTAGAGGTCTGAAACGGCATAATTCTTTCGTATACTCCGGCCTTATCTCCAGTAGTGATTCTGTACGTTACAATAAGGTTTGTTGGATCGGAATTGAATTTTTTAGTTTTGATTCCAGCGGCTTTCAAAAACTTTTGTTCCATTCCGTCTTTCGCTTTGTAGTGGAAGGTATTCCAATACTCAGCCTTTGCGTTACGTTGTGCAAAAGTGCTAAGTGTAAAAGCAGATAGCAGTGTAAATAATAATAGTTTTTTCATTTGAATTTGATTTGTTAATACAATCAAATATACAAAATTACTTGTTAGTTGCAATTAGCAATCAAAATACTCTTTCCATGAATTAAAATCCAAACTGCTTTAAACGTGTTTTTTTATATTCTTCCATATAATGTTTCACAACTTCTTCTTCGGAGTTTGTTTCTGTAAACTTCTTCCATTTCTTGGTGTTTTCAGAAGGGTTGAAGTCTACATTTTTTATAGTCCAAAGTTGAAGTTCATATAGTATTGGGTAAAGTTCAATCCCTCGGTCTGTCAAATAATATTCTTTGATCTTTTTGTCTTTTGCGTTTCTTCTGAAGCCAATGATATCATAGGAGGTTAGTTTTTTTAAACGATCGACCAGTATATTAGTCGCAATTCCTTCTACCGACTCTTTTAAGAACTGAGAAAAGGTATTTCTGTTTCTGAATAAATCACGAATAATAATCAAAGACCATTTATCGCCCAAAAAGTTTAGGGATACTGCGCATGCGCAAACCGATTCATCTTTTTCGTATTTAATTTTGTCCATTGTTTTTATCTTATCGTTCGTTTAGTCATTGATGTAAGAAAGAATTTGAGCTGCTCTAAGCCCCAAATTCTTATTCCGATATCACTTCTTCTATAGAAGACAGTAAGTGACCTTCAAATGCTTCTTTATTTTCCATATGAGGCAAATGCCCCGCTTCTTCAATAAAATATTCTTTCTTATTGGGTAATAATTTATCTAGTTTTTTATCAAAATCGGTATAGACTACTACCTTATCGTGAATGCCCCAAAACAGGTAAACAGGAAGCTCCAAAGAGTCGATGGTTTGGTGAATCTCGTCCATTGTTGTCAAGTTTTTTTGAGTTGAGAGCAACGCTTGAGCAAAGCCTTTATGGAAAAGAAGCTTCTCGTATTTTTGCGGCCATTCTGGGAACAACTCTGGTGCATAAAAATCTTCTAGTTGACCAGTAGAGCGGCTAGGATATGTATCAATAAACGCTGCTATTTCTTCTGGAGAGACAGTCGTATCCGTTTGTTTTTCATAATCTAAAAAGCTAGAAGAGGAAACATAGAAAAGAGCTTCAATTTTTGAAGCATCCATAGCGGCCATCTTTGAGATGATTCGCCCTCCATTTGACAAACCCGCTAAAATTGCTTTTTCAATTCCAAGTGCGTTCATTAAATCGAGTACTTGTTGTGCGCGCAATGCATCCGTCTGCGGCAGGTCGGGATTGTCCGAATTTCCGCGTCCAAATAAATCCATCATCACAACACGATACCCTTTTTCTTTGAGTGTATTGAATGTTACTTCCCAAATATAAGAGGGGACTGAAAAGCCGTGAACTAATACAACGGTTCCCTCTGACGAATCGGGGTTAGCCTCTTCGAAGTAGGTATATCCTTTACTTAAAAGCACATATTCTCCATTCTCCTCTTGCGCTACTACTTCTCGAAACTTTTGATTTTTCTCAACCGACTCATAGGGTTGGGTATTTGTTGTACAAGCGCAAAAAACAAGACCAAAGAAGAGGGTGTTAAGAGCAAATTTCATTCTTTACGTTTTTATGTTATTTGCAAAATAAAACTAATAATTGGTTTTTTAAAATGTTGATCAGAGGTTTATTACCTTTATTTACAGAAATTTTAAATGTATTCCTTTGAAAAAGATAACTTTTATTGCAGCACTGCTGCTAATTACCGTCAGTTTTGCCCAAGAAGCCATCTCAAAGAATCCTCCGGTACCTTATGCTAGCAAACCCTTTGGATCTCTAGCGGCAGAGGGAGATAAAAAAGATATTTTAAAGGTAATCGATGTTTTTATGACCGCTGTGAATTCAAAAGACAAAAGTATTTTTGATTCTGTTTCATACCAAGGGATTCAACGTATTGTTACGCTTGTGGATCAAGACGATGTCAACACTACAGTTTACGATAATGATAAGTTGCTAACAAGGCTGAAAGACATAGAGGAGGACTTTCGTGAGCGCTATTGGGATGCTGTTGTACTTACGGACGGAAATATTGCATCGGTTTGGGCGCCCTATGATTTTTTTAGCAATGGAAAATTTTCACACTGTGGAGTAGATTTATTCTACTTGGTGAAAGAAAATAAAGAATGGAAAATTGCACACTTTGGCTACACAAGGAATAAGCAGTGTAATTAGTTAAAAACGCCGCTACTTTGACGCTTTGCAGGGGTTGTACTTATGCTCCAATCCGTCGATCTGGGTTCTATTCTTTGCGTATTCATCGAGAACTTTAAATTCTTTACAGCTGCTGCATTGCACTTCGATTAGTGCACCACTAGCATCAAATTTTCGTCTACTTAGGTACAAAGGTGTTTGCTTGCTGTATGCTTTAATTTTGTTTTTGTCTTCTTGCTTCATTTTCAAAAGGAATTCTAGAGTGCGAATTTACAAAAGAACTTCTCCAACTGAGCTGCTTCCTTCCTTCTTATTTGAAAGATCCATTTATAAACCAGACCCATTGAATAAAGGGGCGTATGGCTTAATATCAGTTAAAATAGAGCGGTACTGAAAAAGATAAATTGTATTAATCTACTCCTTTAGAAAGGGCAGTATATGTTTTATTACCTTTGAAGCAATGGAAGAAAAAAAGCCCAAAAACCGAAAGGTCAATTTAGGTGAGTCTTATAAATTTAAGATCGCCAAGAAGTATAGTAAGCCAAAAAGAAAAGGAGATAAGGTTGCCAACAGGAGAAAGAAAAAGTAAATGAGCACAAAACAAGTAACCCTTTTTGGAGGAACTGGGCTGATTGGTGGTTTTTTATTAGACCTTCTCTTGGCTGATCAAACCATTTCAAAAGTCCGTGTAGTTACAAGAAAGCCACTTGTAAAACAACACGACAAAATGGAGGTTTTTGAAATTGATTTTTCAAAACCTGAAGAAATTGAACGCAGTATAGGAGGTAGCAAGGTGGTTTTTTCTTGTATCGGTACTACCCAAGCTCAAGTAAGAGGGGACAAAAAAGCATATCGCAAAATAGACTACGACATAACCCACAACATTGCCTTAGGGTGCAAAACAAAGCAAGTAGATCACTTTTTATTTGTTTCTTCTGCTGGTGCAAATAGTGGGAGTTCAAATTTTTATATGGGTCTTAAGGGTGAAATTGACGATGCAGTATTGAATCAAAAATTGAACGCCACAACGATATTCAGACCTTCCCTATTACTTGGAAAAAGAACTAAGTTTAGACCTGGCGAACGGTTGGCTCAAATTATAATGCCCCTGTTTTCTTTTTTAATGCCTACAAATCTGAAAGCCATACGGGGCGAACGGGTTGCAAAAGCAATGCTCGACCAATCAAAATTAAAAAACATCGGGAATCGTGTTATTGAAAATAAAGCCTTGCTTCTGTGGGATGAAAAATAAGCTTTAACTTACATCTAATTCTATATTTATTAGCCCCGCTATTGAAAATCTCCTCCTGTTTATCTCTTTGCTTTCTTATGGACAAACGGCTGTCTACAAAAAAAGAGCAGAACTCCGGAAAAAGTTCTGCTCCTTAATAATGTAAAGTGGTTTGGCACCATTTTTACGACACAAAGGTAGGGAATATTACCTAGCTCTTTTCAACTTAATTAGAAATACTATTTATTCGGTGTTTTCCAAAAGCTTTTCCGTTCTTTGTATGGAACACTAATTTATACTTTGTACAAATGACACGACAGGAATTAATCGACGGGTTTCTTTTAAATTTCAAACCAAAAAAAGATCAGGCATGGAAAAGCTGTTATTTTTTTTCACATTACTTAAAAAAAGAACACAACATTGACGCAGAGCTACTTGAAGGGATTTCTAAAATTAACAAAATAGATTATTGGATTGTTCGATTTGATGGTGCTGATGAAGACATTCATGCAAGAGCAGTGGGAATAGATCCAGATTTTATTGAAGATCCTGAAATGATCTGGAGTCTAGAAGCATTTGAAAAGGATAATTTTTAGGAAATAACCTGCTTAAATTAGTGCTGTTTTTTTTCATATCTTTCAGTGAAAGTAAGTTCCCAAAAAAATTCACCTACAGTAGATCGCTATTTTTATGAAACAAACCGTCTTTTTCTTGGGGTTATTTTTACATAGCATCTACTCTTTTTGCCAATATACAGGTGCAAATCAGATAATCAATAACGGTGATATGCGCTTTGGTGACGGTGTTGAATTATCAATAAATACATCGGGAAACTTAAAACAACCGTTTTACTTAAGTGTTGGAGGAACATGGAGACAATTAACATACACAGATGTTAGACCGCCACCTCCCGATATACCTTACGCTTTAGACTCTAAATTTGGTGTGGGAGGAGATGGAACTAATAATTGGAATACGAATGGAACTTTACAATCAAATCCTGTTATGGCTGGTCAGGTTTTTGATTCGAGTGGTTTCAGTGGTGGGTCAGGTATTCTTAACGTAAAAGGAACTATCACTGTGGGTACGGCTCAACTTGAGCTGATAAACTCCTATAGTATTAGTAGTGGAGATGATTTTGTCGAAGTATTAACAACAGCGAAAAATATTGGTGCAGCAGCAATCACAAATCTACGGTATTGGATTGGGACACGGGATGACTATGTTGGAGGTACCGACTCACCAACCATAGTTCGGGGTAATCTGGCCGGTGGCGTTTTTCAAGAATTGACCCTACAGACCGAACGATCTGCCGCCCTTCGCATTACAACCCCAGATGAAGGTATTTTATTTTTTACTTTGGCGAGTAATGCAAATAATTCGCATGCTGGTTTTGATTTTGTCTTTAACCCCTCAGAAGCTCTAAATCCTGATAGTGCTTTAATTTCAAACACAATAGACGGGTCTTACAGCATGTATGTTCGAATGAATGATTTAGCTGTAAACGAAACGGATTCATTTACCTGGTATTACGCAGCAGCAGCTCTAGATGAGTTGGATGACGTAATTGGAGACGTGGCCGCTGCAAGTTGCCCAACCTGTATACCCGATACCGATAGAGATGGGATTTTAGACCCACTGGATAGTTGTCCTTATGCCGCTGGCGTATCCGCTTTAAGTGGTTGCCCCTGGCCCTTATATATTGGAAATAATTATAAAACGACAACTGTTTCCAACAGTATAGAAATCGCTGATGAAGGCTATTTATGCTCTTTAAGTAATTCTAATTATTATAATATCGCCTATCATTCGGGAGCTTCAGCTGAGCCTGTTGTCGGAGATTTTATTATATACAATAACAGTTATACCTTTTCTCACAGTTTATTATTTGACACCGAAGGTTTTGCCTTTATGAAGCTTAGCGATTATAATAAAATTGTTGAAGTACAAAAAAGTAACGGAAAGATTATCGCAGTTTACACCTGTCTTTAGGGTCCGTCCAGTTTAGAGAAAAATGCTGTAAATAGGTGCAATTTTGTGTCTTAAAAAAAACTTATTTCTATGAAAAATCTACTTCTTATTTTACTAGTTGTCCCAATAGTTTGCTTTGGTCAAACTCAGACGCAAGCTATGCAAGAAGGTGTTCAAACTGTAGGGGTTAAAAAACAAACCATTGTTTTAGCGTCTTCTACAAAAATTATAACCCCAAAGACAGTCGACTTTAAGGACTACTCACATTTGGCACTGGTAACAATTAATAATCTAGGTGCTTCAACTAAGGGATGGTATCGAATTTATGAAGAACGTCTTTCGGCTTCTCCTCTGGTGGTTTTAAACCCTTTTAAGGTTGATGAAAAGAAAGCCATCTATGACCACAACTTTCTAAAAACAGTTGAAAACCCTAAGTACTTATATCTCGATTACTACCGCTCCAAAGGAGGGGAAAACGATCCTCCTGAAACGAGAATAAACAAAATAATTGTTCGAGATTATAAACAAAAGGTTCTCTATTCCGTTGAACATAAAAATGGTACAATAAAAGAAGCCCTATCGCCGTTCATTAACTTTTAAATTCATTCCTGCGCGCAGCATAAAAGACAGTTTGTCTTTTTATTTTCGACTACGCTTTTCTTTGATGATTTCTCTTCTTGTTTTTGAAGCCGAAAAACTCAATATTTTAACCAGTCCGTCTAAAAAACTATTGAACTGTTTAAGCGCTCTGTTTGTTTTTATTTTAACTTCCATTTGAATTGCTTTTAAACATCTATTGGTGGTGTTATCGAACTGCTGCTTAATTCGGAGGACAAGTGCCCCATACAGGTTTGTTCGCGTCTGTCAATCCAGAATTAGGAGCAAAATTCTCTGGTTCTGAATCGAAATTAGTGACACACCAGCTTGACAAATTTTGATTGAATGCTTTAGCGTCTTCAAAGAGGCCAAGCATTTTTGTAGCACTAGAAGTGTCCCAATTTGAGATATCTTGGTTAAACGATGAAGCGCCTTTAAACATACTCCCCATGTTTAAAACACTAGAAACATCCCAGTTGCTTATGTTTTGATTGAACGAATTTGCTAGATAGAAAATTCCATCCATATCCGTGACGTTAGAAACATCCCAAAAACTAATATCGGAATTGAATGAATTGTTGTTAAAAAAATTGGATAGTGAAGCACCCGAGCCTGACATATTAGAAACCAGGGTTGTGCAGAGGTTGACATTTCCATTTGCAATTTGACCCCCAATCGTCGAATTGTTGACCGCTAAATAGGTTGTGCCTTCAATTTCATCTTGATCTCCAACCTCGGCCTCAGGACATTTACAAATGTTGTTCTCAAAATATATAGTCCCCGAATTTTGAATGGGAATAAGGGTTTCCGTTTCTTCTTCTCCGTTTCCACCGCCACACGAAATTTGTATCAATGCTAATAATAATAGTAGTTTTTTCATTATTGTAAATTAATTCAATACAAGATATAACATTATCCCCAAAGCGATTCGAAGCCAACCGCCTTTTAGCGACCTACATTTATGAGGTTCGACGCCTAAATTATTGCGACATTCTCTCGAAATGAAAACAAGTTTTTCAAACCCTTTTGTATCTTGAGGGTTAAATCCGTTTTATATGCCCTTATTAATTGTCATTCTTGGAATATTATTACTGTTTGTTTTAATCGCAAAGTTTAAACTCAATGCCTTTATTGCCTTTATCATTGTTTGTGTTTTTGTTGGCGTGTTTCAAGGAATGGAATTGGATCTTATAGTCGAAGCCATCCAAATTGGAATGGGAAATACTCTTGGATTTTTAGTTATGATCTTAGGGCTTGGTGCTATGCTCGGAAAACTTGTTTCTGATAGCGGGGCTGCACAAAGAATTACCTCAGGATTGGTAGCGAGTTTTGGGATAAAACACATTCAGTGGGCAGTTGTTGTTGCTGGATTCATAGTGGGTATCCCCATGTTTTATTCCGTCGGCTTTGTCATCCTTATCCCCTTGGTGTTTACGATCGCAGCTGCAACAGGACTGCCTTTGATCTATGTTGGATTGCCCATGCTTGCCTCTTTATCGGTGACCCATGGTTTTTTGCCTCCTCATCCAGCTCCTACTGCTATTGCAGGTATGTTCAATGCAGACGTGGGCAAAACTTTATTGTATGGGATTATAATCGCAATTCCAACGATAATAGTAGCAGGACCCTTATTCACTCGAACAATCAAAAACATAAAAGCGACTCCGTTAAAGGAGTTTTACAACCCAATTGTTTTAAAAGACGATGAAATGCCGGGCATGGGGATTAGTCTATTTACTACATTATTACCCATCCTATTGATTCTGTGTTCTACCCTATTTACCCTTTTTATTTCTGGAGAATCTATGTTTAAACAGCTTGTTGTTTTTATCGGAAATCCCGTGATAGCAATGCTAATTTCAGTACTAGTGGCCCTCTATACTCTGGGTATTTCACGAGGAAAAAAAATGCCTGAATTAATGAATTCTGTTTCAAATTCGGTCTCCAGTATAACGATGATTTTACTGATTATAGCCGGTGCTGGTGCCTTAAAACAAATTCTGGTAGCGAGTGGCGTTAGCGATTATATTGGAGCCCTATTAAACGACTCCTCAATATCACCCTTAATTTTGGCCTGGTTAATCGCAACTGTAATACGAGTTTGTATAGGCTCGGCAACTGTAGCGGGTTTAACAGCCGCAGGAATTGCCCTTCCATTGGTTCAAAACAGTGGCGTTTCTCCTGAATTGATGGTGTTGGCCATCGGCTCCGGTAGCTTGATGTTGTCGCATGTAAACGATGGTGGGTTTTGGATGTTTAAAGAGTACTTTAATCTAACGGTTAAGGAAACACTTTCTACTTGGACCATAATGGAAACTACTGTTGGAATTATGGGGCTAATTGGCGTTTTAATCTTGAACATCTTCCTATAAAAAATAACTAATGAAAAATCTACCTTCAGAACAATCCAAAAAACTAAACCTGATATTCCCTCCTGCACCAAAACCGGCTGGGGTGTATAGGCCCATACTCGTAGTCGATAAATTTTTATATGTATCCGGACAAGGACCAGTGAAAAACGATGGGTCATTAATGCTGGGACGTCTAGGGGATAATTTAACTACCGAGGAAGGTAAATTAGTCGCAAGGCAAGTTGGTTTAACCATGCTCTCCAGTATTCAAACGCATTTTGGAAGTCTTGATAAAATTAAACGGGTCGTTAAGGTTTTGGGGATGGTTAACTGTACCCCTGACTTTAAACAACACCCACTTGTCATCAACGGTTTTAGTGAACTGATGGCTGATGTCTTCGGAAAAGAGCAAGGAATAGGCGTAAGAAGTGCTGTAGGGATGATTCTTCCGGATGGTATTCCTGTGGAAGTAGAAGCAATGTTCGAATTACATTAATATGGCAAACACCCATTGGTATACAATTAAGAATGTTGAGGAAATAGTCTCTCCTGCTCTAGTAGTATATCCCGATAGAATTGAAGCGAATATAAAAATGATGATTCAAATCGCAGGGGGGACGGATTCACTGAGGCCTCATATCAAAACCCATAAAATTGTAGAAATTATTAATCTGCAATTAGAATACGGTATCCACAAGTTTAAATGCGCTACAATAGCTGAAGCAGAATTATTAGCTAAATGTGGTGCCGCCGACATTCTTTTAGCGATGCAACCCGTAGGAATCAATATCCATCGGTTTTTTGAGTTGATGGGTCAGTATCCAAACGCTTCTTTCTCTACAATTGTAGACAATGAAGAAATAATGATGACAATGAATACCATTGCCTCACAAAAAAAGCTCGAGGCTGCTGTGTGGTTAGACCTTAATAATGGGATGAATAGAACGGGAATAATACCCGATAAGGAAGCGGCTTTACTGTATCAAAAAATAACGTTGTCCTCAAATTTAAAAGCCAAAGGGCTGCATGTATACGACGGCCATATTCATGCGTCTGACTTTACTAAACGTAAAGAAATTTGCGATCGTGATTTTGATTTGGTCTTAGGATTAAAAAAGCAAATAGAGCAGTTGGGAATCCAAATCAAAACCATTGTTGCTGGTGGTACACCTACCTTCCCAATTCACGTAAAAAAGGATCAAGTAGAAGTATGCCCCGGCACTCCCTTGTTGTGGGATCAAGGGTATGCAGATGCATACAAAGATTTAAAATTTCTACCCGCGGCAGTTTTAATTGGTGCTGTTGTAAGTAAACCTGCAAAAAATTTAATGTGCTTGAATCTAGGGCATAAGGCTGTTGCAGCAGAGATGCCTCCCCCCAGATTAAAAATTTTGAATTTTGAAAAACTCGAACAAATAAGCCACAGCGAAGAACATTTAGTAGTCGCTTGTGTCGATTCCAAGAACTATATAATCGGTACCCTTTGTTATGCCATCCCAACCCACATCTGCCCTACAGTAATTAAGTATGCCAAGGTGTTGACCGTTATTGATGGAACGATTACTGGGCATTGGAACATCGCAGCAAGAGATCACATACTTAACTAATGACATCAAAAGTTCCGTTCAAATAAGAGGTCATTGCTTGTGATCCATAAATGAAAAAATAATTTTATTAAAACATATGTTTATACTCGACGCACACCTTGATCTAGCAATGAATGCCATGGAATGGAATCGGGATCTGACCTGGTCTGTAAAAGACATCAGGGAAAGCGAACTGGGGATGACAGACAAGCCCGATAGAGAGCAGAACACCGTTTCTCTTGATGCGATGCGTAAAGGAAATATAGGGCTTTGTGTAGCGACCCAGATCGCTCGTTATGTAAAAAAAGACAGTCCGTTACCCGGATGGAATTCTCCCCAACAAGCCTGGGCACAAACACAGGGTCAATTGGCTTGGTACAAAACCATGGAAGATCTTGGTGAAATGGTTCAAATCACGAATAAAGCGCAATTGAATAGCCACCTAGCCTTATGGGAAAAAGATCTTGTTTCAAAAAAACCCATAGGGTATATTCTGAGTTTAGAGGGTGCTGATTCGATTGTAAACATGGACTATTTAGTCAAATCACACGAACAAGGATTAAGAGCGATAGGCCCAGCACACTATGGTCCGGGAACTTATGCGCACGGCACCGACTCCGTTGGGGGAATTGGAGCTAAGGGAAAAGCATTGCTTAAAAAAATAGAAGAATTGAATTTAATTCTTGATGCAACTCACTTGTGTGATGTTAGTTTTTGGGAAACCATGAAAATATATAATGGCCCGGTTTGGGCAAGTCACAACAATTGTAGAAAATTTGTAAATCATAACCGACAGTTTTCTGATGAACAAATCAATGAGTTGATCCAAAGAGATGCAGTCATTGGAATTGCATTAGATGCATGGATGATGGTTCCAAATTGGGTCAGAGGAAAATCTACTCCCGAAAATATGGGTGTACGCTTAGAACAAATGATTGATAACATAGATCATATTTGTCAATTGGCAGGGAATTCGTCTCATGTTGGTATCGGAACGGATCTCGATGGTGCATTTGGAAAAGAACAGGCACCTGCAAATTTAGAGACAATTGCCGACCTTCAAAAGGTTCCATTGATGCTCGCTAAAAAAGGATATTCAAAACAGGATATTCAAAACATTATGAGTCAAAACTTTATAAAATTTCTTCAAAAAGTTTGGAAATAAGTTCGGGGGGTATAAAAAATATTAGGGAGCTGTTTCCAAATCCAAGCCCAAAAAACTAACCTTTTTTGACATAAAAAGTAACGAAGGATGTCATTCAAAGAAAATTTGGGTGATGGGATTACTCTTGACTTTCTGGTCCCGTTTTAGTTGTTTGATCGCCCGAGCCTAAATTGATTCGTAAAACAATCTCGTGGGTTTTAAGATTGAGCTGAGAGAGTGAGTTTCCTGTGGGTGTTTCATAGGCATATCCTATATCAAATCCTCCGAGTGAGACAACTGAGAGTATCGAAAAAGCACTGCTTGATCGGTAAGAGATTCCTATATCAAATTGATTTTTCCAACTGAACATTCCTGTAAAGTCGGTTGTAACTGGAAGCCCTTTTACTTTTCTAAGCATGATGGAGGGTTTTAAAAGCAAGCCGGAACTTATGGCTATGTCTGCTCCTCCACCTAGATATGAATGCACTCGGTCCTTTGCAGTTACTGCTAGGTTATCGTTATCTCTTTTTACATTAAAAAGTCTAGGAATAGAAAATGATGCCCAGAAGAGTTCCCCCTTTAAAAAAGCTCCTACACCTACATTTGGATTAAAACTTGATAATTGCTGTTGGGCTGGATCAGAGGATGAATTGGAAGTAAGTGCCATTGGATTAGCAGAGTAAAAATTCCCTCCTGCTTTAAGCCCTAAATAAAGCTGGGTGGATTCCATATCCAGCTTGTATGAAAAATCAACATAAGCAAAAGTCTGCTGTTCTATGAATACCTTATCAGAGACTACCGAGAGTCCTAATCCTACGTTATTATTCCTAGCTGAAGAATAGGAAAAAGCTAAGGTTGAAGGAGCGTCTTGCATAGAAGACCACTGTCTTCTTGAGGTAAAGGCAAAGACATTCTTCCCTAAAGCGCCAGCATAGGCAGGGTTAATTATATTCATATTGTAGCGATACAGGGTGTAATAGCTTTCCTGCTGACTAAATGTGATCAGGGGTATAAGGACTAAACCGATAAAGAATAAAAATCTTTTCATAATTACCTTGTTAAATAAAGCCATCCTTCAAAATCTATTGTACTGTTGCCATCAAGGTCAATACGGTAGTAATAACTCCCCTCTGGAAGTGGATTACCTTTGTGAGTTCCCGGCCAATTGTTTCTATAATTTTGTGTGTTAAAAACCTCAAAACCAGTTCTTGTAAAGATCCATACTTGATTGTTGAGATAACGATCTATTTCTTTAACCTGCCAAGTATCATTTATTCCATCACTATTAGGTGAGAAGAAGCTTACTATATCTATCGAAGCTCTTAGAGTAGGATTATCAAAGCCATTAGGGAGGCTATTGGGGTCTAAAGGATTCGTTCCCGCAATCTTCTCATCTAGGTTTGGATAGCCGTCTCCATCTTGATGATTATAAGGGTCATCATCTACACTGTCCAATTCATCAACAACCCCATCGTTATCCTGATCTAAAATGGATGACTCTAAATAGTTCGGCTTACCATCGTTATCTGTGTCGTCATCGCGAGGATCGCCATTGTTGTTTAAATCGTCAGTAACCCATCATCATCTGGATCAACGTGATCAAGAATACCATCACCATAGGTGTCGAGTGCAAAATTTTCTCCGGCAGATGCTATCTCATCTATGCTCAATACACCATCATTATCACTATCTAAAATCACATTCTTAGAGTTGGCAGAACTGAAATTACCATTTACCTCATATAAACTAGGAATACCATCGTTTTCATCATCTGTATCTAGATAATCTGGAGTGCCATCGCTATCAAAGTCTAATGCATCTGAAGCATCCCCGTCTCCGTCTTGGTCTGGGATTTCATTGAGGGTTAAAATACCATCTCCATCATCGTCAGGATCTAAATAATCTGGGGTTCCATCACCATCAGAATCAGTGGCATCAGAGGAATTAAAATCCCCGTTAGGATCTGTTCCTTCATATAGCGTAAAAATACCATCACCGTCATCGTCAGGGTCTAAATAGTCTGGGAATCCATCACCATCTGTGTCTATACTTAGAATATCTGAACCATTTTCAAGACCCCCTTGTTGGATACTTCCTTCAAATATGCTATAAATACCATCTCCATCGTCAGCTGGATCAATTGAATTGATCAGACCATCGCCGTCGGTATCTGAATAAATCAAACTTGGATCAATTTGATCAATACTAACTATATCCGTATCCAAGCCAAAAATAGTATAGCAATTAGGGTTAACCTCAATGTTTTCTTGAGCGGATGGAATTGGTACATTGGGATCTCCAGGGGTTGTATTTATGTAAGCAATTTTAATGTCATATATCCCATCAGCATCATCTGGATTTTTTGGATCTGGTGTATTAATGTAGTATGATATTATTAATCGAAATATAGGGTCCTTTTACAGTAATAAAAGGGTATAAATGAAGTAATTAAAAAGTAATTATAAAAGAATTTAAATCTTGTTCGGGTGAGAGATTTAATTTTTTTGAAATCCTGTATCTTTGGGTTTCTACAGTTCTTTTAGACACGCCTGAAATTCTTGCAATTTCATCATTGGAGTGATTCATTTTAATGTATGCTGCAAGCCGGAGGTCGGTTTTAGATAGTTTAAATCTTTTGTTTAATTCTATGTAAAATTCTGGATATACATTCACAAACATTTTATCAAATTCTGAATAAGCATTTTCGGAATTTAAAACCAAATCCAATTGTTTATTGACATTAAATAAATTTAGGTCTTCAGCTTTTGAATTTGACGATATTTTTCTTTTCAAACTCTTTAAATATTCGTTACGCTGAGAAATAAAGTTTACCTTACTTGTTAACTCTCTGTTTTTCTTTTCGACTTCATTTTTAAAATACTGGTTTAATAATTCAAGTCTTTGCGTCTTTTCAAGCTGTAAATTATAATTAGCCTTCAGTGTTAAAAAGCCAAGCAAAAGTATAGTTAACATGATGATCACAGCAAATAATTGCCTATTCGACTTTAATTTGTTTTCATTGATTAATCGCTTAGATTCGGCTAAATTAAGGTTTATTTCTAATTTCCCCAGTTTGTTGACCAATGCAGAAGAAAAACTAGAGGATGAAAGGAGTATCAAAGAATCTTTAATTTTTATTATTTCAGCATCTAACTTTTTCTTCTTGTAGACGTTTTCTAATACCTTGTAATTGTATTTTTTTTCTTTCTTGTTTAAGTTTTTTATTTGAAGGTTTTGCTTGGCTAATTGCTCAGCCATTTTTAAGTCGTTCAACCCTAGATAACATTCTGCGAATCTTGAACCCAATGAAGTCAGTTCATCTGGAAAGTCATACATAATTTCTTTTGACTTTGTGAGGTAATCTATTGCCTTATCATATTCTTTTATCGATTGATAATATGCTCCGAAAACGAGATAAGAATACCCGTAATTTCTTCTAATCAAGGATCCTTTTTTATCTCTTAAATCGGAAGAAAGACCAACATAATAGGTGTCTATTTCTTTTAGGCGGCTCTGTGCCACAGAAAGTTCATTTTTTCTGATTTCGACACTTAAAAGTTGTGATAATGAATACAGGATGTCTTCATGCTTTGGCCTTGTCATTCTTTTTTGATAAACTTGAAAATAAATACTATCCGTTTTATCAAGATTCCCTTTTAAATCTTCTATTAACCCAATATTAGAGTAACTGGTGTTGAGGCCAATAAATTTTATATCATTGTCTTTAATTTTTTCAAACAAATCAATTGCCTGACTATATTTTTGATAGGCTTTGTCTAAATCTCGATTTTGAAGATAGATATTACCAATGTTCAAAATAATCCAAGGAGGATAGTTAATGGAAGGAAACTTCTTTTCCGAATCGGGAAGTGCTTGATATTGTTTAATCGATTGATTAAAATATTCTAAAGCCAGATCGTCGAGACCGACATTCTGAAGGATCTCTCCAATTAGGCCATAGGTCTGTTGGATTAGTTGAGTTGGTTCAGCATCGTACATTTTATTGGTAAATTCAACACCAAAATCAATCGCTTTTGAAGGATTGGTAAACTGATACTTAAGTATAGTATCCCGAATTGATTTGCCGTCCTGGGAGTAAACTAAACTAGAAAAAAAATATAGTAAAAATATAAGTTTCTTAAACACCTCAGCAAGTTAAAAAAAAATAACGTATTGGATGCGTTTTGAATTTTGAATCAAATTTAATTTTTCTCCCATCATTACAAATTGTGCTATTGATCCCCTTTTAGAAAAGATGCTAGTGTGCTTGTTCTAAATCTTTTTCATAATTATTTGCAGATTTCCAATAAAAAAATATGGCTAAAAATAGAGGAAGTAAGTTCAAGGTCAAAGCGTAACGCAAACTAAAATTTCCTAAAGTTGGCTCGAGAAAATCACTTAGTATTCCTGCGGATAATGGTCCAAGTGCTAGCCCTATCCCATTCATAAACAAAAGAATTAACGCGGTAGCAAATGCTCTCATTTTAACATTAGCTAGTGTTTGACCCACTGCATATACTGGTCCAGTGAAAGCAGCATTGAACATTGCGAAGGGAAAAATAGCAGCTAAGGCTATTTTTGAACTCCCTGTAAATAAGATTATAATGGCAGGAAATAAAGAGAAAATACAACTGAGGATTGGTACGTAAAGATACCACTTTTTGTTTTTTGCTCCTTTTATATCTGCCAATCGGCCGCCTATCAAAGCACCAATCAAGCCACCAATTCCTATTGATAAGCCCAAATTTATACTTACTGTTATCAGGTCAACTCCATGCGCTCTTTGAATGAATGATGGCAAAAAATTATTGAGGCTGTAAGAAGAAAAAGTAGTAAACCCTGCACCCAAACACAAATAAAAAAATGATTTTTTAGCAAATAACCCTCCTATAGCTTCTTTAAAAGTAGCGTCTTTTATGTTATCATCATGACCATCAATTTGACCTCGAATAGGTTCTTTTAAAATAAAATACAGAAGAACAGAAAGCACAATGCCGGGGATTCCGAGTGCGTAAAACGCAATTCTCCATCCGTATTCAGATGCGATTGATCCCGCAACAATGAACCCTAATAAAATCCCAAAAGGTACTCCCATACTGTATATAGAAAAAGCCGTTCCTCGTTGTTCTTTCGGAAAATAATCTGAAATAATTGAATGAGATGGAGGCATTCCGCCTGCCTCTGCTGCACTTACTCCAATTCGAGTCAACAACAATTGAAAAAAGCTTAGAGCACGGCCGGACATAACAGTCATGAGCGACCAAAATCCTAAACTAAATACAAGAATGTTTTTTCGGTTATATTGATCAGCAAGTTTAGCTATTGGTATGCCAAGTGTTGTATATAATAAAGCAAATCCTAGGCCCGTTAACAATCCCAATTGCGTGTCACTTAATTGTAGGTCTTCTTTAATACTCTCCTGCAGAATAATAAGAATTTGCCTGTCAGCAAAATTGAACACATATATTAAGGTTAACATAGCTAAGACAAACCACTTGTTATTCATAATTTTGAAGTTATAATCACAGTAAGATAGAGCTTATTGAGGGAACCAAACCAACTCAATCATAAATATTAAAAAAACACCCAGATCCAATTGCTTGAAGATAGCTGCTTCTCCCTCTGTTATTTCTATACAATATTTGACTCCTTCCTAAGCTGAATTCAAAAGAGCTATACAGGCGTTTACATCGCCTTTCTTTGGCTTAAATATCAACCCAAGGGGTCTCGTGCAATTGGATTGATTTCCTAACTAGCTTTTTGCTAAACTTAGCTACAAGAAAAAACCCCTCGTTTTTGAAGTTGCAGTTGGTTATGGAATGACCTCAGCAATAATTAAGCACAGATGTGTCGAACAGGCTTATGCAAAATCACCTAGAGAATTATCCTGTGTTTGGTGCTGGCTTTTTAATTCAAGGTGAGAAGCTCTACTTTTCTTTAGGAACGCCCAATTTTCTGAATCCAGAAAAGTTCATAGATGATAGTTCATTCATTCAAAATCAGAACCCGATATTGTATATGGCTGCAGGTTATACCATAGACCTTGGCTTCTTTGACTCTACAATTAACCCCTATATTACTTCTAAGATAATTCCAGGAGTTCCCAATCAAATGAGTGTTGGTGGGAACTTTAATTTCAAAAATATTTTTGAGATCGGAATGGGTTATAAAAGTATTGATTACGCTTTCGTAATGTTTATGCTTAAACTGAAAATGGGAATCGATATTGGCTATGCTAGCGACTTTGGAGTGGGTGATAATAGCAATATATCCAGGACAGGATTTGAGCTCTTTGCTAAGTATCGGTTTTAAGAACTTAGAGAGAAGAACAGTGGATAGAGCTGGCGAATACGAATCCCTGTGCTTGTCATCCAACAAACTGCAAGAAAAAACCCCTCAATTGCTTGAAGGGCTTTATAAGGTTAGTGTAGTGTAACGGTGACACTGTGGAGAAGATGGGATTCGAACCCACGACCTCTTGACTGCCAGTTAAGTTCTTAATTTAGTAAAATTGATAAAATACTGATATTTAGTTCAATTATTATTAAAATATAATCAAAATAGGAGTAATTATATCATTTTTTGTGCCCTAGGTTGTGCCCCATTCTGTACCCCAACATATTTTTTATTATATTTAATTCATGGGATTTGGTATTTACATAAAATCTGGTAAAAATAAAGACGGCCGATCTCCCCTATTCATTAAAATCACTTCACAAGAAAAAGTATTTAAAAAAAACATTGGACTCTTAATCAAAAAAGAGGATTGGAACGCACGCACCTACCAAGTAAAAAAGCAAAGTGTTGGTGCAGCACAAATCAATCGAAAACTTAATGCATTTATTTCCAAGGCAAAGGAAGGATGGGTGCTATTTGAGTCTGGTGCTTATGAATGGGAGGAGCTCTGTGCACGAATGAGTGGAGGAGACTCTAAAGCAGACGTCATGGGCTTTATTGAGGATGTTTTTAAACCCAAAATGAAGCTTACCTCGTTTAACTCCTACAAATACTCTCTATTAGCCTTTATGAAGGTTTTAGGGCACAAATCTGTAAGCTTTAATGACCTCAACTTCTCGAAAATTGATAAAGCTGTAGGATTATGGAAACGAAACAATCTGTCTGGGAGTTCTATCGAAACCTACCTCAAGCATATCGGTGTGATTGTTAATGAAGCTTATGAACGAAAATTGATCGGTGAGCCATTTAAAAAGAAAGCAAAATGGCGTGTTAAAAAAACAGATAACATTATTGAAACAGCAACCTCAGCTGAATTACTTGAGAATGTAAAAAACGTAAATGACATATACGATTATCAGACCTTTGCATTCTGGTTGTTGATGTTCTCGATGCGAGGTCTTTATCCCCGAGATTTTGATCAAATGCACCAGCATGAACAAATCATTGATTGTGAAACAGAATCAAAAAGATACGTTAAACATAGAAGAAGTAAAACGGGTGAGTTGATGAATATTTTGATTTCCTGTAAACCGTTGGATGAAATATTTAATGCTCTAAAAGCTTCTATTTATTATACGCATCGTGGGAATCCAAAAGCTTATCCAAGTGAGTGGCGCTTTCTTCAATTTTTTGAATATGAAGAAAAAGATCATCGTAATGTTTGGGATGTTTACACCAAAAGATCAAGAAAGGTCGTTGGCTTTCCTTTTAAAGTTGCGAGAAAGACTTTTGAAACCTATGCATTAAAGCTAAACGTTTCGACAGAGATTCGATATCGTCTTCTTGGTCACCAAGACCGAACGATCAAAAAACACTATCAAAATTGGGAATGGGAAGACATGATCGAATTGGTTGATGAGGCGCATCTTAATGTATTAATAGAATTTGAAGTTAAAAAAATATGGAATGCTCTAAGAAAACAAGCATACATAAAAAAACTACCTGCAATTTTATATAATAAGGGTGTGCCAATTGAAATCTAAAAAGGCTGACTCATAATCAGTTGGTCCCTGGTTCGAGCTACAGTTTCAAGTCCCTTTAATACTTTTTGCATATTGGCACTCTAAGACAGAAACCACAAAATCATTTGATACTTTGTGTGTAGTTCTATTTATTCCGACAATAATTTATTTTGTGACTCTAGGATAGAGATCAAACAATTCCTTTTTATAGTATCAGGGTTTGTCAGATTATTAATTAGTAATAGTGCTATACCTTACTTAAAATCTTATTGATTTTGTAATTATACAACTCAAATAACATTGGATATTTTTCAACATATATTTTCAATTGTGATAATTCCTTAATATTTTTTTCTTTTTCATAATTTGAAATTAAACAGTCTAGAGGTTTAAAGGTTTTCATTTTTTTATCGGCAATGAACTCGTAATAATTTAATAATGTTTTACAAGTCCAATCTATTGTTGAGGACCATACATATTAACGAACAACGCATGCATATTAGGGTAGTAAGTAAGTATATCATCAGCATTTTGGAGTGGAGAGGCAGTGGATAAACCAGTGGGTTGAGATCCATTTGCAAGACCATGATAAGCTGTACTTAACACAGCAAAAAACTCTGCAACATTATATAATTGATAAGGTGCACAATTTTGACCATTCGCATCACAAGTATTTGTAAAACCTGGTACATATCCAAATTGTGTCTGCCATTGAGTTCTTGCAGTGTCAAAGGATTGTTGTACGATAGATCGATCTGTTTCATTAAGAAAGTTTGCATCAAATCCATGTGCATATTCATGAAAAAGAGTTGGTGCAGGAGTATCTGGAAATATGATAACACCAACTGAATTATCATATAAAGCATAACCGTCAGCGTAAATTTGTTGATAAGCTTGTGGCCAAATAGTTGATTTCAAATTCTCTTGTTGACTTTGATAAACTTGGATAATAGAACTTGATGAAGCTGCGGAAATACAACTATTCCATAAACTTTGCATCTGACTTTCTTGTACAGAGACTGAATAATCTGAATTACCATTATAGACCCATAAATTAGTACCCTCTATTTGTAATGTACGGGGTCGATCAATAAAATTAATTGTTATCAAGTCCGTAGAATTGGGGTCAATATCATTAAAATTGCTCTGAATTGTCTGACCGATTTTTGATACTATATTAACTTGGGGATTACTAGATTCATAAAAATCCCAGTAAGAATTTTCACTCTCAAGGGGCAATATAGTTATGTTAATAAGACCATCTTTTGAGGATGTTATTGTTAAATTAAATTCCCCTTGACCATTAACATTTATATAACCAGGAGCATTATCTTGATTGTAGGTATTTCCAGTTGTAGAAGATGTTGAACTATCAATTTCACTAAAAGCTGCAGTCACTGTTTTTGCTTCGTTAATTGACACCTCTATTGGATTTTGAGTAGAAGAAACATTTCCAGACCAAGATGAAAATGACCAACCATCTGAAGCATTTGCCGTTAATCGAATCACACTCCCTGAAGTATATTCAGTAGTTGTTTTACCTGCAGATATAATTTCTTCAGATACTGTTCCAGAACCTGTTATTGAAACAGTTAAAGGGTATTTCCTTTTTTCAAAATTAGCAGTAATGGTTTGATTTGAATTAACGGTAATGGAAAGCGGATTATCCGTTGAACCATTTGACCAGTTGACAAATACGTATTCAGAATCAGGAGTTGCGGTAATTGATACAGATTGACCTTGATTGTATGAACCCCCAGGAGAACTAACACTTCCACCTGTTCCAGAACTTACAGTTAATGTGTAACTAATAACAGGATCTGTAACTGCAGGACTTTCTTTTCCACAGGAAAGAATAGATAACAGTATAAGTGAACTTAATATAAATCTCATAGGATAATTTAATCACTTAAATATAGTTAAAAAATTTGATCCCTTTATATCTAACAGAAGTTAACAGGGTTTTTTGGGTTCCTTGATGTTTTCTGATTTTTTCCTGATATAGATATAGATGTTTTTTTAAATAATAATACTCAAAAACCAAAATCAATTGGTTCGTTTAGACTATGGCTCGCTGTTTGAATTTTTGGACAAACATAAGGCATGAGTTTAATCAACAATTCTATCCTGTCTTTGGGATCAAGCTTTTCAAAATGAAGATGGATTTGAGATATTTCGTCAAAAACAACCTCCTTCAGTACTGCCCTAACCTCCTTTGTTAATCGATTTGGAGTCCCTTTTTTTCTGCCTCCATGTTTTATTGCTGCAACTGTTTCCATCTATTTTCTACTATTTTAGGTTAAAAAAAATTATGATGAGCATTTTTGTGATCAATGTATTTGGTGATATACTTTGCGATTGCTTTTTTCCCACGAATATGTTGAATCTCTAATAATGCTTTTGAGTTAATCCTCATATGTTTAATCATATCCTCCCTTGATAAAGTCCCTGAACCCTGAATCAATAAATGTGCATGGTTTATCTTTTGAATATTCTGATGATAATCTAATTCAAAATCATCTTCAAGGGTATAGAATACATGATTCACTTTTGATGATTTTATCAGTTCCTGAACTTTTTTATCCATGACGTGTGGTTTCATCCGATAATGTGTTCTAATTACAGTAGTCATATTCCATGGAATCATTTCAGCTAAGCTATTAGCATAATTAACTTTATTCATTGATATTCAGTTATTTACATTTGTGATTGAAATACAGTTAGGATAATGGGCTGACCAGTCGATCAAACACCTAAGTTTTCCGTTATATATGTTAAACGAAGTTTTCTGAAAGTGTTATCGGAAAGGCAAGATTGGCAAGGTTGATTTAACTGCCATTAAAACATATGTTTTACAAATAATAAACACAAGCTTCCTTTGAGTCTTGGAATATTTTTTAATTTAGGGTTAACTATAAACTAATTCTTATGTCTAAATCTAAAAAGCGTTTAAAAAACCTTTTCTTCATTATTTGTATCATTGGCGTAATTTCAAGTGTGTATTTAGTTATTGATTCCTTGATAAAACAAGATTGGGGTGATGCCTTCGTTGGTTTGGCATTAGGATTTGCTTGTTTTGCCAACCCTTTGTATGAAGGAATCAAAAGGTATAAAAAGTAGTTTTAGTTGCAACAAAATAAAATTTAAATAGCTGAACTAAAGTCAAAAAACCAAATCATTTAAGGTTTTGTACCCTATTCTGTACCCTAAAAAAACAAAAAAACACTTACGAATGAACGTAAGTGCTTCATAATAAGTGTGGAGAAGAGCGGATTCGAACCGCCGACCTCTTGACTGCCAGTCAAGCGCTCTAGCCAACTGAGCTACATCCCCAAAAGAAGTTAACTATTTGCCCCGACCTGCTTTGCGCACGATGGTGCTTCCCTTGGCGCCTCCTTTTGCTTTGGGAGCTTTCTTAGCCCCGGCTTTGTCATCATTTTTTACTGTTCTGTTTCCAAAAAATTTACTAGACATTGATTCTGATTTATTGAAGCGTTTTTACTGATTAAGGATAAAGATAAGCTTTTATTTAAAAACATTAAATGTTATTCTCGGGCTAATATAAATCTAGAAAAGTCATTTCAGTTCCGTATTTTAGATTCCTTTAAGGCTTAACCATGGATAAAAAATTGATCTTCTACTTGCTGGGTTTTTGCATTCTTTTTTGGACAAATTCTCGTGCACAGGGAAGTGGTCTTTTAATTCAACAATACGGAAAGTCTAATGTGGATGAAATTGGATTGCGTAAATGGAATTTTGATGCACATTTATTGTTGAATCGATTCAACACCACAGATCGAGAAACCAAAGGAAAAATAAGCCGAAGTGCTGGGGGTTCTGTCCGTTATAATTTTAAAAAAAGTTATGGCCTTCGAACTGGAATCGACATACACAGCATCAACTACGCCTACAATTTAGCAAACGACACCTCCAAAGATCAATTGTTATTCTTGTCCATTCCTTTGACTGGAAGGCTGTATCCTGTAAAACGTGTTACTTTAGAATTGGGATTGGTTTATAATTTTTTACTCCAATCAAAAGGAGATCCGCCTACTAATCTTGAGGAATTCCCAGTTGCTTATCCCAACGACACCTTCAGCAACAGTTTTGGCGTACTTGCCGCAGCTCATTACACATTCTGGAGACGCTTCAGCGCTTCCTTACAATATCAATTTCAAAAAAACAACACCAACCCGGTGCAGCGGGAGACTAATGGTTTTGCAGGCTTGATGCTGGGAGTTCATTATACTTTTTTAACCAACAAAATACCCCCCAACTAATGTTTACACTAATCCAAGCCGAGCCCAACCACCTAGATGATCTTGCCTTACTTTTTGATGCCTATCGTGTTTTTTACAAAAAAGAATCGGATCTAAGTGCTGCTCAGGTGTTTTTGAGAGAACGTTTAACCAAAAATCAGTCCGTGGTTTTTATGGTTTATGATGGCTCTAGAGCCGTTGGCTTTACCCAATTGTATCCGCTGTTCTCTTCCGTAAATATGGCAGCTGTATGGCTCTTGAATGATCTCTTTGTAGATCCAACTTACCGAGGAAAAAAATAGGAAAACAATTGTTAGACGCGGCTCAAAATCACTGCAAAGCGACCCAAGCAAAAGGAGTCAGCCTAGAAACCGAACAAACTAATGTTGTGGGAAATAAGCTCTACCCCATTATGGGATTTAAAAAAGATACCGAGCACCACTTTTATTATTGGGAAAACCCTACTTTTTCAACCGAATGAGGATCACGCCGTTTTTCCCTTTAGCCCCAACCTTTTGAAGCGCCTTTTGACCCTTAAGAACGTCTATACTTTCAATGGTATCAACATCTAAAGAATCCATGTCAAAGTCGGCAGCCATTTCTTTTCCGTCTATGATGATGATGGGTTGGGCGTCATCGGTTTGGATGTTAAACCTAATATTCTTTTTGTCCTTCGAGATAAGCACACTGTTACCTGAAAATTCGGATACATTCTGCTCTTGAAGTTCCAGGGAATCGCCCAGTTGGGTTACCCAACGAACTGCCTCATCTGCATCTTTACTTTTAAAAACAAACACCCGCTTATTCGCATGTTTGGGGTGTACTATACTATCACTAAAATCAAGGGTCTGAAGCTCCGAAGCATCTTCTCCAAAAAAGAAAATTTCCGTATCTCCGTCCATCAACGGGGCTACCATTCCTGAGGAAATCAAAGCTGATTTTTTTTGAATGGGTTTTTTAGGTTCTACCGTAGCGTTGGGTTCCATCTTATAGACTTTTACCGTAATACAAGAACTCAGTATAAGGCTGACTACTAAAAATAAAAGCGGTTTTTTCATATCAAAAGATTTATAGCTTAAAACTAACCATTCTTCCCCAAATTCAAAAAACATTAACGCTTATTTGGTAGTTTTTCGGTCAAAAAAACGACTCAAGGTTATGTTGAGGTAATGATGCCCTTCTTGGGGCTGTACCTTATTGTCGGGACTCCTATTGAAGTAGGTAAAAGCAAAGCGCCAATCGTTTTTACGGATTGCATAACCGACTTCGATCATGGATCTGATGGGATTTATTGGGAGTGTAAAAGGTGCATTGTCGTTGAATAAACTTCCGGACAGCATATAGTCATGAGCGATATATTGCAAGCGGATGCCAAAATAAAGACCGTCTCCTTGTTCTTGATCGAGCAATACATTGCCTCCTTTAGAAAGAACCGTTTGCTTTCCCAAAACAAGGCCGAGTGCTGCTCCTCCCGAAATCTGTTGAGTCCCTATAGTTCCAAAAATATGGGATTGAATCGCAAGCTGTTGGTGCAAATTCCAACGTTTATAGGAATCCGCAAAAACATTCAAATGAAGCGCTTGAGGCACCTCATCGGTCCAAGGAAGTTCGGGTAAGTTCAGAATTAAACGATGATAAGTGTTCTGCATCCATTGAGCTCCAGAGGCATCACCAGTTACCCCCAACTGTATTCCCCATTGTTTTTGCTTCCGTTCAGAAATTTCTCTCTGAAAAGTAAGTTTGAGGGAAGTCCAACCGCCATACGGATAATCGTATACTTCCGAATTAGAAGTATACCGAAGGCTGGGCGTATAAATCTCTTGACCCAACTCCCACAGCAGGTATTTTTTTGGTCCAGTGTTGTTTATAGAATCTGAAGCTCGAAGCTGTTTCCCATATTGCAAAAAGATCCCACTAGAATAGTAGTGATCCATCATAAAATAAAGATCGTTGTCAATATTCAAACTGAAGTATTCTTGAGCAGCAAGAGGTTTGGAGGTTATCAAAGCAATAACCATCCATAAGTGCCCAAAAATAAAAATCTTATTTGTCAAGGGGCTAAGGTACTCATTTGAATGGGTATTCTTATCGGTTTTTAAGAACCAGCAGTGGAATTTTGGTGAAAAAATCTTTCTTGTATACCCTATCAGACTCCATCAACTTTTCGAAAAACCCACGTTTGCGAGCAAAGACAACAAGTATGTTGGGTTGAATGCTTTGGAAATGCTCCAAAACACCTTGATATACCGTTGCGTTTTCAGAAGAGATTAGGCCTTCAGAAAATTCTACAATCTCATGGTCAATTTCTAAGCGTGCAGCTTCATGACCCGGGGTTTTAACCAACAGGAGGTTTACTTTAGTGTTGAATTTTTTTATGATGGCTTTTAAAGGAGCTAAAGAGCGTTCACCGCTGATGTTTCCTTTTTTAAAGGCAAATAACGCAAGTTTAGGAGGAGTGAAAGTGGCTCCAATTGGAACCAATAAGACTGGAATTGATGTTTTTTTTGTAATCTTCCCGGAAATTTTTCCCAAAAAGAGCTTATCGCTACTGTCATTACTTTTTGGCCCAACAACGATTAAGCCCAGCCCAATTTCCTTGTCTAAAGATTCAATTCCCGATACCAAATCTCCTTCATAGTTTACCATTTTGATATCGACAGCCTCGTCTTGGACCGATTGAACCATTTCCTTTATTCGATTAAAATTTTGAGTATGAATCGCTTCTTTGGCAGAGGATATGTGTACAGATGTCGGGGTAACTTTATGAGAGTCAATTACAAAGATAGAGGCCTTGAGGTCTTTGGCTAAAGCAATTGCATAGGTTAAAGTGTTCTTTCCATTTGGCGAAATCCCTATTGGGACAAGGATGTTTTTCATTGTGTAGGGTGTCATGAATAATTCTAATACAAAAGTAATAGTAAAGCATTGACTAAAAGTAAATTCTATCTGTTTTTTTGTTCGGGTGGTCGAAAAGGATATGTTTTCTGCATTTTTAAGTCGTTGTATAGAGCACTTCCTAAAGATTGTATTCGAGTAGAACTCAATTCAGAAAAAATACAGAACTTGCGGGTATCAAATTGAAAGTTAAAACTAGCGCACACCTAAATTATGGCACATAAAATAAGAATCACCAAAGAGTTCCATTTCGAAACGGGTCATGCCTTATACGGCTACGATGGTTTGTGTAAGAATGTTCACGGCCACAGCTATAAATTAGCCGTAACGGTTATTGGATCGCCGATCCAAGATCCTACTCATACCAAAAACGGGATGGTGATTGATTTTAGTGATTTAAAGAAAATTGTAAAAGAAGAAATTGTTTCCCCCTTTGATCATGCAACGGTCTTGAATGTTGATTCTCCACACAAAGAATTAGCAGAAGAAATGGAGTCTAGAGGACATAAGGTGCTCAAAGTTGCCTATCAACCTACGAGTGAAATGATGGTGCTGGATTTTGCAAACAAAATCAAGACCCGCTTACCTCAAGGGATTTCCTTATTTGCATTGACACTAAGAGAAACGGAGACTTCTTTTGCCGAATGGCATGCTGCGGATAATCTTTAAAATCCAAGACCTTCTAGATCGTCTTTTTTAGCCTCCTGATGAAGGTCGTCCAGTACAGCTCCTTGTTGACAATCGATTGGGATGCTCAGCACTTCAAGTGGTTCAAAATCTTCCATTGAAATTCCTAGTTCGGGTATGGCATAGGCATCGCGCATGTACATTGCCCATATCGGTAATGCCATGGTTGCTCCCTGCCCAAAGGCAATGTCTTCAAAATGTACTGCTCGGTCTTCTCCTCCAACCCAAACGCCTGTTACTAAATTGGGTACCATACCCATAAACCAACCGTCGCTTTGGTTTTGAGTGGTCCCTGTTTTTCCAGCAATGGGATTTTCAAATTGATAAGGATAACCTGTTACTACGTTTTTGTAAGCATAGTTATTTTCGTCTGCTCCTTGATGACGCAGACGAATTCCTGATCCAGCTTCAGTAACTCCTTTAAGTAGATCAATGGTTACATAGGCCGATTCTTGACTCAATACATCTTTAGTTTCTGGCACAACTTCGAAAAGTACGGTTCCGTTTTTATCTTCAATTCGAGAAATCATAATGGGCTTTACATAAATCCCTTTATTAGCAAAAGTACTGTAAGCCCCAACCATTTCAAGCAAACTGATGTCTGGAGTCCCTAAAGCAATCGAAGGGACAGCAGGTAAATAAGAGGTGATTCCCATTTTTCGAGCCAAGTTGATTACCGGTCTGGGACCTACCCGATCCATCAGACGAGCACTAACGGTGTTTACAGAATTGGCTAATGCATTTTTTAGGGTACGCATTTGCCCGTACTTATCTCCAGAATTCTTTGGACACCAGGCGTCAACATTACCGTGTTTCATCGGTTCGATACAAAACAAAGCATCGGGTAAAATATCGCAGGGCGATAAACGCAGCTGATCGATTGCAGTGGCGTATAGAAACGGCTTGAAGGTTGATCCGATTTGTCGTCTGCCTTGATAAACCTGATCGTATTGAAAGTGCTTATAATTGAATCCTCCTACCCAAGCCTTTACGTGGCCTGTTAATGGGTTCATCGACATCATCGATGCGCGTAAAAAGTGTTTGTAATATCGAATTGAATCCAATGGACTCATAAGGGTGTCGCGATCGCCTTTCCAGCTAAAAACTTCCATTTCAACGGGCTTTTGAAACGAAGCCCAAATTGCTTCTTCATCTTTTCCAGAAGCGCGCATTTTGCGCCAGCGCTCCGATCGACGTGCTTTGTTTTGTAAAAGTGTGTCGATTTCCCCTTCCCGAAGATCTAAAAAAGGAGCTGTAGGATTTGCTTCTGGGGTATTCTGTAAAAAGAATTCTTCTTGCAAATTCGCCATATGTGCATTGACCGCCTTTTCTCCTATTTCTTGTAATCGAGAATCTAGGGTTGTAAATATTCGTAAGCCATCCCGAAAAATATCATACTTTGTCCCATCAGGTTTCGGATTATTCTTAGTCCATTTTCGCATGAACTGCTGTAAGTATGCTCTAAAATAAGTTGCCAATCCCTCTCGGTGAGAATCGGGAGTATAATCGATTGTTAGGGGGATTTGCTTGAGGGAGTCGAGCTCAACTTCTGAAATAAAGCCGTTGCGGTTCATTTGATTGAGCACCACATTTCTTCTTTGCTCTACACGTTCTGGGCGGCGTAATGGATTGAATAAGGATGAGTTTTTGAGCATTCCTACTAAGGTTGCCGATTGTTCAATCCGTAAAGCCTTGGGGGTGGTGTTAAAGTAAATTTTTGCAGCCGACTGAATACCATCGGCACTGTATCCAAAATCATAGATGTTCAAATACATGGCTATGATTTCTTTCTTGGTATAGCGGCGTTCCAATTGCACAGCCAGTACCCATTCTTTAAATTTCTGAATAACGGCCTCCACTTTGTTTCGAGAACGAACTCCAACAAACAGTTGTCGCGCCAGTTGTTGGCTGATGGTACTTGCTCCTCCTTTTTTACCCAAATAAACTAAAGCCCTAAGAGTCCCTTTCAGGTCGATTCCCGAATGACTGAAAAAACGCTCATCTTCGGTCGCAATAAGTGCATTTACTAAGTTTTTAGGAAGTGCATCATAAGCAATTGAAGTCCGATTGTCATTAAAATAAAATTTTCCCAAAACGACTCCATCATTGGATAAAATCTGCGTGGCTAGGTTTGTTTTTGGGTTTTCAAGTTGCTGTAGTTCTGGCATTTGACCCAAAAGGCCTAATGCTGCACTTGAAAATAAAGCAATTACAGATAAAATGCCTAAAGCAACGGTTGCCCAAAAAAATCGCAGTGCAGTTTTAAAAGGATTCCCTCCTTTTTTCTTCTTCTGGGTTGCTTTTTTCTTTTTAGTTGCCATTAGGGTTGAATTTGAGGTTCAATTGAGACACCCACATTGATAATGCCTTCTAAGAATGAAACGCCTTCAACAGATCCATTATTGCGTACCCGCTGAGAAAATTCAATGAAATAAGGACCGCTGTGCGGCGGGTTCCAGTCCGCTTTCCACCACAGTTTACTTTCTTTCACATCTAAAAATCCTGCTCCCAGCCACTTTCCCTGTGGGTCGGCCATGGCATATTCTAAGGTATCGCGAGCAAGCACTTGAATGGAATCTCTCAATTCGGCTACTAAAAACAAATTGGAATAGGGATAGGTGTTTGTATTGCGGATGTGGATGTAGATATCCGAAGGAGTTTGTACAATTTGATCGGAAGTGAAGCTAATGTTTTCGTCGGAGGGCCAACCGTTAGAAAGTTCGTGATACGCTCTAAAACCAAGACTCGAATCGCAGGAAGCGAACATAAAAAGAGTCAGAAGAAAGGCTACACTACGCATTTTTCTTTGGGTTATTGTTCTTTCTGGAGCGCGACTTCTTTCTTCCCTTTTTTTGCTTTGGACGATCAAAACGATTCAAACTATCCTGGCCTACAACATTTTCAAAAACTTTTTCAGAAGCTTCTACTTTTTCTTCGTGGGCGTAATCTTCAAGGCTAGAAACTGGTTTTTTTGCCTTATTCAGAGAGATTATTTCGTTGGCTTGGTCGGTGGTCAACAAATGCCAATTCATCCACTCTCCTCTATAAGCATACCACAAATGCCCTTTGAAGATGTCTATTTTTTGGCAAACACCTACGCCCTTCTCCGTTTGTAATTTGGTTTCCATTTTCGGAAAATTCTTCAGTGCATTGCGATAAGAATCGAGTTCGTAGTTTAAGCAGCACTTTAACTTACCACACTGACCCGCAAGTTTTTGGGGGTTTAACGAGAGTTGTTGATAACGCGCTGCAGAGGTAGAAACCGATCTAAAATCTGTGAGCCAGGTAGAGCAACACAATTCTCTTCCGCAAGAACCTATCCCACCCAAACGAGCGGCTTCTTGGCGTAGGCCAATCTGACGCATATCGACCCGAATGCTGAATGCCTGTGCCATGTCTTTGATCAGCTGACGGAAATCAACTCTTTTCTCGGCCGTATAATAAAAGGTCGCTTTGGACCCATCTCCTTGAAATTCAACATCAGAAATTTTCATTTCTAAATGTAGGTAGATGGCCATTTCGCGTGCCCGCTTCTGAATGGTTTCTTCTCGATCACGAGCTGCCTGCCAAACGTCGATGTCTTTTTGATTTGCTTTTCGGTAGATCTTCAAAACATCTTCGCTCTTTTCAGATACATTCTTTTTTTTCATTTGAAAACGAACCAGCTCCCCTGTCAGGGTTACCTGGCCGATGTCATGTCCACTTTGTGCTTCAGTAGCAACTAAGTCTCCAATACTCAAACTGATGTCTTTTCCTTTTCGATAAAAGGCTTTGCGGCTGTTTTTAAAACGTACCTCAACAATAGTGCATGCTTCTTGTCCATTGGGCAATTGCATATTAGACAACCAATCGAAAACCGTGAGTTTGTTGCAACTATCCGTTCCGCAAGTACCATTGCTTTTACAGCCCCGTGGGGAACCGTCAGATGTAGAACATGAAGCGCAACTCATATGAGAATTTTTTTAAAACGTGAAAGGTAAAGATACGGTTAATTAATAAAAAGGAAAGACTTCCTTTTTATTATTGGTTTTAAAATTTAAAAACTGTCGAACACCCCTTTATTAAGGGTTTTAACGTTTTTACAATTTCATTTTGGCCCTGCACAGACTAGATTCCGGGTATTGCATTGTCTTGAAAAATAATTGCTGTTAGAATGCGGTTCATGGAGTGGATTGAATGGAGGTAACGGTTGTATTATTTGGTGTTTGCCATTGATGACATCCTCTGTCAAATACACTATCTTTTTGTTTGGCACTTTTATTCACTGCTTAGGATCTCCTTCAAGACTACCTCAACTTGAGTTTCATTCAGACCAATACTCATATCAGGGTGGTACAATAATCTGATTAGATCTCTATCAATTAAAGCATATTCCATTGTAGTGGTCCAGGCCGATTGGAAGATACTCTCTGAATACTTTTGGGAGTCTCTGGCTAGTCCTAGTGACTGGGTTAGCTCTTCACGTAACAAGTGTTTCTGCTCGGTTAAATTAGTTCTAGCAATATCAACATACATATGTCCAGACGTTAATTGATTTTGATTATTCCAAAATACCGAAAACAAACCGAAATTAGAAGTAACCAGATCAACTTGACTTGAATATAATTGTGCATAGTCAGTTCCCGTGCCAAAAAATATAAAATAATTTGATTGTGAAGAGTCGTTTACAATAGTCATTGTAAAACCATCTGTAACCAATTCGTTGATTTCAGTCTTTATTTTTTCCAATTCATCTATTAATTCATCCGTTGGTTCGCCTCCAACAAATATCTTAAGTTCTGAATTCCATTTACGAGTTATTCTACTCGCGTCTCCAAATTCAAAGCCTAAAGCAACATTTTTAAAATAATCAATAACATTAATTTCATGCATACTCAATTCTGATTCTGGCAAACCAGCGTTATCATCATCTTTGGAACATGAGGACACAGTGATCAGGATGGAAATAAGTACTAAAATTTTATTTTTCATGTTTTCTTGAGTATAAATTGTGCCTAACGGTTTGCATAGTTGCAGTTAGCGTGTTTAGGGACAATTGACAGCTATGTCTTGTTACAGACAGTTTTTATCATTCATCTTTTTAGTGTTTTTTTACACTTAACTATATTTTAAGATAAAAACTACTTAGTATTCTTATTCCATTTTTCCCAATTTGGCGACGTTTTTCGCCATAAAGGTATAGCTTCTATATTTAATGCACGATTTGGATAAAGGACATACCATGTTGATGATCTATATCTATCCGTATCTCCTCCTACTAAAGTATCTTGCATATAATTTGTCATTATACTCGTTGTGTATCCATTCGTTCCGACAATATTTGTCCAGTGATTCCGTGTTCTAAATCTAATTTTGAGAGAATCTCCATCTATTCGTGGAGCTTGACCTACTATTGTTTTAATTTGAGCGAATACTTCTTCTCCTTCAAAAATAGTTAGGAAGTTTACGTCTGCAACATGTTCTACCCGATTACTTCCCCAGCCTACCCTAATTGGATATCCAAGTCTTACCGCATCGATCAGTTTTGATTTATCCCCAAAAGTTATTCCTCCATTTTCATCGTTCTGAAATACTTTCTGCCAGCCGGTTTTGGAATTATCAGGCATTTGGCAAGAACAAAAAAGAAGCAGAATTACACTAAATAATTTTGTCATTTTTTTCGCTTTAGTTAAGTCTCTTCATACCTCTTCTTTTTAAGACATACAAAGAAGTGATTGAAATATTAAATTATTCTTAATCAAATGTTGGCGTTGGGCTTTTAACTGTCTGTAACTTGTATATAGGTTTCCTGTCTCCAACAAGTGCATAGGAAACCGCTTTTATAGTAGCGCTATAAGAATCGGATAATAACCGCAGGTTTTTCATGACATAGAACAGATTTGGGAGCTGTTGTTTTTCAAATGTAGTAAAAAAAGTAAAGCCCTCAAAAAGAGGGCTTTTGCATGTATTTTGGGAGTTGAACCAAAAGATTGTTCCACGATCGGGATTCCTATAGAACCCTAGATATAGGTTTCCTTTTATTTTTGATTTTTAAATTTCAATACCGCTGAACGGCCTTTTTTAAAAATTTTATTGCTGTTGTGTGTTCCTTTTCTCAGGTTTTTTTGCTCTTCAAAAGACAGTTGGATGATCTCTTTACAAGCATCGGAGCAGCAGTTTTGCATTTGTTCTTTGCAACTTTCACATTGAATAAACAACAAATGACAGGCTTCGTTGGCGCAATTCACATGGGTGTCACAAGAAGTTCCGCACTGATGGCAATGAGCGACTATATCGTCGGTAATGCGTTCTCCTCGGCGTTCGTCGAACACAAAGTTTTTCCCAACAAACTTATTTTCCAAATTCTGGTCTTTTACCTGTCGGGTATATTCAATTATACCTCCTTCGAGTTGGTAAACGTTTTTAAACCCTTTGTGCTTAAAGTAAGCACTTGCTTTTTCGCAGCGGATGCCTCCCGTACAATACATCAACAGGTTTTTATCTTCTTTCTGGGCTTCTAGATCTTCTTCAATAGTGGGTAAGGAATCTCTGAACGTGTCTACATCGGGAGTAACAGCTCCTTTGAAATGTCCGATTTCACTTTCATAATGATTTCGCATATCCACACAGATGGTGTTGGGGTCTGCGAGCATGTCGTTAAAGCCTTCAGCATTGAGGTGCTGTCCTTTTTGAGTTACATCGAAGGTCTCGTCGTTCAACCCATCGGCTACAATTTTGTCTCGTACCTTGACTTTTAGTTTTAAAAAAGATTTGAGATCCTGTTCAATAGCAATATTCAGTCGAATGTCTTTCAAAAAAGTTACCTCATCCAAATGGGCTTTAAATTCTTCAAATCGAGGTGCAGGAACGGATAGTTGTGCGTTGATGCCCTCCTGAGCGACATAAATCCGTCCCAATACCTCTAGGGCATTCCACCTTAAAAACAAGTGGTCTCTAAAAAGTTGAGGGTTTCCAATATGGGCATATTGATAAAAGGATAGCGTGAGCCGTTCGGTTCCGGCTTCTTCGAGCATTACCGCTCGTTCCTTCGCGCTTAATTTATTGTACAGTTGCATGCTATACGTGTTTAAGGTGAATGATGGGACAAAGATAAAAAAAAGAAATGCCTAAAAGAATTTTTTTAAACGCAGACCAAACATTAGGTTTCTGACCAAATGGCGAGCTCATTTCCAGTAGGGTCTTTAAAGTGAAATCGCCTTCCACCAGGAAAAGAAAAGGTTTCTAAAACAATTGCTCCCCCAGCTTTTTTAACCTGCTCTTCAATTGCCTCAAGATTCTTATGGTACAAAACAACCAAAACTCCATTTACAATGGGCTGATCGGTATACTCAAAACCCCCTGCAATTCCACTGTCAGAAAAGGAAGTATAGGTTGGGCCATAATCTGTAAAAGTCCAGCCAAGAACCCTTGTATAAAATGCTTTGATTTTTTCAAGGTCGTGAGCCTTGAATTCGATGTAATTGATGTGGTTGTCTAGTTCCATTTGTCTTAATTTGGGATTAAAAACAATGGAAATGTATAAAAATTTCTGTGATCCTACAAGGTGTACTCTTCGCCACCAAGGGCTTCTATGGTTTAGCTTGCTCGTAGCGTCTACCTATTGTGTTGTTCTCTTTTTCCCTTCCGATCGAATTACTCATGTGCTGTGGCAAATCACCCTCGAAAAGAACTTCATAAACAAATGATATCTTGTTAATAAACCCTTGGGGTAGCGGTCTATTTAAAAATAAAGAAAATAGTACCTTAGCCAGAAAGATAGAAACTATGGCAGACGATAAAGCAGCGAAGCAAAAAGCGCTTCAGCTTACCTTAGACAAACTAGATAAAACATACGGAAAAGGATCTGTAATGAGATTGGGCGATTCGGCTATTGAAGAAGTAGAATCAATTTCTTCAGGCTCCATAGGTCTTGATATTGCGCTCGGTGTGGGTGGCTACCCCAAGGGTAGGGTTATTGAGATATACGGTCCAGAATCTTCTGGTAAAACAACCTTAACTATACATGCAATTGCAGAATGTCAAAAAAAAGGAGGCATAGCCGCCTTTATTGACGCTGAACATGCATTTGACCGTTTCTATGCCGAAAAATTGGGTGTTGATGTTCAAGAACTCATCATCTCGCAACCAGATAATGGGGAACAGGCGCTAGAAATTGCCGATAATTTAATTCGTTCGGGTGCCGTTGACATTGTTGTTATTGACTCGGTTGCTGCCTTGACTCCAAAAAGTGAAATTGAAGGCGAAATGGGAGACTCCAAAATGGGTCTTCACGCACGTTTGATGTCTCAAGCACTTCGAAAACTAACCGGCTCTATAAGCAGAACAAATTGTACTGTATTTTTCATCAACCAGCTGCGTGAAAAAATTGGTGTGATGTTCGGAAATCCGGAAACTACTACCGGTGGAAACGCATTGAAGTTTTACGCTTCCGTACGTTTGGACATTCGCAGATCAACTCAAATAAAAGATGCCGATGCAAAGGTATTGGGGAATAAAACCCGTGTAAAAGTTGTAAAAAACAAAGTAGCTCCACCCTTTAGAACTACTGAATTTGACATCATGTATGGAGAAGGTATCTCCAAAATTGGAGAGATCATTGACATCGGAGTAAACTATGAGATTATTAAAAAATCGGGTTCTTGGTTCAGTTACGGAGAAACCAAATTAGGACAAGGCCGCGATGCTGTAAAAACGATTTTGATCGAAAATCCTGATTTGATGGATGAATTAGAAGAAAAAATAATGGAAACACTAAAGGCTGTAGAATAGTCTTTCTGTTAAAGTTTCTAAAACCCGCTCCTACTGTAGCGGGTTTTTTTATTTTTATAGACCTCCAAATTCAGTTCTATGAAAAAAAGTGTCCTTGCCGTATTAGTTACGTTCATCCTCTGCTCGTGTTCCAAAACAGAAGAAGTACTTCCAAAAGCAAACGAGGGGGAACTGTATCATCGGATTCAAACGAAATACAGCAGTACAGTCGCTGGGTTTGATCGAGTTTCTTATGACATTAACGACCCCTTATCAACCTCTTATTACAAAATAAAAGACAGTATAATTGGCTTTTGGGGAATCAGCCGTAATGTATCTGCCCTAAACTCCCTCCCCTATTTTCAGGAACTAGACCTTGGAAGCAACTATTATGTAGACCGTGAAGTTGTTTCAATTAAAGATCTTGGATCCAATCAGATAGAATATACCGTGCGTTTTGTTGAAGCAAATGATGAAGCCTTTCGCTACGCTCGTTTTATAATTGCACCTACAGACAGCATTCCCTTTTTGAATAATACAAACGACAAATTACTTCCCCTATACCAACAACAAAAATCAGGTGTTTTTTCTGATCCCATATACGGTGCAATAGATCTCTTCGATCCCTATTCGCATTTGGAGGCCTTTAAAAAAGATGCTGCCCGACATGGAGTGGATTTAAGTCATCTTACCCGTGAGGATATGGAACTCACTTGGGAGCCGGACTCCTACACAGAGTCAAGAGGTTATGCTTTTAAGGTTTGTGATCCAAACAAACTCGGCATCGGTCTGCGACAAACCGACTGGGACGAGCGTATTGTTGCCAATTTAAATGAGTTTAGAATCAGCCTGATGTGGCACGAATTTGGTCATGCTATTTTAGGCCTCCAGCATCTATGTCAGGGAGGACACATTATGAGTGGAAGACATCAAAACCCCAAAGTAATAGAAAATGATTCGGAATGTGACAGCAAATACATCACCGTAAATGATTTGAGTTTTGGTCATCCCGACCCCTACCTTAATTTTCAACGCGCGGTAAAAGATATGTTCGATGGATATTTTCAAACGCAATACAATTGCAGTTCTGGAAAACAAGGGGTAATCTTGGATTGAACCGTCTTTACTTTTTAGAATCTCGCACACCCATGGCAATTGGCACACCAGCCATTAGATACATCAACGGTCCATAGATGGCCGCAACGATGGCATATTCTGGTTTTGCGAGCGTAATTACAGCTAAGCTTATCGTTAGGGTACCGTTTTGTATTCCAGATTCAATAGCAATTGTAACCGCTTGTTTTAAATTCAAATTCAACCATCGAGATACAAAGTAACCCAAACTCATTGTGATACCATTCAAGGCTACTAAAATCCAAAGTGTAGCGCCAATATGCAGTTTAAATAATTCGAATTCTTTTACAAGGATGGTGATGATTACCAGAGCCAGTAAAATTGAAGAAGCGATTCGTACTGGACTTTCCATTTTGAGAGCAAAATTAGGTGCCTTCTTTTTAAGGAACATTCCAATAGTAAGGGGAATAGCAATTACAGCAACTAGGGAAATAAAAATATCTTTTGCGGGTGGCGGTATTGAGCCCACTTCACTGTTAAAATATGCAAACGAAAAATTAATGATCAACGGAATTGTAAAAATGGTTATCAGACTGTTGATCGCTGTTAAAGAAATAGAAAGCGGCAAATCTCCTTTGGCTAAAAGCGTAATAATATTCGAACTTGTTCCCCCGGGACAGGCAACCAGCATCATCAGCCCAATGGCAATAAAGGGTTCTGGTTTAAAGGCTAAACAAAGTCCAAAACCAACAAGAGGTAACAATACAATTTGATTGAACAGACCAATAAGCACTGGTTTTGGGTTGTCAGCAATACGTTTAAAATCTTGTATTGTAAGCCCTAGTCCCATTCCAACCATGATGATCATAATCGAAACGGCTAAGAAAAGTGTTGAAGCTTGATCCATACTGCTTATTTTTTAAGTTTTTGTGCTTTTATTTCTTCGAAAATAACCGCTTTTTGACTGCGTTGTTTTACGTCAGAGTTTAAACCATTCAAGATAATATCACGTGTTTTTTCTTGTAATTCTTCGAGTTCATCCATGCTTTTCACTGGATTGATCTCCGGAAACGTTTCTACGCGTAATTCGCCAGGAAAACCAAAATTAGGAGACCAAGGAAATTTTCGTTTACAATCCAAAAAAGTCATGGGAACAATCGGAATCTGATGCTCTATTGCCAGTTTAAAAGCACCTCTTTTAAAGGGGTTTAATAAAATCGTGTCGTCTACATAATTTACCTCAGGAAAAATACAAACGCTTCTACCCTGTGCAATTATTTTATTGGCGCGTTCGTATACCCCCCAGCGGCTTTTAGAACTACTGCGATCAACTAAAATCGCAGCGCGCTTATATATGCTTCCAAAGAGCGGGACTTTTATGAATTCTTTTTTTCCGACAAAGACAAAGGGGTTTTTTGAAACCCGAAACATCACAAATGGATCGAGATAACTGGAATGATTTGCAACCAAAAGATAGGAGGTTCCTTCTGGAAGAGGTTTTGCGAATTTTGTGCGAATATAAAAGCCCATCCCAATCAAGATAAAGGGTGACCATACATTTCGAGCGATCCAATACAGGGTCGGATAACCGTTTTTATGACTTGCAATAAGTAATAGAATGGGAAAAAGCGTAATGATAGGGATTGCTGCAAGGACATAAAACCAAACCCTCCATAGCAGCAACGCTATTTTCTGAATTATCTTTAGCATCAACCAAAAATAAGCTTTTAGGAGCTGCTATAAAATTTTTACCCTACAAAACGGGTTACTCTGCCGAAAAATAAGAGTCTAGAGAGCTCCAAAACACCAGAGTCCCTAAAATCAAATACACTGTTTTTACTTCCAAAAAAGAGGTCTTGACACCGCCGAATAAATCCAAACCTGCCAATTCGGGTAAAAAGGGCTCTAGGCAAATGATGGTGATTAGAGCAACAAATATCCCGATAATTATATGCAAGGAAATTCCTTTTGGACTATACTGTGCCTGGGGCACAGGAAGTTTTTCAATTGTATTTAAAACAGTCGCCTTAAGCCCAGCTGGGGTTTTTGGGACTTTAGTTGTTTCGAGAAGGGATTTCCAATTAGGTTCTTCCATACTGTGTTTTTATGCTCTTTGAGCGAATTCTTGTGGGGCTAATAAACGCTTTAATTTTTTCTTCGATCGGTGCAATTTTACTTTAACATTCGCTAGACTCAGGTTGGTGATTACGGTTATCTCTTCATAAGAAAGTTCCTCCAAATAAAACAAATTCATCACCAAGCGTTCTGAGCTTTTAAGCTGCGACAGAGCCCATTGAACTTGATTGCGTTGTTCTTCTTGATTCAATTGATCCAGAACTTCTGGAGGGGCCGTTTCTTCGTTACGTTCATGATCAAAAAATCCAAATACCCACCTCTTTTTTGCCTTCAACTGCGTCATGGCTTCGTTGTAGGTAATGCGGTAAATCCAAACTGAAAATTTGGAAGTCCCCTTGTATAGTTTTATTTTTTTATAAATCTTAATGAACGTATTCTGTGCCACTTCATTGGCGTCATCTTCATTTTTCATCAACTGAAACGACAACCCATAGACCCGGTCTTGATACATCTCAATGAGTTGTCCAAACAATTGTTTTTCGCCCTGCTGTAATCGATCGATGATCGACTCCGAAAGTTCCATAGGTAGATTTGGTTACTTATAAGACGTAGCTGGATTCTAAAAAGTTACAAAAAGTGTAACCTTTTATTCAAATGCTCGGTCTTAAGAGCAACTAACCTAAAAATTACATATTATGAATGAAGGAACCTTAGCCCTTTTGATCCCTATCTTTTCCGTGATCGGTGGAATTGCAATTGTCATTGTAGCAATCATTACTGACTACAGAAAAAAAACTCAAATGATTGAAAAAGGAATGGAAATTCCGATAAAAAAACCCACTCCTTACGGAGGAATCAAGTTTGGAGCTCTTATTATCGGAGCTGCAATCGGATTGACATTTGGTAGTATTGCTGACAACTGGGGTTTATTTGTAGAAGACGAAACCGGTTACTTTGTAGGTGTGATGCTGTTCGCCGGAATTGGTCTCATTCTTTCTTCCTTGTACATCAAGAAGGAAATTAAAAAAGAGGAAGGTCAATAAGTTTAGTTTTCCTAGCCATACCACCTCAATTTTTGCGCTGAAAAAAGTACCTTTGCTCAAATAAAAATTGGTATGGCTAGAATTCTTACGGGTGTGCAAAGCACCGGAACCCCGCACTTAGGGAATCTTTTAGGCGCTGTTCTTCCTGCAATTGCAATGGCAGATCAACCCGAAAACGAATCTTTTCTTTTTATTGCAGATTTACATTCTCTGACTCAAATCAAAGATGGAGCTCTGTTGCGAGAGCATACCTTCAATACGGCAGCTGCCTGGTTGGCATGTGGTTTGGATACCGATAAAACCGTTTTTTACCGGCAAAGTGATGTAAGTCAGGTGGCCGAATTGAGCTGGTATCTGAGTTGTTTCTTCCCCTACCAACGACTTACTTTAGCGCATTCTTTTAAAGACAAAACGGATCATTTATCGGATGTAAATGCAGGTCTTTTTAGTTATCCCATGCTTATGGCTGCAGATATTTTACTTTACGATGCAGAAATTGTTCCCGTAGGAAAAGATCAATTACAACACCTCGAAATGACCCGAGACGTTGCCGCTCGCTTCAATAACCAACAAGGAGAAACCTTTGTTCTTCCCAAAGCTCAAATCCAAAAAGATGCTCAAATTATTCCGGGTACCGATGGTCAAAAAATGAGTAAATCCAAAAATAATACCATCAATATTTTTCTTCCAGAAAAAAAATTGAGAAAACAAATCATGGGGATTCAAACGGATTCTACTCCCTTAGAAGATCCGAAAGATCCCGACACTTGTACTGTATTTGCGCTCTACTCTTTATTAGGATCTGAACAGCAGATATCGGATTTACGTACCCTGTACAATGCAGGAGAAATGGGCTATGGTCATGCAAAACAAGCCTTATTTGAACTGATCCTTGATTCTTTTGCTGAAGCGAGAACTAAGTTTGACTACTACCAAAACAATCCCGCTGAAGTTACTATTGCACTTGCAAAAGGTGCTGAAAAAGCAAAGCTTATTGCTACGGATGTCATGATGCGGGTCCGTTCTAAAATAGGATACTAAGCGCGTTCAAATTGTTTTCCAGCCAGCGGACGAACACAGCCTTTCATTTCCAATTGAAATAAAATAGCAGCGACTTTACTTATGGGGAGTTTGGCTTCTAATGCCAACGCATCTAAACTGGTCTTAGTTTCTAATAAGTTGAAAAGCAATTCTTCTTCTTCAGTCATGCTGATGAATAATTCTTTTTGAACAACTTTGGGTTTTGGATTGGATTCCCAACCCATCCAATAAGCCACGTCAGCGGCAGATGTTATCATGCGCGCTTTATCCGGACGAATCAGATTCAGACAACCAGCGCTTTGGGAGTCGCTAACCCTCCCTGGAACCGCAAAAACATCCCTTCCGTAATGATGTGCGTGTTCTGCAGTTACCAAACTGCCCCCTTTTGCTTTCGATTCAATAACTAAGGTCGCGTGTGCTAAACCGGCAATAATCCGGTTTCTCTTTAAAAAATTGGATTTTTCAAAAGAAGAATTACTCCAAAATTCGGTAAGAATACCTCCCTGATTACAAACTGATTCGACATGAATCTTGTGCTCTGTTGGGTATATTTGATTCAATCCATGCCCCAAACAGGCAACTGTTTTTAACCCGTGATCCAGAGCCGCTTTGTGGGCTATAATATCAATCCCCCGATCAAAACCCGAAACAATAAGGGGGTTGTATTCAGCAAGATCTTCGATCAACTGTTTACAAAAATCTACTCCCTTAGACGTTGGGTTACGCGTGCCTACGATGCTCAGGATTCGTTCGTTTTCCCAAGAAACAATTCCTTTTTGAAACAAGATTAAGGGTGCATTGGCACAAAATCCCAAGGCTTTGGGATAAGCTGGGGAAGGGTACAGCAATGGAGTTATTTTTTCTTTTTCCAAAAACTTTTCTTCCTCAATTACTGCAGCTAGATGACGCTCCAGTTGGTCAAACCCTTGCAAGTGAAACGCACCTATCCCTTTAATTTTGAGTAAATTAATTTTCTTTTCGTTGAATACAGCTTGAGCGCTTCCACAGTGGTCAACTAGTTTCTTTGCGGTGATGTCTCCGATACCGGGCAACATCTGCAACAATAAAGCAGCTTGAATAGACGTTAGCTTCATAGGATTAAGAACAGATTTAGGGATTTATTTACAAAATAAAAAAATTGTCGAAAGGGTTTTTAAATTTACTACATTTGAATATGACTTTGGTACAATATATAAAAGAACTTCTTTATCAATACGAATGTGTGATCATACCCCAATTAGGCGCTTTTTTGACACAGCCAGTTGCGATCCGCATTGACCGAGAAAAGGGAATCTTTTTTCCTCCAGGGAAAGAATTATCGTTTAACGGTTTGTTGACGCATAATGATGGTCTTTTAGCGAATTATATTGCACAACGGAAATCCATTTCCTACGAAAATGCGCTTCAAGAAATACAACAAGAAGCAGACAATTGGAATAGAAAACTAAAAATAGGACAGTTCGTTATTCTGAATGGTATTGGAGAATTACGTTTCAATTCCGAACAAAAGATAGAATTTCTACCTTACAGCAAAACCAATTTTGACACCAATTCAATTGGTTTGACCTCCTTTACAAAAAAACCCGTTTCGAAAATAACCGAATCGAAAACCCCACAAGTTACAACTACAATTAAAAAAACAATTTCTATGGAAGATTCAAAAAAAGAGCCTTTAGCATTTACTCCAGAAAAGCAAAAACAACAACCAGCCTATTTAAAGTACGCAGCTGTTGGCGTACTCGCAATTGGTTTGTTAGGTGCCACTTACTTTTTTGGAAATCAATACTTGGCTAACGAGCGTTTAAAATCGACTGAGATTGCTCAAGAAAAAATTAAGTCCAATGTACAAGAAGCATCCTTTGATATCGGTGAACTCGCTACCTTAGAACTTAATGTTATTGCTGAGGAAGCTGCCATTGACAATGCTCTAGAAGTCGTGTCAGGGGATTATTTCAGTGTTATTGCTGGAAGTTACCGCGAGGAGTCCAATGCACTTAAAATGATCGATCAATTGAAGATTGATGGTTTTGATGGAGCAACTTTGGCAAAACAAAGTGCAGATGGTTTATATCGTGTTGCTTATGGACGTTTCGAGTCTAAAAGAGAGGCGATACGCTTGTATTACTTTTTAGTAAATTCATTGGAAGAAGAAGCGTGGTACTTAGCTGAATAAAGCAGCTTTTACATTCTAAAAATCCATCCTTTTGGATTTGTTGCCGAGCTGTTTTTAAAGACACTGAACTTGAGTTCTGTTTTTCCAGTTTCTGGATTGGTAAATACTTTTCCAATCTTTTCCTTGGCCTTCACTTTTTGACCTTTAATTACATATACTTCTCCTAAGTTAGAATAGGTAGTAATGTAATTTCCGTGTTGGATCAATACCGTTGGGTTGCTCCCTTTAAACCCAATAATAGACATCACCTTTCCCTCAAATACGGCACGTGCCTCTGAGCTTTTAGGGGTTGCAATTGTAACTCCATTGCTTTGAATCATTGCGGTTTTAACTACCGGATGCGGTTGTTTTCCAAAACGTTGAATTACTATGCCTTGTTCAACTGGCCATGGGAGTTTTCCTTTGTTGGCCGTGATATTATCCGAGATCAGTTGGTCTTCAGGGGTCAATGTAAACACCTTTGCATTTGCTTTCTTCCCTGCGGCCTTATTCGAAGCTGCGATTGCAGCTCGGATGAGACGCTGTATTTCCTTATTTATCTCAGCTGCCTTTTTCTGTTTCTTTTTAATTTGCGAAACAAAGCTTCTTTCCTTCTTTTTTAGGGCTTTAACAAGGGCTTGTTGACTCGTTTGTTCTTTTCTGTACGCATCTTGGGCTTCTTTATTTTCTTGAACTAAAACTTCTTTCTTGCGTTTTTGAGTTATTAAATCAAGATTCAATTGCTGTAAGATTTGTGTTTTTTCTGCTATAAGTTCGCCTTGTTTCTTTCTGAAACTGGTGTATTGTTTTAAATATTGAAAACGCTTATAAGCCTGTAAAAAATTTTCAGAGGAAAATAAAAACATCATGCGGCTCTGTCCCGACTTACTCTGATAGGACTTTAAAATCATTTCAGAATAATCTTTTTTCAATGCCTCCAACTCTTTTCGCTGCCGATCGATGGTTCGTTGATTTACATTGATTTGCTGCGTCAAACGATTCGCCTGTTCGTTCGTCACACGGATCAGCCTTCTTCGGACATCGATCTTTAAGCTTAAATCTTCAACCTCTGTTAAAACTGATTTCTTCTGTTTTTCATTCGAAAAAAGCAGTTTATTGATCTGCTTAATCTCTTGTTGCAAGCGTTTACGCTGGTTTTCAAGGTTTTGTTGTCGTTCATCTTGGGCGTATAGGTTGGATCCCAACACCAAAAAACCCAAAAGGGCTACAACAACTTTATAAGAAAACCCCGCAGCAAATCTCATTATAGGCTTAATTTTTTATATCCGTTTGGAATGGTAAAGGGAACTGTTAGGTTTTTAGGGAAATCCGTACGGATGAAATCCAATCGGATTTGTACTAAGTTAGACCCATCAAATACAGAAATTTCAATTTCTTTAGGGAGTGTTACGCCTTCCATTTTTTGAACTTTTGGATATTTGATACTCAAAGATTGTGACGATCCTGGAACTATAAAGCGCTGTTCTTTTAGACGAAAGGAATTCGGATCAAAAAAGTAGGTTGGCCGAAATTGGTTGTTTTCTGTTTTGGGAACCAAAACATAATATTGTGGGTGGTCGATGCGATCAAACCCAACCGATGTCATATCCGTAATCGGATTTCCAAGCAGTACATTTTGTAAATCACTAAAACTAAAAGTGGTTCCCAGTTGCTCATTGATAAAACTCAAATCACCATCGTAATAGGTTTTTTGGAATTTTTCATAAAATCCAACCCGTGTTGGCGTAATCAATAGTTTTGCAATAGGGACTAAGATGGAAGCGCTCATCCAAAGTGTTTTATTGGACTCCATGCGCAGGTTTAGGCTCAACTGATGTTGTTGCTTGCCGTCTTTATATTCTGCCTTTACACGTGCTCTAAACGTTTTGATTCGAGTAGATGCTTTGTCAATTTCTTTGCCCAAAAGCTTAAGGTCCACTTTTGCTAACGGTTCTTTTGTAGGCAATACGGCAACCGACTTACAGCTCCATACAATCGCAGTCAGTACAAGCAAAGTAAAAAGAGAACGAAGGCTTATGTTTTTTTTCATATCATTTCGGTATAATCACCCAGGCTAATTTCTGTAAACCTACCGTCAAATATAACATGATTCCCAATCATGGCTTGATGAAGTGTAGCGTTAGAAATTGTACTGTTATTTTGAATTAAACTATGGGTTACTGTTGCGTTCTCAATAACCGTTCCAGTTCCGACCGATACACCTGGTCCTAGCGTTACATTTTTAAGTTGAACATTGGGACCAATATAACAGGGTGGTATTACAGTTGCATTTTCGAGCACTGCAGAAGGGTCAATCATTACATTTCCTTCAGCTTCTAAAAACCCAAGCATTTTTGAGTTTGTTTCTAAGGTGATCTGTTTATTGCCACAATCCATCCATTCGTCTACTTCTCCGGGTAAAAACAAATCCCCAGCTGACATAAGACGTTTGATTCCATCGTTGATTTGATACTCGCCCCCGTGGGTAAGCTTTTCATCCAAAACGGTTTGTAAGGCGACTTTAAGTTTTTCTATTGCTTTAAAATAATAAATCCCAATAACGGCAAGATCCGAAACAAAGTTTTTTGGTTTTTCGACCAGTTCGGTAATTGCTCCTTGCTCATTCAATTGAACTACCCCATAAGCTTCGGGTTGTGCTACTTTTTTAACCCAAATAATACTGTCTGCCTCTGGGTCTAGTTGAAACTTAGCACGAATAAGGGTGTCGGCATAAGCTACAACAGCAGGGCCCGATAAGGAGGGTGCTGCACACATGATTGCGTGACCTGTTCCCAAAGGTTCTAACTGTCTATAGATTGTTCCCTTTGCTCCAATATCAGAGGCTATTTTTAAAAGTTGTGCTACAATTTCATCTCCAAAAAATGCGGGATCTCCCAAGACAAAAGCTACTTCTTCGATGGCTTGGTTAACTACTCCTGCTATATCACGAACCAATTGTTCTACTATGGGTATCCCAGCAACAGGAACCAAGGGTTTGGGAATCGTTAATGTGTGCGGGCGAAGACGAGAGCCTCGTCCTGCCATGGGTACAATAATTTTCATTTGCTATTATTCTTTTCCGGTACTTCCAAAACCCCCTGCACCGCGTTCGGTGGTGTCGAGCGTTTCTTGAAGGTTCCAACGTACTTGTTCGTATTGCGCTATAACCAATTGGGCTATGCGTTCTCCAGGCTGAATTGTAAAGGGTTCGTTTGAAAGGTTAACTAAAATGACCCCAACCTCGCCACGGTAGTCGGCATCGATCGTTCCTGGAGCATTGAGTACACTGAGTCCATGCTTAGCTGCCAAACCACTCCTAGGGCGTACCTGGGCTTCATATCCTTCGGGCAAAGCCATTTTGAGACCCGTACCAATAATGGTCCGTTCTAAAGGAGCTAGTGTAATTGGGTTTGCTAGGTTTGCACGTAGGTCTACTCCTGCAGAATTGACTGTTGCAAAACTCGGGAGATCAAAGGGGCTTTCATTGATTATAGGTACTGTGATCATCTTTCTTTTTTATACTCAATAAAAATACAAAAAAGCTAAGCATTAATTGAAGTGACTGTATAAAGAAAATGTTTGGTGTTCAAAACAGGAAACCCTATGCATATAAAGATGCATAGGGCTCTAGAGGTTATGAGGAGTTGCCTAAGGTTGGTCTTTCTTCTTTCCTTTAATTTCAATGGCACCATGAGCGCCATCAGCGCCATATTTTTCGATCGCGTCCTTGGCTTTTAAAACATTTATGCTTTCGATTTCATCTCCGCTTAGGTCTTCAATCGTATCAATCTCAATGCCGTCCTTGATAATTATGGGATCAGCATCCTCCTCTGTTTTAAAAACAAAGACATTTTTGTCATTCGCTTGTTTTCCTCCCCTAATAATTTTGATTTTACCCTTATTTTTTAACTTCGTTTTATGTTTGTGATTACCCTTATCCTCGTGAAATTCGTTGATAACAATTGAATTCGATAGGATAGAATCGAGATTAATTTCTAACGATTCTGCCAGGCTTTCGATGTCAAGATCTTTGAATTTTAATTGTAAAGAATCGCCCATTTTTGTTAAAGTAGTTGCCAAATCTTCAAAGTCAAAATCAAGATCGATTGTACCTTTCAGGTCCATGCCTTCTATTAGGGATTCCCAATCGTTGTCCCCATCTATATGAATGGTTGTGGTATGAACATCTTCATCGTCTCCGTCCACGACAATATTGGTTTTTACTTTGACATTCGCTTTTGGCGCCTTGGGCTTTTTAGGGGCTTTGGGGTGTTTTACTATTTTATGTTTCTTGCTTATTTTATGGGATACAGGAGGAGCGGGTGGCACTGGTGCATTGCCCTGAAAGTCAACTCGAATTATATCATCTCCGTCAAGCTCAACACGGAGGTTGAACGGACTTATAGGCTCAGTTCCGTTGACAGCGTATTGACCTTTTGATCCTGTTCCGTTTTCATAACTTGCTTTGATGCTTATAATCTCACCTGCTTGATTCCGTTTGATGCGTTTAAAGGCTAATTCAATTCCCTTTTCTTTAAAAAATTGAACCTTTTTTTCTAGCGAGGCGTCGGTAGTATTTTCATTGATTTCTGCAACAATAACGTTGGTTTTCTGTTCAATCTTTCTTTGTTTTACTTGGGCTATGGTTTGGGTGTTGAAAGCGAAAACAAACAGGACTGTAAGGGGTACGATGGGAAGGATTTTCCAAAGGCTTTTTGATGTGGATTTTTTCTTGTTTAACATAAAGATTCGGTTTTTAATTAAAGAATTGTAAAAGGGGTTGATGATGGCTAGGTTTTGCCTTCCAACGGCAAGGTCTAAGAGTACGTATTGGTATTCTTTTTTGGAATGAACTCCTCGAAGCGTTGCTTCATCGGCAGCATATTCTATGTTTAGAGCTACTTCTTTTTGGTACAACCACGCAAAAGGATTGAACCATTGAAAGATTAAAAATAGCTGAACTGCAAGTACATCCAAGCTGTGTTTTTGTTTGCAATGTTCTTTTTCGTGTTTTAGGATGGTGTTGAGGTCTGTTGCCGAATGTAGGTTTGGATTGTAGACAATATAATTGAAAAAGGAAAAGGGTAAAACCTTTTGATCTACCTGTACGTGAGTAAAATTTCCATCTCGATGTTTGACTCCAGAGCGTATGAGGCTGCCTACAGAATACCCTTGATGGAGTAATCGAACCAGCATAAATAAGACCCCAACACAATAGGTTTGTACCAGGGTTAGTCTCCAATCCCAAGCAGGAGGGTTCGTTTTTTGTGCCGTTTGATAACTAAGGGGAAGGTTATTCCAATCCAAAGGAATAGGATCAATCGTAACGTAGTTTGTGATGACAACAAAAGGTAGGAGTAAGCAACTGAGCAAGCCTAGTTGTAGGTAAATTCTTTTGGTAGTAAAAAAGGTTTCGTTGCTCAGTAATGTTTTAAAGCAGATATAAAACAGCGCTAAAACAGCGGTACTTTTGATAAGATATTGGAGTAGGGCTTCCATTATTTTTGATTTTCTATATGTGCTATAATTTCTTTTAATTCGTCTACACTAATTTTTTCTTCTTGAGCAAATGCCGTTACCAAGCTTTTGTAGGAGCTACTAAAGTAATCGTCCAACGTACTGTTGATAAAGCGACTGCGGTAGTCCTCTTTAGAAATCAAAGGAAAATATTGATGCGTGTTCCCATAGGCTTTATGCGTAACATAACCTTTATCCTCCAGGTTGCGAACCAGCGTGGATAGGGTATTGTAATGTGGCGGTTCTGACTTAAATTCTGCTTGTATTTCTTTGACAAATGCTTTTTCTAAGCGCCAGAGAATTTTTAAAAGCGCTTCCTCTTTGTTGGTTAATTTCTTCATCGGTCTGTTTTTGAAGTATTCAAATGTAAACTGTTTTTATAGTTGATCAACTATTTTTTCAGTTTTTTAACATTTTTATACGATTATGCAGCAGATCAGGAATGTCAAAGGGCATACCCCTGACGATACAATAACCCACTGGTTCCTTGGGAAGAGAAATAAAAAAACCCCTCAAAGGAGGGGTTGATTCAAAATGTCACTCTAAAAAAAATTTAAGAATTCAGGGCTTCTGCTCCTCCAACTATTTCTAAGATTTCATTAGTAATCGAGGCCTGACGCGCTTGGTTGTATGACAGCTTAAGCTGATCTCTCAATTCAGTTGCGTTATCGGTTGCTTTGTGCATTGCAGTCATTCGCGCTCCGTGTTCACTCGCAAATGAGTCCCGGAGGGCTTTGAATAATTGCATTTTTATACTTTTTGGTAATAATTCGTTTACAATGTCTTCTTGGGTAGGTTCAAAAATATAATCCGTATCTGAATTTACTTCTTCCGCTGACTCAGAAACAATAGGCAGTAGCGTTTCGGTTGTCACAATCTGCGTAGCGGCGTTTTTAAAGCGGTTATAAACCACTTCAATCGTATCGTACTGCTTGTTTGTAAACGCTTCCATAAATGCATCTGCGATGTCGCTTGCATTCGAGAAGGTCAGTTCGTCGAAGATTTCGTTATTGTTTGTTGCTACAGTAAATGATTTCTGTAAAATGTCGTTTCCTTTTTTACCTAGGGTAATGAGGCTGACGTTTTTATTTGCGTAAACTGTATTGATTTTTTTGGTAACCCCTTTTACGATGTTGGAGTTGAATCCTCCACAAAGACCTCGGTTAGACGTAATCGCAATGATTAGAACGTTTTGAACTGGACGTTGTTCTGTAAATGGGTTTTGGGTATCCCCATCAATAGATCCACTTAAGTTCTGGATCAGCTCGGTGAGTTTATCCGAATAAGGTCGCATCGCCGTAATTGCATCCTGAGCTTTTTTGAGCTTTGCTGCAGATACCATTTTCATGGCAGAGGTGATTTGCATGGTCGATGAAACCGATGTAATCCTTTTACGTATCTCTTTTAAATTGGCCATACTGGTGGTCGTTTATTCGAATTGAGCTGCTACTTCTTTTGCAACACTGTTTAGGGTATCTAAAACCTCATCTGTTAATTTTCCAGCTTTGATCGTGTCTAATGTGCCACGGTGTTTGCTGTTCAATACTTCGATATAGCTTTTTTCAAAAGCCTTTACTTGGTTTACGGGTACCGATCGCAACAAGTTTTTTGAACCTGCATAGATAATCGCCGTTTGATCTTCAACTGTAAAAGGATCGTTTTGAGCTTGTTTTAAGATCTCAACATTACGACGTCCTTTTTCAATTACGTTTAAGGTTGCAGCATCCAGGTCAGAACCAAATTTAGCAAAGGCTTCCAATTCACGGAACTGTGCTTGATCTAGTTTTAAGGTTCCAGAAACTTTTTTCATGGGTTTGATCTGTGCAGAACCTCCAACTCGAGATACTGAAATCCCTACGTTAATTGCTGGGCGAACACCCGAGTTGAATAAATCAGACTCTAGGAAAATTTGTCCATCAGTAATCGAAATTACGTTTGTAGGAATATAAGCAGAAACGTCTCCTGCTTGAGTTTCAATTATAGGGAGTGCGGTTAATGAACCTCCTCCTTTTACAATACTTTTTAAAGAATCTGGAAGGTCGTTCATCCCTTTTGCAATATCATCATTAGCGATAACTTTTGCTGCACGTTCTAGTAAACGCGAATGCAGGTAAAATACATCCCCAGGATATGCTTCACGTCCCGGTGGGCGACGTAATAAAAGTGAAACTTCACGGTATGCAACTGCTTGTTTTGATAAATCATCAAAAACAATCAAGGCTGGTCTACCAGTATCTCTAAAAAATTCACCAATAGCAGCTCCTGCAAAAGGTGCGTATACTTGCATAGGTGCTGGATCGGATGCGTTGGCAGCCACAATCGTTGTATAGGCTAAAGCTCCTTTATCTTCTAAAACCTTTGCAATTCCTGCAACGGTAGATGCTTTTTGTCCTATCGCTACATAAATACAATATACAGGCTCTCCCGCATCGTAAAATTCTTTTTGATTCAAAATGGTGTCAATACAAACGGTAGTTTTACCCGTTTGACGGTCACCAATCACCAATTCACGTTGTCCTCTACCTACGGGTATCATCGCGTCGATAGACTTGATTCCTGTTTGCAACGGTTCGTTTACCGGCTGACGGTAAATTACTCCAGGCGCTTTACGCTCAAGAGGCATTTCGTATAAGTCTCCTTCAAGAGCTCCCTTTCCATCAATTGGATTTCCAAGCGTGTCAACCACTCGGCCAACAATACTTTCTCCAACCTTGATCGAAGCAATACGCTCGGTACGCTTTACGGTATCTCCTTCAGAAATTTCTTTTGATGGGCCTAAAAGTACCACCCCTACATTATCTTCTTCAAGGTTCAAAACCATTCCTTCTAATCCAGAATCGAAACGAACTAATTCTCCATACTGAGCATTAGAAAGTCCGTAAACACGTGCGATTCCATCTCCTACTTGAAGAACGGTTCCAACTTCATCTAGAGAAGCTTTAGCTTCAAATCCTGCGAGTTGGTTTTTTAAAATTGCTGAAACTTCAGCGGGTTTAATTGCTGCCATAGTATCTATTTAAGCGCTATAATTGGTTTGTGTCAATTCTCTTTTAAGTGTGTCTAATTTCTGAACTACACTTGCATTGTATTGTAAATCTCCTATGCGCAAAATAAACCCTCCTATGATGGATGGATCTACTACGCTGCTTAGGGTAAGCTTTGCTGAAGACAATTCTTTAGCTTTGCTCATTATTGTATTTTCTAAGGTTGCCGTTAGAGGAACTGCCGTGGTAACAAGTACGGTTTGTTTCCCTTGTTGTACTTGATAAATTGCGATGAACTGCTCCGCTACCTGATCCAGTAAATTGATTCGGTTGTTTGTAGCGAGTAAGTCTACCAGACGCTGACTGCCCTCAGAAAGGGAAGTAAATACCTTAGCAACTGTTTCCTTTTTGGTGTCAACAGAAAGAATAGGGTTTTCCAAAAAGGCAATAAAATCTTTGTTTGCAGAACAAACCTCGACAATGCCTATCATGTCTTGCTCAAATGCATCGGCTGTACCCTGATCGAGTGCAATACTCAAGGCTGCTTTTGCGTAACGAAGTGCGGCACGGTTGTTTTTCATGGAATTATTTTACAGCAATTTCTTTAACCAATTGGGATACCAATTGCTCTTGAGTTGCTTTATCTTTCAATTCAGTTTGTATTACTTTTTCAGCAATATCAATAGACAGGGAAGCTACTTGACCTTTCAGTTCGTTGATCGCAGCTATCTTTTCATTTTGAATGGTTTCCTGCGCCTGAGCTGTAATTTTATCTGCTGCAGCTTTCGCGTCTTCTTTCGCTTGATTTACGATTTGGACACTGGCTGTCTTTGCTTCTGCCAAAAGAGCATCCCGTTCTGCGCGAGCTTCTTTTAGAATTCGTTTGTTATCTGCTTGAACCGCTTCCATATCATCACGTGCTTTTTCAGCAGCGCTCAAAGAATCTTTGATTGATGTTTCGCGTTCGTTTACCGCATCTAAAATGGGCTTCCAAGCAAATTTTTTGAGTAATAATAATAGCGCTACAAACAACAATGTTTGCCAGAAAAAGAGCCCTAAAGAAAATTCTCCTAATAATTTTTCCATTTTATAATTTTATGGTTTAATCAATACTTAAAATAAAGCTGCAACCAACCGTTGCAGCTTTAAAAACTGTTTTAGCTTACTGCAAAAAGTGCAGCAAAACCAATCCCTTCGATCAATGCAGCGGCGATTAACATCGCTGTTTGAATTTTTCCGTAAGCTTCAGGTTGACGTGCGATCGCATCCATTGCTGACCCACCAATTTTACCGATACCAATACCGACACCGATAACAACCAATCCTGCTCCTACCATTACTGGAATTTCCATAATTGTAAATATTAAATTAAACACTCTCATTAAAGAAACGCTTAATGCGCTTCCATTTCGTTGTGATGCTCATGCTCTTCTGAGGCAAAGCCAAAGTAAAGCGCTGATAACATCGTAAATATATAGGCTTGTAGCAATGCTACTAAAACTTCAATTAAAGAAATTGCAAAGGCTAATCCAAAGGACATTGGACTCCCTAACCAACTTTTAAAAATAAACATTAACCCGATCAAACTCATCAATACGATGTGCCCTGCTTGCATGTTGGCATACAGTCGAATTAACAAGGAAAATGGTTTGATGAAAATCCCTAAAACTTCAATCGGGATTAAGATTATATACAAAGGAATTTTAGCGTACCACTTCATGGTACTTCCTAACGGATCAAAAATATGAAGCCAGTAGTCTTTTGTTCCTGTTAAATTAGTCAATAAAAACGTTATTAGCGCTAAACACAAAGTAACTGCAATATTACCGGTAACGTTAATTCCTAGGGGAGTTAATCCCAACATGTTTAAAAACCATACAAAGAAAAATACCGTCAATAAAAAACTCATATACTTGCGGTGTTTTTTTTCTCCAATGTTTGGGATTGCAATGTCATCTCGAATGTAAAGCACAATAGGCTCGAAAAAACGTCCCGCTCCCGATGCTATTCCTCCGTTCTTGGCATAAGAGTCTGCAAGGTTCTTAAATAAGAAAAACATCAGTAGAAAAGTAAACATAATACTCACTACTCCCTTTGTAATAGAAAAATCTAAAGGAGCTATGTTGGTTGCGTGATGATCTTCGTCGTAGGTAATCGTTCCAGCGGTATCCGTTTTGTATATCTTGTTGTGGCTTATTGCGTAGTGGTTTCCGTCGACCTCAGCAACGGTTTCTCCATGGTGGAATTTAGAAGAGGAAAATATTTTTAAGCCATTGTCCCAAAGGATGATAGGGAGAGGAGCTCCAAAATAAACGTGTTCCCCTGCTTCGTTTGTATAAGAAAACAAACTGAAATCATACGAATCTTGCAAGTGATGCATGATGTATTCTTTGATCTCCTTTTTTTGAATTTCCTTGGCAGAAAGATTTTCTTGATTCTGTTCGTTTTCCTTTGCGAATAGGCCCCCAGCAAAGAGTAATGCTATTAAAAATAAACTTTTTTTCTTAAGTAAAATCAAGGTTGTAGTTCTGCTCATTGTTTCTAGAAATGCGATGCAAATGTAATGCTTTACATTAAAAAGAGAAACTCTTACCTCTTATATTTTATTTAATTTTTGAACTAAAATTCCGGTTTCCAAAGACAAGCCTACAAAATAGGGAATAAAAAAGGTTAGAACTTCCATTTTTTCAACGACACCATCGGCTTTATAAGCCGGATCAAAAAGTACAAAAAATAAAATAAACTTGAATAAACTGATGCCCATAAACAAAAAGCTTACCCGGTCTTTATTCTTTTCAAAAATGCTTAAAAGTAGCCAAACGATCGAGGCTGCTAAAACAAAATTCGACACATAGCTCAGAGGCAATTGATGTTCCCAAAGTGGGAGGTCCAAAAGATATAAAATACTTAAATGCAAAAACAACGTAATTCCATATACAAGGACAAAAAGAAATAAAAGGTTGAGCTTCAAGAGTCGTTTAGGTTTTTCGATTGGTTTTGAATAAGGACCAGAATGATCAGAATTCCAAAAGCAGAAAGTACCAAAGCCCAAAAATTACTTTGGGTGTTGAAATACCCGTCTAACCATTGACCGCCTTTCACAGCAATATAAACCACCAAAGCAATTTGAATCGCCAGTGAGGAAAAAATAAGCCACCGATTAGGCTGTTTTTTCAATGCCTTTGTTGATTGATTTGACATCTGAAGAAGAACGCATAGAACACTTCGCGTTAAATATTGCTCCCGATTCTACGATGAGTTTTCCAATTACAGCTTCTCCTTCAAGTTGACTAGAGGCCTTCAAATTAAGGCTTTCTTTAACTTCAAGTTTTCCGTTGAATTTCCCTTCGATGTCTGCAAAAGAACAGATAATAACACCATTGATGACACCGTCTTTACCAATGACAACTTTCCCCGAAGTTTTTATCGATCCTTCTAAAGTTCCGTCAATTCGAAAATCTGCTTCTGAAACAATATCTCCAGTAATGATGGTGCTTTTTTCAATTCGATTGGGTTGTCCGTTGATTTCGTTATTTTTCATAATCTGTGTTTTTTTGTGTTGTATTCCAGCTTTTAAACAATTGAATCTCTTTGTATTGGGATGACAAAACTACAAATTTATTTGAAATTGCAGTTGAAAGTTCTGTGGGAGTTTCGCCCTGGGGTATCACTTCGAGGGTTGGCTGTTGCCTTAAATCATTAACTACAAGAAAAATATAGTCTCGATCATAAACCTCTAAAGACAGGTTTCCATGGGGTATTTTGCCCGCTTCTAATGTCTGAGTAACTAGAGCAGTAAGTTGTTGAATCTGTTCTTGATTTTCTTTTAAAACAGGGAAAATCCATTTATAATTCAAATATACTTTAGGAGGATCTTCTGCTTGTTCTGTTGCAGCTGTATACCCCAGTGTTTGTTTTGCCTGAGCAGCGGCCTCCGAATTTGGATAAAGGTCTATCAGGCTTTGTAGTTCTTTTTTCCAGGCTTCGATTCCGTCCAAACGTCCCGTTGAATTGGCCATCAAATGAGCCACCTTAGAAACCATGGGTGTGCCGCTAAAAATCACAAGAAGATCGTCTCCTTGCGCTAAGACCTCTTCGTACTGCTGGTTTAAAAACAAGGCGTACAGGGCTTCGTATCGAATCGAAGGGGTCTCATTGGGAAGTAACTGAAAGTTTTCTGGATCTTTTATAATCCGTGCAAATCGAGATTCTGGGTGTTTTTGTGTGATTTTATCTTCGTACACCAGCGCTTGCTTCGAGTCTTTTAGCGTATTCATTTTATACAAATGATACCAAGCATTTAGTTCTTGGTTTTCAGAAGGACTATTGACAAGGAGACTCTTGAGGCGTTCGCTAGCTAGGTCGAAATTTTTAAATTTTTCTTTGTATAAAATTCCCACTTCTAAATAGGCTTGATTTCTTAAAACAGACAGGCTGTCTAAGAGCGTTTGATCGGTCGGAAGAAGATCGACATAGGCTTGTGCATTTTCTTTTACAATGGGTGTATTGTCATTGGTGCTGTTGGTTTCTCCTTCCTCAGAAACAAAAGCACCATTCAAAGATTCCAGACGGTTCCAATTATCCGCATTGGGTCGATTTCCAAAATCAGAAGCGAAAGCTTGTTTCCCAAGTATAACTAAATTCTCGTTGTAAAAATAAAACTGCTTTCCGTTCGAACGGTTCAACACATTGAACAGCGGTTTCTTTTCTAATTCTATTTTCGCTAATTCTTTTGCTCTTTTAGAATCAATCGCTTTTTGATAAAATGCCAGTTGCTCTTCTGGAATCATGGCAGTAAGGGTAAGAATACTATCCGTTTCACGTATGGTTTTTTCAAAACCTATTACCTCTTGCAGCCCTTCTCGTTCTTGTAAAACAATTGTCTTTTGCCTACTTTCTTGTGGGAATTGACTCAAGAGACTATCCAAATAAGCCCCCGTATCTACATAGCTTCCTCGGACAAAAGCATTGTCTGCTAAATCGCGGTAATTTTGTCGCCGTGTGGGTGGGTCAATTCCAGGGGCTTTTAATGATTTATTGTAAAATTGTTTTGCCAAACTGTCCCGCCCCTTAGAAAGGTGATATTGGGCCATTTGACGGTATATTAAGTGGGTGAAATTTTCATTTTCAAAAGCAGCACTCAATTTTTCAAGGGCTTTTTCTGAGCTTTCCCCGCTGCGTTCTGCCTGTATTCGGAGGGTGTTCAGCTTTGCGTGCATCCAATATAACCGAGGGGCTTTTCGTTTTAAATCGACAATGGAATTGAATGCTAATTGCGCAGAGTCTTTTTGATTCAACTGATCAAAAAGTTGTGCTTCAATAAAACGATAACGGGTTTGAATGATTCTTTTTGGTTCAAATGCAGCGGCTCTTTGGATGTACTTTAGCCCAGAATCAATTGCTTGTGTATTCAAGAATGCTTGAGCCAAAGTTGCGTTGACAGCAGTAAAGAGTTTATTTTTTTTCGGAATATTATTTGCTAAAGGCTTTAGGTTAGACACCGCCAATTCGTCATTTCCAAGACGAAGATTTGTTTTTTCTCTCCAAAGTTTGCCTTCATAAAAAATGTCCGCATCGGAATTCAATCCCAAAAGAAAATTGAAGGCCTCCAGTGCAGGTAAAAAACGACGATCGTAATACCGCGCTTTTCCTAGGAGTAAATAGGCTTTGTGAATTTGATCATTCTTTTGTTGTCCATTGAAACTCATGGTGTGTTTCTGAATGGCTTTTACAGCTTTTTCTTCTGCTCGAATAAAACTGGGGATAGAGGCCGTTGCGTTTTCATCCTCCCCGTCAAGGGTAATCAATTCTACAGGAAGTGTGGTTAAAAAATTATCCTGAGCTTGACTAGCAAGAATCGCTGAACCGATGTCTAATGCTTCTTCTCCATTAAACAAAACGTTGAATTTAGTATTCAGGCTATGGTATTCTCTATTCAAAAAACGATCTTTTTGTGTAGAGCAACTCCCAATCCCAAATAGGACAATGCAAAAAATACTAAATTTTAATCCGGTTTTCAATTGTAATTTGATCTATACTAGTAACTTAAATTATAAGGTTTTAGTATATCCCTAGGCAGAAAAATAGTCTTCTAATTCTTGGAGTGTTTTGGCTGTGGTTTCCTTATCCATGATTACAGCTCCGCGTTCGAGTAAAACAATGCGGTTACAAACATCCGTGACGTGGTTTAGATCATGGCTCGAAATCAACAACGTAAGTTCTCTTTTTTCTGTTTCTGCCTTAATGAGTTGCTTCAATCGAATTTGAGTAGTCGGGTCGAGATTAGCGAAGGGTTCATCCAAAATAACCACTTTAGGATTACCAATAAAGGTTGCAATAAGCCCAACCTTCTTTTGGTTTCCTTTTGAAAAGTCCCGTAAATATTTTTTCTGATTTAAAATTTCATCATTAAAAAAATCAACATAGGTTTCTAAAAAAAGATCCACAGCAGCTTTATCAATTCCTCTTAATTCACCCACAAAGTAAAAATATTCTTCAGGGGTAAGGTAACCAATCAAAAAAGAGTCGTCGATGAATGCGGATGTAAACGTTTTCCATTCTTCGCTTTGAGCAACAGCTATGTCATTCGAAATGATCTCGCCCGTTGATGTTTTTATTAAATCTAAAAGGATGCTAAAAAAAGTGGTTTTCCCAGCACCGTTATTTCCAACAAGTCCAAAACATTGACCTTTTGGGATTTCGAGTTGCTCAATGTTTAAAACGGTAGTTTCACCGTACGATTTTGTAAGAGAAGTCGCTGTAATCATATGTTTATTTTTGGCTAAAGGCATTTAACATTTCGTGTTTTTCTTTTGCAAAGAGTTTCACCATTTGGGCTAAAATTTGGTTTTTAAAAACAATCCCTAAAACCCCACTAGCGGCTAATGTTAAGTAGCCTGCCGTTTCATTAAAGAGGGATGCTGGAATGATGTAAAGCAAAACGGGAAGAACCATTTTAGGGATGATCATCAAAAATAGTTTCCCTGAAAATGCTTGGGTGTTTTCAAAGGCTTTTGCCTTTACGTTGAGTTTTAATGGTTGTTTATTCAGTAAGCCTCCATATAATGTAATCCAAGTTCCAAGTCCAACATTAAAGGCTGCTCCGGAGAGGATGAGGAGATAAATTTTAATTCCAAAATACAAATAGGGTAAGGAGAGTACCGTAGAAACAACAATAGCAAATGTCATGAGACGCCATTTGGAATCTAAGTATTTTTTATAGGATAGGTTTTGGCTCATCAAAAAGGCATAATATTCGCTGTCCCAAGCTGGAACATAGCTCCCATAGGTAAGTAAAAACCCCCCTGAAATAAAAATAGAAGCGAATACCAACATTGCTTCGGGTTGGTTGTCTTGGGTGAAAAAGAATAATCCATAAAAGAGGAAAAGGAAAGACATCAAAACAATGTTTCGAGGTCGTACATTCCGTATAATAAGCCGAAGGTCATTTTTTAGAAAAAGGGCGTGACTCCCAAAAACATCCAAAAAGTCATAACGGCCAGCATTTGCAACTTCTTTTTTTGCTGCAAGAGAACCTTCTAAGTTGAGGTTGTTTTTTAAAAAATTAAAGGTTATTTGATACAGTAAAACAAAGATCCCAAGCGGAACTAAAACCCACAAAGGCTGCGTTATTAATGCATCAAAAAAGTACCCCACCGCGCGTAGGATTTCGATGTCCAAATAGCTTTCTCCAAGGTAGAGGAGGATTAGTAAAACCACAAAGCCGGCTAAGGCTAAATTGTTTTTATTGGCTAAAAAAGAAATGAAGTTTAGACAGAGAGAAAATGCCGTAACGGCTACCCACCAAGCAATAACCTGATCGAGAGCGTAATCGTCTTTGAACATGGAAATACTAATCGGCAAGTAAAGTAAAACAGGAATTGCATTGTATACAGACAACATGGAGCGGAACAATACGTTGTGAATGATTCGTTTTTTGGGGATCGAAAGCAATAAGAACGATTTGATTTCTGTTACGGGAAGCTGCTGTAAAAAATACCGAATGATCAGTTCAAAAATAAAAATCAGCACCAAAACACTGTTGATGATGGAAATAGGGTCGCGTTCGGGAAACTGGTCACTCAAAATAGGGTAGACGGCAATCCCTAAAAATAAAAGAGACCCTCCAAAATATAGAATGACAAAGCCCATCAGAATTTTGATGGCTAATTTGGCTTCCAATTGGGGGGCACGGAGGAGTTGTTTACGACTGAGCTGAAACAAAGATGTCGGCATGTGGGTGGTCTTTTACTTATTTGTATAATAAATATAAATAATGTTACAAATTGACGTGGAGTTCTTGAGGTTTTTTATTTTTGTAAAAAAACAATGGCTGCATTTCATACACTCAAAATCAACAGCATCAAGACCCTTACGAATGAAGCGTCCAGTATTGGTTTTGAAATTCCATCTTCTTTACAAGACCTGTTTCAATACCGCTCTGGTCAATACATCAACCTAAAGGCGTCTATTGAAGGAGAAGAAGTGCGAAGGTCCTATTCCTTGTGTTCGGCACCATCAGAGGGAACTTTAGAGGTTGGAATTAAACGCATCCCCAAAGGCCTCTTTTCGACCTATGCAACTCAAGGTCTTCAGGTCGGTGACAGCCTTGAAGTAAGTGAACCAGAAGGTCGGTTTGTTTACAATACCGAAGCTAAAAATGTTACTGCTTTTGCAGCAGGGAGTGGAATTACACCCATCTTTTCGATTCTAAAATCAGCTCTAGAAGCGGGAAACGATTCGCACTTTACCTTAGTGTATGGAAATAAAACACCCAAAGAAACCCTCTTTTATACCGAGTTAAAAAATCTAGAAGCAGCACATCCTAGTCAATTAAAAATCCTTTGGATCTTCAGTCAAGCAAATGAAGAAGGAAGTCGCTTTGGGCGAATCGACTCCAGTATTGTAAACTATGCCCTCAAAAATACCGGGCAACTTTCTACGGCATTTTACCTCTGCGGACCCGAAGCTATGATTATGGAAGTAAAAGATACTCTTTTGAAAAATTCCATTGAAGATGCTCAGGTATATTTTGAGCTTTTTACGGCTTCAAAAGCTACTGAAGTTGCAGCACCATCAGACGGTGCTTTAGGAGAAGTTACTATAGAAATTATTGCAGATGATGCTACCAACACCGTAAAAGCAGCGGCTAGTAATACCCTCTTGGATACGGCATTGAATGAAAAGATTGATGTGCCTTATTCCTGTCAAGGGGGCGTTTGTTGTAGTTGTATTGCTAGGATAACCGAAGGTTCTGCCGTCATGGCAAACAATCAGATTTTGACCGACGAAGAGGTCTCAGAAGGTTTAGTCCTTACTTGCCAGGCAGTGCCAACCTCAGCAAAAGTAGTAGTTAATTACGACGAGGCATAAACCACAATTTATTTGTCGTTTCGAAGTTGGTTGTAGGTTTCAAATAGTTTTTGTGCGGCAGTAGTAATACTCCAGTGGTCTACAATAGTCTGCCGTGCTGTTTTGGGATCTATTTTTTCAGGCGTTTGAATCACCTCTTCTAGAATCGTTCGCAGTGCTGTGATCGATCCTTTGGGATACAAAAATCCGTCGACTCCATGGGTAATTACCTCAGAATGTATTCCAACCTGTTCGGTTGCAACAGTAGTACTCCCACAGGCCATCGCTTCTATACAGACCAATGAGAACCCTTCGGAATAGGAAGCGACAACAACAGCTGTACTCTCTTGGTAGTAGTGTTCTATTTGGTTGGTTTGAGATACAAATTGAATTTGATTTTCGACTTGAGCAGCCGCCGCTATTGCTCGAATTTCATCAGCGTAAGCTGGTCGATCAATGGTGCCGATGAATTGAATTTCCCAATTTGGATTTTGTGAAAGAAGTGGAGCAATTGCCTCCATCACATCCCGTTGCCCTTTGGCTTTTCGGATTCTTCCAACGACACTGATTTTTCTTGGGTTGGTTGCCCTCTTTTTGATATCATACGTTAGCCAATCGGGATCTACACCGTGCCCAATAACCGTACTTTTTAGATTTAAATTTTGAGCCATTGTTTCGCTTAAACTGATGCATTGATCTGCCTTAGACATCAAAAAATTAGTTAAGCCAGAAGGGGTAGACTCTGCGTGTCGGGTTCGTAATAAAAGGAAGCTCGCTCCCAAAAAACGAAGAAATAAAGCCAAGAGCATTTCATTGTTTCTGTGGGTGTGTACGATGGTTTTCTTGTCAGAATACAGAAGCCGTAAAAGCTTAAAAAAGGATATTTTATATTTAGAAATTCCATAGCCAAAGACCTTTGTTTCTTCCAATACATTCAAGGGTTCTACTATAGTCTCAACACTACGGGTAACGCCTGTGGTTTTAAAATGAAAATGAAAATGAATGATCATAAGCGTTCGAATCAATTGAAAATGGAAAGAATTTGATCCTGAAAGATAATCCCCAAGCAACAAACAAAAAAGAGTTCAACGGGCCATTTTTGAGTAAAACGTTCAAAATACTGTGTTGACAGAACCGCAATTATCATCAGCACAGAAACCCATGAAATTAAATTTCCTTCGCCACCAAACACCGTAATAGCCAGAGCAGAAACCAAGAGTAAAATCATACTATAAATATTGTCCTTGGTTTTATAGCTGTTGCGTAATAATCCTTTTAAATATTGGAATACAACGACCATGGAAGTAAGTAATACGAAAAAAAAGCCCGAGTTATCTTCAAGTTCTTCGCCCCATAAGAAGGAAAAATTCAATGGTGCAAAATCAGTAGTTTCCCAGGAAGGAAAGGAAGGAATCAAAACAAGCAGCATCATCCAAAGCAGGGCTACACAAAAAGCAGGAAGAAAGAATAGAGCTGTGTTTTTATAATTCAATTGTCCTTTAAAGGCGAGGACTAAGAATAGGGTTAGAGGAAAATAGAGAAAATCTACTTTAAATAAAACAGCAAACACAAGCCAAAAACCTGCATTAAAAACTCCTTTTCTGGAATGAGTACTTCCATCTACTTGTATGATTTGTAAAAAACTAAACCAAAAAAACAGCGCGGCAAGCCAAAGCCAAATATCCCATTTATCGATTGGTAAAATCCAAAAGAATAAAGCAAAGACAAGGAGGTGATAGCTCCCTTTTCTAAATAACATTTGCCTTCTTACGGTCCAGTCTACAGACAAAAGGCTAATAACCGCAAGGACACTGATTACAATGGTTCTAAAAATATTCCCTCCGCTAGGGTTTTGTTCTTCTATGATATTATGGTGCCAAAACACGGCAGCAAGGAGTACTGAAAAAGCAATTAAATAACTCCAAAAAGAGGTTGTCCCAAAGACTCTTGTAAACATGGATATACTATTGGATCATATATTAATGGCCTTAAAGCTGTGCTTAAGGGTTCACGATATAAAGGTAAAACAATGTTCTTAACAGCTCGTATTTATTCCTGTAAATTCAAAATCTACATGCAAAGTAGGCTCTGTTTTAAATGCTCTTGATTTATATGGCTTATCTTTGAACACTAATTAATTCCATATGTTAGACCTTACGGTTGTAATTGTAAACTATCGTTGCTGGGATATGCTTTCTAAATGTCTTGAAAGTTTAGACAAGCAGTCGCTCCCCATAAAGAAGGTTGTAGTCGCAGATAATTTTTCAAACGACGGTGTTCTACCCTCTTTTAAAGAAAAGTTTGCTTGGGTGCACTGGGCAGAAGAGGAAATCAATGGGGGTTTCTCCTACGGGTGTAATGCAGGCGCACGCTTGGCAGATACCGAATGGATACTATTCCTAAACCCAGATACTGAAATTCCAGCAAATTGCTTTGAAGGTTTAATCGCGCATTGCGAACAACAACCCGACTATAAACTGATCTCAATCAAACAAATCGATAGTAACGGTTTGGATTGCTATCCTTATGGAATTTTCCCCAACGCTTTTAATGTCCTTGGTCCTCTTCGAAGTTTGGAGCGTAACCTTTTTAAACGCGCTCAATCAAAATCAGTGATGAGTTCGGCTTCTGTAGGTTATCCCGATTGGATTTCAGGTGCTTTTGTTCTTATGCGCCTAGAAGATTATAAAAAATTAGGCTCTTGGGACGAATTCTTTTGGATGTATTACGAAGACATCGACCTCAGCAAAAGAGCAGGACAATTGGGAATGAAACGTGTACTCCTAAACAATTGGCATTGTATTCACAACCACGGTGGAGCTTCCAGAAGAAACATCAGTACTACGATTCTTACCAAATCTGAAGTTATTATTTCTTCGCATAAATACATTCAAAAGCACTTGAACGGTGGAGCAAAACTACTTGCCCACTGCCTTATTTTTACGACTAATTTTTTAGAATTAGGACTGCTTTCTCTGTTTTCAAAAGTAAAACGAGGCATGTTTAAAAAACTCCTCGGCTATTGGTTCGGAGCGAAGGCCTAGACAAGTGTAATCTTTTTTAGACTAAATCAATCAAAAGCCTTGGATTCCCCTTTGCTTTTTATAAATTTGCAACGAAATCTATATACTGATCCAATGAAAGAATTATTTGAAGCAATTGCGTGGTTATTTGAGAAGGTCTTGTTCTTACCGCATGACATCCTAAGAGAACTCGAATTAAGCAACTGGTGGTTGGCAAACATCATCAACTGGGGCTTTGCAATCGTGATCTTCTTGCTTTTAGTTTATTGGACCATCCAACTCAAGATTTTTAACGACAAAGGAGAAGAGAACAAAGATCCTTCTGCACACTCGTTTTTATAAATCGAATCCTAAATCTTTTCGGTAGTATATCCCGTCAAAGTCAACTTTCTCTAGTGTTTCGTAGGATTTAGACAAGGCTTCCTTGTGGTCTGCTCCAAAAGAAGTTACTGCCAACACTCTTCCTCCAGAGGTTTTTACAACTCCCGATTCCATTTGTGTACCGGCGTGGAAAACGATGCTGTCTTCCCCCCCCTCAATACCCGTAATTGTTTTTCCTTTTTCATAGGCTTCTGGATATCCTCCGGAAACGGCCATGATGGTGGTTGCTGTTCGAGGGTCTATTTGAAGTTGATGTTGATCCAGCGTTTGTGTTCCAACCGCTTGGAAAAGTGCTACCCAATCGTTCTGAATTCGTGGGAATACAACCTCGGTTTCGGGATCTCCCATACGAACGTTATACTCGATCACAAAGGGGTCATCGCCAACCTTAATTAGGCCAATAAAGACAAAGCCCTGAAAGGGTAAATTACTTTTCTGGAATCCATTCATAGTGGGTTTGATCACCCGATCTTCGATTTTCTTTATGAATTCGGCTGAAGCAAAGGGTACCGGCGAAATTGCTCCCATCCCTCCGGTATTCAATCCGGTATCGCCTTCGCCTATGCGTTTATAATCTTTCGCCATCGGAAGGGTGTGGTAGTTTTTCCCGTCTGTTAAGACAAAGCAAGACAATTCTATTCCGTCCAAAAACTCTTCGATCACTACTTTTTGAGAGGCTGCTCCGAATTTTTTTCCAACCAACATTTGGCGTAATTCGTCTTGTGCTTCGGCAAGGTCTTCTATAATCAAAACCCCTTTTCCGGCGGCTAAACCATCTGCCTTAAGTACAAAGGGAGGCTTCATTGTTTCTAAAAAACGACAGCCATCTTCTACTGTTTCTGCAGTAAAACTATCGTACTGAGCTGTAGGAATGTTGTGGGCTTTCATGAATTCTTTGGCGAATTCTTTACTCCCCTCCAAGGTTGCAGCTGCTTGCTGTGGGCCTATTACAATAATCTCTTGCAGTTGTGCGTCTGCCAAAAAGAAATCGTGAATCCCATTGACCAAGGGGTCTTCTGGACCAACAATAACCATCTGCACGCTGTTGTCGAGTACAGCTTGTTTGATGCCTTCAAAGTCGGTTACACGAAGGGCTAGGTTGGTTGCGATTTTGTGGGAACCTGCATTTCCGGGGGCTACAAAAAGTTTCCCGCAGTTTGGGCTTTGCGCCAATTTCCATGCAATCGTATGTTCGCGTCCGCCGCCGCCAATGATCAAAATATTCATCTGTTTCTTTTTAACTCGGCAAAGATAAAAAGTCTCGAGGAATCATGGGTGGTATTTGTTGGAAAGAAAAAAGGGTAGGTCTTAGGGGGGGTGGGAGTATTTTGAAGGTTTGGCAAGTTGATTGCTTTTACATCTTTCAAAAGCAATGGCTTATTTAATAAATCTGATTTGTAAATTCAACTTTATATAAAAAGTTTCATTGTCCTTATACACTTTCCCAAATTTCAATCTGGTCGAGCCTTTTAACGTGTTCAATTGCATCCGGTTTGTAGAACGGAGAAGTTCCTTTTTTGTGATTCTTCAAATAATGTGTAAAAGCAGCTTCTGTGTCTTTTTTTGATTCTATAAGTTTGATTTTGAATTTTTTGTCTTCAAAATTCTCTATCGATATTTTCTCTTTTAGAAGCACATTTCTTTGTTTATATTAACACTCACAAGTTATGAAAAAAATCTCATTCTGTGTTTACAAGAACGTAATGTGTGTGATATATTTCTCTCTTTTTCTGGAATATATCTAGAGGCGTATACCGCATTGCTAATCAAAAAATAAGTGTGTTTATTTCTTCTATATCCAATGTTTTAATCAACAACACAAACCAAATCAGAATGTATTGCGTCCCCCTCACCTAAATAAAGCCCTTTTCACTTTCGCCCCGTTATTTTGACTTTCACGCACAAAAAAATGGATATCCTGCAAAAACAGTTACCACTAAAAATTGGGTTCGAAAAGGTCGTGCGAATGCAGGTTTTTCATAGGGAGTATCCGATTTGGGGGTTGAATACAATTCAAATCTAAAAAAACGTGATGACAAAAGCAAGTTAAGGTACTTGCAATTAGTGTTTTGCACACAGCAACAGCCTGCCTTTCACTAGGGTCTTGGCTACACACCAACCCTTTTCTTACCTTAGGTGAATCTATACTATTTGATTATGATGAAAAAGGTGAAGGTTGTGTTAGCGGTTTTGGGATCAATCCTTGTGTTGGTTCTTGTTTTGGGTGTTGTAGCAGCCACTTATTTAAAAAACACCTTCTTGGATTTTGAAAAGGATTATTCGGAGCTAGCAACTGTTCAAGAAATACAGCAAGACGGTCGCCGCTTTTTAGACCTCAACGCCAATGGAACGCTAGACGTTTATGAAGATGTGCGGATGCCGCTTGAGAAACGGGTGTCCAATTTGTTGTCTCTAATGACTTTGGAAGAAAAAATACACCTCCTCAAAGGATCTGGAATCGGATCTGCTATTGGCCTGAACGCGCCCGGCGTAGGGATTCCTGGAGCTGTAGGAACCTTGGTTCCAACCCCTAGATTAGGGATTCCCACCGTTTATTTGTCGGATGGTCCTGCCGGCTTGCGAATTGAACCCAAGCGAAAAGGAGAAGATCGAACCTACAACAGTACTGCGTTTCCAATTGCGACCTTACTGGCGTCTACTTGGAACCAAGAATTGGTTTATGCCGTCGGTAACGCCATGGGGACAGAGGCATCGGAATATGGTATTGATGTAATTCTGGGTCCGGGTATGAACATTCATCGGAATCCACTTTGTGGAAGGAATTTTGAATATTTTTCCGAAGACCCTGTGCTGTCGGGCTATATTGGTGCTGCCATTATCAACGGGATTGAGTCGAATGGTGTGGGTACTTCCGTAAAGCATTTTGTAACAAACAACCAAGAAACCGATCGGGATATCAACGATGCAATCGTTTCTGAAAGAGCGATGCGCGAGATTTATCTAAAGGGCTTCGAAATTGTAGTCCGTGAGGCACAGCCTTGGACCATTATGTCTTCCTACAACAAGGTCAATGGAACCTATACTTCCCAAAGTGAATCCTTGCTCACAGACGTCCTAAGAGACGATTGGGGCTTCGAAGGCTTGGTGATGACGGATTGGTTTGGCGGTAGGGATGCAGTGGCTCAAATAAGCGCTGGAAACGACCTCTTGGAGCCCGGCACCAAAAAACAATGGGATGCTTTGCTCGAAGCTTCAGCAGACGGACGTTTGTCTCCTGAAATCATTGACCGTGCTGCGGGTCGTATTCTTACTTTAATTTTTAAAAGTGGAAAACTCCAACGCCCCGACTTCAACAACAACCCCGACCTGAAAGCCCATGCCGAAATTACACGTAGGTCTGCATCAGAAGGCATGGTGTTGCTTAAAAACGAAAATGCCTTGCCTCTTGAGAACATAAAGAACATTGCCCTTCTTGGAATTACTTCCTATGACTTTATTTCTGGCGGAACGGGCTCGGGCGATGTAAACGAAGCTTATACGATTTCCCTTGAAGAAGGCTTGCGCAATGTTGGGTTTTCAATCAACGGAACTGCAAAAGATATTTATGAAACGCACAAGGCAGCTCATCAAGAAGAATTTGTAAAATCCGAAGGCTTAGTGGCGGCCTTTGATACCCGTTTACCGCCAGAAATGACTTTTACCGCTGAACAATTGAATGCTATTGTAGCAGAGTCGGAGGTAGGTATTTTAACCATTGGTCGGAATGCAGGAGAAGGGGGTGATCGAGTAGAAGTTGATGACTTTCTGTTGACTACTCTTGAAAAGAAAATGATCTCCGACGCCTCAAAAGCATTTCAGGCTGCTGATAAAAAACTGATTGTGGTTTTGAATGTTGGGGGAGTAATCGAAACTGCTTCTTGGAAAAACCAGCCTGACGCTATTTTATTGGCATGGCAAGGCGGACAAGAAGGTGGAAATTCTGCAGCGGACCTCATCAGCGGAAAGGTTAACCCCAGCGGAAAACTTCCCGTTACCTTTCCCATTAATTTAAGCGATCATGCCTCTACTCAAAACTTCCCGCAAGATGGGGAGCAACAAACAATTGTGGGGCTTATAAACCATATGATGCTCGGAAATAAAAAACCGCGCCCAGAGGGGAAAAAAATTAAAAACAAAGATTACACCAATTACGAAGAAGGAGTTTATGTGGGTTATCGTCATTTTGACAAGGCCAATTTAGATGTTGCTTTTCCCTTTGGACATGGGCTGTCCTATACCGATTTTGAATATAGCCCTTTGGAAGTTACTCTTGAAAAAGACAGCATACGGGTCTCCCTACAAATTCAAAATACGGGAAAACGCCTAGGAAAAGAGGTTGTGCAGGTTTATGTTTCCAAAACCAATTCGACGATCGATCGGCCTTTGCAAGAGCTGAAAGCATTTACAAAAACAACTGCTCTAGAACCTAGTGCTTCGGAAATAGTTCAACTCGTCATTCCAATTTCTGATATCCGTTATTGGGACGAAACTAAAAACGATTGGGCCTTAGAAAAAGGGAGCTATACGATGAAGCTGGGGTCTTCTTCTCGAGACATAAGACAGCTGTATGAGATTGAATTATAGCATGTAGTTCGTAAGAATTTTTTAATCAAAAATTGCTACCACCCTAGCCGGGGCAGCAGAAGCACCAACAATTTTCAAAGGGAAAACGGCAACTTTGAAGCCTTCATGGGGAAGTTCGTCGAGGTTGACCAATTGTTCCATATGGCAATATTCCTTGTCTCTGCCCACCAAATGTGCTTCCCAAAACAATTCTGAATTGCCCGTCTCTTTCGCTTTTTGGAGCATATACGGCAATGGTAAGTCCCATCCCCAAGAATCAATGCCCATTACTTTTATGCCTTTGTCAATTAACCACTCCGTTGCCTCAGCGCTCATACCGGTGCCTATTTTATGAAAGTTTTTGGTGCCATTGAATTTATCTCTCCCTGTTTTAATTAGCACAATCATTTTCGGCTTTATCGTCAACTTATTCTTGCTTAAAAAAGCTTCAATATCTTTTGTTGTAATCGGATCAAAATCTGCCTTGTGTTTCATGTCAATTACCAGGCCTTGACCATAGCACCACTCCAAGGGAACTTCATCAATTGTTTTGGACTTTTGACCCTCTGTCGTGGGCGAATAGTGCCAAGGAGCATCAATATGTGTTGTGGCATGCACCCCCATATGCTTTATGGTGTCATCTGCCCAGCCAATAAAGTTTTTTGGAAATAACCGAAAGGGTAAGCCTAAAAAGCGGATCAGCCATTTGGCTTTTCTATGAGGCTTATGTTTTATTTTGACTTTCATAAACCAAGGATCCGACTTATTGTATTGAATTGGTTTTGATAGGTCTATAATTTTCATTGCGCCATTTTTGGATTAAGCACTAATGTAGCAAATACATGTTAAATGGAAATTTGCGCGGGTTTGTGGGAGTGGGCGAGAACGAGCACTTACTTATAGCTATTGTTACTTTCTGGCTTTTTCCCAATTCTTTTACTTCTTCAATCCTTTCGATTGTTTTGAACCAAATGTCCAATTTCCTAGTATTGCATATAAACCTGATTTTTGTACTTAAGCAATAATGTGTCTGGCTTTTATAGCATTTACCAATGAATGGTAACGTCTAGTATAAGAAACGTAGGGCAGTAAATAAGCACTTTCGTTTCGGTTTATATTTAGCGGACTTTGTTAATACTCACAGAACTTTTGGTTTAGTACAAACTCCCTATGTTTTTTATACATTGTTCTATGCCGTTTTATATTGAGTTTGTTGTTTTATCCATTCAATCATTATTTCCAAAACATTTGGTGAGAAAGTCTGTTCAATAGTTGCATATTCGTTTGGTAATCCAGTTTCACTTTCTTGAAATAAATGGTTTAAATTTTCCAATTGTTTTATTTCAACATCTTCGTTTCCATTTTCTTTCAAGGTTTTTTCGATAGTTTCAAGGTTTTCTTTTGGTGGTACTTGTAAATCATTCGACACATTAAGGGCAAGAACCGGACATTTGGTTTTGCTCAAAGCTATTTGAGGGGCAAATTTTATAAAATCTGTTAGCCAAGGAATTGATATTTGCTCTGAAATGGTTTGGATCTGACTTTCAGGTAACATTGCTCCAAATACTTTGGTAAAATAATTTTTTAGTTCTGTTTGTAATTGGGTTTTGTTGTCGTTTGATTTTAAAATTATGTCATAAGCACCTTTCATATTATTTTGTCCTTGTGTAATTCCGACTTCAGGGACTCCCATTTTTCGTTCAATTTTTTCTTTTTGCAAAAGCATAAGCTTATCGCCTCTTATTCCAGAGCCAGCAAGAATTACAATAAAAGAAGCGTCTGTATTTTTACTTGCTATAATTGGTGCAATTACACCTCCTAAACTATGACCAATTAATCCAATTTTAGAATGATCAATCTCTTTGTAGGTTTTTAAAAATTCAAGTGCACTTTTAGTGTCATTAACAAATCCTTTGAGTCCAGTTTCATTATGATTACCTTCTGATTCGCCAGTACCTCTATCATCAACTCGTAATACAGCAATTCCTCTTTTAGTTATGTAGTCAGCGATTACTAAAAATGGCTTATGGTTCATTAGTTCAGAATTTCTGTCTTGTGGACCACTACCACTAATCAAAATTACAGCAGGAAAATCGGAACCCTTTTTTGGATACGTTAATGTACCTGCAAGTGAAATACTGTCAAGATTATTTTTAAATACAACATTTTCGATTGTATACTCAAAAGGTTCTTTAAGCTCTTGAGGTCTATTATTTTGAGAATATAAATTGAATGATGTAATTGTTGTAATTATAAAATATAAAAGTTTGATTTTCATTTTGCTTGTTTTTTAAGGTTTTGAAATTTCAGGTATGAATAGAATACAGGAATAATAGTTATAAGAGCAGTGATAACTATAAATATTGTAAAATTAGTTTGCTTTTCTAATAACAAACTTGAAAGTATAATTATAAGACCTCCAATAAACCACATTTTTCCTCCTAATTTGTGTGTTTCTTTGCACACAGTTTCGTTTTCTAATGTCCAAGGTGTTCTAATTCCAATGAAATAATTTGCTTTTATTGTTTTAAAATAATTTCCAAGAATTAAATAAAGTAAGCCTATTAATAATACAATATAATTTGGATTAGTTATAGATTGATTTTTTGCGGAATAAATTATGAATAGTGCTAATATTGACATAAAAGTGGTCAATAAGAATTTTATTGTTTGAAGTTTGTTTCCCATTTTATTTAGTTTATTTTTTGGGTCGATTTTAGGAGCAACCAAAAAGATTACATAAACAAGTAATGGCAATAGAAAAGGAATGATTAAAAGTTCTGATTTATCTCCATATCTATCTATTTCTCCTTTTATATTCCAATGCATAGGAACCTTATTTGGTAAATCATTCCATACATACGCCAAATAGATAAATGGCAAAAGCACAATTGTGATAAGTGGCAATTCTTTTTTTAAATTCATATTTATTTTTTTAAAGTCAATATCCAGTTTAGTAAATCCTCTAATATGCTTGTATTTAATGAGTATTCTACAAACTGGCCTTTTTTTTCACTTGTTATTAAATCTCCTCTTTTAAGAATGTCAAGATGATGTGAAATACTTGGTTTGGATATATTAAATCTATCTGCAATTTCTCCAGCATTCATATCTTTTTCTTTTAATAATTCAACAATTTGTCTTCTTGTTTCATCATTTAATGCCTTGAAAAGAGAATTCATTTATTTAGTTATTTAGGTAAATATCTAAATATTATTTCAAATGACTAAATTTAGTTCGGTTTTTAAATGGCATAGAACTATTGTGTATGCACACCTTTAGGTGTGTTTATTTCCATTATATTTTTATTTTGTTCAACAATACTTCCCGAATTGGTATGTATTGTGTCACTCTCGGTTAAGTAAAAAAATCTTGAAAGCCTTTTCCTTTTCGCCCTGTTGTATTTGATTTACACAAACAAAATAATGGGCATACCGCAAAAGCAATTGCCACAAAAAAGCGGGTTCGAAAAGGTGGTATGGATGCAGGTTTTTCATAAAGCATATCCGATTTGGGGGTTGAATACCTTTCATATCTGAATAAAACTTTCAGTATTTACAAATCAGCCGGCTGAAAATCGGTTACTTAGGCGCTATGATAAACCTTGAAAAGGTCAACTAGGGACGTCCAATCGAGAAATAGGAAATGCCCGCAGCTTCCATTTCTTGGGGGTCAAAAACATTACGCCCGTCAAAAATCAAGGGCTTTTGCATGCTGCTTTTGAACAAAGGAATGTCGAGGTTACGGAAGAGGTTCCACTCCGTACACACTATAAGGGCGTCAGCTTGTTGTAGGGCTTCGTTGGGTTCTTTGGCATAGTGAATGCGGTCGCCAAAGTGTTTACGGGTGTTTTCGGTCGCTACGGGATCGAAAACAGAAAAGCTTGCGCCTTGTTTCAGTAAGGTTTCAATAACATAAAAAGCCGGAGCCTCACGCACATCATCCGTTCCTGGCTTAAACGAAAGTCCCCAGAGGGCAAATTTCTTGCCCTGCAAGGCTCCTTTAAAATAGGTTTCTATTTTAGCGGTAAATACTTTTTTCTGTTCCGTATTTACGCGATCAACGGCCGTTAATATGGCAAAGGGTTGATCCAAATCATCCCCCAGCTTTTTGAGGGCTTTGACGTCTTTTGGAAAACAGGAACCTCCGAAGCCAATGCCGGGAAACAGGAAACGGTTCCCGATCCGATCATCACTCCCCATACCCTGACGAACCTGATCGACATTGGCGCCTACCAATTCACAGTAGTTGGCAATCTCGTTCATAAAACTAATCTTGGTTGCCAAGAAAGCATTGGAAGCGTATTTGGTCAATTCTGCAGAAACACAATCCATTATTTGATAACGGTTGCCAGTGCGCATATAGGGGGCATATAGTTTTTGTAATTGAGCGATGGCATGTTCCGATGTCGATCCTATCACAACCCGTTGGGGTTTCATAAAATCTTGCACGGCAAAACCTTCTTTTAAAAATTCAGGGTTGGCAACTACATCTACCGAAGCGGCACAAGTCGTATCAAAAAGCTCTTGAAGCTGGCGCGTTGTTCCCACCGGCACCGTGCTTTTATTGACAATGATTTTATATTCTGTAGCCAAGGCTGCAATTTCTTTAGAAACTTGAAGCACATAGCTTAGATCCGCTCCTCCGTCTTCTAATTCTGGCGTGGGAAGGGCAAGGAAAATAAGCTCCGCAAAAGCAACAGCTTCGGCTAAGTCGGACGAAAAATTCAAGCGGTTAGCTGCTCGGTTGCGTTGAAAAAGGGTTTCTAGTTCGGGTTCATAAATCGGAATTTCTCCTGCTTGCATAGCCGATACTTTTTCCCGATTGTTGTCTATGCACAGGACTTGATTTCCGGTTTCTGCAAAGCAGGTTCCTGTTACTAAGCCTACATATCCTGATCCTATAACCACTATTTTCATGCTCCTTCTGTATATGTATTCAAACGGAAGATCCGTCCGAATCGTATGTTATGCCTTCTTTTTGTTCTTGATTTTATTCCATCGGTACGTTCGAATAAATTTGCCTTGCTCCGCATCGATTAAAAACGGTTGCTGTTCTCGTTTTGCCTTCTGGTACCCGCTAAGTAAACGAAAAAATGTGGGAAGACTCCTTTTTAGAAATGCATTTTTAAGACTCGCCAAAACGGAAAGCAACCAGCCGTATCGCAATACATAAAAAGCGGCTCCTTGAAATTGTGCTGCGCGAGGCCCATAGCCTGCCCCTATGGGCCGCCTGTGTTTTACATGAAGCTGTGGGAGGGTTTTAACAGAAAAGCCAAAATAACGGGCTAAAAGTTCGTCTACCGTGTCCCAGCCCATCGCTGGACGCAGCCCTCCGATGGCAGCAAAGCAGGCGTTCGAATAGGCTTTAAATGCACCTCGAACATGATCCAGTCCCATGGGGTGGTTCAACTCCCAATCCCCTGCCTTGTTTTGTTCGTAACAAAAGCCGCCTGCAATTCCAACCTTCGGATCTTCAAAGGCCGTCAAGAGGGTTTCAAAATAATCCTTGGGCAAAAGTAAGTCCGCGTCTAATTTAACCAAGACATCGTAGGGTTGCTTTAGCTGTTTAAGACCAAAAGTAAAGGCATGAATCACTTTGGAGCCGGGCAAATGAGCGGCCACCGAACTATGATTTACATAGCGTATGTTTTCATATGCTGCAGAAAAGCGCTGCATGATGCTTTCTGTATCATCGGTTGCATTGTCGTTTACCAAAATAATTTCTAGTGCAGAAACCGTTTGCTCGCATAAGGATTGGAGCGTCCCTTCTAAAAAGTTCGCTTCGTTGTGCGCGGGTATGATTACACTATAGCTTTTCAAAATTGCTTATTTGAAAAAAGAGGACTGTATGTCGGGCGAACTGCTCCTCCGCCTGATGTTGTACTGGGCGTAACAGGGACTTCAAGTTGATGTTCTTTTACGATCGCAACCGCCAAGTCATACCAGGACATGATCTGTTCATCCGAAAAATGATACAGGCCGTATTCGGGTTCTTTTTTTATCATCTGGAAAAGAAATTCTGCCAGATGGGCAACATCGGTTGGAGTGCCAACCTGATCGTTAACGACTGTCAAGGGTTCGCCTTTTTTGGCTTTATTTAGAATGGCGCTATAAAAATTGGAGCCTAAGGTTTTACTGTATAGCCAAGATGTTCGAATGATATAAAAGGCTTTAGCCTTTTGCTGAATATAGTGCTCCCCTTGCAGCTTGCTTTTACCGTATTGGTTGAGCGGTGCTGTTGGGTCCGTTTCGACATAAGGCGTTTTTTTAGTGCCATCGAATACATAATCTGTAGAAATATGCAGCAGGGTAAGCTGTTTTTCGTTACAAGCCGCCACGAGGTTTTTAACGCCTTCTACGTTTAATGCGTGAGCTGCGTCAATTTCAGTTTCTGCGCCTTCAACATGGGTATAGGCTGCACAATTGATACAAAAATCAAAGCTTTGTTTTTCCATAAAAGAAGCGATCGAGTGCGAATCGGTAATGTCCATTTCGTTTCTTCCACAGAAAACCCACCGGTCTTCTGACCCCAAACTTTGCTGCTTGAGGGTTGTTCCCAATTGGCCGTTGGCTCCTGTAACTAAAATCCGTTTCACTGCGTATAGGCTTTAAAGGTGGGCCAAAGGCGGTCTTTATCGCTTAGAATTTGATCTGTTTGTGGAATTCTCCAATCGATGTTCAGCTCTGTATCCTTATATAAAATTCCTCTTTCCGTTTCCGGGTGATAGTAGGCATCTGTTTTATAGAAAACAACCGCTTCTGGACTTAGAACGGCATAGCCGTGGGCACAGCCTTTAGGAACAAATAGTTGTTCTTTGTTTTCCTGGCTCAGCACAGCAGTAACTACAGCTCCAAAAGTGGGGCTTTCTTTTCTTAAATCCACCGCAACATCCAAAATGCTTCCTTGAAGTGCACGAACTAATTTTGCTTGTGCATGCGGCGCTTCTTGTAAGTGCAACCCACGAACAACCCCATAGGTCGAAAATGCTTCGTTGTCCTGAACTGGGTTAAAAGCCAGTTGAGTTAATGCTTCAAAACGTTCTTTTTGAAAGCTTTCATAAAAATATCCCCGATCATCTTTAAACACTTGTGGCTTGATCAGCCAACAATCTACTATTGAAGTTTTTTGAATATCCATATTATTCTGAAATCAGCGATTTTAAATAGGTCCCATATACGGTTTTTTCGAGCTCGTCAGCCAAAAGGCTCAACTGTGGTTTGTCGATCGCTCCCGAATGGTATGCGGCCGCTTCGATCGCACCGATCAGTATGCCTTGTCTGGATTGAACTACTTGTACAAACTGACTGGCTTCCATCAACGATTCGATGGTTCCAGTGTCCAACCAGGCAGTGCCAGGATCTAAAACCTCAACATGCAACCGGTTTTCGTCCATATACAGTCGGTTGAGATCCGTAATTTCTAATTCTCCCCTTGCGCTTGGTTTCAGTTGTTTTGCTTTTTCGACCACGGTATTGTCGTAAAAATAAATTCCTGGGACAGCGTAAGACGATTTGGGATGCGTGGGCTTTTCTTCAATGTCAATTGCTTTTCTGTTGGCATCAAACTGAACGATTCCATACCGATGTGGATCGCTCACTTTGCTGGCAAAAATCATCCCGCCATCGTAAGAGGCGTGTTTTTTTAGCTGCTCTATAAAATGGGTTCCATAAAATAAATTGTCTCCCAAAATAAGGGCTACGGGATCGTTTTGTATGAAGTCTTCGCCTAGAATAAATGCTTGTGCCAAACCGTTTGGTTCTGGCTGTTCAACATAGCTAAAAGAACATCCTATGCGTGAACCATCACCCAATAAGCTTTTAAATAAAGGCATGTCCTCTGGGGTGGTAATAATCAATATTTCGTGTATTCCTGCTTCTATTAATGTTGCCAAAGGATAATAGACCATGGGCTTGTCGTAGATGGGCATGAGTTGCTTACTAGCCGCTTTGGTCAATGGGTATAGGCGTGTTCCTTTTCCTCCTGCTAAGATAATTCCTTTCATCAGTTCCTTTTGTTTAGGTAATGTTCTACCGTAATCTGAAGTGCTTCTTCAAAAGAGGTCTGGGCTTTCCAGCCCAATTCATTCTTGATTTTGGTTGCGTCAATGGCATATCGAAAATCATGCCCCAAACGATCGGTAACATGAGTAATTAGTGTGGCATAAGATTTTCCATTGGATCGTGGCTGTATCGTATCTAAAATTTGAATAACGGCTGCACAGAGATCCAAATTTGTTTTTTCGCTATCGCCACCCAAACAATAAACCTCCCCTAAGGTTCCTTTTTCAAAAACAGTTTGTATTGCAATACAATGATCGAGTACAAAAAGCCAGTCCCGAATGTTTTTTCCTGTTCCATAAATGGGAATAGGTTCTTCTTGAATTGCTTTTCTAATGATCGTTGGGATCAATTTTTCTTGATGCTGGTAAGGTCCAAAGTTATTGGAACAATTGGTCGTTACAACGGGCAGGCCATAGGTGTGAAAATAGCTTCGAACCAAATGATCCGATGCGGCTTTGGATGAGCTATAAGGGCTGTTGGGAGCGTAGGCTGTTTTTTCAGTAAAGGCTCCTGTAGGGCCTAAGGCACCATAAACTTCATCTGTAGAGATGTGGTGAAAACGAGCCTTTTCATAGGCCGCTTTCTTGCTTTGATTGGGTTCCAACCACGCTTTTCGAGCTGCTTCTAAAAGCTGAAAAGTTCCCATAATGTTGGTTTCTACAAAGGCTTCTGGCCCGCTGATCGAATTATCAACATGGGATTCTGCCGCAAAATGAACGACACCCTGTATGTTGTTTTCTTGAAACAATTGACTTAAAAGCTGAGCATCACAAATGTCTCCTTCGACAAAGCTTAGTCGAGCGTTTCCCTCCCAGCGCTTTAGCGCGTTTGCATCTGCAGCATAGGTTTTCTTGTCTAAAACCAATAGGTTTTCGAGGGGCTTGGCTTCTATGATATAGTCAATGTAATTTGACCCTATGAATCCTAATCCTCCGGTGATGAGTGTTTTTGCCTCCATTTATTGTGCTTTTGGCAGAGCGTCTGCAATTTTACGGTCGTTGGCCAAACGCGGAACTTTGTTCTGTCCGCCCAGTTTGCCAATCGATTTCATATACTTTTCAAAGCCTTGCTTTATTATCGGTTTTACAACAAGCTTGCGTAATACTTTGCCTTGAATCAGATCCTGATAATATACGTTTTGCTTTTCCATTTCCGCATCTAAAGCGGTCTCAAATGCTCCCATATCTTCTGGCTCTTGATCAAATTCAATACACCATTCGTGGTAGGGCAACCCTGATTCTGGCTTTACTTGGGGGGCAACCGTAAACTCTCGGATTCGAACAGGCGTCCCTTCTGTTACTTTTTTGAGCGCTGTTTCTACTTCTTTTCCAATAACGTGTTCTCCAAATGCAGAAATAAAATGTTTGATTCTTCCAGTTACTACCAAACGATAGGGCGCTGTAGAAACAAAACGAACCGTATCTCCAATATTGTAGGCCCATAAACCCGCATTGGTAGAAATTATTAGAGCATAATTAACTCCTAAAACTACTTCGCCAAGGGTATATCGTTTTGGGTTTTCTTGTTGCATTTCATCGACCCGTATAAACTCATAGAAAATTCCATTATTCAAGAGCAAGAGCAAACCCTCTTGCTTGGGAATGTCTTGATAAGCAAAAAAGCCTTCGGAGGCTGGGAACAGCTCCAAGGTGTCTACCGATCGTCCAATGAGGTTTTTAAAGACACTTTTATAGGGCTCAAAATTTACTCCTCCGTAAACGAAGAGCGAAAAGTTTTTGAACAAATCGCCAACATCTTGATTGGTTTGACTTTTTGTTTTTTCGAAATACATCTGAACCCAGGAAGGTATTCCACCAATAAGCGTCATGTCTTCTGCTACTGTTTCGGCAACAATCGCGTTTACTTTTTCTTCCCAGTCTTCGATACAATTGGTTTCCCAGCTGGGCATGCGGCTTTTTTGTAGATAGGAAGGGACGTAGTGTGCTACAATTCCTGATAAGCGCCCCAAAGCAATTCCGTTTTTATAATCCAGCTCCGGACTCCCTTGAACAAAGATTTGTTTTCCTTTCAAAAAGCTCGTGTTTCCCGTATAGTGTATATAGGTAAGTATGGCGTCTCGCGCTGCAGTAATGTGGGTTGGCATGGATTCTTCGGTAATCGGAATGTATTTAGCCCCAGAAGTTGTACCACTTGTTTTGGAAAAATAAATTGGCTTCCCTGGCCATAAAATGTCTTCTTCGCCAGCAACAATTCGGTCTACATAGATGCGTAATGCTTCATAGTCTCGAACAGGAACCTGTTGCGCAAAATCTGAGGGTTGTGTAATGGATGAAAAATTATGATCTTTTCCAAAAAGGGTTTTTCTCCCGGAAGCAATGAGTTTTTGAAAGGTTTTTTGTTGAGCCTGAACCGGGTTATTTACCCATTTTTGGTTTTTTTTAAAGATGACTTTAGCAAATATTTTTGCTGCTACTTGCTTCATTCTTTTGTCTTGTTATTTAGAAAAGTCAATAAAACTTTCGGGGTTCATTGGGTATCCATCACTCCAAAGCTCAAAATGTAAATGCCACCCTGTGGATAACTCTCCTGTATTTCCGGCGGAAGCAATCACTTCCCCTGCTACCACATAGTCTCCTTGTTGTTTGCTCAACGAAGCGTTGTGTTTGTAAGCAGAAATTAAGCCGAATGGGTGTTCAATGATGATTACATGACCCGTGCCAGCTGTCCATTCCGAAAAAATAACCGTTCCATCGGCAACTGCCTTGATGGGGGCATTTTCTTTGAGTACAATGTCAACGGCATAGTGCTTATTCGTTGGGTCATAGGTTTGCGATAGATCGCCTTGGGCTGGAGGAAAAAGAACAAAATTGATCTTGCTTTTTGATCCTCCTTGAAAATTATACTTGTCTTCTTGATCTACCATGGCCCTCAAAAGAGAATCATCAATACTCGTAGAAACAATTGCTTTGGGGCGTTTAGAAAAACTGTCTAATGTTATGGGGCTTTCATTTAGTTCCTCGAACTTAAGGTCGCCTACCAATACCTGTTGAATGGAGTTTAAGTATCGGATGGATTGATCGTATGCTCTGTTTAAAGAATCAAGTTTTATTGCGTTTTCTGCAGCTTGCGCCCGCATAGCAGTTGAAGAATATCCAGGCATAAATTCTTTGAGCGGTGTAGAAGCGATTAAAAGAACGGTTCCCGTCACAAAGATGGAAATTAGAAGAATGGAAATAATCATAACGTTTAATCGCGTCAAACGGAAGTACAATTGTTCTTCATACGTTTCCTCGTTCAAGACCACTAAACGGTACTTGTTCAGTAGTTTTTGCTTTAATTTTCCTCTTTTTTTTGGTTCTTTTCCCATGATCTAGCACAAATATAAAGAAACCCTTGGTTAAAAATTACTGCTTTCCCTGATCAAAATATGGATTCCCTATAATAATTCTTTTTACATTTGTTGAAAATCAATGATATGATAAGTTTAGTAGTTTTTTTAGGAATGATTGGAGGCCCTCAAATAATCCTCATCGTCCTTGTAGTTTTATTGCTTTTTGGAGGTAGAAAAATTCCTGAATTGATGCGTGGACTCGGAAGCGGTATTAAGGAATTTAAAAATGCTACAAAAGAAGAGGAAGAAGATGCCTCAAAAATTGAAAAGAAAAAAGACTAACCCTCTTTTATTCGTTTTGCTTAAACGAGGATATAATCGTGTTCAATTCGAACATATAATCGCGTTTATTTAAAGACGGTGCAAAGGCAAAGCCTTCAACAATGATCCATCGGTCATTCTTTTCGTCTTTGACCTTATAGTTTACAAAGGGTCCGGCCATAAAATCTTTTTTTACTTCCCACATTCCTTTCGTCAAATAGGCTTCTTTTCCATCCAATTCTGTCTTGTATAGATAGGGAAGATAGGCTTCTTCTGTAATCATATGGCTACCGGGTAATCTCCCCGGAACATATAATTTTCCAATAGAATCCCGCATATTCTTTATCTGAGTTAATGGATTCGAAGACACAGAATTTAAGGGTAGCGAATACACAATCAGGTTCAATGTTCCTTTTTGTACGGGTTTTTCAATCCAAGTGAAGTTGGTGGTGTCTTTAACTGTTTTATAGGCCGAGGGATAAGTCAAACTTATCTTGAATCGGTTTTCGAGCGTGTTCTCGTTTGCTTTGGCCTTTTTAATCCTTCTCAGCTTTTCTTTACGTTCATTTTCTTGAAATAACTCTTGAATAAGGGTAGCGTTTTCGCGAACATATTCCGCCATAAGTTCTTGGTCCTCTCCTTTAAAAAAAGCGACAATTTGTGGCTTTGCAAATTGATCTTGTCTCAATTCGAAAGACGCTAAGCTGTCTTTTTTAAACCACAGGATGTTGCGGCTGTTTCGAGCAAATCCATCAAATGCCTTGGGATGCAGTTGTTTCATGGAAAAACGAGGCTCGTCCATTGGAAGCCCCTCATAAATAGTCGCGATTTCGTTTCGAACGGCATCGCCCAAAACACCCTCCCATTGGGCATTGTTCATGACAACGGTTACTTGGTTGAGATTCCCGTTAGAATCAGGAACGTACCGTTGCTCTTTTTTTGATGAACAGGCCGTTGCCATGCAAGCTAAAATAAGAATGTATTTTTTCATAGGGATCTTCCTTTTCTTGGATTATAGTATGGGCAAAAACCATTCCAATAGCCGCCTGAATGACATGAGCTGTCGCTTTAGTCTCTCAATACAGCAATTCCTGGAAGGTCTTTTCCTTCTAGGCTTTCTAGCATGGCTCCACCTCCGGTAGAAACATAACTTACTCGATTTTCGAAGCCAAATTGTTTTACTGCAGCTACAGAATCTCCTCCACCTACTAGTGAAAAAGCACCTTGAGAAGTGCTTTGAGCTATTGCTTCTCCTAAGGCAATGGTTCCTTTTGCAAAGTTTTCGAATTCAAAAACACCAACAGGTCCATTCCAAAGAATAGTTTTAGATTGCGCTATAACCGCTCCAAATTTTGCTATACTTTCTGGCCCAGAATCAAGCCCCATCCATTTGTCGGGGATGGATCCGATGGGAGTGATTTGACTTTTAGCGTTGTTATCAAAGTCATCGGTACATACTACGTCTATTGGTAAGTGTATTTGAACATTTTTAGCTGCGGCTTGCTCCAAAAGGTCCTTTGTGTATTGTAAATAATCATCTTCACAAAGCGAATCGCCGATACTTCCGCCCTGGGCTTTAATAAAAGTATAGGCCATTCCTCCTCCAATGATGAGGTGATCGATTTTATCGAGAATATTAGCAATGATTGTAATTTTAGAAGAAACTTTTGCTCCTCCTAAGATTGCTAAAACTGGTTTTTCACCGGTCTTCATTACTTGGTCTATTGCGTTTACTTCTTGCTCTAATAATTTTCCAAAGGCCTTTTTGTTTTGGAAAAAAGAGGCGATGATGGCTGTTGAAGCATGCGCTCTGTGTGCGGTCCCAAATGCATCGTTTACATATACCGACCCGAGATTGGATAGTTGTTTCGCAAAATCTTCGTCTCCTTGAGTTTCTTCATCGTAAAACCGAAGGTTTTCTAACAATAAAACCTGTCCGCTCTGAAGAGCGTTGGCGAGTTCTTGAGTTGCCGTTCCGACACAGTCTTGAGCAAAAGTAACAGGAACTTCCAAAATATCGGAAATGGTTTGTTGAATCTGTTCTAATGAAAATTTAAGGTCTTTGCCTTTAGGGCGAGCCAGGTGGGACATTAAAATACAGCTACCCCCTTTGGAAAGAATATAATCGATCGTAGGTTTTGCAGCACGGATTCTTGTGTCGTCGGTGACCTTTCCCTCCTCATCTATAGGGACATTAAAGTCTACACGGATTAAAACTTTTTCGTTATTCAGTGAAAGTTTTTCAAGGGTCTTCATTTAATAAAATTTTAGGGCAAAAATAGTAGAATAAACCGAAACTATTGCAGCAGGAGCCGAAAGCTTTTTGAAATTAAAATTAGATTATCTTTGAAGATGTTTATCAATCAAATTCGTGGACAAGAGCCATTAAAAAAAACACTACTTTTTTCTTTACAATCAAGTCAACTTCCTCATAGTCAGTGTTTTATTGACCGTTCTGGGCGTGGGGGCCTCGCGCTTGCTGTTGCCCTTGCTCTGGAGATTTTGTGGGACGAAGAAAGCCTTGCGCCACACTTAAACAAGGGAAAAGAGGCGTCCTTTTTTCTTGAACACCCCGATTTACACCTTATTTTTCCAGTGGCAACATCTGCTTCTGTTAGCAGCAAACCTAAGTGTTCTGATTACATAAAACAGTTTCGATCCTTTGTAAGTGAAGCCCCTTACGGCGGATCCAATGATTGGATGCTTTCGATTGGATCTGAAAACAAACAGGGAAATATCAGTGTAGATGAAATCGACCTGCTTTTTAAGGCTTTACATTTGAAATCATTTTCTGGCGGTGCGAAAGTTTGTGCTCTTTGGGGGGTGGACAAATTGAATGTTCAGTCTGGAAATAAACTGCTAAAATTAATCGAAGAGCCACCAGAAAAAACCTTCTTTATCTTTGTTGCCGAAAACGAATTGGACTTACTGCCTACCATCAAATCCCGTTGCCAGCTGTCTTCATTGAAACCGCTAAGCGCTGACATCATCAAAGAGGAACTGCTAAACCAAGGCTGTGAAGAAAACCTTGCGGTCTTTTATGCGGCCAATGCCGAAGGAAGCTTGGGTAAAGCATTAGAATCATTCCAAAACACAGAACAGCAAAGAGAATATGAAACCTTATTTGTACAATGTCTGCGTGCTGCGTTCAAAGCAAGCGGGAATAAAAGTGTTGTAATCGACCTGATAAGCTGGGCAAATACCATGGGGGCTTTAGGGAGAACGGTTCAAAAGGAGTTTCTCTTGTATAGTCTTCATTTCATTCGTCAGGCGTTATTGGTTTCTTATCAAACATCCTCTTTGGTTCATTTTCAATCCCTGACTGGTTTTAAAATAGAAAAATTTGCGCCTTTTGTTCATAGTGGAAATGCACAGGAATTGATCGAATTATTAGAAGAAACTTGTTATGCTGTAGATCGGAATGCCAATGGGAAAATTCTTTTTTCCGACTTTGCCTTGCGCATGACCCGTATCCTCAATAAGAAAGAATTGTAATTATTTCGTCTTGCGAAATAGATAAACCAGTGAAGAATATTCCCCTGTCTTTTTAGCTTTCCAATTGGATTGGATTCCTCTAAAAATTCCTTTGAGTAGTGCAAATCGAGAACCTTTGTGCTTTTCGGATACATAGGCAATATAGAGTGCATCCAAAATGAGTGGATGCTGGGCAATGAGTTCAAAGCCACATGGCTCAATCAACTGTTTGATTCCTCTCTGTGAAAAGTGCCAAAGGTGTCGAGGAACATCATAGGCTGCCCAATATTCTGCATAGTGTAAGGCATCGAAGGCGTTGAGGTTTGGAACAGCAATCAACAGAATGTCGTTTGTGCTGAGTCGTTTCTGTATTTCTTGTATACATTGATCCAAGTCCGATACGTGCTCCAGAACATGCCACAGACTAATCAGGTTGAATTTCTCTTGAGGCAACTGTTCCCAAGACGATACAACCTTTAGCCCTTTTCGGATTGCTTGATCTCGTGCATGGGTGTTTTTTTCAACACCAAAAGAAGCATAAGCCTTAGTCGATGTAAATTCCAAAAAGCCTCCTGTTCCGCAACCGTAATCTAAAACAGATGCATTGGCTTGGAGCCGTTTTTTAAACATCTTGTGTTTAACGCCAAACATATATTTGCGCGCCATTCGGTACAAAAGACCAACGACACTTTGTTGGGATTCATTGTGTGAAAGATAGGCCGCTGATTCGTAATAGGACCCTAGTTTATCTGCAGCCGGCTGTGGATGGGTAGCCGCGTACCCTTTCGACTCATCCCAACGTATTGAAAAGGTTTCTCCGGAAACCAGATAGTCTTGAGTAGAACACACCTCTTTTTTCATACACGTTTTGTTTATGTTCCACGTGAAACATTATCTTCCCAGCTTTACCAACAATACCGAAATATCACTTGGTTTGATCCCACTTATTCTTGAGGCCTGGGATATGGTTTGTGGTTTAATTTTATTTAATTTTTCTTTGGCTTCGTGTGATAAGGACGCCAGAATATTATAATCGAATAAGGGGGGAATAGCCACTGCCTCTAAGCGATTGAGTTTGTCTGCATTCAACCGTTCTTTTTCGATATATCCCGAATATTTGATTTGCACCTCGACCTGCTCCTGCACATCTTGACTGATCTTATGCTCGTCAAGAAACTCCGATACAGCGGTTAATTTGCTCATGTCGTTCAGGTCAATCCCGGGACGGGAATAGATCTTGATCATTTTATCCGACTGTCGCATTGGAGCAGAATTCTTGGCTTCTAAAAGCGGATTCGCCTCTTTAGGAAGAACACTTGTTTTGGTGTAAAAATCTTTTAGCAAAGCGGTATGCTCGACCTTTCTGTTTACCGCAAGCAAACGCTCTTCTTTGGCTAACCCCAAATTATACCCCAGCGGGGTGAGACGCAAATCGGCATTATCTTGTCGGAGCAAGGTGCGATATTCTGCTCGAGAAGTAAACATACGATACGGCTCTTCTGTGCCCTTGGTAATGAGGTCGTCTATAAGAACCCCGATGTAAGCCTCGCTGCGTTTCAATTGAAACTCTGATGCTCCTGTATGATAAAGGTGGGCATTGATTCCTGCCATCAAGCCTTGCGCGCCTGCCTCTTCATAACCGGTTGTCCCGTTTATTTGTCCAGCAAAAAACAGCCCTTTTACGAGCTTTGTTTGCAAACTATGGGTGAGCTGCGTTGGTGGGAAATAATCATATTCGATCGCGTAACCCGGTCTAAAAAACTTTACAGCTTCGAAACCTTTGACCTTTCTCAAAGCATCAAACTGAACATCTTCTGGAAGTGAAGTAGAAAAACCATTGATGTAATATTCTACCGTATTCCAACCTTCGGGTTCTACAAAAACCTGATGACGGTTTTTATCTGCAAAACGATCTACCTTATCTTCAATCGAAGGGCAGTAACGTGGTCCCAAACTTTTTATCGCACCATTGAACATGGGCGAGCGATAAAAGCCTTTGCGTAAAGTCTCGTGCACTTCATCACTTGTATAGGTAATATGGCAACTGCGCTGTTGGGTTAAGGGTTTTGTTTCTGGGGAATAACTGAATTTAACTGGAACCGGGTCTCCGGGCTGCTCTTCCATGGCGTCAAAATTGAGCGAGCGACCATCCACTCGTGGTGGTGTTCCCGTTTTCATTCTCCCCGATTCAAAACCTTTGGCAAGCAGGGTTGCTGTCAAACCCGTTGAAGCACTTTCCCCTGCTCTACCCCCACCGAAATTTTTATCACCAATATGGATAAGTCCGTTTAGAAAAGTTCCATTGGTAAGAATGACCGTTTTGGAATATATTTTTAAACCCAGAGAAGTAACTACACCTATAACGCTGTCGCCGTCAAATAAAAGGTCTTGAACCATGTCTTGATAGAAATCCAGATTCGGCGTTTGCTCCAATCGGTCCCTCCAAGCTTGAGCGAACATCATACGATCGGACTGAACTCTTGGGCTCCACATGGCAGGGCCCTTTGAGCGATTGAGCATTTTGAACTGAATCGCGCTGACATCAGAAACAATTCCACTATAACCGCCAAGGGCATCAATCTCCCGAACAATTTGCCCTTTTGCAATTCCGCCCATGGCAGGATTGCAAGACATTTGACCGATGGTCTGAAGGTTCATGGTTACCAATAGGGTTTTGGAGCCCATATTGGCCGCTGCAGCTGCAGCTTCTGCGCCAGCATGTCCGGCTCCAACAACGATAACATCATAGGGTGTTGTAAACATCTTTATTGTTTCACGTGGAACATTTGAAGACATCGGTCTTCTTGTTCAGCCATTAATATTTTATCTTCTGATTTTTTGTCTGAAAAACCAATTGTATGTAGAAAACCGTGCGATATTAGCCTAAGGGTCTCTTTTTCAATGCTTTGTGCGTTTTCGACAGCATTAAGGCCACACATGTACTCAGAGACAAATAGCTCCGCATTTATAACCTGCTGATTTCCATAGTCAAAGGTCAAAATATCGGTATGCGTATCGTGATTCAAATATTTTTGGTTCATTTCCAACATTTTGTCCTTACCAATAAAATGCACTGCAAATTGTTCAATGCTAACATTGAAATGAACGCATAAATCCTCCAACCATAAAATGAGATGCTGAGGGTCTAAAGCAATGCTGGGAAAATTAATAAATTGAATCTTATGCATAACTCGGCAAATATACAGAATATCAAGTGATGGGAAAATGAAGGAGAGAGACTATATTTGTAAAAAATAAAAAGGAGATGATGGAACGCGTACGTTTTGCACCTAGCCCAACCGGACCACTTCATATTGGAGGAGTACGAACTGCACTATTCAATTATTTATATGCTCGGAAAAATAACGGAGTCTTTGTGCTGAGAATTGAAGATACCGATCAGAAACGAAAGGTGGAAGCTAGTGAAGAATATATCTTTGAAAGCTTAGACTGGGCAGGAATTAGTCCAGATGAAAGTGCGGTTAATCCAGGTGCTTTTGGGCCCTATCGACAAAGTGAGCGCGGGGATATTTATAAAATATACATCGCTAAACTTCTTGAAAAGAAGGGTGCATACTATGCTTTTGACTCGACGGAACGTTTAGCAGAAGCTAGAACTGAGGCAGAAAAAACTACAGGAGCTTTTAAATACAATTACGCAAATCGGGCATCATTTGATAATTCGCTGAACCTTTCGGAAGTAGAAACCCAACAAAGAATATCTAATGGAGAGGCTTATACAATACGTTTACTGGTACAGCCCAATATCGAAATTCTAAGCAAAGATGAAATTCGAAAAACGGTTCGTGTAAACAGCAATGAGCTAGAAGACAAGGTTTTAGTTAAAGCAGACGGCACACCAACCTATCACTTGGCAAACGTAATTGACGACCATTGTATGGAAATCACAACTGTAATTCGAGGCGAGGAATGGCTTCCGTCCCTTCCGATTCACACCCTATTGTATGATATATACGGATGGAAAAAACCAAAATTTGTGCATTTGCCGTTGATCTTAAATCCTTCAGGTAAGGGTAAATTAAGTAAACGAGATGGAGACAAAAACGGCTATCCTGTTTTTCCAATTACGTGGAATGGAGAATTTGAGGGCTATAAAGAAAAAGGATTTTTGCCTGCTGCCCATTTAAACTATATCAGTCAATTGGGATGGAGCTCAAGTGCAGAAGATGAAATCATGTCCTTGGGGGAAATCGTGGATGCATTTGATTTAAAGGAAATTCAAAAAGGCGGTGCGCGCTTCGATTACGAAAAAGCCAAATGGGTAAATCAACAGCATATTCAGCGGTTGGATGTTGAACAAGCAAAATCACTTATTCTAGACAGATGCCCAGAATTGAAAGAACAGTACGAAGATGAAGCTGTATTGAAAATCGTGGCGTTAATTCAAGAGCGGATTGAATTGCTAAATGATATTCCTGCTTTATGTTCTGTGTTTTTAGAACAGCCTAAAACCTATGACGAAAAGGGGATGCAAAAAATCTATAAACTGGATTTGGACACATTGATCAATAGTATCATCCAGCTGATAGACGAGAACAGTCTTGATGAATTCAAAGATGCTGTGTTTCGTTTTTGTAAGGATCAGTCCATTGGCATGGGAGCCGTGATGCAGACCTTGCGGATGGCTGCTGTTGGTAATTTATCGGGACCTGATATTGTCGAGGTCATTAAGGTTATTGGAAAAAACAGTATATTAGAACGTTTGGAACTTTTAAAAAACCAACGTTAACCTAAATTTAAGCTTATGAATATAACGACTTACATTATTATTTTTGTTGTTCTGGTACTGCTTGCATCGGGACTGTTTATTGTAAAACAACAAACGGCCGCAATCATTGAGCGGTTTGGTAAATTTGTTGGAATACGCCAACCTGGTTTACACCTAAAAATCCCCTTAGTAGACAAAATTGCAGGGCGCATGAGTCTTAAAATACTTCAATTGGATGTTATTGTAGAGACAAAAACTAAGGATGATGTATTTGTAAAACTGAAAGTTTCCGTTCAATACAAGGTAGTAACCACCAGTGTTTATGACGCCTTTTATAAATTGGATTATCCTCAGGATCAAATTACTTCCTATGTATTTGACGTGATTCGAGCGGAAGTTCCCAAGATGAAATTGGATGATGTTTTTGAAAAGAAGAACGATATTGCAAATGCAGTAAAAGGAGAGCTGAATGAAGCAATGACTAATTATGGTTATGATATCATCAAAGCTCTGGTTACTGATATCGATCCGGATGGGCAAGTGAAAGAGGCGATGAACCGAATTAATGCTGCAGAACGTGAAAAAGTTGCAGCGCAATATGAGGGAGATGCAGCACGTATTTTAATCGTTGAAAAGGCAAAAGCGGAAGCAGAAAGTAAACGCCTCCAAGGACAGGGTATTGCAGATCAAAGAAGGGAAATTGCACGCGGACTTGAAGAATCTGTAGACGTATTGAATGGGGTAGGAATTAACTCCCAAGAAGCTTCTGCATTGATTGTTGTCACGCAGCATTACGATACGCTTCAGTCCATTGGAGAAAACACAAACTCAAACTTAATACTCTTACCCAATTCACCTCAAGCAGGAAGTGATATGTTAAACAATATGGTCGCCTCTTTTACGGCGAGTAACCAAATTGGGGAAGCAATGAAAGAACAAAATGAGCGGAAAAAGAAAGAGTAGTTTTCTGCTTTAATAAAGCTAAAGGCCCAACTGTGTTGGGCCTTTTTTGATGGTACTAGTTAGATCCTTTCTTGGCCCAAGTGTCGCGTAGACCAACCGTTTTATTGAAAATAAGGTTTTCCGAAGTAGAATCGGTGTCCGTGACAAAATAGCCTAAGCGTTGGAATTGAACATTAGTCCCGGGCGTAAGATTGACCAATGAGGGTTCAACTTGAGCCGTAATCTGTTTTAAGGAGTCTTCGTTGATGAAGTCAGTAAACTCTTGCTCCTTGTGCTGATCTGGGCTTTCGTCATTGAATAAGCGGTCATATAGGTTCACCTGCGCTGCAACAGCAGTTGCAAGATTTACCCAATGAATCGTTCCCTTTACTTTACGTTGACTGGCCTCTGAGCCTGATCCACTTTTACTGTCGGGATCATAGGTACAGTGAATTTCTGTAATCGTTCCCTCAGCATCTTTAATTACCGATTGACCTTCTATAATATACCCGTTCTTTAAACGTACTTCCTTCCCTAGTGTGAGTCTAAAGTATTTGCGGTTCGCTTCTTCTTTGAAGTCATCGCGCTCAATAAATAAATTTTTAGAAAAAGGCATTAAACGGGAACCCTTGGAAGGATCTTCTGGGTTGTTTTCAGCTTCTAGCATTTCGGTTGCTCCTTCGGGATAATTGGTAATGACCAATTTTACAGGATCTAAAACCGCCATTACTCGAGAGGCTTTTGTATTTAGATCTTCCCGAACACAAAACTCGAGTAGGGAAGCATCAATTATATTTTCGCGCTTGGAAATTCCTGCTGTTTCTACAAAATTTCGAAGTGACTGTGGCGTATAGCCTCTTCTTCTTAAGCCGGATATGGTAGGCATTCTAGGGTCATCCCAGCCAGAGACTACATTCATTTCGATAAGCTTGACTAATTTCCGTTTACTCGTCACCGTGTAGGAAAGGTTGAGGCGGGCAAACTCTCGTTGCTTTGGATAGTGGTGGTCGAGTGGGGTTAAGTTGCTTAAAAACCACTCGTAAAGATCTCTGTGAGGCTTAAACTCAAGTGTACACAACGAGTGTGATATGCCTTCGATATAATCCGATTCCCCATGAGTCCAATCGTACATAGGATAAATACACCAGGTCGAGCCGGTGCGGTGATGCGCTTTCTTAAGAATTCTATAAATGACTGGATCGCGGAGCAACATATTGGGGGAAGCCATATCGATTTTTGCACGTAGAACGAGACTGCCTTCTTCGTGTTTTCCGTCGGCCATTTCTTGGAACAACTTCATATTGGTCTCCGAATCTGTATCTCGAAAAGGACTGTTGGTTCCCACCTGTGTCGGGGTTCCTTTTTGAATTGCCATGTCTTCAGAGCTTTGGCTATCTACATAAGCCAAGCCTTTTGAAATTAATTCTTGAGCCCAAGCAAATAACTGATCAAAATAATCCGACGCATAACGCTCTTCTGCCCATTGATAGCCCAACCATTGAATGTCGCTTTTGATGGCGTTTACATATTCGACACTTTCTTTGGCAGGGTTGGTATCGTCAAAACGAAGATTGACTGGGGCATTAAAACGTTGCCCTAAATTAAAATTCAAGGCAATGGCTTTTACATGGCCAATATGCAAATATCCATTCGGTTCGGGAGGGAAGCGGAAGCGGAGTTTGTCTGCAGAAAAGCCTGCATCTAAGTCAGCTTCGACAATTTGTTCTATAAAGTGTAAAGATTCAGTATGTTCGGACATGAAAAAAATTTTAACAAAGATATCGAAAAAGAAAAAGGGATGGAACTATTATTAACGCCTCTTTTTTATATTTGCGCAAAGTCTAGCTATGGGAATTATTCGAATAAAAGATATTGAGCTGTATGCCAATCATGGCTGTATGGTCGAAGAAGGTAAAATTGGGAGTGATTATGTTGTAAACGTTAAGTTAAAAACAGACCTAGAAGCCTCTGTTTTGTCTGATAGGCTTGAAGATACTGTAGACTATGTTGCCGTTTATAATATCGTAAAAGCAGAAATGGGGGTGCGAGCAAAACTGTTAGAGGTCGTTGTACAAAAAATCATTGATCGGGTATTGAAAGAACATCCGAGCGTGCAGTCGGTTCGGGTTCGGGTTGCTAAAAAAAACCCGCCTATTGGTGGCGAAGTAGAAGAAGTAAGCGTAGAAAGAAAAGGGAAAAGAAAAAAGGGGTAAAAAAACATTTTATTTACTACTTTTGCCCCACTGGCATCGTGGCCGAGTGGCTAGGCAGAGCTCTGCAAAAGCTTGTACAGCGGTTCGAATCCGCTCGATGCCTCAACAAAAAAACCCGTGAAAATCACGGGTTTTTTATTTATAAAGTCTGTTGCGTAATTAATTCATCTCCGTGATCGTTCCACCGATACGTTTGCGTTTAATTAGTTTTGTAGGTCTACCGTGGATACGAACTGTTCCGCCAACATTTACTGTAGCTTCTAATAAATCCGAAGCGTGGATATAAGCAACACCGCCAGCTGTAACTTTTACAGTAGTTTGTTCCGTAATGAGGTTTTCCGATTCACAAATGCCGCCACCTAATATTTTAAGCTCGTGGTTTACGGAAACCCCTCTCAAGGAAAGTGTTGATCCAGAGTTGACGCTGGAGCTTATTTTTTCTGACTCTATATGCAAATCAATAGCAGAACCCTCTCGTGCTTTTAATTCAATTTTTGTGGCCTGGAGTACTGCTTGCGATTCAATAATTGATCCTTGATAGGTGTGAATAAGATCCAAGGGTGTTGAAAAATAAACTTCTATATAAGTGTTCTTTGGGTTAAAAATTTGATCTATCGAATGCTTAATTCGCAATACATCCTTATTAAGTGTTACAACTACAGTCTCAAAGTTTTCTCCGGACAACACCATTTTATTTTCATTTGAAGGAATCAATTTTACTTGAATCCCTGTAAATAATTTAATCCCTGTAAATGGGCCCAAGGTAATCGTTTTGGTGCGTTCGGGTCGCTTAGTCTCTTGAGCGGGAATAGAATCTTGAACAACCTCTTGGGCAGAAATCATTGGAAGTGTTAGGAGTAAGAAGAACGTGAAGAGCGCTTTCATATGTATGTTTTTATCTTGTATAAATTTAGTAATTCTAAATGATATTATTTTTCTTCTAGTTTAAAATCTAAATGTCTTTTAATTAAATCTGCCTTCAGAACGCTCACATTTATTGAATCTCCTAATTGATAGCGTTTTTTTGTACGCTCGCCAACCAATGCATGAGCTTTATCGTCAAAATTAAAATAATCTCCTGTAATGTCTTTGATTCGTATCATCCCTTCGCATTTATTCTCAACTAATTCTACATAAATACCTCGATCAGTAACCCCGGAAATTACGCCTTCAAAAGTTTTTCCAACCTTATCTTCCATAAATTTAATCTGCATGAATTTGATGGAATCTCGTTCTGCTTTGGTAGCTATTAATTCACGCTGAGACGAATGTACACAAGCGGCTTGAATTGTATCGGGATCTTTTACTTTTTGTTTGGCTAAATGTTGCTCTAATAAGCGGTGCACCATCACATCAGGATATCTACGAATAGGGGATGTAAAATGCGAATAAAAGTTAAAGGCCAATCCGTAATGACCAATATTATCAATATTATATTCGGCCTTACTCATACAACGTATAGTAAGAGTATCTATTAGATTCTGTTCTTGTTTTCCTTGAATATCTGATAATAAAACATTCAGTGACTTACTAACATCCTTAGTTTTTAAATCCAATTTATATCCAAAATTAGAAACCACCATTTGAAGGTTATTCAATTTGTCTGCATAGGGTTCATCGTGAATTCGATATACAAAAGGTAAGGGTGTTTTGCGATTTCCTGCAAATGAAGCAACCTGCTTATTCGCTAATAACATAAATTCTTCTACAAGTTTATTCGCGTCTTTAGATGTTTTAAAATAAACACTTTCTGGGGTGTCATCGTCTTTTAAAATAAAATTTACCTCTACACGATCAAAAGATAATGCGCCATTTCGCATCCGTTGCATTCGCAATTTCTTAGCCAGATTATCGAGGGTTAGTACCGCATTTAAAAGATCGTCACCCACGGTATATGCAGCGCCCGTCAGTGAAATAGTTTCAGAAACACGTGGTTTCTGTGTTTCTATTAACTCTTGAGCTTCTTCGTATGCAAAACGGTGATCGGAATAAATGACTGTTTTTCCAAACCATTCTTCTAAAACATCTCCTTTGGAATTCATTGTAAATACTGCAGAAAAAGTATATTTCTCTTCATGGGGGCGTAAACTACATACCCCATTAGAAAGTACTTCAGGTAACATTGGAACAACACGATCAACTAAATAAACTGAGGTTGCTCGGTCATATGCTTCTTGATCTAAAACACTATGCGGTTCAACATAATGAGAAACATCTGCAATATGAATTCCTATTTCAAAGCGATCATTACCTAGTACTTTAAATGATAAAGCATCATCAAAATCTTTAGCGGTTTTTGGATCTATAGTAAACGTAAGTGTGTCTCTAAAATCTCTTCTTTTTTTAACTTCTTCTGGGCTGATGGATTGATCTATTGCATTGGCTGCAGCTTCAACTTCATCTGGGAAATGCAAAGGCAACCCATAATCCGATAAAATCGCATGCATTTCTGTATTGGTATCCCCAGGAGGACCAAAAGATTCGATTAAGGTTCCGTAGGGAGATTCTACTCGTTTTGGCCAATCGGTGTATTCTACTAAAACCTTGTCACCATTGGTATAACCGTCTAATTGCTTTTTATCAATAAAAAAATCAGTATACATTCTAGGCCCTCGTGTCAAAACAAAAGCATAGTTTTTTTCTATCTGTAACACCCCTACAAATTGGGTTTTATTTCTTTCAAGGATACTTACAATTTCACCTTCGAAAGCACCTGATTTTTGCTTGCGTTTATACACATAAACTTCAACTAAATCTCCTTGGAAAGCTCTATTGATATTGTTTTTAGGAATCATGATATCATGTTCCAAATCTTCACAAATAACAAACCCTCTCCCTGTAGACGTTACGTCTAAAGTTCCTTGATAATAATCCTTACTTGCTTTTACTAATGTATATTTTCCTTTGGAGGGACTAGAGAGTATTTTTTCTGTTGTCAAACGATTTAAAATTTTTATAATTTCATCACGTGTTTTCGTGTCTTTAATATCAAATGCTCCTGAAACTTCTTTGTAATTGTACTGTTTTCCTGTATTGTCGCGAAAATATTGCGTTACTCTTCGTTCTAAAGAGTTATTCTTCTTCTTTTTAAACATAGAAACAAAATTACTCTATTAAATTTGAACTCTAGTTTTTATTATGAACAGACTTAACAATATTAATAATTTGTTTTTATTTAATTTTAAAAAAAACGATGTCTATTATAGCGTGTTAATAGCGGTATTTTTTTCTTTATAATTTTTAGGAATAAACCAACACAAGAGGTTATCAACATTTAATAAGTAGTGTTTTTAAATTTAAAAGCCTTACAGAAAGAAAATTAAGAAGGAAATAAACAACGGTTCATATCTAATAATGATGATAAGTAAAAACAGATATAGTGTTTTCTAGTGTTAACAAACCCACCATGTTTTGAACAATAAATTGCATAAATTTTACAAAGTTTATTTTGAAAAAAGAAAAAATTCAACAACAGTAAAGAGTAAATAAATAATGGGAATTTACTATTAGAACTTATTAACAAAGTATCCAATTTGTGGTAGCTGTTTATAAACAAGAAGGAGGGGTTTGTTTACATTTATAAAAAATTAAAAATATGCAGTTTTCAATTGGTAATGACCACGCAGGAGTAGACTATAAAGAAGCAATAGTTTTTTACCTTATTAGTAAGGGACATGAGGTATTGAATCATGGTACAGATAGTGAGGATAGTGTTGATTATCCTGACTTTATTCATCCGGTTGCTCAGGACGTATCTTCAAAAAAAGCAAGCTTAGGTATCATCATATGCGGTAGTGGTAACGGTGCGTCTATGACTGCAAATAAATATCAAGACATTCGTTCAGCGCTTTGTTGGACTAAAGAGATTGTAGCTTTGGCTCGTCAGCATAATAATGCGAATATTTTAAGCCTTCCGGCTCGTTTTATCTCAATTCCTCAGGCAATTGCAATGGTTGAGGTTTATATCAATACTAATTTTGAAGGAGGAAGGCATCAAAATAGAATTGATAAAATTCCTTGTAGCTAATGATTCACTTTATTTATAAAACGTTTGATCAATTGACATCAACCGAATTGCATGATATGTATGCTTTACGGTCTGAAGTTTTTGTGGTTGAGCAGGATTGTGTTTATCAAGATATTGATGGAAACGATCCAAAATCCATCCACGTATTGGGAAGTATTGAAGGGAACTTGGTCGCTTATGCCCGCATTTTAGATCAGGGGCTTTCTTGTGCAGATTACAGCTCCATTGGAAGAATTGTTGTTTCTCCTGTACATAGGGCTCAAAAATTAGGCCATGCATTAGTTGATTTTGCTATAAAAACGACTCAAAAAGAATATGCAAATTCCCGCATTAAAATCTCGGCTCAGGCTCACCTAGAAAAGTTTTATCAGGCCCATCAATTTAAAGCAACAGGAGAAGCGTATCTAGAAGACGGGATACCCCATATTGGGATGCTTTTAGAAGGCTAAACAAAGGACAGTTTATTCCTGTTTTGTAGAATTTGATTGACTAAATAATTCATTTACACCTACGACAAGTTCGTTGGTCAACGGGTGTTTTCTCCCCGTATAAATCAACATACAGGCTCCTCCAAAAGGAATATTCCCTTCTGCTTTTTTCAACGCAATACGCAGCTGCCGCTTAATTTTATTTCTATCTACTGCCCTTTTAAAGTTTCTTTTAGGGACAGAAACACCAACGTAAAGTTCTTTTTCTAATGCTTTTGCTTCCAGTACTCTTAAGAGCAAGTGTTTGGAACGAAGCACGGTTCCTTTACGAAACAGCGCATCGATTAATTCTTTTCCTTTTAAACGATTTAGGGTAATCAGTTTACTCATTTTGATAGGTGTTGTTTTCGCGATCCAGATCGGCCATATAGTAGGTAGGATCTATGGTTATCAATTCAATTTCTTCTGCTTTGCGAGGAATAGAAAAACTATAGTTAGGATTTGCCCATGACCAGTCCTTTTCGATATTCCAAGGCAGCCCGTAAGGGTTTTCCTTTTCTCCCCGCATTAGAGTAATCGGGATATAATGGATTTCTTGAGTTCCGTCCTTATACCGAACTAAGATGTCTAGGGGCATTGGCATTAACCCTTTGCGCTCTAAATTTATTTGAGTTTTGTTTTCCAGACTAATAACATCCGAGATGGCATAATCAATAGTATTGGTGGTTTGTGTCCAATCGGTCAAGTACCAGCGCAACTGTATTCCTGAAATACGCTCGGCAATTCTACGAATATCATTCGGAACAGGATGCTTGAATTTAAACTCATCGTAATACGCTTGTAGTGTTTTGAATAGGTTTTCATTCCCTATAATATAACTCAGTTGGCCTAAGAACACAGCGCCTTTATTGTATGCCGTACTTTCATAGGCATAGTTATAATGGTAGCGATTTGCATTGGTGCTTTGGGCTTGTTCAACTCCAGAACCAGCGAGGCGTAAATATCCATTATAAGACCCTTCCAAAGGGAAACCCTTATTTTCTTTAAGCACTTTATCTTCAGCAAGTGTCGATATAAAAGAAGTAAAGCCTTCATCCATCCATTCGTGTTTGGTTTCGTTTGTTGCTAGAATGTGCTGAAACCAAGAATGTGCTAGCTCGTGGGCAGTTACCCCTACCAAAGAACCAAATTTACGCTCCCCTGTAATCAAGGTACACATGGCATATTCCATTCCCCCGTCACCCCCCTGAATCACCGAGTATTGTTTATAGGGGTATTCTCCAATCCTTTCATTGAAATACACCATCAATTCTGCCGTTAAAGGCTGAAGTTTCTTCCAGTTTTCAATGATGTCGGGGTTGTTTTTATAAAAGAAATGTAGATCGACATTATTTGGCCCAGGATAGACATCGTGAATATAATCGGTGTCCGCAGCAAATGTAAAGTCGTGCACATTTGGCGCTATAAAATGCCAGGTGATTTTCCCTTTTTTAGTTTTAGCTCTTTTTCGATCGCTATAGCCTTTACCAATTTTATCTGCGTTTTGAAGGTAACCGCTACCGCCAACAGTAAAATCTTTATCAAGCGTAATTTTAACATCAAAATCTCCCCAAACACCATGAAATTCTCTTCCAGTGTAGGGATCTGTATTCCATCCGTCCACATCGTATTCTGAAAGCTTGGGATACCATTGCGCCATAGAAAAAGCAATACCTTCTTTTGTGTTTTTACCAGCCCGACGAATCATATCCGGGACATGACCCTTAAACTCCAAATCCAATACGGTTGATGCTCCCGAAACAAGCGGCTTGTTTAATGTTACCTCTAAAATTGTTCCTGATTCTACCGTTTGTACGGGCACTCCGTCTTGCTTCAAAGAAGAAACTTTGAGATAGCCCTGTTGATACGGGGTTAATGTGTCGAGACTTACTTTAAAACGGCGGTTTTTATCACCTCCGTTTTTAAAGCGGATGGCCATATCGCTTTCAGGCTGAAAAGCATTGAAATATAAATGATAGAAAACTTTTGTTAATGTTTCGGGAGCGTTGTTGGTGTAAACCAATTGTTGGGTTCCAGAATAATCTGCTGTCTCAGCATCGAGCTCAACAGTCATGGCATAGTCCACTTTTTGCTGCCAATATTGTGCAGAAAGGCTCAGTGAAAAAAGAAAAGCAAGGGCAAAAGCAAGTTGTTTCATTGTTGTGTTTTTAATAAAAAAATAATGCAATAAATGTAATAAACTAAGATTGAAAATAGTTGTCAAAAAGAAAACTTTCTTTACAACGAACTCCTTTTGCAGTTTGTTCTAGTGAAATGAGTTCGTTTTCTGCGTCGTGCTCTAAAAACAACAAAAAATCATTTGCTACTGCACGATCAAGGAAAGAAGCTTTTTCTTCTAGTGTTAGCAGGGGCCTTGTATCGTAGCCCATTACATAGGGTATGGGTAGATGTCCAACTGTTGGAATCAAATCGGCGGCAAAAACGATTGTTTTTCCTTGATATTGAATCATCGGAAGCATTTGCTTTTCGGTATGCCCGTTCATCAAAAGGATGTCGAACCCTAAGGCTGTTTTTTCAAGCTCCTTTTCTGTTCCAGTCAATAATTCCAGTTGACCACTTTCGTGTATGGGAAGGATGTTCTCAGGCAAGAAAGATGCTTTTTCTCTGGGATTAGGTTTTGTAGCCCATTCCCAGTGGTTTTGATGCGACCAAAAGCGAGCACTTTTAAAAGCGGGCACTAAGATTCCGTTTGAGTTGAATTCAATAGCTCCACCACAATGGTCGAAATGCAAATGAGTAAAAAAAACATCGGTTATATCATCCCGATGAAAGCCGGCCTTTTGAAGCGAGCTGTCTAGGGTATGATCTCCCCAAATGGCATAGTGCCCATAGAATTTATCGGACTGTTTGTTTCCCATTCCAGTGTCAATCAAAATAAGTCGATCTCCATCTTCGATGAGCAGTGAACGCGCTGCCATTTTGATTCTATTCTTTTCGTCAGCGGGGTTGGTTCGCTCCCATAAAGCCTTTGGAACTACACCGAACATTGCGCCGCCGTCGAGCATAAAGTTACCGGTTTCAATGCGGTGTAATTTCATAAAATTTATTTTAGCAGTTGGATGCGTGTAAGGTAATTGTCTGAAGTTATATACAAGGCGCTTTCGTCTGCATTAAAGGCGCAATTTGCCGAAGAAACCACGGTTTTTATTGTTCCTATGTGCTTGCCTCCTGGGGTAAAGATCAGAACACCACCCGGGCCTGTAGCAAAAACATAGCCTTTGCTGTGGACTTTTAATCCATCGGCCAGGCCTTTTTCTTTTATACCTGTTGCATCGAAAAATATTTTTTCGTTTTTCAACTCACCCTTTTCAAGAGAAAAAGAGAGCCATAGGTTTCTTTTAGAGTCCGAATTGGCAACATATAAAACGGATTCGTCTGGCGAAAAAGCCAGCCCGTTAGGACGATTCAAACCCTTGTAAACCTGAGTTATTTTTCCTTTAGCGTCTAAACGGTAAACACCGTTTTCAGCAATTTCTTTTAATGGGTCACCATCGCCCTTAAGCCCATAGGGAGGGTCGGTAAAATATAAATCTCCGTTTTTGGCGAGAATTAAATCATTAGGACTGCTGAATCTTTTTCCTTCATATTCAGCGACGATTGTTTTGAATGAACCGGGTTTTGCGAGAGGTTTTTCGATTATAGCGATTCTGCGGTCACCGTGCTGCGCGATAAGCAAATTGCCTTCCGGGTCAAGGATTAAGCCGTTAGCACCACTCTTTTTGTCGTTAGGTGCAATGCCCGTATAGCCGCTAGGATCTAAATAGAGCGACAGGCCATTGGACTCGTTCCAGCGGAACATTTTATTTTCAGGAACATCGGTAAACATAACAGAATTTAGTTCAGGAACCCAAACCGGCCCTTCGGCCCAGCTAAAGCCATCGGCTAAAATTTCGATGACTGCATCTGCAGCAATAAGGCTGTTTATTTCTGGGTCAAGGCGTTCAATTTCACCTAGGGTTTTTTGAGCCGCAACACAAAAGAGAACGCCAAGGCAAAGCGCAAGAGTGAATGTTTTTTTCATGAGGTTATTGTTTCTTTAAAATTTGGGTTAATTCTTTTCCAAAAGCCAGCATTTTTTTAATTTCATCGATACTCGAAAGGCGATTTCGACCCTTGATGAGGAGGGTTTTTTCATTGGTTTCTACATGGAAATACGAGTGGCTTTCAAAAAAGAAAATCAATTCTGGAGTAAACCATTTTCTAATTTCAGACCTATTCTTTCCACCAAGAAAAAAACGTCTTGAAAAATCAGGGGCTTCAACAAAGTCAATATCTCGATACCCGAGAGGTTCGTATAAATTCGCCAACAAATGTTCTTTGTCTAAAATAAATTGAGGCACCCTTTCTTCCAATTGAATCATTAAAAAAGAAGATTTCAAGTCTTCTTTTGCGATAAAAGCTCCTTCGCTATACGAAAGGTCAAACAAGGTAAATTGTTCTGATTCATCGAATAAAACATTGTATTGATAATTGATTTGTTTGGACTTAAAATATTCAAACTGCTCCAAGTTATTGGCCTCTGACGAGAGCTCAGGACGATAAGACCACTTCAAGTTTTTTGCAAGTCTTTTGAGTGTTTTTTGTCTTTTTGTAAGGTGCTTTCCAAGATTTAAAAAATCTTTCATGGGAAGTACTTTTCGTATTGCAAAAGGATGCTGTGTGTCAGAAAAATGTACATCCAAGCCGATGATTTCAAAGACCCCATTCTTACTTGAAAAACTCCTTCTATAATCACTTAGTCCTTCCATAACGGTATGATCAACAAACTCACAAAGAGAGAAGTCTACAATAACGTGTTCGTGCTCTGGAATTTCGTCAAGAAGCGCTTTTAACTTATAAAAGTTTAAAAAACTACAGAAGTTTTTTACACTGACAAAATAGTTCCCGCTATCTTCTTCTTTAAACATCAAAACGTTGGGCTTTAGCCAATTGCGTGTGAAAAAAAAGACACTTTTATTGATCAGTATATGGATCATAAAAGTTGCTAATACACCGAAGGCAATTCCTGTAATCAGACCGTAAGCTAGGGTCATGCCCAGTGTGACAAGAAAAATAGCGCCCTGTTCTTTTCCAATTTTAAAGAGCATGATTAGGTTTTCAGGAGCGGCCAAGCGATAGCCTGTGTACACCAAGATGGCCGCCAAAGCAGGAAGCGCAATGCGTTGGATTTGATCTTGAAAAAGAACAATAAAAAGCAAGAGAAAAAGGGCATGAAACAAGTTGGCAGATCGGTTAGATCCTCCATTGTTTACATTTACCGAACTGCGGGCAATAACGGTAACGACATTCAATCCTCCTACAAAACCACTGATGGTTGTTGCGATTCCTAAAGCCCTAAGGTCTTTGTTCACGTTGGACCTTCTTTTTAAAGGATCCAGTTTGTCTACGGCTTTGATGCTAAGCAGGGATTCAATACAGGAAATTAAAGTAAGAGAAATTACAATCCCAATGAATTCGATGCTTCCAAGCTTTCCAAAATCTGGAAAAGGAAGGTTTCCTACTAAGTTTTCAGGTAGGGTAATGAGTAAATTTTCACCCATGGGATAGGGAATGGCAGCGATCAATTCGTAATAATAGGTCAGCCCTATAGCCAAAACAACCACCCACATGGGTGCAGGAATTAGGTGAAAAATAGGGTTTGTAATCCGGGAATATAAAATTAAAATCAAAAAACTTCCAACGCCTAATCCGGCAGCTAGAAGCACTTCTAGGGTTGGATTTTGAAAAACATGCAGCAGGCTGTTTGGCGCCTGCGCAAGTAGTTCGAAAGGGCTTCCTGAAGCTGTTGTCACTCCAAGCATGACATGAACCTGCTTAGCCAAAATTCCAATTCCGATAGCAGCCAGCATACCTTGTAGCGCAGAAGCAGGAAAAAACTCACTCAATGCACCAAACCGGAAGAGACCAAAAAGGAAAATTAGAATCCCCGAGAGAACAACTGCTGCTAGGGTAAACAGATACCCTTGGTAAAGATCGCCTCCCCCCAAAAGTGTGATAGAAGAAAGCAATACAATGACTAAGCCGTTTCCAGGCCCTGCAATTGTTAATTGAGACCCCCCTAAAAGCGCTACAACAACTCCCCCAACTACAGCCGACAAAATCCCCGCAATAGGAGGGGCTTCCGAAGCAATTGCTAAACCAAGCCCCAGAGGTAAGGCAACGAGAGAGACAACAAAACCGGCAAAGATATTGCCGGGCAATGCGCCTATAAAGCTTTTAAAAGTGCTTGTTTTACCCATTTTGTTTGCTTTTTATGATGAGAACATCGGTGGGTAATTCGGATAAAATATGCTCGAGATCCTTTGGGAAAATACGCTCTAGAAAACCTTTTCTTTTTTCATCACTGTTCATTATCAGTAAATCGGCTCGAACAACCTTGGCATAATGACCAATAGAATATCCTCGGGTTCCAAAAATATTTTGGGAGTGTATCTTTATGTTCTCTTTCAAAGAGTCCGAAATACGACTTAAAATTTCTCGAACACGTGAAAGTTCACGCCGTTTTAATTTTTCTTTTCGAAGGGTTACCTTTCTCAAACCGCGATCATCGTCTGCCTCTTCGGCAACTTCTGAGCGGTTAATTTCTTCTACCAAGGTGAGTTTTGACGCACTCAATGCTTGGGCAAAATGAAAGGCAGAACGAACTGTATTTTCCGTTTCTGGACTTTCGAAAGCGTTTACGACTACATGCTGTGATGCCTTTCGAATTACAGAAGGTTTAATCATTAATAAAACGGAACAGGGGGCGTTTCGAGTGAGTTTACGGGCAATTGAGCCCATATAGAATTTCAACATATTTTCTCGTTGCATAGCTCCAAGCAAGAGTAAATCTACCTTGTTTTTCTTGCACTGTTCATTTATGGTTTCAACGGGCTCCCCCTCTTCCCAAAGCACTGAAAGGTGTTGGGGCTGAACAGGAGACTCTTCTAAAATTTCAGTAAATGTTTTTGCTTTTGCAGGCGATTTTGACCCTACATGAAGAAAGTACAGGTGGGCATTTAAAAAATCAGCCAACCGCATCGCTTCAAAGACATTTGCTTTGAGGTTGGGCGAAAAGGCAAAACCGATTAAAATTTTATTGAAAGGCGCGTTGTTCACTTAGTTGCATTTTTTGAAATATACAGAAATTATTTGAAAAAGAGAACCAAAAAAGGGAGGACAGGAGCGGACAGAAAACTTATTTTTTGACAAACTCAGTTCGTAAAACAATGTTCATTTTGTTGATTCTGCAATCAATTTCATCTGCATGATCGGTCAAACGAATGTTTTTTACGGTTGTTCCTCTTTTGATCGTCGTTGAGGTTCCTTTCAGTTTTAGGTCTTTGGTTAGTTTTACCGTATCACCGTCATTTAACATGTTTCCGTTGGCATCTTTTACATCCATAGAGCTCTTTTTTGATAAAGATAAGGGATAAAGATAAAGGTGCAAAAGGAAATCTGTCTCAACAAAAGAGGCCTTAAAGCGAAAGGCTTTCCCCAATTTTAGGGAGGTGAAGGGTTCTTTTTTGAGCTTCAAAAAGATGCTGAGCTTGGGACAGCTCTATTTCAATGGGTGGAAAGGTGTTGTAATGACAGCCGATTATTTGGTTACACTGAATAAAATCAGCCGCTAGTACGGCCTCTTCCATTCCCAAGGTAGATGTCAGATGCGTTGTAAATTTTTTGATAGATTTCTGGAACTTCATTTCCTTCGGTCATTATTGGATCATCATCAGAACCTCCACAAGAGATTAAAAAAAGAAAAAGAAGAGCGAAAACATGGGGATGCTTTTTCATAAGAGATTTATTTATTCTGGACTGTAGGTTAGAATAAAGGTTTAATATCGTGGTGATACAAAGGTTCAATTTAAAGTTTTTTGAAAGCAAAGGCTATTATCGGTAGTCAAATAGGGTTCATAATTTGGAATGCGTAGGTATCCAGATTTGCTATATAGGGCCACTGCTTCGGGGAGGTTTTTGCCCGTTTCTAAAACGCAACGTTTGTTTCCAAGTTCTTTCGCCCAGGCTTCTAGCTCCTTTAATACCCGGGTTGCGGTTCCTTTTTTACGACCAATAGGCGGGGTATACATGCGTTTGAGTTCGACCGTACCAACATCAAAAAACTTAAAAGCACCACAGCCAACAGCGCTATCGCCTTCATAGGCAAGGACAACATGACCCAAGCTTTCAATCCCATTAAATTGGTTGTAAAAGGCGTGGTCTTCCCCATCACGAACGGATAGCTCTTGGTTTAGTGTTTCAACTAAAGCTTTAAAATCAGGATGATTGTGATCGGTTCTCAGCAACAACATATTATTTTTTTTGGGCAAAAAGCCAAGGCAGGAATTCGGGATCTCCAAAAACAGTATCCCAACTGTTATGGTTCACTCCAGGATACCAATTATAAATTACAGAAGCTCTTTTTTTAAGCAGGGCTGAGACCATTTTTTTTGAATGATCGATCGCTACAACTTGGTCCGCATCCCCGTGGTCGATACGCCAAACGGGGCGTCGAATTTTTCTAGCAATTTTGGGGTTTGCTCCCCCACAAATTGCAAAAGCTGCAGCAAACATCCGAGGGTTTCTATAAACCAATTCAAAGGTTCCCATACCCCCCATAGACAAGCCGCCAACATAGATGCGCTCCTTGTCGACACTATAGTTGTCCTTGATGTAATCCATCATGCCTTCAACCAAATCGAGCATGGGATTATTTTTAGGCTTTTTTACATACGAAAAGCCAGTATCAGTTCGACTTGTTGTTGCCCAATATGCGTTTTTTGAACACTGAGGAAATACAATAATTGCAGGATTATTTTTACGAAATTCTGAGCCTAAAAAAAGACTACTCCCGTGAACCAATTGGAGTTCATTGTCGTTTCCTCGTTCTCCAGATCCGTGGAGGAAAAAAAGTAAGGGATAGTTCTTTTTTGCAGAATAATTTTCAGGCAATAAAATCCGATAGGGAAGGGATTGCCCCTCTTCTTCATAGGTTGCATAACGATATTCTTGGGCAAAAATTTTGGAAGGACTCATTAGAAAGGTTAGAAACAGGAGAACAGAATAATATTTTTTCATTTGTTTTTTTTAAAGCTTTTCAGCTAAAAGGGCAATCATGGTTTTGATACCATCGCGATAATTTCCTAGGCGAATGTTTTCGTTTGGACTGTGTTGGTTGTTATCAGGGTTTACTGTTGGAACTGCAACAGCAGGAATACCAAGTGTAAGAACAAAAGGAGAAATTGGAATTGAACCCCCGCTCATTCGGATTCGGATAGGCTCCTTGTCAAAAGCCCTTTTCATGGACTTGGTTAGCCAAACACCAATTTTAGAATCAAAAGGCGTTCTAAACGATTGGTAAGAAACGGTAGCCTTATAGGTTGCTATTTTAGGATGTCTAAGGCGCTCTTCTTTGGTAGGAACACGATCAATAACATAGTATCCTTGTTTTTCAACATGTTCTTTTATGAGCCCTAAAAGGCGTTCTGGATTGGACTCTAAAACCAAGCGGACATCAATTTCTGCCTTCGCCCATGCGGGAATAATTGTCCGTGCTTTTTCATTAATTTCTCCGGACTGCATGCCTCGGATATTGAGTGAAGGGAATTGTATGGATTCGTGATAATAAGAACCCACCTGATCTGTTGTTGCAATTTGAACCGCATCCAGAAAGCCTGCCTTGTCAAAAGGCGTACTCTTCAAGGTCTTTTCAGTTTCCGAGTCGATAACAATACCATCATAAAACCCAGGGATAATAACTTTTCCGTCCTCGCTTTTCATTGAAGCCAACAAACGCGACAAACGGAGCGCCGGGTTTGGAACGTAATTTCCGAAGTGACCACTGTGTTGAGGAACAATTGGGCCATAGGTTGTGAGTTGAGCAGTTGCAATTCCTCTTGCCCCAAAGGATAGGGTTGGCTGGTTGGATCGGTGCTGTGGGCCATCGAAAATAACCAGGTTGTCTGCCTTCAAAAGGTCTTTGTTTTCGAGAACTGCCAGCGGTAGGTTTGGTGAACCTAACTCTTCTTCAAAATCGATAATTACCTTCAGGTTAAAGTTGGGGCTTTTACCCAACTCTTTGATTGCATCAAGGGCTGCTAGAAACATGATTACCGGACCTTTTGCATCACTTGCAGATCGGGCATAAATGCGCCAGTCGTCTTCATATTTTACTAAACGATCCCAAGGAAGAGTTTCCCATTGTCCCTCATCATTTTGTTTTTTAACCACAGCTTCGTATGGGTTTTCTTGTTCCCACTGACTAGGATCAACCGGTTGACCGTCTACGTGGACATAAAACAGTACTGTTTTTAGATCAGGATCAAGAACTTTTTCGGCAAGCAGTAAGGGTGCAGCTGCTGTATTGATTCGCGTAGTTTTAAAACCGCGACCTTGAAATTCGTTTTCGCTCCAAAGCATATTGGCTTCATAAGCCAAAGGCTTATTGGCATCGTTGGGAAGCCTCAAAAAAGACCGCAAAAGAGGAAATGTTTTTTGAGCGTATTGTTCTGCAATACGATCCAAGGTTTTTAAATTCTGAGCCTCTGAAAAGAAAGGAGCTAATAGCAGTAAGACAAGAAGGCAAATCGTTTTTTTCATAAGGGTTTTTACAGTAATATTATTGATTAATGTCCTCAAGGAATTGAGCAGCTCCCAAGGCCTCTAATTCTTGTTTATTCAATTGAAGTACCCGAACTTTCAAAGGCACCCGCTCCAGCGGAGCATCTAGTGAATCTGTTGGGAGTGTAGCAATGCTATTCAAAACATCCAACCCTTTAAATACCTGACCGAAGACGGTGTATTTCTGATCCAAACGGGCTATCCCAAGCGCATCATGAACAAGGTAAAACTGACAACCTGCCGATAGCTTTTCGGGATTATCATCACGTCCCATTCCAACTGCGCCATAGAGGTGTTTGATTTCGGGTACAAACTCCGGTTCAATCAAATAATCAGAAGGGCCGAAGCCTTCGGGCGTGTCTGGGCAGCCTCCTTGTACGACAAAGTTTTCAATCACTCGATTAAAACTCAAATCATCCCAATACTGTGCTTGTGCCAATTCTATAAAACTAGCTCGATGCAAAGGGGTTTCTTCATAGAGCCAAAAGTAGAGTGCTCCCAAAGGAGTTTCTATATGACCGATGGGGTAGGTTATTTCTTTACGTTCTTGACAAGAAGTGAGTACAATAAGGCAAAGAAGAACGATTTTTTTCATGATCATTTTTTTAAACAAATTAAGAAAGTACAAGGGCCATAGCGAAGCCCGTTTGCGTTAAAAGTACTTTTTTCTGATGAACCAAGAGCGTTACTAAGCAAGGCTTGAAAAGATTGAAACGTAATTTGTAAGATCAAAACCCCCAAGAGGCTTAGTCCGATAAGAAGCGAATAGTCAATCATATTATTGCCATTGGGTGTGGAATGTTTGTTCAAAAGCTTTGTCTACACGACGGTAGGTATGCGCTCCAAAAAAGTCGCGTTGAGCTTGAATGAGATTCGCTGGAAGGGTTTCACTGCACATCGCAATCCAATAATTATATGCCGAAGAAAAACACGCTAAAGGAATTTTTTGATCGACTCCGTGATGGATAATAGCGGCAGCACCCGCCTCGTTTTCTTTTAGTAAATCTAAAACAGCCGTATTGTTAAGCAGTGATTTTTCTGTTTTAAAGCTGTGAACGAGTGTTTCCATTAAACGCGAACGAATGATACATCCCTGAGTCCATATACGAGCTGTTTCAGAAGGGTTGTATTCCCAACCGTATTGTTGAGAAGCATTTTCAATCAGATTAAAACCTTGAATATGATTCACAATCCGAGCAAAGCGATAGGCTTCAATTAGTGATTTTACATCAATGTCAACATGTTTTTTGGCCTTAGGCTTTCTTGCTGATAAAGCGATCCGCTGTGTTTTAAAGGAAGAGAGGTAGCGAGCAAAAACAGATGCAGACATCATGGTATTGACGGACCCCAAAGACAAGGCTGCCGAACTGGACCACATTCCCGTTCCTTTACTACTCGCTTGATCTAAAATCAAATCGACTAAAAAATGTTCTCCCTCTTTTTTTTGCAGGATCTCTGCAGTAATTTCTAAAAGGTAACTGGCTTCTGAACCGTGATTCATTTCTTGAAGAACAGCAACAAGTTCTGGGTAACTCATTTGATGTGCCAGCACAGCAAAGGTTTCGGCAAGAAGCTGCATTTCTGCATATTCTATTCCATTGTGAACCATCTTTACAAAATGCCCTGCACCTTCTTTTCCCATATAACTTTGACAGGGAATACCAGTTTGGTCTTTAGCCGCAATTTTATTTAGAATGGGACGAAAAAGAGTGTAGGCTTCAGGACTTCCACCAAACATTATTGAAGCCCCATTACGAGCGCCAACTTCTCCTCCAGAAACGCCACAACCCACAAAGTCAACCTTCTTTTTTTGAAGCTCTTGAGCCCTTCTTTGGGTGTCGGGATAATGAGAATTACCCCCATCAACAAGCACATCTTCTTCGCTGAGTAGCGGAAGAAGTTCGTCAATTAAGCCATCAATGGCGGGACCACTTTTGATCATCAACCAAATTTTTCGCGGCCGCTCTAAAGCAGATACAAATGCATTCAGATCTGTAAAACCCCGAAGATTTTTAAAGGCTTTATTTTTCGACAAAAAGGACGGAATTACCTTTTCTTCTCCGGGAGTGGAACGATTATAAACGGCAGTTGAGATTTCGTTTTCTGCACAGTTTAACGCTATTCCCTGCCCCATAACGCCCATGCCGATTACGCCAATGGTTGCCGATTGTGTGTGTTGAATTTTATTTAAAACAGAAGAAGCCAATTGTGGAATTGTGTCTTCTATGTTGAGGTGAATCCCATAGGATGGGAGCTCCAAAACATCAAATTGTGACTGGAGGAGTGCTGCGTCAAAAAAATGGTTTTCACGATTTTCTAAACGCCCTTTAATTAAATCAAAAGAACCGTTTAAAACAACCCAAGTAATTGTATTATTCTCGGCAGAAAGGATTTTTCTGTAGGCTTCTTTTAGTGCGGAGCAGGCCAAAATTGCCGCTCCATTTTTTGACCAGCCCCTAATTTTTTGAGCCAACTCGGCTAGCCAGGGCGCTCGATCAGCGTCATCTAACTCGAGGCCAGATTTCATTTTTTCTTTATTGGTTTGAGGATGAAAATCATCCGCATCATAAAAGGGCCAATCCATTTCTTGAGAAAGGTGTTTTCCAAGACTGGTTTTTCCAGTTCCACTTACCCCCATTATGATGATCATATACGCTTGTTTTTGTTATAAAGATATAAAAGTAATACTCGTTTACATTGCAGAGAGAATAGCTCCGTCTGTGGTATGAAATTCTTTCATTAAATTAGCTGCCATACACGAATGAACTGGGAGCACCCACAGCAGGTCGCCAATGGCATAATCCTGCATTTTTTCTTTCGGGACAGAAACTATCCCGTGTTCTTGAGAAAGACTTTTGAGGTGCATCTTTGGGATACAGCCTCCCCAACCGCTTCCTTTTTGTTCTACAACTCGACCAAAGATAATGCCTACTTCTGGATCTTCAATTCGGTCTTTTGAAAAATGAACACCACCACCGTAAACGACAATTTCATTCCGATCAGGATGTTTGGTAACAACAGGGCAGGCCATAGCAACTGCAACCTCATCCAATTCGTTTGATCCAATGATGTTTTGTGTTAGGTCATAAAAAATAAAATTACCGGGGCGAATTTCATCAATTCCAGCAAAATCTTCGGACACACTACAACTGGGTGTGTCTCCATACGAAAGTATCAGCTCAGGATATTGTTTTTGATAACGGTCTCTGAGCAGCAAAAACGGCTCTTTACTCTCTTGGTGTACAGCCTCGATAGACTCTTTAGAACGACATTGATAGGAATGGCCTGCGTGTCCTAAAAACCCTTTGAACTGAAGCAAAGGCGTTCGATCCATTTGACTCAAAAGTTGATCGATTATAGAATAGCGATCTACTGCAATTCCGGTCCTGTGGTAACCAAGATCCATTTTCAAGAAAATGCCAACGGGTGCGTTTAAGTTTTTTTCTAAAAAGTCGAGTACCTCGACATTTTCGACACAGAGGTTGAGTTGAATTTTTGACGCAAGGTTATTGATGGTTGTGATTTCTAAAATGTTGGTTGGAAATGCGACGGTGATATCGTTCCATTCTTGAGCAAAATAGGCAGCCATCTTAAGAGAAGAAACCGTTATTTTGGAAACGCCTTCTTCTTTAAGCCATCGAGCGACTTCCAGCGATTGATGGGTTTTGACATGGGGACGGAAAGCCAGCTTGTTCCTTCTGGCTTTAGCAGCCATTTTTGCAATGTTTTTTTTGCATCGAATGGGATCTAAAAAGAGGGTTGGTACGCGAATCATTAAGTTTGGATTAGTGCTTTATAAGACGAAAGTGTTAATGGAACCCTAAGGTACAATGAAAAAGTGTGTCGATCAACTTAAACCGACAAGGGTTAATTTAGAGTTTCTATAAAAAGGAGCGAGGTAAAAACCTTTACCAAATCCCTTTTTCCCAAGATAAAAACGAACCTCAGGAGTAATGCTGTAATACGACAAAGAGATGTCTTTTATTTGCTCAAAACTCTCAGCGTCATTGATGGTACTTTCTACAGAACCGACAAGGGGTACGCCTCCTTCGAAAATTCTACTAAACGAAAGAGCAACCGATATTTTTTTATTTATTACGCGTTCGTATTGTAAATGAAGGTTTCTAAAAGCGAAACTGGTCAAGCTTAGTTTAACCATATTTTGTTTCGCTTGATATTCCAGACTTAAGGAGTCCGTTTCCTGTTCCAAAGCAGAATCAGGAGCGTCTAATTCTTGTGCATAAACCAAAGGAGTAAGTAAAAGTGTAAGTAAAAATAAGATCTTTTTCATGGGGAAATGATTTTAGATTAAACGCAAAGACACTGTTTTTAAGCAGATTACAAAAAGCTTAGAGCTAATCATTTAATTTAAGAACAGCCATAAACGCCTCTTGCGGGATTTCTACATTTCCTACTTGGCGCATTTTCTTTTTCCCTTTTTTCTGTTTTTCTAAGAGCTTCCGTTTCCGAGAAATATCCCCCCCATAACATTTGGCAGTTACATCTTTTCGAACGGCTTTGATGGTTTCTCTGGAAATTATTTTTGCGCCAATAGCCGCTTGAATTGGAACATCGAACTGCTGTCTTGGGATCAGTTGGCGTAATTTTTCACACATTTTTTTCCCAATATTATACGCATTGTCTGCATGGATCAATGCGGATAAAGCATCCACTTGACTTCCATTCAACAGAATATCGACCTTCACTAACTTGGAGGGACGCATTCCAATGGGAGAATAATCGAAAGAGGCATATCCTTTTGAAACGGTTTTTAAACGATCATAAAAATCAAAAACAATTTCCGCTAAGGGCATGTCAAAAGTAAGCTCTACACGTTCGGTTGTCAGATAGGTTTGATTGGTAATCACACCTCTTTTTTCTATACAAAGCGACATTACGTTTCCAACAAAATCTGCCTTTGTAATTATTGCGGCTTTAATAAAAGGCTCTTCAACACGATCTAAAGCCGAGGGATCGGGAAGATCGGAGGGGTTGTTTACTAGGATTTTATCGTCAACGTCTTTGCGAACATAGGCATGGTAAGAAACGTTGGGAACTGTTGTTATCACGGACATATTGAATTCCCGTTCTAAGCGCTCTTGAATGATTTCTAAATGCAACATGCCTAGAAACCCACAGCGAAAACCAAAACCTAGTGCTGCTGAACTTTCGGGAAGAAAAACAAGGGAGGCATCGTTTAACTGGAGTTTTTCCATCGAGGAACGAAGCTCTTCATAATCTTCGGTATCTACAGGATAAATACCCGCAAAAACCATGGGTTTTACTTCTTCAAATCCGTCGACAGCATTTTGGGTTGGGTTGTCTGGAGTAGTGATTGTATCTCCGACTTTTACCTCTTTAGCGTCTTTAATACCGGTGATGAGGTAGCCAACATCTCCGGCTTTAATTGTTTTTTTGGGTTCTTGTTTGAGTTTTAGGGTTCCAATTTCATCCACATTATAAGTGTTTTGTGTGGCAATGAATTGAATCTTTTGTCCTTTGGAAATGGTACCATTTAAAATCCTGAAATACGTTTCTATCCCTCTGAAGGGATTGTAAACAGAATCAAAAATTAAGGCTTGCAGCGGTTCGTCTGGACTTCCTTTTGGCTGGGGAACGCGCTCAATAATTGCCGTTAGGATTTCTTGAATTCCAAGGCCTGTTTTGGCAGAAGCCGGAATAACATCTTCGGGAGCACAGCCTAAAAGATCGACAATATCGTCGGTTACTTCTTCTGGATTAGCAGAAGGCAAGTCGACCTTGTTGAGTACTGGAATGATTTCTAAATCATTCTCGAGCGCTAGATATAAATTCGAAATGGTTTGTGCTTGAATACTTTGAGCGGCATCTACGATCAGCAAGGCCCCTTCACAGGCAGCAATTGAACGAGACACTTCATAGGAAAAGTCGACATGGCCGGGTGTGTCGATTAAGTTCAAGACATATTCTTGACCTTCATGGGTATATTCCATTTGGATTGCATGGGATTTGATGGTAATCCCTCGTTCGCGCTCCAAGTCCATTCCGTCTAGGATTTGATCTTGTTTTTCACGTTCGGTTACGGCACCTGTAAAATCTAGGAGTCGATCGGCTAATGTACTTTTCCCATGATCAATGTGGGCAATAATGCAAAAATTTCTGATGTACTTCATAGCGTTTCTTTCCTAAGCTTAAGCCGCAAATATACTTATTTGTACACTGCTTTTTTGCTTTCTGTTCAAATATAGTTCGCTAAAAACCAATTGTTTTTTTTAAATAATTATTATTTTGATTGTCGATTTAACCCATTAATCTTAATTTCATGAAACTAACTGTCACACATCAGGAGCGATATTCTAGAATCAAGGCATCCTTGAGCTACGAAACAGCAGGCAATTTTGGAGCGCTAGACTTCGACATTGATTGGAAGCGGGTTAAAGAAGCCTTGAAATAAACCTATAAAAGATGCGAATTAGTGTAGCTGGGTTAAGAATATTATTGGGAATTACGTTTCTCTTTTCGGCCTATACCAAGTTTGTTGGTCCAGGTTTTTTTGAAATCACCCTAATGGATCAGGGATTAGCACCCGATCGTTTTTTTGCAGCACAGCTAGCACGATTTTTTATTGGGCTGGAATTTGCTCTGGGAATCCTGATGTTACTGCCTTTTTACACCAAAAAACTGATGCTTGTTTCCTTACTTCTTTTAGGAGGTTTTACGCTACACTTGGTATATTTATGGAGTATTGGAGACACTGAAAATTGCGGCTGTTTTGGTGAGATGATTTCCATGACACCTCTAGAATCGATCATTAAAAACGGAATTCTTATTGGGATTTCCGCCTTTGTTTTTTGGAAAACAGCTTATGATAAGCGTTCCATAAAACCAATTTTATTAGGAACAGGACTTGTTATTGCCAGCATGTGGCCTTTACTTCCGCTACCAAACCACAGTGATTTTCCTTTTCAAAAACTCACTCAATTTGAGTATGCGGGGCGTGTAGATTTGGCTGCAGGAGAAAAAGTGGTAGCAGTTTTTAATTTGGACTGTGAACACTGTCAAGAAGCCGCGTCCCAATTGGCCGAACTCGCAGCTGTTAGTTCAAGTTTCCCAAAGCTGTATGTTTTGTTTTATCAAGAAGGCAGCACTACGGTAGCTGAATTTGAAGAGCTTACAGCCTTTGCTTATCCCTATGCCTTTATAGACATGAACACATTCTTTGATTTGATAGGGAATTCCCCCCCTCGAATTTACCATTTGAAAGCAGGAAAAGTTGAAGCAATCTGGGATGAAGATTTTGTTTCCCACTTTCAAGAAACGTTTGAATTGAACTAGGGTATAGAGAAAACCGAGGTTTTACGTACTTTTGTAAAAAACTTCACGCTTTGGTAAAAATTGGTGACATCGAACTCAGTGACTTTCCGCTTCTTCTTGCACCCATGGAAGACGTAAGCGACCCTCCTTTTCGAGCCTTGTGCAAGGAACACGGGGCTGACGTAGTATACACCGAATTCATTTCGAGCGAGGGTCTGATTCGAGACGCTGCCAAAAGCGTCATGAAGCTTGATATATACGAAAAAGAACGCCCTGTTGGGATTCAGATTTTTGGTGCAAACGAAGAATCGATGCTTCGTTCTGTTGAGATTGTTGAGGCGTCTAAGCCCGACATCATCGACATTAACTTCGGTTGTCCGGTTAAAAAAGTAGTGAGTAAAGGTGCTGGTGCAGGCATTTTGAGAGACATTCCCCTAATGGTTCGCTTGACAAAAGTGATGGCAGAACATACCAAGCTTCCCATTACTGTAAAAACACGCCTGGGCTGGGATCACGATTCTATAAAAATAGTTGAGGTAGCCGAACGCTTACAAGACGCTGGAGCCAAAGCGATTTCGATTCACGGAAGAACACGTGCTCAAATGTATAAGGGTGCTGCCGATTGGCGTCCGATAGCGGAGGTTAAAAACAACCAACGCATGCACATTCCCATTTTCGGAAATGGCGATGTTGACAGCCCTGAAAGAGCAATAGAAATGCGCGATCAATACGGTTTAGACGGGGCTATGATTGGAAGAGCGAGCATTGGCAACCCTTGGTTTTTTAACCAAGTAAAACATTTCATGGAAACGGGAACTCACTTAGCTCCGCTCTCGATTGTAGAACGTGTAGATGCTGCCCGTAGGCATTTGGAAATGGCAATCGATTGGAAAGGAGAAGTTTTGGGCGTTTTAGAAACTCGCAGACATTATACCAATTACTTTAAAGGAATCCCCCATTTTAAAGAATACCGAACCCGAATGGTAACTTCGAACGCATCGGCAGATGTCTTTGCCGCACTCGCTGATGTTGAAGCCAATTGGGGCGACTATGAGATGGTTTAAAGCAGCTTAATCTTTTTGCCTACTTGGGCAGTGGCCCAGGCCGAAGCGAGTCCCCCTAACACAAACAGCAGGAACAACACCATAGCTACATTTTGAAATTCCAAGCGAACGGGATATGGAAAGTTAGTTCCAGGAACATAAAGAAAAGGGAAATAGCGCTGAAGTAGGACGAGGCATGTTCCTAATAAAACACCTAGGCCCCCACCTACCCAACTGATCATTCCGCCCAAGTAAAAGAAAATCAAACGAATTTCTTTGGGCAATACACCAAGAGCATACAATACGTTCAATTGAGGCCTTTTATCTAAAATCATCATAATCAAAGCACCGACGACATTAAAAAGCGCAATGATGATGACCAGGGTAAAAATCAAATAGATTGCCATTTGCTCGGTATTGAGCATCTTGAAAAGTGCCGCATTGAGTTCGGTTCGGGAACGCATGCGCAAGGGTGTTTTGAGTAAGGCACGAAGCTGTTCTTCGAGTTGTATTCGATTAAAATCAGGAGCGAGTTTAAGCTCTAAGGAGCTGTACGTATTTTCTTTTCGTTGAAAAAGAGTCTGTGCAAACGACAGATTTGAAAACATATATTTTTTGTCGAGTTCCTCGCTGACGCTATAGATTCCAGAGACCAAGGCGGTCTTGTTGACAAAAGGCTCTTTGAGTTGGGTTGCACTTGCGGATCTTTTGGGAACCGTAAGCACTAAAAAATCGTTGTAATCGTAAACACCTAAACTTAATACTTGGGCAACTCCACCACCAATTACCACCTCATCAAGCTCCTTGGAAAACCAAGAACCACTGCTCAAAAAACGATCGCTTTCGATGATGTTTTGATAGGACGAGTCAACCCCTTTGAGATAAACAACGTGGTTTTTGTCTCGATAATTTAAAAATACTTTGTCTTCTATAATTCCAGAAACAGCAAGAATACCGTCAAGCTGTTTTACAGAAGCGAAGGTAATTGAATCGATTTGGAGGGTTTTACCTTGAACAGCTTCCACCCGAAAATCAGGATCGAAAACATTAGAAAAAGAAAGGCCAAAATCTTTGAGACCTGTAAAAGCAGAGAGAACAATTAGCAAGGCTGCTGAAGCAATTAACACAACGGATAGAGCAATATAATTGATGATATTGATCACACTCTGTTTGCTTCTAGTGAAGAAGTATCGGGAGGCTATGTACAGAGGAAAGCGCACAAGCTTATTTTTTTTTGCGAGCAATTAACCCTTCAGGGTTTTTGATGGGGTCGTCGATCGCGGTTAAGGCTTCATCAATTTTTTCTATATAATCTAGCGAATCGTCCAAGTAAAAAACAAGTTCTGGGACTTTTCGCAATTGATTTTTCATCAGACGAGCAAGGTCGTGTTTTACCTGAAAACTATTCGACTGGATTCCTTCGAGCACTTCAAGTGCTTTGGCAGGAGGGAAGAGGCTCAGGTATATTTTGGCAATGGAAAGATCAACGGTTACAGCAACTTTTGTAACAGAAATCAAAAGGTTAGAAACCCCTTCTTTACGAACGGCTCCCTGAAGCATTTGAGCGATTTCCTGTTGCAATAAGGTTGCGATTTTCTTTTGTCTTGGACTTTCCATAGGGTTGATTATTGGGTAAAATTAAGGATATTTGTTGGGATGCAGTCCTCAAACACAAAGTATAGCGTCTAAAACAAATAAATACTATGACAAATATTCGTAAAACCATATTCACTGCTCTTTTTTCACTGCTTTCGTTTGCTGCCTTTGGACAGCAAGATACTGAACGAATAGCGGAGCTTATTTTTAAAAAGACAAATCAATTGCGACAAGCAAAAGGGCTGGTTCCTTTTAAAGAACTAGATAGTTTAGATCAAATTGCACAGTACCACAGCGACAATATGGTTCAAAAAAAGTTTTATTCCCATACCGATCACGAAGGCTTGAGTCCAGTAGAGCGGGCCGAAAAGTTCACTATTCAAGCATGGAGAAGGGTTGACAATCGTTTTATTGGCATTGCGGAGAATATAGCTCAGGTTCCCTGGTTTGAAAATGTAACAAACTGCGGAGACACTCGGTCGAATGAAGCCATAGCCGAATGCTTGGTCCAAGGCTGGAAAAGCAGTCCACCTCATTATAAAAACATCTTGGGAGATTATGTGTATTTGGGTGTAGGGATTCAATTTAATTCTGAGCTTATGGGCTTTGCAACCCAGAACTTCAGATAGGCTAGAGGCGCTCCCACTTATAGTCTCCGTTTAGACGGAAAGACCCCAGATGTGTTTTCTTCCAACTGTTGGGTTCTATTAGGGATAAAAAAGACTCTTTTGCCCCTTCATACAGATGATAGGTTTCGCCAACGATGGGTTCGAATTTGAATTTAGCAGAGTAAACCATTTGGGTGTCTGATGCCAAATTCACAAAGTCTTTGATTTTACTCTGCAGGTCAGCGAGTTCCGCTTGGAACTGCTTAGAAACCCGATCAACCCCCTTTTTTTTAAACGAATCTACGTTGGGGATACTGATTACAGGACTGCTGTTGCTTATTGCATAGGGCAATAATTTTGCAATATATTCTTCGTTTTCTTCGTCCCACGCGACATTATCTGGTTTTTTTGACGATTTCATTTTCAAGCCTTTGCACAAAAATAAGTTACTTTGGATCGCTAGACAATTTTCCTTTGATAAGAATTTAGAATAAAAGCTAGAAATAAATGTGTTTAAAAGGATGATAAAACAATTATTGTATTAATTTTTGCGTACGCTGGCAAAGTATTTTTGCCCAAGCCGGTCCTATAGCTCCGTAGTAGTCTTTTAAATTACCTTTAGCAATTTTTCTGTTGGAATAAGCTATAGCATCATCAGGGTCTAATTCAATCGCTTTAGATAAATCTTCTATAGCTCCGTAGTAGTCTTTTAATTCATCTTTAGCATATGCTCTTTGGAAATAAGCAAAGCCATAATCTGGCTTAATTCTTATTGCAGCAGTAAAGTCGCTTATTGCTCCGTTGTAATTATTAGAATCCCTTCTTTCTATTCCTCTATTGATATATTCTTCAACAGACATATTGTTGTTCTATCGGGTATATTCAGTAGGAGCATTATTTGTATTTGCTAAAGATGAATTTCCTCCTGCTTTATTAAACCCTTTTCTAACGGCATTTACTCGTTTAGATATAGAAGGATGCGTAGAGTAAGTATCGTCTTTATCATTAAAAATATTAGTAAAAGACAAAGCACTATTTAAATCAGCACCTAATTTTGCCATTACAAACCCTGTGGATACGCGATGGAGGATAGTTTTTATTGAAAACTTACGAAAAGTGTAAATAATTTAAAAATTTTTGGCATACCGCCATTTTCCCCCTGTCTAAATTAAACATAATATAATTTTCATTTTTAATAACATTGGCATAACGATTTAATTGCAAATTGAAAGTAAATTTAAAATTTAAACCTTAAACACTCATGAAAAATATATTAACCATAATATTTTTAATACTCTTTCCTTTAGTTCCAGTTGCGCAAACCACAATAAGCGGATATGTTTTAGATACTAACCAGCAACCCGTCCCATTTGCTGATATTGTGTTACAAGATATATCAACTAAAGGGGCTGCTGCGTTTAGTGCATCGGATGAAAAGGGCTATTTTGAGATTACTACTGAAAAAACTGGTTCCTATGAAATTCAAATTTCAAGTATAGGTTTCAAACTATTTATAACCAATGTGTTAAATCTAGAAGGAGATAAGGCTATTGTACTAGAGAATCTTGTTTTAACGGAATCCTCTTTTGCTTTGAATGAAGTGTCCATTGAGGGAAAAAAAGCCCCGATTAAACGCACGATTGACCGAACTATAATTAATATTGAAGACGATGCTACCGCTCAAGGATCTTCTATACTAGATATTATGGAGCGTACCCCAGGTATCATTGTCGACAGAGAAAATGAATCCATCTCAGTATTGGGGAAAAGTGGCGTAAATATCATGATTAACGGGAAAATGAATTATATGCCCGCGAGTGCATTGGTTCAATTTTTAAACGGGATAAATGCTGAAAACGCCAAATCCATTGAGCTCATCACCACACCTCCTGCTAAATTTGATGCTGCGGGAAATGCTGGCTACATTAATATTGAATTAAATAAACGCACTGATGTGGGTTACAATGCTAATTTTAATACCGCCTTGGGCTATGCGAAAGAAAAAGCACGAAAAAATATTGGCACCAGTTTCAATGTTACTGAGAAAAAGTCAAATCTTTCATTTAATTATTCGCTTTTGGACAATCAACTTCCAATTACAGGGCGACTTTCTCGTTCGCTTATTGTCAATGAACAGCCTTTAACAACAACCGTTGATGCCGTTAGGGATAATAATCGTTTAGTTCATAACCTCAGTTTTTCTTACGACCAAAAATTAAGTGAGCAATTTACCCTTGGGACTACTGTTACCGGCTATTCCAATAACTATAGAATGACCGAATTTAAAAATGCTACCCATTCTAACGAACCATCTTTTGACGATTATTATGAAACTACAGAAGATAATCTTTGGAAGAATGTACAAAGCAGCGTCTATTTAAATTATAAATGGAAAGAAAGTAAGCTTGATTTTGCAGTTGATTATTTAAAATTTGATAACGATCAGCCTGTAGACTATTTTGTTAATTTGGTAAGTCCACAAAGTGTATCGGATTTAAATTTTAACTCTAAAAAATCATCTCCTTTTACCATCTCTGTTTATTCTACTGACTATGAGAATAAGTTTACAGAAAATGTTCGTTTTTCAGCAGGACTAAAATATATAGTAAATGATTTTACAAACACCAATTATATCTACAGAGAAGGAATAATGGATAATCGATTTGTAAATTCAAGTCAATTGGATGAAAAAATTGGTGCCGCCTATTCTCAACTCAATTTTCCATTGTCGGAAAAAGTAAAAGTGCAGGCAGGATTAAGGTATGAGTTTACTCAAACACAAGTGAAATCGCTTTTAGACGCTTCAATTTTTGTGGATAGAGAATACGGGAACTTTTTTCCATCGGTTTTTTTGAGCTATAAAATCAATGATTTTAACAACCTTAATTTGTCTAGTAGTAGAAGAATTAATCGTCCCGCATTTACGGATATGGCTCCGTTTGTTTTCTTTGTGGATTTGGAACAGGCTTTTGAAGGAAATGTGAGCTTAAAACCCTCATATACGAATAACTTTCAGTTGGATTACCGATATAAATCAGTGAATTTAACCGTGCAATACACCGATGAAAAAGATGTCATCTCTCGTTTCCAACCTAGTATTGACAATAGCTCGGGATTTGTTACCATTCGCCCAGCTAATGTGGACGAGCAGCAGACCCTTTCTACTATAATAAGTTATTCTTTTTATCCTGTTTCATTTTGGAATTTACGTTTGTTTAGCACTTTTGCTTATACTGCATTAAAAAATAATGCCGCAGAATCACCAATCGATATTACCAATAGTAGCCTCCGGTTCAACATGAATAATAATTTTAATCTAGGTAATGATTTTTCTTTCCAAGTTTGGGGCTATTACAATTCCCGAGCTGTATCTGGAATAAACATCGTCCTTCCAGCTGGTGCATTAAATTTAGCATTACAGAAAAAACACAAAAACTTAACCTATACCCTAAATGCTACCAATATATTAGATACACAAAGATGGCGCTTCGAATCCATTAATACAGTTCAAAATTTCTATCAAGATTTTGATGTTAATTTTAGCCCTCCTCAAATTCGATTTGCCGTAAGCATGAGTTTTGGAAACCAAAAGATCAAACAAAAACAGCTTCGGAAAAGTGAGGAAGCTTCAAGAGTGAATTTATAAATAATGAATTAATGGTAGGAGGGTTTTTCTTTTCACCAATGAAGACAATCCAAACCCACTATAATCCATCGGTATTATTTACCTAACCTAATATTCCCCTGAAACTTGACAAGATAATAACTAATGCCACAGATTCATTGATAGAAGAGGGTCAGTGGTAAAAATATTAACATAAAGATTAAGTGAAACTGTTTTCAAAGCTAATTAGCTGAAATATTTATACGCCTTAGCTAGAATAAATATAATAAGGGCAATAACAATAGGAACCCACCAACCTTTCTTTTTGTTTTCTTGTAATAAGAAACTAATCCATTTACAAGAGTTAAAGAGATTTAAACTATAAAGATATTATATTACGGCATTTTAAAAATTTATTCTTCATCAGAAACTCGAAAAAGAACTCTTGTTTTTTGGCCATCAAAGTGATTTACTTTGTTGTTTCTTAAGATTTCAAAATACTGAGTGTTTTTATTTGTTCCTATTATTCTCCAGAATATTTTTTTAGCATCATCATCATAATTTAAAACTTCCACTCCTGCAATGTAACCTCCATCTTGGATTTCAAAAGTTAATAGTCCATCTTCAGAAACAAAATCAAAACAAGAGAATTTATCTTTATTACACCACTTACCATTTAAATAATCATTCACTTCAAATTTCTGAGAAAAACAATAGTTTGAAAATATTAAACAGGTAGCTATTAAGGTAAGTTTCATCTTATTGAATTAATAATTATTGTAAATATAAATATTAAATTGTTTTCTACAACCTAAAGTAGTTTAATTAAATAATCGTTTTTTCATGCGTCAAATTTAATATTAAAATACTAAAAACTGTTTTTAAAACTTGTTTTCATTATCTGACATCTTTCTAGTGTCTGGGGTAGACAGACAGACACCTATAATATTCATTGCATAATTTTAACG
>Ga0209194_1000019_pt1 | contig 186174 bp, 179 predicted proteins | sample COGITO_mtgs_1004_FD_184787 | JGI IMG/M metagenome (GOLD analysis project Ga0209194, IMG submission 184787) | Pelagic marine microbial communities from North Sea - COGITO_mtgs_100413 (SPAdes) (version 2) | ecosystem: Environmental > Aquatic > Marine > Epipelagic ... | reverse complement strand
AGAGAATTCTGTCGTATTCGCGGCTTTCTATCAACGGTGCGCAAGCAGGGCCTGGATGTCCTGGAGACACTCGTCGACCTCTTTTCTGGCAACACGCCTTCGATACTCCCTCAGCCTGAGTAGTTACCATCTAGGAGCTTGTCGAAGGCGGCGGTGGTAAGGCCATTGCCAAAGTCGAGCTTGGCATCTACCGATAGCAGCGCGGCCTGACGGGAGCGGGCTTTGTCGAGAATGATAGATCTCTTCTTTTTTTGTCTGCTCATATGTTTTCCTTGTGAATTATTTTGTGTCTAGCTTTGGTCATTTGTTCACTGCAGGAGCGACTGCTGAAACTGTTGATTTCTGGTCGATTTCTGGGGGCTAAGTGGTGTGCAGCGGTACGAAAGAATGCGCACCAAGATAAGCGTACGTTGGCGTAGCCTTTTACAGAGATATGCCTCTGTACGCTTGCTGTATGTTCTTAAAATATTTTTAAAGTCCGCGATTACAGAACCGTATTTTCAAGGATGTTTGTGGCTTTTTATACAAAGTTTGTTTTGTGTATGGCGTATTACTACGGCCATTACAAAAGCTTCGTTGATTCACAGGCGGAGCACCCACCTCGACCTCGCTTTGCTCGGCCACTCCTCCCAAGAGGAGAGCGACTTTAGGCTTGGTATCTGAAGGGGTCTTGCCTCGAACTTCCGTTAGGTAGCTCACTTATTGTCGTCAACAGGCAATAAGTGAGGTGATCTCACTAACCTGAGCTAGTTATGCGCAAAGCTCTACTACTTTGTTAATAACGAGTACTCAGTATGGAGTAGCCTTGATGCGATATGAAGTTTCGCCTACTGGTTGTTTGTAAATAAGTACTCAGTATGGAGTAACCTTGATGCGATGTGAAGTTTTGCCTACTGATTATTTGCAGATGAGTACTTAGTATGGAGTAACCTTGATGCGATATGAAGTTTTGCTTACTAGTTTAGAAGTAACCAGTAGGCAAAACTAATAGACAAGTGGAGACTAAGAGATAACTGGTTGAGAACGCTGATTGGCAATCTTAGCTTATTGCCAATTTTGACTGCAAATTCTTTATATGGCCTGACTTCTGGGGGTTGTAAGCCGAGATTGAGCGATTGCTTTCTGCTTATAATCGTAGACTAAAAGCTTGATTTGGCTGTGCTATGTGATCCGGCTGGAACCCACCTCGACCTTGCTCTGCTCGGTTACTCCTCTCAAAAGGAGAGTGACTTTAGGTTTGCTATCTGAAGGTTTCTTATCCCAAACTCACGTTATTTTGGGGTTAGCGGCTGGGTAATGTAGTGAGCGGTAGCAGTGTGAGCGCAGCAGTGCGATCGCATGCTGTCGTTGTGCTACAGAAATTTTCTATAGCCCATAACCCCGTAGCCAAAGCTATATTGCAAGTTGCTTTTGCTTTCGGGATTTTTCCTGGATTAGCAGCTCATGCCATCGCAGACCCACTAGCATCACGCTTGTCAGAGTAAAACCAGGCTCTTCCATTAGCGTAAAGATGAAACCGTTGACGATGACGTTGAGCACTAGGAAGCGAGACATGTCATCTTTGCAAATTTTTCTCCATACAATCGCCCAAAGAGAGATATAGCCAGCTAAGCCTAAAAACCCGAGATCCCCCCAAACGCCTGCCCAACCCCAAAAAGGAGAGAAAAAGCTGGAATCTAAATAATTGCCATTCCAAGCTGCCCAAACTTCCTCACTTACCGGGTTCCTAGTCGCTCCCAATGGTCCAACTAGAGACCAATAATCGCGAATCATCCAGCCACCAATGCGACCAATAGTATGCCCTGGTCCTAAACCCAAAGGCCAGTTTAAAGGCGATGTATAGTGAGCTGTGATAATCCTCAGAGGTGCCGTTTTTAGCATAGTGGCATCCCCATTTGGCCCATAAATTTCAGGTCGAATCCAGGTTCGGTAAGCACTAAATATTTCTACATTGTAAATGCACCAATATAATGCATATCCAACTAAAACAGCAGCAATAATATATTTTAGAGTTGCCTGAATGTTTGTAGTTTTAGTGATGATTAGCAATCCCCAAGCTACTAACGCTACGAATATGACTTGCTTAGCGTCAGCAAAGAAAATTTGCCCTAGCACTGCTAACAGCATTGAGACTCTAATCCATAAGGATACTGATTTGGCACTGACATAGTAATAAAGGCCAAACGCTAGTGAAGCACTTGCACCTACTACATGTCCACCAGAAGAAAGATAAAACACGCCTTGTATATTATCTTCAATAGTCATGGCAGAGTGTTTTAAGAGGCCCGTATCCAAGCCAACTTTCTGAACCAAAGCCAAAGCAACATGTGTTACCCCAAAGCCTATAACCCACTTTCTGAAACTATTTAAAGTTTTGGGGACGAAGGGAATAGAGAGCAGTGCTGCTGATAGAATAAACGGTTCAGCGAGGATCATGATGCCTAAGAACGCGTTGATCATGCCTGCATTATTGAGCAAAGCGCTTGCGATGGCGATTGCAAACAATATCAAAAGTCCAAAGATAATTGATTTTACAATTGCCAACTGATGTCGATTATGGCTGCGGCTATTTGTAACAACAACGCCACAGGCAGCAGGTAATACGATAAAGTGTAAAAAATTTATTGGAGCAGGTGCCCCCATAGCCTCTAATATACGGGGGAAAAAGGCACTCGCGAATGATAACAGGAGTAAGTTAGAACTAGAGACAACGCCTTGGCGTTTTGCGGAGTAGCCGTTAATAGCTTGATGTGATGGGTTATTTTGCAGCATGCTATTTATAAAGAGGTTTGAGATGAGGCTAAATTTGTAAATTGCGCAGTGTGTACTTCGCCCTTGAGAACTCTGTTATAAATATCTATGAGCTGCCGATAATTTTGTTTGCCTGTGTAATGTGCCTCGAATTCAGCTCTTGCATTACGTCGCATTTGAGAGAGTTTTTCTGGATAGTTGAGCGCTGTATCAATTTGAGCTGCTAAACTATCGGCGTCTCCTGGTTCAAAGTGCCATCCTGTGTATCCAGGTTTAACGAGTTCTGCGATCGCGCCAATTCTAGCTGCCATTACCGGCGTTCCTGTTGCAAATGCCTCAATGGCTACCCGTCCAAAGGTTTCGTACCATTTAGAAGGAAAAACAGAAAAAAGCGCTTCTCCCATTAGCGAATGTACTTCACTCATCGGTCTACGGCCTAACCACTCTATATGTGGCTGCTGCTGAGCTGCCTCTACGACCAAGCCAGATAATGGACCGTCACCAACAATCTTTAGGGGGATAGGTGTTTCCAGCTTTTCCCAAGCTGCTAATAATGTGTCTATTCCTTTCTCCACCGAAAGACGACCGACATAGATAGCATAGCCGCCAGTGCCAGTGCCTAATTGCGGTTCAGGATCAACAAAGTTGGGCTTCACGACCACTTTGTTAGCAGGTAAGCCACCCTCAATCATTTTCTGTTGAGCAAACTGAGTCAGTGTAATATAGCAATCAACCGCGTTGGACCAAGTTTTCAAAAAGCGGTGACTGGAAATCATCGCAGTGACGGCAGCGCTAGCGATCGCATCTTCGCGATAGCAGCTATGAACAATGCCTGAATAAGGAATGGCTTTGCCCAGACAGTCTTCGCATACCTTTCCTTCTCTAAAAAATAGGGCATTTGGACAAAGCAGCCGATAGTTTCTTAAAGTTTGAACAACTGGTACTTTTTCGGCCTTCGCCGCATAGTAAATAGATGGAGAAATAAGTGGAAAGAAATTCTGAACATGAACAATATCGTAAGGTCGAGCACGGAGCTTTTCTGTAACAATTTTGTAGGATTGGCGAGACCATAGCGTTCGCATCGCTAGCTGTGCTGAAGGTATCTGATCAATTTGATCGTTGCTTTCTTCGTACACATCCACTTCGTGTCCATAAGAGCGCAGCAGATTTTGTTCAGCCGCTGCAGATACATCTTCTCCCCCTCGAATTTTATAAGCGTTATGAATACTTAAAATACGCATGGTAAAAAATACTGAAGAACAGTGTCTAGTGTGAGATCAAATCAACGTAAAGCTGAGATAGTTGTTGTCCCTTTTTCTGCCAAGAAAAATCTTCTGTAACTCGTTTCCGAGCAGCTTCACCTAGCTCAACTCGCCGATTCTCGTCTTTAGCTAAGTTGGTCATTGCGAAAGCCAGATCAGACACGACTTGCTGTGGTTTTTTTACAGCTACTTTGATGCCTGTCTGTTCGTTCACCTGCAGAGCTGGGCCACCAGTATCTAGGCAAACGACCGGACGACTCGCTGCCATTGCTTCTAGACAAACCAGTCCGCCTGAGTCATGCAGGCTAGGATGCACTAGTATGTGACAGTTACCTAGCTGTTGTAGCGTTTCTGAGCGAGGAAGTGCTCCAAAGAACTTCACTTTTGCCGTAATGCCTAAGTTTGCGGCTAGTCTCTCTAACGCGTCGCGTTCAGGGCCATCGCCTAAAATCCAGTACTCAGCACTTTGGTCAAAACTGGCTTTAGCAAAAGCTTGGAGACTTAGGTGCAGACCTTTCCAATGAAGGAGTCTGGCGATGCTAATAAAGCGAATAGGCTGTGGAGCGGGCAAAGTTAATGCGCCTAGCTGTACTAGCTCTTTTTGAGATAGCCCTAAAGCAGAGTGGGTTTGTACTGAGGGTGCCCCTACTGAGGAAAGGCGTTGAGCAGTCTCTGCTGTAGTTGCTCTGGCAATGGTGCTGTGACGGGCTGTGGCTCTAGTAAATGGGTCTAGCTCACCGGCCCGGTGAACAACAGTGCGGAGCATTTCATAAGCTCTAGACTTAATTCCCAGATCATGCCAGAACGAACGTGGCATAGATTCTGCGCCACCTACGGGTCCCCAAACGAACGGAATGGGTAGCGCACAGAGAAAACTAGGAGTGGAATAGCGGACGTAGGTAACGTGATGTGCTATGTCAAAGCCGACCTGATGATGCAGTTGTTTGGCAGTGCTGTAAGCGCCTGCTTGCCAGCTGTAGTAGTGGGGAATATGAGCGGGTTGAAGTCCGCTCAATAGTCTGTGAGGTTCACAATAGACAAAAGTCAAATTGTCCAGCTTATTGTTCTGACAAAAGTTCTCAATAGCTGGACGATTACTCTCACGGGTAAGCACCCACACCTGATGGTAATTTGAGACTTCTCTGGCAGTATTCCAACCAACGCCAGGCTCTGAACCCTCATTGGGCAAGCAGGCATATGCAGAGATTAGAACCTTTAAAGACTTCATGTAGCTCTTCGAATATCATAGTGTCTGCTAGATGAAAGTAACGCTTTAGCTACTAACCCCTAATCACTATCCAGTAGCAAATGAAAGAGATCCGGATATCCTATGGGTCTTTGCAGGCGACTACACTACAGTTTTCCTCAGGCTCTCATAAATTTTGGCTACCCGCTCTGCGCTTTGCTCCCATGTAAAGTTTGCAGTGCGCGACAGTCCCTTTCGTACAAACGACTCATATAAATTCGAATTGGATTGTAATGATCGCACTTTATTAACCAATGCATCTACATCCGCTGGCTCTATTAACAGAGCCGCATCCCCAGCAACTTCTGGTAAAGACGACACGTTTGAAGTAATCACTGGGACACCGCAGGCCATTGCTTCTAAGATAGTAATGCCGAATCCTTCGTAGAGCGAAGGTGCCACTAAGACATCTGCAATGTTGTACAGCTTTATCAACGTCGCCTTGTCCGGATTTTGAATGTGGGTGATGTGTAACTGTAAACCTTCCCTTTGAATCAGTGCCTCTTGCTCAGTTGTGAAGGCTGCGCCTGCTTTTATCAGGTGAACTGGCGCTGACCCAGTTTCGCAATGAACTAGCTTTGAAAGCGCTTGTAACACCGTTTCTATATTTTTTCGGGGTTGATTAGACCCAACGTTTATTAGGCAGAAGCAATTATGCGGAATTCTGTGCTGTTTTCGGAGAGCGTAAGGATCTGTCAAAGGCGTGATAGCAAAAATACTTTCGACTCCGTTGTAAGCAACGCTGACGTGCTCAGGCGAAATTTGAAGAAGGTTGACGGCGTCTTTAGCTGTATGGGAAGAAACTGCTACAACATGATCAGCCGCTTTTAGCCCTTTTACCGAATATCTCCAAAGGGCAGAACTTATCCCTGGCAATAACGCTTGGTGGCTCGCGTTCTCCGGCTGCAAGAGGTTGATCAAATCATGACAGGTAACCACTGTCTGTACAGGCAATGACTTCAGCCAATAGGCTAAGTGGGCATCGCTATGGTCAACTATATGAATGATTTCAGCATCGAGGGTTTTCACTGTCTGCGGATAATTCCAGTACTGCTCATAATACTGGCTTGCTTTCTCTCGAACCTTGTGCCCAAAGAACTTGTGCTTATGTGCAGATAGCTGAGGTTGGATTTCAACAATGTCCCAATCAGGCCGTACGGCTTTGAGTCCGCTAACCAATCCATTGGCATAGACATCCATGCTGAAGGAAGTATTTGGCGTTCGACGAACAATAGCGACGCGCATAAGCGTATGCAATAGTCTGTATAAAGAGCAAGAGAGTAAAAGATTACGTTGCTAAACTAGTGGGAACCGATGCCGCATCGTTTTGCGAAGTAGCATCCGCCAAAAAGCCACGCTTGATTCGCTTAAACAAAGCCACAAAGGCGCTGAGTTCGCAATTTAAGTCTTGCCCAGAGAATATTTCAAGCGCCCGTTGCCCATAAGTTTTACGTAGTCTGCTGTCTGTAAGTTGTAAAATCGCTGCTGTTAGCAAAGCACGGTTGCCACAGGGATAAACTAGACCGTTGTAGCGATGCTGGACGGTATCTCGGTAGCCCCAATTGCCGCAGCGATCGCTCAGGATTGGTGGACAGCTCGCGGACATGGCCTCAGAGACGACCAGCGGATGAGGGTCGCTCTGCGAAGTTGCTACGAATACATCCATCGCTGCATAGTACAGCGGTAGCTTGCTTTGGTTCACGAAGCCTATATTAAGGACTTCACCGTTTAGCTCAGAGATCCGCTGATTAATCTCACTTTCTAGGACACCGCCGCCTAGCATGAGTCCTCTGACTCGACTGTCGCGCTGGTGAGCTGCCGCGATCGCGTCGATGAACTCGAATGGGTTCTTTCGCTCGATATATTTACCAGCAAAGCCGTACAGAATTGTATTCTCATTCCAGCTTAGCTCTTGTCTTAGGCGGTGGATTTCGTCCTGATTTTGAGTGATAGTCTGTTCGTAGCGCTCTCGATCTACTGGATAGCAGCCTCTGACGATTGTCTCTCTAGGAATGCCGTAGTAGCGTAGATAAATTTCGTTGTGGTCTCCGCTGGAAATCCAGTGATCGATGAGGCCATACATCCAAGGATAGAGTGCGGCTAGGGCAAGCCGACGGGCTGAGCCTTTGCCAGAGTCGGTGATGACTGTTGCGTCATTCTGCATAATTATTGGAATGCCTCTAGCTTTGCATAAAAGCACTGTGAGCCGATAGGAAAGGGTGTAGAAGCTGGGAAGAAAGACCGCGTCGAAGTTCTGGCGCGTGAGCCGACTGACCAGTGCTGGATTGAGTAGGCCCTTTGTTGTTGTGGTTGCGGTCTTTCCGGTTATTGTTTTTAGAAAGTGGTGGGTGTAGCCGCTGAGCAGGTCAACGTCCCAGGGTTCGGTGCTGCCGAGTTCGCGATCGCCGCCTGATTGGTTTTCGTTGCATAGGTAGAATACGGTCACTTCTACACCGGGTTGAGCGTTGAGCGTGCGCCACAGCGGAGCGTGGTGCTGAGTCGGATGTGTGAAGACTACGCCTAATCGAAATACGTTATTCATAGAAAGAGGCCGATACCTACAGTTGCAGTTTCTTGTAGCTGTTGGGTTGTCGCTAGTTGGTTTGGGGTGGGGACTTAGCCGTTAAGAATGCTTTCAGGTTGGAAAGTACCTTTCCGACAAGTTGAGGCCGCGTTTGTGGTGAAAATAGCCAGCTAATAGCCGGACTCGCTAACGGTCTAGGCGTGATGCCTACCCAAATGAACCAGAGACTGAAGAGTATTCGCTTTTGCCAGGTGTAGTGCGAATAGGTCCAGAGAGATCGAATGCCTTGATAGGCAAGGACAATGGAGCGATCGCCTGGGACTGGGTGCTGCTGCGGATCGAGTTTTAAGGAAGCTAGTCGTGACCAAGCGCGACCGAAGAAGCGCATATAGAGATCGGCAGGGATGTTGTAGCCTAGCTTGGTACCGTGCTGCTTGATCAATTCGCAGCGCTGCAAATCGTGATGGATGAAACGATGAAAGCGATCGCTGCTGACTTCGGACATCGCCCATTGATTGCTGGTGTGGATTCGGTATGCGCCTAAAGGTTTTTCGATGGCTGCGACTTTGCCGTATAAAGGAATAAGTACAGAAAGATAGTCATCTGAGACGGTGTTGTAGTCAGTGGGAATAGGCATTACCTTTTCTAGCGCGTGGCGACTGATAGCGTTTCCGCTGGTAGGGACTCCGGTGTAGGTACCAAGTTCTATAACTGACTGGTATACGTCGCCAGTATCGAGCGGACTACCCTGAGGATAAGAGAACTCTCGCGGTTGATTATCTGCATCAACTACATCGAGACGATAGTGGACTTTAGATAGCTCTGGTTTCCAGGAGTGAACGATCTGTTTGACTGCATAAGGATAGAGATAATCATCTGCATCTAGGAATAGGATAATATCACCTTGGCTTTGTGCAAACCCGCTATTGAAAGCAGCGCCTTGTTTTCCATTGATTTTGTGGAGGATTGGCTTTATGCGCTTTCCATAGCTAGCTATGATAGATCGAGAACGATCACTGGAGTTATCGTCTACAACAATTACTTCAATGTCGGGATATGTTTGAGCTAAAGCACTATCAATTGCTTTAGAGACGAAATCTTCGTAGTTATAGTTATTAACGATAATACTAACAAGTAGAGTATTCTTCATTTTACGAAGCTGTCTATGAGCTAAGCGGTAAGTATTTGCTTAAAGGGATTGCGGTAGAGTAGATAGCGAGCAAAAGACTTTGAAAAAACTTTCAATCTCTTGAACCTGTTAGTTTGAGTGAACGGATAGCCGATATAGAGAGCATTGAGCATTTTTTCTTCTAGCAGCGCTTCTTCAGAAGCTGTTGTGGCTATTTGGTTTGCTTCTCGAATAATCTCCTGGCCGTACCGCTTTACAAGGTAAATCAATATTGCTTGAGTCGCTCGGTTGTGTTTAGGCGCAAAATTGAAGCGCTTATGATGGTACTCAAACTGTGTAAAGATGCACAGGGGGGTTTCTTCAAAGTAGATTGGTTCTTTTATTTTTAGGGTTCTGAAGAGTTCTTGGTGCCATGAGTGTTCGACCTGAGCACCTACTTGCAGGTCAGACGTAATGGTTTCGGTGTCCCAGAATAACCCACCATTGGAAATGCCTTCACAGAAGAACAGGCGCGCATACAGTGCTATTGGGCCATACTCGCCAGTACTAAACCATTTACCTCTGGTGGTTGTATTGGTCTCAATAGAGCTTCCGTTCTGCTCAAGCCGAATCTCCTGGTTACGCAGCACAATACTGACGCTTTGCTCTTCTAACACCTGAATATTGCTTGCGATGAAATCTGGGAGCAGGTAGTTGTCATCTTCTAATACAAAGGCGTAGGAAGCTTCTCGATATGCTTGAGCATGGAAGCAATGGTCAATATTGCCTGAGCGACCCAGATTCTGAGGATGAGGCTTGTAGATCAAGCGATTGTCGTTTAAGTCGCTGACGACTGCTTTACCTTCCTGTTTGGGAGAATCATCAAACACAAGAGCGTACCAATCGGTGTGCGTTTGCAGTATGAGGCTTTGGAGAGCTCGTTTTAATAAATCTGGCCGTTTGTAAGTGGGCACTCTAACTTCGCAAGTAGCCATGATGTTTTCCTATTGTTGTTCCAAGGGATGTTTTAGTGATTCATCAGTGATTTAATGGAGATGGTAAGCGCGTAGTTAACAAAGCAGGTAAGGGGGCTACCCACGATACGAGTCTCCTCTACCGAACCTGAGCCGAAGATTTTCCCAAGCTCTAATTTGCTTGAAGGTAAACCGTAGTAACACAACGTCAAGCTTTTGCTTAAAGCTCAGCTCCGGCTTTGAAAAGATCTCAAAGGTGAACCGAAAAGGTGGCATTAGATCGTGCAAGAAGCTGCGGCTGAAGTCTGATAAGCTACTACTTCCCTCTTGCTTTTGTAAGTCCTGAATGCCACCTGTAATACGAATTGTTTTCTTGTATATTTGACTGAATTTTGAACGGGCTGGATGGGCAACTTCAGCCTCTGCCGAGTATACCTGGCTATAGCCTGCCGCAAAAACACGATTCCCCCATTCAAAGTCGCCAATTGATTTCAAGCTATCGTTGAAAGTGCCTACTTTGTTAATGACAGAGCGAAAAGTAAAAACGTTGGCAGTTGCGCCATAGTGCTGCTCTTCTACAAACCGCTGCTGTGGAAATCCCATTAGCAGCTCGTCGTAGAGTTCGATACTGTTGGGCTGAGACTGTTGATAGATTAAGCTTACTTTTCCAACTACCTGTCCAATACCGGGCGCGGATGTGAGCGCTTTGACGCCGTTCTCAATCCAATCTGGCTCTGGAATACAGTCGGAATCAGTAAAAGCGATGACCTCGCCTCTAGAAGAGGAAATTCCTCTGTTGCGCGCCGCGTAAGATCCTACTTTTGGTTCATGCACTACTCCGAATCGGGCAAACTTATCAACAACGCCAGCAATGTCTTCCGATGAGTTGTTATCAACGATGACAACTTCAAATAAATCTCGTGCGTATGTTTGCTTTGCAAGTGCTAATAGGCAACGCTGAAGGCTTTCAGAATCGTTAAAAACAGGAATTATCACTGATACCTGTAGGCGCGTGACACTGGCCAATGACGACTGCTCTATGCACTGCGATTTTATCGAATAAGCTTCTGGATTCGTTGGCTCTAAATTGGTGCGCTCTACATTATTGCCCATATCGCTTCATCATTACCTCCAGTCTTCTGAACTAAACAAGATGCCCATATCGTCAAACAGCCTTGTGGATATTGTTGGTAAGCTTGATTCTGAAATAGAGTTTTGTCTGAATCAACAACCGCTCGTATTTCACAACAATATATATCCACACATAGTTAGCGCGATACTTCAAGCTGCCTATGCTTTTGTCTCTTAGAACTTCCCATATATATTTCAAGGAGGGTTTACTGCTTAACAAAGCCTCGTAAACAAACGTCGCTGCTGGGATAGCGGCACGTCCACTGATGTTAAACTCCCCTTGAAAAACTCGCCGCATTTTCTTGCGCAACTCCCTGAGCGTACTCCTAGCAGGATGCAAAACCTGTGCTTGTTCTGCGTAGGCTAGCTTGTAGCCGTTTCTAAAGACTCGATTGCCCCACTCTTGGTCGCCACCTGATTTTAGCTGATCGTTAAAAAGTCCCACCTGCTTGAAGACAGCTTTGTAGGTGAAGACATTGGCCGTCGCGCCAAAGTGCATTTGCTCTATAAACAGTTTTTGTTGTAAAAACCGAGTGCTGTCATAGAGCTCGGCTGGTGTCGGTTGATTCGGGACCTTAAAGTAGAACTCAATATTACCAGCAACCAGGCCACAGTTTAGAGTTGACTGTAGTTTGCTTATGCCCTGCTCGATCCAGCATGCATCAGGAATACAGTCCGCATCAGTAAATCCTAAAATATCACCTTTTGCGATCTCGATACCCTTATTTCTCGCAGCATAAGAGCCACGGGTATTCTCCAGAGCGTACTTTGCTTGTTCGTATTTAAGCACTACTGTCTTTATGTCCTGAGCTGAGCCGTTATCAACGACAATTACTTCGAACAACTCTTTAGAGTATGTCTGTTTGCTCAGAGCATCCAAACATTTCTTTAGGTACGCAACGTCATTATAGACAGGAACAATGATAGAAATATAGCTATTAGGATGATTCATAATTCTTCCTCACTACAGCGTGTGATAGTTCTAAAGTCATCTAAAGCGAGATCTTTAAGTCGCGTTGCTTCATAGATACGAGCAGCATGCGTCATTGGGTCGGCGGTATCTTTGTTCATCAAGTGAGCCTCGAAGTTGTAGCATCTTGATAGCTGGCGGGACACCCATTGTGATTGCTTCAACTGCTTGTCAGGGACATCAGAAAAGACTTCTAAGATAAATGGAATTTCAAACCCTGGCGGATTATATGGAAATCCATACTTGCTGACTTGGATTTGCTGATGATAGGCTTCAGATTCTATGTATTGTAATGCTGCTGAAAAGCTTGGACTGCTCCAGAAAGGATGATCTGGATGGACTTGTTTTATCAACGCAAAAGCATATAGGTTAAAGCTGTGATAGCCAATCTCTTTTTGTTTGAGATACCGATTTGACTTAATTACTTTCTCTAAATATCTCAGCTGCCATGTCTGCGCATATAGCTTATCGATACGTACGCGACTAGGAAATAGCTCGAGGGACACAAAGTGCTTGATCAACCCAGATTTATAGACCTGAAAATTGACAGGTAGATTTTTGAGAAACTCACGAACGCTAAGGTCGATATCTTCTGAGCATGACGCTTTTGCGAGTAGGGTTCCAGCTGCTGCAAACCATAGCTGATGATTAAATGTGTTGTCAAAATCTAAATAAGTGCCATCTGCACTAACACATCGCCAAAGACCTGTTCTTGTATCCTGTGGATGTAGTAGGAATACTTTCTCTGCAAGAGCTAAGAGTTCAGGCATCTCAAGCGAATGAGCTGCAATTGTCAGCGCTTCGATTGTCCAAGCCTGTCCCATTAGACCATTGCAAGTATCCTTGTGTGGATTCTTTCTATGCCAAAAGCTAGCATCCATAGGACGAGCTTCATCGCTACAAAGGTAACTAGTTGCTTGCTGCGCGGCATTTAGAAACTTTTTCTGAGAGGATATTTCGTAAGCTTTTAGAAATGTTATCAGCCAATGAGCTGTATTTCGAACTGGTGTTTCAGGATCTTGGTAAGAACCATTATGTCCAGGTGGCATAAATCCTTGTTCTGAGTCCTGAAGCGATAGAGCAGCGGTGGAGCTCTGGATGAGGATGTCGTATAGATTCATCGTTTTAATACAGATCTGTTTGTAGCGAGTGTATTCAAGCGTCCTAAGCCGGTAGATGCCTTACACATCCAGCTCATCAGCCAGATGGAGACTAGACTGGCATCCTCTGTACTTAGTCCTTTACGTTCTACAAGTCCTTGAATCCCTTTTATAGAAGGGGGCTTGAGAACCGATTTCAGAGCGCCCTTAGCAACACTCGATAGAGCATGTCCCTGAGTCTGCAACACTTCAACTTGACCACCACCAACGCGGTATTGCTTTTGTACCAGTGGCCAGAAGGTACGAGCAGGGTGGAAGACTTCTGCTGCGGGAGCATACACCATCTTAAAGCCTGCATCAGTAGCTTTCTTTGTCCACATAACGTCGCCGCCAGATTTTAGATGGGCAGGAAAAAGACCAATTTCATCGAAAACGTGCCTATAGGAAAAAAGATTAGCCGTTTTACTAACCTTACGGGTTTCAATATTCTCCTTTATTTGCATATTAGTTATAGAGTCGTACAGCTCTGCTGGGCTCTTTTCAGAAGAAAAAGTGAAAGTAACTTTTCCACCTGCCAGATCGGCAGCGTTTTCTTCCAGGGCACGGACACCTTCCTGTAACCAGTGAGGTTGGGGTAAACAGTCAGAATCAATAAATGCAAACACTTCTCCTTTAGCTTTTAGTATTCCTTTGTTTCTGGCTGCGTACGATCCAGGCTTGGCCTCGAATACGTAGTGCGCTTGTTGAAACCGATTGACTATAGTCTTAAGATCTTCAGTAGAATTGTTATCTACCACAATGACTTCGTATTTTTCTTTACGGTATGTTTGGTTATCTAGTGCATCCAAACACTCTCGCAGCCGAGAAGAATCGTTATAAACAGGTAGTACAACTGAGACGAAGGAAATAGTCATAGCAAAAGTTTTGGTTACTATCTTCAAGTAAGAGACGATGCGTTACCGGGTGCTAGTACAAGCTCTGTGCAGGTTTTCGTTTGATAGTAATTTCTTATACAAGGAGACTAACTGATCGTTCAGTCTTCCTATGTCGTAGCGGTTCTTGACGAAATCATGTCCTGCTTGTCCCATTGTCTGCCAAAGATCCGGATTGAGAGCAAGATAAGCCAATTTCGCTGATAGAGCATCAACATCTTTTTCAGGAACTAAGAATCCGGACTTATCATCCATCACTCCTTCAGGAATACCGTTATGTAGAGTAGATATTATAGGTAGTCCCATACACTGCGCTTCTTGTAATACGAGTGCTTGCCCCTCCATATCTCCGTTACTAGCAGTCACGCTAGAGAGTAGGAATATGTGTGATGAGTCATATACGTCTCTAACCTCTGCCTGAGTCATCGCACCGAGGAAACTGACTTTCTCAGAGAGCCCAAGACTTGACGTTAGCTTTTCTAAAGCTGCTCTCTGATTACCTTCGCCAATGATCGTGTATTGTATTTTCAGTGTGGGATGGTTTTGCAAGGCTAAAGCAATAGCACGAATTGAATACTCAATCCCTTTTTTTTCGACTAGACGTCCTACTGTCACGACTTTTACAGTCCCGTCTGACTCTACCTGGCGGCGAGAAAAAGGATAACGAGATGGGTTCAAACCTACTGGTAATATTCTTATCTTATCCTTTGGGCATCCTAATTTTGAAGCTTTGTCTGCAGTGAAGTTCGTATTAGCAGTGAATAAGTCTCCTTTTGAAAACATCATTTGATAGATATCGAAATTCTGATTTATTGTCTTAGCAACATTAACATCGTGCCCATGGAACGTAGTGACGATTTTCGCATTGGGGGAGTGGGCTAATTTCAGGAGTAGCGCAGATTGGCTTTGTTCTGCAAAGTGACAGTGGATGATGTCGTAGGGTTCTTTTCTACATTTATGAATTGTTGAGTATGATAAAGCATCAAATATGTGATTACCGTTTTCGTTATTACAGCGCCGTAGCAGACGAAAGAGTTCTATAGGCGAAGTAGAGGATGCTAAATACACATAGCAGGAAAATAGTTTGGTTCGTCCTTTAAAGCTATTGCCAGAAGTAAATGGTAGATAGATTGTCTTCTCTCGTATTTTGTATCTCTCTATATCTGCATGATTTTTGTTAGTTGACTCCAAAGTTGGACGAGCATACACGTCTACTTCGTGTCCGAGATCTAATAGGCCAGTAATCTGGTTTAGAATGAATGTCTTAGACAACTTTGGGAACTTCCCAACAACAAATGCTATTCGCATGAACCTTCTAACAACTTACCGTAATGGTATACAGGTTATATGGATGACTGTCTTCATAAATGAAATGAAGCTTCGTCAACAGCTTCCGTCCTAGTTTTATAAATATGGTTATTCGAGTTCTCCGAGAGTTCCGTCTTCTAATTAGGTCGTACTCGTTAGTCTCAATGAGGGATTTCTACTTTTAGTAAATTACGATAGATATCTACATCGCGCTCGTGCCAAATCTATCTTATTACCTTGGTCAGTAGAAAGGGTCAGTAGAAAGTTTTTCCTTTGAGATAACTTTGCAGACTTACTGACAACAAAGTCTATCTTCATTCTTTTACAATGCGCTGTATCCTCTGAGCTCCAGTTCGTCTCCAATGAGAACAGCAAGCTGCCTTTTCTCAACTTTGCTCATTGTGTGTCTGCCTTTTCCAATACTCTCGGGGGAAATTGGCTTAAACACGTTTTTATGATGACTTCTAGCTGTCACGTCACCCATCTGGCTAGCATGCTCCTGAGAGTTAAGCATAGCTTCTTCAAACGTTATACCAAGGAATTTACAAACCTTCTTAGTAACCTCTTCAGGATGGGTAACGAGTTCTTCATATCTAACTTCAAAGCATAGTCCCTTGTTCTGTTTAGAGAAGTTATCCGCTAATCTGACGGACTGAACCCAGCGCCTAGCAGCGTCTTCTAGCTCGTCGTAGATACCTGCCTTGACATAAGAAGGTATGACGTCATAACCATCTCGAACAATATGGATAAACTGTGCTGCAGGGAAAACAGACAAAATTTCATTTAAGTAAAATGTGTTCAAGGGTGTTTTGTCTCCCCAACGGTTGAACAAAACGTTGTGTTCTTTAGCGGCAAATTCATAGAATTTGTTGACAATGTAAGCCAAACATTGAGAAGACTGTGGGGCTTTGGAAAGATCTATTGCTAAAGGTCGTAGAGAAATGCCAAACGTATCGAACTCATGGTGAAACTCAAACTGAGCTAAACAAAGATAAACGATTTGCTTCCAGCTAAGATGCTGATTCTGTTCAAAAAGTCTAACTAAACGGCCTAGCACATAGGTCTCTGGCGGAATGTATACATCAGGATGCGCTCCAATAATTCTTCTAAGAAGAGTATTCCCTGATCTTCCAGACCCAATGATAAAGAATGGCGTAGTACTACTGTTGATTGCGAGCGGCCTTGGCTGCGATCTTTTTCTAAGTACGGTATTCGATAGGAGTGATGGCAGATTGGTAAGCATATGTCGGTTACTAATGGAGTACAGATTCGGGCTTGATACTTTTGATTGGTTTAGCAGGAACGCCGCCAACGAGCATGTACGGCTCTACATCTTTAGTCACAACTGCACCTGCTGCAATTACTGCACCACAGCCTATCTTTACACCTGGTGTGATAATTGCTCCTCCTCCTATCCAAACATCGTCTTCTACATTGATAGACGAAGAATACTTGCTGCGCTTTTTTTCTGGTTGGCACTCCAAGCTGTGGTTCATTGTTTCAAACATCACTCGCGGGCCAACAAGGACGTTTCTTCCAATAGTCACCTTCGCGCTAGGCACTCCAAAGCGAACCTCTGTGTTGATAAATGTTCCTCTTCCAATCTCTATATTACTAGCCTCTCCAACCGGGCGGACTGTGAAAGGGTTAAAGATAGTGCATCTTCCATGAATCTTCAGCCCAGCCATTCTGTATAGGATAAACCTCCTCCTGTCAAACGCTCTGAGCCGAGGCAGGCTGTTGTCTATGCCTACAAGTATAGATTCTTTCATATCCAATCAATCCTAATAACTAAACTCTTGCATCAGAGAGCCGCATGTTCTTTCTATTCGATCTAAGTTCTCTTTACCGAAGAAAGCCTTCCAGTCAGTGATCTTTTGACCGCGAGGCTGATACTGAATATCCACGAACTCTGAAATGTCCTGCTTGACAGGTAGTCCGACACTGTGCGCAAGGCGACCTATACTTTCCACTTTGCTTTCTTTGAAGTCTTCGTACTTTACGAGCGTGATAATTGATGAGTACTTCTTGTATAAATTAGAGGCTAGCACCCATCTATTCGATAGAACTTCTATGTAGTTCTCACCTTCGATATCTGGAAGCTCCCCTTTCAATATAACCGTCCAAGGCTGTGGAATGGATAATAAGTCTTTCCGTTCCAGCTTTTCGAGATTTCCTGGAATGCTCAAGCGGTTTAGTATGCTTCTGATATTATCTCTAGGATCACGAAGGATGAATACAAATTTAGCGTTAGGAAAACAGCTAACAATCTCGTCAATAAAGAATATGAAATTTGGATCTTTGACTATGTCATACGTAAAGTAGAGCTTGTTAGACGAGGCAAAGTCCTTAAATGTAGATTCTTTAGAAAAAATAGATTCTCTAATAGCTAACTGCTCCTTTATTCTAAAAAAAGGATCAATTGCGACGGACTTATCAGAAGCTTTCCCTAGTAGGGAGGCGATAGCTGTAGTTCCAGCCTTTTGATTTCCAAGAACGATAACTAGTTCGCTATTGAACGGCTGGCTGAACTTAGCTCTAATCGATTGTTTAAGATCTATAAGTTTTGTTTTAACCGTGTTCATTGGAAATATACCAAATATATTTCTTGCCAATTTTTTGGGAAAGCGAAGAGATTTTACATTAATCGGCTTAAATTAGAAGATGCTGATAGCGACAGTCAAACTACGCTCTGTAAATACTTCTTTATCTAGGCAAAGCATTTTCTTCAACTTATGTTTTTTGCAATTGCATCTGGTGATATTTCCAAAGACTCGCTTTATTATTAAGCAAAGTTCGATATGGTCCTTGCTCTACAATACGCCCTTTTTCTAGAACAACTACTTTGTCTGCATCTGCAATGGTTGACAGTCGATGAGCAATCACAATTACCGTCCGGCCTTTTGACAACTTCTCCAGTGATTCCTGAATTAGACCTTCGGTCACAGAGTCTAAGGCACTAGTCGCTTCGTCTAGAATCAATATTTCTGGGTCTCTTAACAGAGCACGAGCGATCGCAATCCGCTGTCGCTGTCCACCAGACAAACGGACACCGCGATCGCCTAATACCGTTTCAAAACCCAGCGGCAAGTCAAGAATGAAGTCCAACGCATTAGCCATCCGGGCCACTTCGTAGATATCCTCATCGCTAGCATCTTCCACACCATAGATAATATTCTCTCTAACCGTCGTATTAAAGATAAATGTATCTTGACTCACAATCGCCATTTTATGACGCAGCGAGTTAATCCTCAGCTCACGCATATCCACACCGTCAATCAACACTTGCCCTCGCGTCGGGTCATAGAACCTTGGCAGCAAATCTGCTAGCGTTGTCTTCCCTGCTCCAGAAGATCCCACTAAAGCTGTCGTCTCCCCTCGCTTAATCGACAGCGTAATATCGTGCAGCACCGGCTCACCGGGATTGTACGAAAAATCTACCGACTTAAAATCAATCGAATGCTGCAAACCGGTAAACTGTTTTTTCCCGTCTTTGAAGTAGGGCTTGTCATCGCGCCGCAACAAATCGCTAACAGCCCCCAAAGACCCCTGAGAAGAAATAAAGGTAACCCTAACGCCATTAAGCGAAGACACCAAAGGCGTAGTCCGAATCAGCACAAACAAAAACGTCAGCAGCTCAGCCGCCTTTAGCCGCCCAGTAGAAATTAGTAAGCCATAAGACACAACTACCATGCCTACTAGCAATGTAGCTCCCAAACCTTCAACAATCGGCTGCACCATTGACGAAAGCTTGATCAGGCCAAACTGAGACTTATAAACTTTGCGAGTAGCCGCGTAATATCGCTTGCGCTCAAACTCCTGCGTACCAGAAGCATGAACCGTACGAATACCATTGATAAACGAAAGCGCGCTAGAGGTAAACGCTTTATTGGCCTTCGGTATCTCAAAGCTAGCCTCTCTTACCTTGGCATTCAGCGAAGTCAAACCAACAGACATCAGCCCAAACACCAGCACCGAAGTCAAAAAGAGCTGCCATGACAGCAGCAGCATCGATATTAAATAGGCCAATAGCTTAGAACCATGAACCATAAAAGTAGAGAGCACATTGAATGCTTGCTGAACCTGATTCACTTCTCCTCTCACCGTGCTAATCAACGCACCTGGGTTGACCGTTGAATAAAAGCTCAGACTCAAACTCTCCAGCTGATCAAAAATTCTCTGACGCAGACGATCTACCAAACTCAAAGAAGCCTGCTTGGAATATACATTACCTAGATAGTCGAACCCGGCTTTCAGACACACACCTAGTAGCAATAGCCCAGAGAGTCGATAAAGCCTTTCTGCAGCAGAAGCCTCTGTCGCCAAGACCACATTATCAAACCAAGCAAGCCCTGTTTGAATTGGAGGTTCTTCAGGATTAGTCAACCCTTGTAAAAACGACGCAATAAAGCCGACCGTAACGCCTTCAAAAAAAGCCGCTATTAAAGCAAATGCAACAGCTAAAACAGCAATTCGGCGAAAGTGCTTAAACTCCCGCAGAATTAAATAATTCTCTTTCCAAAAGCTAGTTGTTTTTATTAAGACACGAACGGCACTAGGCAGCTTCAATTTCATATTGGCTCAATAGTTTGCAATTAATCTGAAACAGCTTTTCAGTCAGGCCGTGGCAGTACAGCAAAAATAACCCACTCATTCAAGACGTAAGTCATTAAGTTTGTTTAACTCTGCCATATCTAACGATTGCAGCTGGTATTTATCCGGAGGCTTTACTGGATTTTTATGAGTATCAAGGTCGATTTGTCGTACAGACAACGCATTTCGACTCCGCTCAATGCTCAATGCGCCGCAGCCAAAAGGCTGAGCGCAGTCGTAGAGCTTGCTCTTCTCGAAGAGTAGCCTGGTTGTTGAAGTGAGCTTTCATGGCACTAAGCTTTCTAATTACACTGAGCTATCTAATCAATCATCAGCGCGTAGTAGCATTAAGCAACCTCTTTTTCGTCGTTCTCTACGCTGCTCTCTATTACAGAGGGACAGATACAGAGGGACAGAGGGCGATCTGCCCCCCTCATCCATACCCTCGTCCAACCCATTGAAACCCATTGACACCTTCAAAAGGATACTGATACTCTACTTTTTAAGGTTGTTGTGTGCCAGCCACCTGGCAGCAACCTCCACCGCCCCGAAAAATTTAGTCGCTATCGGCATTGGTTGCACCCAACACCGATAGCTCGCCCCGCAAGCTGAAGTCAGCAGCCTGGGAGTTACGGCAATGATGCCATAGCCACCCTAACTTTTGGCAAGTTCTTTTTGCCAGTCCTTTTGGCAAGTTGGGTGGCTATCTTTTTCGTGGCTTTCTTCCATACCTTCATAGGAGAAAACCATGAAACCGAATACTTTTCTAGCAGATCGGCCTTCAATTACTAATCTGCTAACCGCTCTGCCATCAAATCAGCCATCAAATCAGCCACAAGCCGAACGGCTAAGAGTGCCCTCTAGCAGCGATTCACCCGAGCGCGTTCGGCATATTTTGCTGGGCAGCGCGGGCAGCATCCGGCAAACCATTCATTTACTGCACACCCTGGGCTACTCAGAAACCCTGCTGTGGAGCCCAATCATGGCAGTAGAAGACTCGCTGGTAATTACGCCTGCGCAGGGCGAAGCGATGAGCTTGCTGATAAGACAGATATAGCCATACGCAAATTTTTAAAAGTGCGGTCGTCAAAGCGCTGAATGCGTGCTGGTGCGATCGGTCTCACCAAACTGTCTTTGGGGGCAGCAATACCACACAGCGCTTGTAAGCTTTGCGGCGTTGCTAAATCAAGGGATGGATGATTCTGTCAAGGGGTACAGCAACGCATAGCGTCCACAACTCGATTCATCTCAGAAATCAGCAACGCCAACCCTAATTGAAGAGACTGGCTGGCTCACACAGCCAAACACTCCAGAGTTTTACCCTGCTCGATAGGGCGATCAATATTGCGATCGCCCAGCGACAGCAGTGCTAGGAAATCTTGGGCCAATTTTGAGTTAAGAGATTACTAATACCACAAAAACTCATCCAAAAATCACAGCCATTATCCGGAGAGCCAGCTAAATACATGGAAAGCTTCTAGACAGGGTTGCCATCAGTATTTGCATCACAATCTACCCTCCTACACCCGGACTTATGCCTGTGCCCTCCCAACCCCTAAAACGGCTTAAAATAGCAACGCTTAGCAGCCTTTTGTTAGTCAGCGGCGTGGCCATTCCTCAAGCAAAAGCACAGTCTTCACAGCCTACATTACAGCTCACGCAGGCTTCTACGCCCAACAACGTCTTACCAGCGCTGCCCACACAGGCAGCACCCGCAGCTACTCCGGCACCCTCAGCACCCACGCCCGAGTCCGCTTATACGCTAGGCGCTGGCGACATTATCAATGTCGATATTTTTAGAGTCCCCCAATACAGCGGCCAGAGTCAAGTCTTAGTTGATGGCACCCTTAACCTTCCGCTTGCGGGTAAAGTCAACGTCAGTGGCCTTAGCCTAGACGCCGCTTCAGCCGCTATCTCTGCTCGATATGGACAATATCTCAGACGCCCCATCATTACCCTTAGCCTGTTAAACCGCAGGCCGCTGCAGATTGGCATCGCCGGAGAAGTCAGCCGTCCTGGCTCATACACCATAGATCAGACGGAAACTCAATCTTCCCGCCTCAGTCAGCTCATCGAGACTGCAGGCGGCATTACCCAATCTGCCGACCTCTCACAGGTACAGGTTCGGCGTCCACAAGTAAATGGCACAGAACAAATAGTCACCGTTAATCTTCTAGACCTAATTAAAAACGGCAATCTCAGCCAAGATGTCACGCTCAGAGACGGCGATTCCATTTTTATTCCTACCGCGCTGGTCCCTTTAGAAAACTCGGCTCTACTCGCCGACGCTAGCTTTGCTAACGATGTTAACCAACCAATCAATATCGCCATCATTGGTGAAGTGTATCGCCCTGGCCCTTACACCTTACAAGGTGGCCTTGCCCGTACTGGCGATGCAGGCACCCCCGGCGCAGCCGGATCTTCCAACACGCCTACTACAGTCACCCGAGCCATTCAAGTCGCAGGCGGCATTAAGCCTCTCGCCGATATTAGAAAAGTACAGGTTGTTCGACCCACCCGAGCAGGCACCCCTCAAGTTTTTGAAGTCAATCTCTGGCAGCTCTTGCAAACTGGCGATCTTCAACAAGACGCAATATTACAAGAGGGCGATACCGTTTTCATTCCAGTTGCCACTGCGCTTACCCCCCAAGAAATCAGTCAATCTGCCTCCGCTAGCTTCTCTCCCGACGCCATTCGCGTCAACGTTGTCGGCGAAGTCGATGGCCCAGGCGTTGTCGAACTGCCCCCCAATACGCCACTGAGCCAAGCCATTCTTGCCGCTGGTGGCTTTAATAATCGTGCTCGCCGTGGCACTGCCGAACTCGTCCGACTCAAAGAAGACGGCACGGTAAATCGCACCACCATACCCGTAGACTTCGCCGAAGGCATTAATGAAGAAAACAATCCGCTTCTAAGAAACAACGACGTGGTCATCGTTAATCGTAGCGGTCTTGCTAGCGCCTCAGACACCTTAGGCACCATTCTCAATCCACTCAGCGGTATTTTTTCTGTCTTCCGGTTTTTCAATATCTTCAATTAATACTGCCAATTAATACTGTTAGTTAAAACTGTTAATAAACAGCTTGTTCGACCCTCTACTCCTTGTTGTTAACTTACCTTTGAGTGTGATATGAAATCTGAAACAGTCTTGCCGCTACCACCATCACAATTCGATCCGGCTGTTTCGATGGAAGAGTCAGAAGGTGGGCTAGATGTCGGCCAGCTTTTGCATACCTTGCAGCGCAAATGGCTTTTAATTGTAGGAATTACCCTCGCAACAACGGCGGTAGCAGCGGCCAAAGTGCTAACAGATACACCAACCTATAACGGGACGCTAGAAATTCTTGTTCAGCCGCTAAGTGCAGAGAGCGAAGTTATCTCTAATATTCCAGAAACACTCGCCAGTAATGCTCAAAGCCCTACCACCACAAAAGCGCTCAATCAAGATCTGATCAAAATACTAACCAGCCCTAGCGTCCTAGAGCCAGTAGTCGAAGAAGTCAAAACTCGTTACCCACAGTTTTGCAACGCGCCCATCGCAGAGATTGATAATGCTGAACTAGCCGATAAGCTCTGCTACAACAGCATTCGACAGGGACTACAAGTCGGTGCAGCCGAAAAAAACTCCAATATCCTCCGGGTTGGCTTTCAAGATCCTGATCCTCAAAAGGTAGTTACCATTCTTGATGCAGTTTCTGATGCTTATCTTAAGTACAGCCTTTCTTCTAAACAGGCAGATATCAGACGCGGGATAGATTTTGTCAATCAAAAGCTGCCTGATCTACAGAAGAAAGTGAACACCTTTCAAGAGCGATTGCAAAATCTGCGTTTAGAAAACGATCTGATCGATCCAGAATCACGCGGCAGTCAACTTTCTAGCCAGATGAGTGCGTTCTCTCAAGAACAGCTACAAATTGAAGTCGAACTACAGCAAAACCGCGATATCTATCAGAACTTAAAGCAACAGCTACAGCAGCCTCAAGAAACGACAGCGTCCTCTGCTCTCGCTGAAAACCCACGCTATCAAACCCTTCTAAACTCGCTTCTAGAGTTAGACTCTCAAATCGCCGAAGCCTCTACTATCTATTTAGATAGCAGCCCAGACATGCAGGTGCTTAAAGAACAGCGTCAAAACCTGCTAACGCTGCTAGCCCAGCAAGGGCAGCAGTCCGAGCAAGAAATAGTCAACAAAATTCGTGAGCTTGAAGCCCGTGACCAGGCGCTCAAGCAAACCATTCAAGGACTCAATACCGACGTTGACAATCTTTCAGGCATTTCACGCAGCTACACAGATATTCAAAGAGAGCTACAGGTCGCAACCGAAAACCTCACTCAATTTCTGGCGAAAAAAGAAGCCTTGGAAATTGATGCTGCCCAGCGAGAAATCCCGTGGGAGATTGTTACGCCACCGACCGATCCTCGACCTCAGCCAGTCAGCCTACCGCAAAATCTTCTGCTAGGTGGAATATTAGGTTTACTGCTAGGCACAGGTGCCGCCCTCTTATTAGATAAGTCTGGTGGCGTGATCCATAACGATGACGAAATCCGCCGCGCCACCCGGCTACCAGTATTAGGTAGAATACCGAACCAAACATTCCCTGAAATAGTGTCTGACAGAAAGAGCGTCGTAGAATCTGTTCCGTATGTAGACGCAGCGGCCCAATCTGAAAGCAATGGCTTTAGCCGTAGTAATAAAGTGCTCACTGCTCAAAAGACATCTGCTAATGCCTATGCAGGCGATCCTTTCTCAGAATCTTTTCGTTCTCTATATACCAATATTCGCCTGCTAAATACGCATAGACCTATTCGCTCTGTTGCTATTAGCTCTGTCATGCCAGGTGAAGGCAAATCGACAGTCGCTATCCATTTAGCAGAAACTGTTGCTGCTATGGGCCATAGAGTCCTACTGGTCGATGCAGATTTGCGCAACCCTCATATTCATACCTATCTAGAGCTGTCGAACGAAAAAGGCTTGACCAACCTATTTTCTGGTGAATCTAATCCTGCGGTTATCCAAAAATTTGCGCCAAATTCCAGTCTATACGTCATTGCATCGGGCTCAGCGTCCTTTGAGCCTACTCGCCTGTTCTCTTCAAAAAGTATGCGCCAGTTCGTCGAACGCATCGAATCAAAATTTGACTTTGTCATTTACGACACCCCGCCTTTACTCGGCCAGTCCGATGCCTATCTCATTGCTGACAACACCGACGGTCTGCTGCTAGTCACCAAGCCTGGTCAGCTCAAGCAATCTTTGCTAGATCGGGCCATGGAACAGCTACGCATGGCTAATATAAATGTTTTAGGTCTGGTGAATAGAGAACGCTAGACTAGCCCGCTAGAAGCGTAGGTCAAGCAGGTTGATTTACTTCGATTGAGCTGAAGCAGACGCGCTGATTGGCTATGTAAAAAGAAAAGGCATGTTTTGCCCCCGTTCTCTGAGTTGAGGAACGGGGGCTTCTCGGTAATGCTGTCACAGTCAGCTCAACTGAATTAACTGACTTACTCGTATACAACTCGCGACTGACGGCTGCTCTCAACTCAACAGCCCCGGCTTTATAAAACCGAGGCTGTTGAACCCTGCTGAGTAATGTCAGATACTATAGATGCTGACCAGTACAAACTGCACTGGCCAGCTTCAGCCTTTTTTCTTCTGCAGAAGACTTTGTTTAGATACAGTCTTTCCTAAAAGATTCACGACCGGCTTGTCTCACGACTTTCTGACCCACGATTGACGAAAAGACAAATCCGGCTCTAGGCCCAACCACAATTTCACGACCTGCTTAAACGCCAGCCATAGAAAAGGTGGAATCGTAGATGCGTAGCGCCTCCACAGCCGTCTAGGCTCTTGCACTAGCCGATACGCCCATTCTAAGCCGTACTTTCGCACCCATGCCGGGGCCCAGCGCTTCGTGCCCGCACACACAGAAAAAGCGCCTCCTAACCCTATCATCACAGCCTCTACGCGTCCCTTGTGCGCAGACATCCAGCGCTCTTGTTTTGGACAGCCCAGTGACACAAACACCAGCTTCGCGCCGCTGTGATTAATTGCTTGCACAATTTGTTCATCTTCCTCATCGCTAAGCGCCCGAAACGGTGGAGAAAACATCCCGGAAATTCGTAAGTTAGGATGCGTTTCTGATAGCCGCTGCCGGATCTGTTCTAGCATTTCAGGCGTAGAGCCTAGAAAAAACAGCCCTATGCCCGCCTGCTGAGCCTGATCGCACAGCGCCGTCATTAGCTCCATACCGGCAACCCTCTCTTGTGGCTGCCCTTTCATCAGACCTGTCATCCAGGCCAGCGGTACACCATCAGGCGTCAACAAATCTGCTTTCTTTAGCACCTGCGCAAACTGCCGATCCCAATGACCCTCCATCACCATATGGACATTAGAGACACAGACCACCTTACTTAGCCCCGCCTTTGCCCAGTTCACAATTACCTGCACTTGGCCATTAAAGGGCAACGCTGAAATCGGAAATCCAGTTACGCTCTGTGTTGGCAGAGGGTGCGGAATCAATGTCTTGCTCGCTGAATTATTTGTTGAAGTCATAGAATGAAAGGCTCGAATTTTTTCTAAAAAAGATCTTCGACCGATATTTTTGTCAGATACCACATCCTGAGAAATCAAGAAATGTGAGAAACTAAGAAACTTGAGAAGAAATCTAGCTATCGTGTACAGACGATTACGCTAATGCGGAAATATAGGAACAGCTTCTAGAATCAGCTAGAATCAGCCGACTTTAGAAATAATAAAGTCTGTGAATAACAGAGTTTGAGAGTAGAAAATTATAGAAATGACAGAGCCTGAAAGGGTCTGCATGACACTAGCCTCTTGACCTTTTCTGTTAAGCAGAAGGATTCTTAGTCGAGCTATAAGGGCTCCGTGTGCAAGTAAAATTCCGATGGCTACCTTTCGCTTACCCCTTCCCTTAAAATTGGGATAGAAGAATGGCATGAAAAGGTTAGGAAGGGAAGTGAGAGTGAGAAAAGCACCCTTTAGTTTGGCTAGCTAAAATCGGCTGGCTAGGACTCTGCAAGTGCAAGCATCAAGTGAAAGTATCTCTATACAAAAAATGTGTGCAGATCGCAGCAAAGATTTCTCCTAAGCCTAATACCTACTAGAGTTTGTCCGACTAGAGTTTGTTAATGTGCTGTCTAGCGTTCATCATCTTATGCAGACGAGAAGATAAAGGAAACTACAAAGATAGATGCGAAAAACAGTATGTCAGCACCACCAAATGGGCCACTGACTGGTGCGGTCTTTTGCTTGCAGTCTTTTGCTTATTGTCTACGTGCCTTTCTGTTCATTTTCTTTCTAGTCACAACCCTTTCTAGTCACAACTATTTGTGAAAGCTTGTGAGAAAGCCTATAGACAGAAAAGCTAGTTATCTAAGTAACCCTCTTTGTCTCCATGAATACTCTTTCCCTCTCTGTAAAGAGATGGACATATGCCGATAGAAATTAGCAGCAAAATAGATGCTGTAAATTGCCGTAGATAGGCAAGATTTTGAGAAATAGCGTTTTGAAAGATAGATGCAGCGAAATCGACAGACGCTATGTCAAAAAGCTCAGCTCGCGAAGCAGATAAACAGAACGCGGGCTTTGGTAAGAGCCTTTACGAATTAGTAGGTTATAGGTAGGTTGCTTATGAGTGAGTAGCTCTAAAAATAATCTACTAGGTAAACAGCAAACGACTGGGTAGATGACAAAGTTTTACTGATAAGTACCATTGCATATATCTACATAAATTAGCAAGTAAAACAGCCACCGTTTTAAACTAATTTATGAAAATAACATAAGGCAGGCAGTTGCAGTATGTACTTAGTGTTTGCTTATACCGCGATCGCACCCAAAAAACTCGTCACACTTATACCGTAATAGCAGACATCACTACATCTTTGAGCTGTTGCTGTTGACGCAGATGCGCGATCGCACTTTCCACCACCCCAGTTTCTCCACTTAGCAGCAGCAGTTGCGAATCTGCTGTGCACAAAATAGTTTCTACGTGCAGGCGCTCGCTAGCCTCTACCTGTGCATCTAGCGTCAGCTTTGCGATCGCGATCGCTCTTAGCCGCTCATCATCGTATGGATAGGCATCTACTTGAAAAATGCTAGGCAGACGTTCAAGCGATCGCTTCAGCAAATCCTGCTTCGCCTGCGTTGCTCGAAAGCTAAACAGTAGTCGGCCATCTGCCACCGTCGTTGTATCAACCCCACTGCCCAAAAACCCTTCCAAAGAAACGCCCCGGTTCGAGAAAACCGCCGCCGCCGCCGTTAGCGTCCCCGGATGATTCAGCGCTCGAATCACAAACATCCATCGATTCTCAGCTATCCCTTTAGCCACTTCTTCAGCCACCTGCCAAAGCCTCCTTTAATTGCTGATCTAACCTGTCAGCAATATGCTGCAACATCTCCGCTTCTTCCGCCCATAGCTGCAAGTTCACCACCCGGCTCCAGCCGCTCGGTGTTACCACAATCGGCACACCCAAAGGCGTGCGAATATCGTAAAACTCGCCTTCTAGCTTCACCTGCCCAGAGATCACCATCTCTCTGCCTTGCAGCAGGTTTTGCACCAGATCTACCGTCACATTCGCTGTTGCTACAATTGTCTTTGCCCCCGATAGCTGTGTAACAAACGGCTTTAGTAACACGCGCAAATCCGGCGGGAGGCTATCGACATAGCGGTAGGCCGCCGGAATATCATCGCTTTTCAACTGCTGAATCACCGCCTGCTGCTCGCGGGCGACCTCCAACGGAAAATCCTGAACCCGTCGCCCGCGTTGGACCCGTCGCCTCGTCGCGCGCAGCTCGTCCTTAGTCATGCCGTGAATGCGCACACTGCTCCATAGCGGCAGCATTCCAGATCCGTGCTCACCGACGACAAACCCTTGCACAAGCTGCCGACGCACGCCCAAATCTGCCGCAATTTCCCGCCGAAACCGCAGCGTATCAGAATAAGCCCCCACTCCAATTACCCGATGCCGACCCAGATAGCGGCTAAACACTTCTACCGCCAGCTCTACCGGATTGGTCACAATAATGACCACCTCATGGCCATAACCATGCGTTGCCAGCGCCTTGGCATAGGTTTCAAAAATTGGCAGGTTAACGGCGGCTAGCTCGGCTCTAGAAGTTACCTTCCCGCCCACGGTTGCCCCTGCCGTCATCACAATCACGTCAGCCACTATCTCTTCGGGTGAAAGCGCCACGTCGAAAATAGGAGCCTTTTCTGCGTAGGCATCGCTCAAATCGCTACACAGTCCATACAGCATCTGACGGCTGCGGCCTGTGGCTCTGCCTACTAGCTGGAGCCGTTCGGTTGGGGCCAATATCCCTAAAACCACCAGCTGTGCCACAATCTCACGACCGCAGTCACCGCTCGCACCAATGATAGAAACGTCCATGGCATCCTTGTGCTGAGAGTATGCTGGAGGTTTGCCTGGCGGCCAATCTAGCGGCCAATCTAGCGGCCAATCTAGCAGCCAGTCTAGCGGCCAATCTAGCAGCCAGCCTAGCGGCCAATCTAAGAGCTAGTCTTGTGCGCCTTCTTTTACTTTGCCGAATCGGCGATCGCGCTTTTGAAACGCCTTCATCGCCTGATGAAACTCTGCCGTATCAAAGTCAGGCCACAGCGTATCGGTAATGTAAAACTCCGAATAGGCTAGCTGCCACAGCAAAAAATTGCTAATGCGCATTTCTCCGCTCGTGCGAATCAGCAGATCCGGATCGCTAATATCAGAAGTGTACAGGTGACGGCTAAAGAGTGACTCGTCAATATCCTCAGGCTGCAAACTTCCGGCCTTTACCTGAGATGCGATCGCCCGGCAAGCCTGCAAAATTTCCTGCCGTCCCCCGTAATTTGTCGCCACCGAAAACCGAATGCCCTGATTTTCCTGGGTCATCTTCACCGCCCGGTCAATCTCCTGCTGTAGCGTCTCTGGCAGCGCCGCCAAATTGCCCACAAACTCAATGCGGACATCCTCTTCCATCATTTCTTTTAGCTCTTGGCGCAGCACCCGCTCAAACAGCGTCATCAAAAAGTCCACCTCTCTAGTGGGCCGCCCCCAGTTCTCTGTTGAAAAGGCATAGGCTGTCAGGGCGTCTATTCCCCAATCACGGCAGCAGCGCAGCAGCTTTTTCAGCGTCTCCACTCCCTTGCGGTGCCCCATAATCCGGGGCAGCCCGCGCCGCTTTGCCCAGCGGCCATTGCCATCCATAATCACCGCCACATGCGACGGCATCCGCCCCAAGTCCAAATCTTCAGGCAGTGACACTGACCCGGTAGCAACATCTCCGGTAGAAAGGCCCCCGGCAGAAAGACCCAAAGAGGCACCAAAATTAGCCGTCATTTCTTTTCCTGAGAGGTAGGGCGAGGCAGCTTACGCTTGAGTAAGTTCAAAAAGTTAAGTCCCTTTATGCTGAGCCGACGGCCCAAACTGCGCAGCTGAGGCGCAACCGTATCACCATCGGCTGAAGGCGAAAACTTATCAAGCAACAGTTCCCTCAGTTTACTGCTGGTCAGGGGCCGATTTAACATCCCTTTCTCGGCCACCGAAATCGAGCCCGTCTCCTCCGAGACCACCACACAAATACACTGCTCCACTCGTTCGGTAATCCCCATTGCAGCCCGGTGCCGAGTGCCCAGCTGACGAGACGCATCTCGTTCTGAAATTGGCAAAATCACCCCGGCGGCCAATACCCTGGAGCCGCGAATCAGCACCGCGCCATCGTGAAGCAGCGTCGTCGTCTGGAAAATAGTTTGCAGCAGCTCACGCGACAGCAGCGCATTGATCTTCACCCCTGGCACCGAAAAATCGCTCTCCTCAATCGGTTCGTCTGTTTCTAAAATCATCAGCGCCCCGGTTCGATTTTGAGAAAGCCCCTTCACCGCTTCCACCAGCTCATCGATTACGCTATTTGCCGTCGAAAGATGATTTTCGGGCCCCTTAAATAGCTGCACGATTTCGCCTCGCCCTAGCAGCTCTAGCAGCCGCCGAAAATCAGCCACCAACATAATTGCCAGCGCCACCGATGCCCCCAGCAAGATCTTCTCCATCAAAAAGTGAAGCACCACAAAACCCAGCACGCCGCTCATTAGAGTCGCCGCCATCAGGATCATTAGCCCCTGTACCATCCACATCGTGCGGCGATCGCGAATCACCGACAGCACCATGTAAACCAGCGCAAACACTAAACCAATATCAATAATGGTGCGATACAAGGGTCAGGCCTGTTTCACCGTAGTCAACATCAAAAATTCCTTAATTTTCAGCCTCTGTGACTGATGACCGTATACTACTGCGCTATGACTGCGTTAGGAGCTTGAGGTCGGTTTTAGCGCCGCTGGCAAACAGTCATGGCGAACGAGATCTTCGTAAGTTTCTCGGCGCAAAATCAAATCCGCGCGGCCTTCATTTACAATCACAGCCGCGGGCCTTGGCACCCGATTGTAATTTGACGACATGCTGTAGTTATAGGCACCTGTCGCGGGTACAGCTAGCACCTCGCCTGCTGCCAGCTTTGGCAAGCTCGCCGAGTGAATCACCACGTCTCCCGACTCACAGTGCTTTCCGGCAACCGTCACCGTTTCACTAAGCGGTGCAGACATTTTGCTCGCCGCGAGTATGCGGTAAACAGACTCATAGGTAATCGGACGAGGATTATCAGACATGCCGCCGTCCACAGAGATATAGGTGCGAATACCAGGAACCGTTTTCTGTCCACCGACTGTGTACGCTGTTACACAAGCCGAGCCCACCATCGATCTTCCTGGTTCACACAGCAATTTTGGCAGGGGCAGATCCTTCGCCTTACAGGCCGCTACCATACTTTCACATACCGTCTTTGCCCATTCGTCAATACTCGGTGGATCGTCCGATTCGGTATAGCGAATTCCTAGCCCGCCGCCAATATCTATTTCTTGGATGGTGATGCCGTACTGACTGGCCGTCTGAAACCAGCGCATCATCACATCAGCCAAGTCGCGATGGGGCTGAAGCTCAAAAATCTGCGAGCCAATGTGAGCATGTAGCCCAATGCAGTTGATGTGGCTGGTCTGCTTAGAAATGAAGTCGAAGACCTCTTCGAGCTGGTCGGGGTCGAACCCAAACTTGCTGTCGATATGGCCAGTCTGGATATATTCGTGAGTATGACACTCAATTCCAGGGGTCAGACGGAGCAAGATAGTGACTGTTTTCCCAGCGTCTTTGGCTAGCTGGTTTAGCGTTTCTAGCTCGTGCCAGTTATCAACGACCACCCGAGCGTCTGCTGCTAGGCCTAGCTTTAGCTCTGCTGCCGACTTATTATTGCCATGAAAATACAGCATTTTGCCCTTAGCACCTGCGGCTACTGCTGTCTGTAGCTCACCGCCAGAGACCACATCAATGGCAATGCCTTCTTGCGTCGCGATCGCACACACCGCCAAACAGTTCCACGCCTTAGAGGCATACACAATCAGCGACTCACCAGGATAATGCCGTTCAAATGCCTGCTTGTACTGACGACAGGCCGTACGCAACGTTTGCTCATCTAATATATAGAGTGGCGATCCAAACTCCTCAATCAAATCCACCACATCACAGCCACCCACAGTCAAATGATCTTTGTCATTAACAGCCGCGCTCAAAGGCAGCAGGCTTTGGTTGGGTGAGGTTTGGGCACTTACCTTCGCCAAATATTGCCGACTAGATGCTTGATCGCTTGAACTTTGCGGTGCGGATGAAACAGTAGAAACCATAGATCGAGAAAAGAGGTAGAGGATCGAGGGAAAAGGTAGCGGATTGAAGAAAAGGTAGAGACTTAGAGCGAGTAGAAGACCTGCGAGAATAAAAAATTAGAAGTGGCAGAAGACTGGCGGGAAAAGACGCTCATTAACAGGCATCCGTTAACAAGTGTACAATTGGCCGTCTACTTGCGTGCATCGAAGATTCGCATCGGAATTTTAGGTGGCGTCTATAAATAATGTCTGTTCTAGCTTGCCTACCTCTAATTGCAGCTGATGTTCCAGCCGTGCTCGCCCTAGACCAGCGCTGTTTGGGCGGGCTGTGGACGGCTTCAGGCTACCAAAAAGAACTAGCCAGCGATTGCAGCGATCTGTGTGTTTTGGTGAGCGCCCCAACCGCCGAACCACTTCAGCAGCGTCTGCAAGTATCGGATAAAATACCTGACTTTTCAGCTCCCGATCTTTCGGCACCCGGTCTTTCGGCTCCCGATCTTTTAACGCTGGCCGCAGGCGATCCTACCGTTCAGCGATCGACACCTATTACGCTGCTAGGCATGGGCTGCTTGTGGGCGATTTTAGAAGAAGCCCATATTACAACGCTAGCGATTGAACCTAGCTATCAGGGGCAAAAGCTGGGCTTGCTGCTGCTAACTCATTTGCTAGCGTGCGCTCGTCGTCGTGGGCTTACGCGGGCCACATTAGAAGTGAGAGCTTCTAACCAAACGGCGCAAGCGCTCTATCAAAAATTTGGATTTCAAGAAGCAGGTCAGCGCAAGCGCTATTACTCAGACGGGGAAAACGCGCGGATTTTGTGGCGTAGCGGCCTGCAAAGCGATACTTTTGGGGCCCAAATTACTCAGTATCGTGAAGATGCGATCGCTTACATCACCCGTCAACAAGAGCACACCCTTCTTTGCTAGATCATCTTTATCCAGGTCAGTTTCGAGCCCAGCTGCGCGTTCAGCTTTGAGTCCAATTGAGAGATTCAGCTAGTTTCGATACAAAACATCCTGAGCAAACGAGACAAATAGGCACACTGTAAAAAATAATTTGCAAGAAAAATCAAGGCATTTTTGTCCGATTGCCTACTCGAAACAAAGGTTAATTTCTGTTAGCTTCGTAGCCGTTTCCTCGTTAAGTTCTCCTGATCAAATACAAATTGCCATAATATCAGTTGTATTTAGTTGCATTGAGAACTCATTAACTGGTTTTCTCGCAGGGTAGTGAACACCGCCCTCTCTCCACGATTTTTTGCTGTGTTAGAATCAGCGTAACCAGCCCGCAGCAGGTGATGGAAAACCGCCATGTTTGAACGCTTTACAGAAAAGGCCATTAAGGTCATCATGCTCGCCCAAGAAGAGGCCCGTCGTTTGGGTCATAACTTCGTAGGCACAGAGCAAATTCTACTTGGATTAATCGGAGAAGGCACCGGCGTCGCCGCCAAAGTCCTCAAGTCTATGGGCGTCAATCTTAAAGACGCTCGCATCGAAGTCGAAAAAATTATCGGTCGTGGATCTGGTTTTGTCGCTGTCGAAATTCCATTTACCCCTAGGGCTAAACGGGTGCTTGAGCTATCGCTCGAAGAAGCTAGACAGCTAGGCCACAACTACATCGGCACAGAGCATTTACTGCTTGGCCTTATTCGCGAAGGCGAAGGGGTCGCTGCCCGTGTTCTTGAAAATCTGGGTGTTGACCTTTCTAAGGTACGTACGCAGGTTATTCGGATGCTCGGTGAAACCGCCGAAGTTTCCGGTGGCAGCAGCAGTCAAGGCCGCACCAAGACGCCTACGCTCGATGAGTTTGGCTCTAACCTGACGCAGATGGCGACAGATGGCAAGCTAGACCCCGTCGTGGGCCGTCAGAAAGAAATTGAGCGCGTTATTCAAATATTAGGACGACGCACAAAGAACAATCCGGTGCTAATTGGTGAACCGGGTGTAGGGAAAACTGCGATCGCTGAAGGGCTAGCACAGCGCATCGGCAACAACGATATTCCCGACATCCTCGAAGACAAGCGAGTAGTCACCCTCGATATTGGCCTGCTTGTTGCCGGAACCAAGTACCGTGGTGAATTTGAAGAGCGCCTGAAAAAAATCATGGATGAAATTCGCTCAGCGGCGAACGTCATCCTAGTCATTGACGAGGTTCACACCTTGATTGGCGCAGGCGCAGCCGAAGGCGCTATTGACGCTGCCAACATTCTAAAACCCGCCCTAGCGCGAGGCGAATTGCAGTGCATCGGTGCGACAACACTTGATGAGTACCGCAAGCACATTGAGCGAGATGCGGCTTTAGAGCGGCGCTTTCAGCCCGTCATGGTAGGCGAGCCTAGCGTTGACGAGACGATTGAAATTCTACACGGATTGCGCGATCGCTACGAACAGCACCACAAGCTCAAGATTCTAGATGAAGCCTTGGACGCGGCTGCAAAGCTCTCCGACCGCTATATCTCTGATCGCTTCTTGCCAGACAAAGCTATCGACTTAATTGACGAAGCGGGTTCACGGGTTCGTTTGTTAAATTCTCAGCTGCCCCCAGCGGCCAAAGAGCTAGACAAAGAGCTGCGTCAAGTTCTTAAAGATAAAGACAACGCCGTGCGATCGCAGGACTTTGACAAAGCCGGTGAGCTGCGCGATCGCGAGATGGAAATTAAAGCCGAAATTCGCACCATCGCTCAAACCAAAAAGGACGAAGACGCCGCCGGGCAAACCAAGGAAGACTCTCCCCAGGTTACCGAAGAGGACATTGCCCACATTGTGGCCTCTTGGACGGGCGTTCCGGTCAACAAGCTCACCGAGAGCGAAACCGAGAAGCTGCTACACATGGAAGATGTGCTGCATCAGCGGCTCATTGGTCAAGACGAAGCCGTTCGAGCGATTTCTCGTGCCATTCGCCGGGCTCGCGTGGGGCTAAAAAGTCCCAACCGGCCTATTGCTAGCTTCGTCTTTTCTGGACCCACTGGCGTCGGTAAAACTGAACTAGCCAAGTCGCTGGCCACTTACTTCTTCGGTGCCGAAGAAGCCATGATTCGCCTAGACATGTCTGAATTCATGGAGCGCCATACGGTTTCTAAACTGATTGGGTCTCCACCTGGCTACGTCGGCTATAACGAAGGCGGTCAGCTCACTGAAGCCGTTCGTCGTCGCCCTTACACCGTCGTCTTATTCGACGAGATTGAAAAGGCTCACCCCGACGTTTTCAACATGCTGCTGCAAATTTTGGAAGACGGTCGTCTGACCGACGCCAAAGGCCGCACAGTAGACTTCAAAAACACCCTGCTGATTTTGACCAGTAACATCGGTTCAAAAGTGATTGAAAAAGGCGGCGGTGGTCTGGGCTTCGAACTCGAAGCCGATCAGGCAGAGTCTCAGTACAACCGCATTCGCTCTCTGGTAAACGAAGAGCTTAAGCAGTACTTCCGCCCCGAGTTTCTCAACCGGCTTGATGAGATTATCGTCTTCCGTCAGCTCACCAAAGACGAGGTCAAAGAGATTTCTGTCATCTTGCTCAAAGAGGTCTTCGGCCGCCTCAGCGAACAGGGCATTACGCTAGAAGTGACCGATAACTTCAAAGACAGGCTAGTCGAAGAGGGATATAACCCCAGCTATGGGGCAAGGCCGCTGCGTCGAGCAATCATGCGATTGCTTGAGGATTCTCTAGCCGAAGAGATTCTCTCTGGCCGGATCAAAGATGGCGATACCGCTGTCGTTGATGTCGGTGAAGAGGGTAAAATCGTGGTCAATTCTTCCAAAACAGAAGAAAAGCGAGAGCTAATCTCTGCGGCGGACTAGTGGCAATCAATTGACCTTCGGTTTCTAGCTCTCTAGCGAGTTAGAAACCAGCGGGTTAGAAAAACATCATCTGTAGAATGCCTGGGAAACCTCTTCCTAGGCATTTTTTGTGCGCTGTCTTGGTCTAATGACACTGGCTTTAATACCTCGCCTTGATGCCTAATAGAGCGTTGGAGATTAAGAAGTTTTGTAAATAGACGTAACGCTGTCTTGCGTTCACTCACAATCAAAATCAATAATTAGAGAAGAGCCGGATCTATGTGGACGACGCATCGCTAGCGGCTAAGAACATTTAGGAACATACCTGTTGGAGTTGCCATGATTGGTGGGATATTCGAGACGATCGGTAAAACGCTGGGCGTTGGCAAAGAGAAATACTTTTTAGAATTGGACGATGCTGCTGAAGATAGCGTCAAGACTATTAAGAAAGCTGCGACCAAAGCCGCAAAAAGTGCTGTAGAAACGGCGAAAGAGGTTTCTAGCGACGTGGTGGATGCAGCGCAAGACCTTGTTGATGACACCGCTGACAAAGCGCAGGCGAATGCCAAGAAAGCGAGTGATAAGGTAGACGCTGCTGCTGATAAAGTCGAGAAAAAGGCAAAAGCGATCGCGCCAGATCAAAAGCCAGATCAAAAGTCAGATAAAAAGACGTCAGCAAAGAAGTCCTCAGCAAAAGGGAAGAAAGGCGCTCCAGAATCCGCACCCGCCGCAGAAGATAGCCAGCCTGTAGAAAAAACTGCACCCGCCGCGCCATCGGCAGAAGATCTGATCGTGGCTGCGATCGCTGCTACTGCCAAAGGAAAAACACTAGACGATGAGGGCAACGTCGTCGAAGCCGACACTAAAACCTTTGCTACTGACTATCTAGAGACCCCGAGTCGTGCTAGCCGTCGTCGTCCTGGCCCTAGCCTGTCGCCGTTCAAAGGCATGGCTAAAGAAGTCAATCCCCGTCTGAGAAGCTAACTGACCAAAAGAGCGCTCCAAAAAATCGGCTACGAACGCTAGAAGTTCATAGCCGATTTTCGTTCTTATATATGCTGCTTATCTAGCGGAATAGGCTGTCATGGGCTCTTCGATAAATCGAATGTACAAATGCTTGAACGTAGAGCGCAATACTCTCGGGGACCCAAAATCAATTGGCATCATCTGGGTCGGTAGCTGCCAGTCATCGATCCTCAATTCACTGGGCTGCTGCAACGGAAACTCAATTGTAGCCAGCGACGAACACAGCCCTAATCGCTGAGCCTCCACCAAAATAGGCACCCGCTCAGGCGATACACCCAAAATGTCTACCATTGCTCTATCGAGGGCAAACACATCCGGCGAAGCTGCTAAAACGCCAAGCGCTCTAGGTTCTCCGCCACTAGGACCGTTGCCTTCATGACCAATAATTCCGTCGATAATAGTCAGATCTGGCGCAATCATCCTTGCTGTTTCTACTAGCATGGCGCTAAATCGCTGCGCATCTTTTCCAGCCTCCATATGCCACCAGGCTTTCATTTTCCCTGGCACGCAGCCAAATAAGTTTTTAACACCCAGCGTGACGGTCATCTGCACATGAGATTTTACCTTTGGCAAGTTGATCACCACGTCTGCATCCATCGCTTCTTTTGCTAGTAAGAAATTGCCAAAATTCTCCACCGCATCTTCACGCTCAACGGCATATCGCTTGCCATGCATTTCCACAATCGGTAAATCAGCTTTGTCTGCCCACGCCAAAAGTCCGTTGGCCTTAGCCACTCCTCGCGCACTGCCAAATGCTGGGCTATCCCCCAAAAAAGGTTTGCCCCCTACGGCCTGCACCATTTTGGCAACGCAGTAAATCAGTTCCGGGCGAGTGGTGCATTCTTTAGCGGGGCGAGCACCCGTGAGTAAATTAGGCTTTAGTAGAACGCGATCGCCCGGTTTGACAAAGTGAGCCATCCCGCCCAAAGGTGCGAGCAGCGTTGCCAAATTTTGCTGCAAAGCCTCTATCTCATAAGTCTTAGCTTCTATCAAGCTCACTGATGGCAAACTAACCGATGACATTCTTCTTTCTCCCTGCGTCAAGACAGCTATCGCGGCGGCATACCTGCATAATGGCTGCATGCCGTCATAAAATCACAAAATGTTAACCTTCTGGACCAAAACTAGCGGAACCTGGATCAATATTGCCCTCGTTATTTTAGGCACACTTAGCGGCCTGGGTCTGCGCAACCGGCTATCAGCCAAAATGCAGACTATCATTACTCAAGCCATCGGATTGACAACTATCTTCATTGGAATTTCTATGGCCAACGCCCTGTCTGAAGTCAGCGCGGGCCGGGTAGAAGGCGTTATTTTAGCGCTCCTATCGCTGGTAGGGGGAGGGCTGCTAGGCGAATGGTGGCAGCTAGAGCGGCGTCTGGTGTCTCTAGGAGACTCGATTAAGGCCCGCATTAAAGGAGACAGCCGTTTTACCGAAGGCTTTGTCGCGGCCAGTCTGCTGTTCTGTATTGGCCCAATGTCGATTTTAGGCAGCCTCAACAATGGTTTGAGAGGCGATGACACTATTTTGATTATTAAAAGCACGATGGACGGACTTGTTTCTATTGCCTTAACCGGAACCTACGGTATCGGTGTGGGCTTCTCCGTTCTACCCGTCTTGCTATATCAAGGAAGTCTGTCTCTTATTTCCAGCTCGCTGGCTCAAGCCATCCCTTATCCAGATACAAACCCTAATGTTCTGCTGGTTACAGGTGTCGGTGGCATTATGATTTTGGGCCTGGGCTTCAACCTGTTAGAAGTCACTAAAATTCGCGTTGCTTCTTTTATTCCGGCGCTCGTTCTAGGTCCAATAATTGCCCAGTTAGCAAAGCTCATCCTGGCATGATCTAATCGCTGGCAGTCGTTAAATTTAGACCTGAACCTGATCAGACTCAGCCTTAATTAGACCTAGCTGCGGCTTTAGCTGGCCCAATTTTCCGGCGGCTCTGAGCGTACAGTAGATGAATGCCAGCGCTGCCTGACCGGTTATCCAATCAGAAAGGGGTGCAGCGCTGAAGGCCAAGGCGGCAAACAAAAGCGTAAATAGTAGCAAGCAGCTAACGTTGATTGGAAAGCGAGTGCGATCGCCCCCACATCTATAAATGCAATACTGTATCCAACGGGAAGTGACAAAAGATGCTAGCAGCATCGCACCAACCGCATTTGTGCTGGCAAGCACGCCAAATCCGAACAGCCTTTGGGCTTGCAGTAGCGGATACATCCAGATACGAGTGACTTCATTGAGCTGGTTGTAGAACCAAAAGCAGCCACGAACGACGACTAAATAAACCAGCCACCGCAAACCGTTGGTTAAAATGGCCGCCCCAAGTGACGTAGAAATCCACTCGGAAAAATCTGCTGATTGGCTTGCTGATTGGCTCAATGCAAACAAAACACAGCCAGGAATCGCGAAAGCGATCGCATAGAGCCAAGGCCAAAGCGTATTTAACTTGACCGGATATGTTTGCTGTCGATACGCGGCAGATAAGGTTGGCTTGCTTTCGTATTTCTTGCCAACGTCATCATTTTCCTGATAGCCAATTTCGTAGACGCACCAGTAACTCAGCGTCAAGAAGAATAAAGCCAAGGCATTGAGTAGTGGATGAGCGCTAATACAGCTCCAGGCAACAACGCCAAAAAACCAGTGACCCAATAGAACCTGTTTGATGAAATGCGATTTTCCTGGATTTTTAACTTTTTCGGAATAAAAAAACGGAATGTACAAATCGGCCATAGCCGGAACGAACTCAGCCTCTGGCCACACGATCAAACAAGGAGTAGCCGCCACGTCGAGGATGGGTTGATCAGCGGTTGAATCTGTGACAACGACCGCCTTACGAATAGAGACCTCATCTATCGTGGCAAGTACCATTTTTAGTTTGCCCGCAGCTCTATCTGCTGCGCCTTGCCAAAAACGGCAGGCAACAACCTGAGTTCGATCCGCTACGACTGATGCTATTGGCAAATGCTTAATTAAAGGTTTGACAATAAACCCAAATCCTAAGGTCGCGATAATAATTGGTGATTCGGCATTGTTTTCAATGGCTTGCGCCAGCGGTTGATTACAGTATGTTATCGCCAGCGCTTTTGCGCGCCAGTGCCATACAATCACAGTCCAAGGAAATAAAAGAGTGGCAGCAATCACCAACAGCCAGTCCTTGGAAATGTTGTTTGTTTTGAAAGGCCCAGGAAAAAAGCGCCAAGGCTTGATCGCTTTCGTCACAATCAAAAAAGCTGCGCCCAAAGGCCGAGGATAGATAGATCCTAAATACGCCTGGGTCGAATTTCTGAGAAACAGCGTCTCGTCAAAATCAACAATAATTGGACTATCTTTTGCAGCGTTCTGTACAGCGTTCAAGACTTGGTCATCAGGCGATACCTGTGACTGATTTGCTGGCTCTGTAGTCTCTGGCTCTATGGTTTCTGGCTCTATGGTTTCTGGCTCTATGGTTTCTGGCTCTATGGTTTCTGGCTCTATGGTCGCTGGTTCTGTGGTCGCTGGTTCTGTGGTCGCTAGTTCTGCGGCGACCGGGTTTCCGGTCGATACCTTATTCATACACGGGGTTCATGCACTGCTATGTAGGATGTTTCGTACAGAAGATCTAAGCGCAGTCATATACAAACTGGCTGCGATCGCTATTTAGAAGGACTGTTAAAGTCTGTACCTATCGAGCTTGTGTCTATTGACAGCGCCAAAGGCCAACTTCATCAGGCCCCGACTTCATCAGGTCGCTTGCTTATTACTCGCCCTATAAATTTGCAAGTGAACGCGATGACTATCTGTTGTTAGTAGATGTAGAGTGCCCCATGATCTAAGTGTATCTCAACACTCTGTGTTCACTATAGACGTTCACTACTGACGGTTATTGCTTACAGTTGGTTATTACTTATAGTTACTGCCAACTACTAGCTACTACTGTCTACTACCAACCACTACTTTCTGCCTCTCCAGATAGCGCTGGCTAATCTTTTTTTATCCAGCCCAAGCTTGCCGTTAGCTGCCTGCTCTTTTTTGAGGCTCTCAATGTGCAGTAGATAAATGCGATCGCGCTTTGAACCGTCACTAACGCCATCACATCAGATGTGCCGAGCGCCAAAGATGAATACATCAGCGTGAACAGTAGTAGGCAGCTGACGTTGATTGGAAAACGGGTGCGATCGCCCTCGCAGCGGTAGATACAATACTGTATCCATCGAGAAATCGAATAGGCCATCAAAAGCATTGCGCCTGCCGCACTTGTGCTTGCGAGCAACGCAAAGCCAAACAGCCGTTGTAGCTGCAAAAACGGGTAAATCCAAATGCGAGCAGCCTCATTTGCCTGGTTGTATATCCAAAAAGTGACACGAATAGCCACTAAATACGCCAGCCATATGACTACCCCGCGCACTGCCGCGCCCCCAACCACAGACCAAACTAGGTCTGTATCAGGCGAGCTTAACTGAGCCGCCATAGCATTCAATGAAATAGACCACTGGCTAAGCGCAAACAAGAAGCAGCCAGGAATCGCTAAGCCAATCGCCCAGCACCAGGGCCAAGGCGTATTCAAATCTATCCGAGACTCGTATTGCCTATAGGCTGACGACAGCGTTGGTTTTGCCTCGTATCGATCGCCGATCGCATCGTTTTCCTGATAGCCAATTTCATACACACACCAGTAGCTGACAGTCAGTAAAAGTAGGCTCAACGCATTGATAACTGGATGAGGGCTAATACAGCTCCAGGCAACTACCCCAAATACCCAGTGACCTAGCAAAACACTTTTGACGAAGTGAGCCTTGCCTGGGTTCTTGACTTTTTCTGAATAGAAAAGTGGGACGTATATAGCTGTGCTGGTTGCCCGAGCAGAGGGAATTGGGGCAGGAACGATCTGTTGCATTGTGATTTTGGTGTGAGTCTCTGAAGTCTTCAAGTCTGATAACATATCGGTACAACTTCTTAGTTTTTTGCACTATCCAATTTTTTGCATCATTTTTTTGCACCGTCAGACGACTTGAAGCGCAGTTTATGAGTTCCTTCGAAAAGCGAGAATATTAGGCGGAACTAGCTCTTCTAGCCGTTTCTATGACTATTTTTGTGGCGTCAATGAAAGATATACGTGAGCCGAAGGCTTCTCCTCTCTTTCCTATCTTATGGAGACAGTAACCATGAAGATAACAATTATGGAGATAACAATTATGGAGATAACAACTTCACAGTCTCTATGATCTCCTTAGCTGTAACCTCATCACAGGAAGCGGTATAGCAAGTGCTAAGGGGTTCTATAAAGAACGTTGGTTGGAGAGTAGCTAATGGAACAACGAGAAATGGCTAGGTTAAGAAAATATGCTTGTGAAGCGCATAGAAGTTAACCACAAGTATCTGTTTCTAGCGCATAAATATCTTTAATCTGAAGCTAAGGCTTTAAGTAGAAAGGCTCGCTAAAGGGTCAGTGCCAGGCGGCAGAACCGTATTAACTTGCGCAGATGAACTAAAGCTGAGCCGACTGTTAAATCTAAGCCTGAAACTTTTCTCCAAGGGCAAAATGACTAAACAGCAGATACACCCTTCTAGCTTGCCTCATACCCTTCTAGCTTGCCTCATACAAGAGAGAGTTCTGCTAGAAGATTTTAAGTTAAAGAATCTAGATAACTTATCAACAATACTTGCTATAGTTATGCAAATACGTAGGTGATAAGTAGTACTTGTTAGACGCTTTTATACATGTTTTGAGCATAGCAAACTCCTTAGCAGTTTCCTTATTTAACAAAGCAATTGACCTAAAAGTTAGCTTGAACTAAAAGTAGATGAAAATGGAATAAAGCTGCTAACAACAAAGGCCCCTTAGAATATTTCTAAGAGACCTTTATCTTTAATCTGCTATTAGCGCTATATCTTTGAAAAGATACGACTTGGTGGCGGGGCATGGATTTGAACCATGGACCTTCGGGTTATGAGCCCGACGAGCTACCAGACTGCTCTACCCCGCGATGCATACGGCTTAAGATTTTTTCCTCAGAAATTCTTTCTTTGGAAATTTTTTCTCAACCGCTTAATCAGTATAGCGGGTTACCTACTGGTTGTGACGCTTTCTTTGAAATTAATGCTCAAAAATATTTAAATCATCGAAAGCTCACCGCTGACATCTAAGCGGGTGTATTTCCCAGATATCATAAACTGCTCGGAGAGCGCTTCAGAAACGTCAGGCGTAATCCAGCCTAGCTGCTTTAGTAGAAATACCGCTGTGGCGTATTTGGCTCGCTTGCTGCCGTCAACGACTTTGATCGCAATGCCCAAGCCGCTACCTACCTTGCCGATACACTGAATGCCTTCTGCGCCTGACTTGCTCACCAAAGCACCTTCTGTTAAGTGCATAAGCTGGCTATCGAACCCTTCTGGCCCCGAGATCATCATAGGGTGGTGGGTCATCGCCCGACAGATTCTTTCCATATTGAGGGTTTTTCCGCCTGTCAGCTTGGCGTATAGGGTGGCCATTTGGCTGAGCTGCATGAGATAGGTCGGTACGCCACAGTCATCGTGGGCGCAAATGAATTCGTCGGCAGGCATCCCTAAAAGTTCTGATAGCTGAGAAATGATGAGCTTTTGTACCGGGTGCGATCGCTGTAAATATCCGTCTAAAGACCAGCCTCTGTGTTTGCACACCGCTAGCATCCCAGCGTGCTTACCCGAGCAGTTATGAGCTAGCGGTGTGTCTTTGCCTTTAGGGATAGGACACTGCAAAGCCAACGGTTCGACATCACAGCGCCACAGTACATTAAATGCCTGACGGGTTTGCTCAATATTGCCGTGATGAGAACTGCAGATAATTGCGAGATCTCTATCAGTTAGATTGAAATGATCGAGCGTTCCGGTTGTGGTGACAGCCATTGCCTGGAAAGGCTTGAGCGATGAGCGGATGAAGCTGCCAAACTCAGGATCGCCTGCACTGGTCAGAACTCGACCTCGCTCATCGCAAATGACCGCGTGCGCTTTATGAGTGCACTCTACAATGCCCTCTCGCAGCAGCTGAATTTCGAGCAGCGACGAGGAATGACGGCTCACCCTATTCATAGATTCAACATTCCATACAGTGTTTTGCGAAGCATCTAAATAAACTGCCAGGTTACGAGGCCAAAGGCAATGGTGCCGCAGATGATGGCAAACGTCTTTTGCAGTCGGTGCAGTATGGGCTTGATTTGATAGTCAGCGACGAGGCAATCGCGATTATAGACCTCTTCTGGCTTTTGCCAAGTTTGGCCATCGTACCAGCCAGACTCTTCATAGGGAACCGCCTGCTGTGCGAGGCGATCGCACACATGATACCAGCCAGTATAAATTTGAACCAAGGCTAAAGTCGGCAGCAGCAGCGCGCCTAGAGACGCACTGATCACAAACTGTGGTGGCATCTTAGCGGGTGCAAAACTAGCGGCTGCCATTGGGCCGGTTACAGCCCAGCTCAACAGCCATAGACATACAATCGGCGTTACATATTGGCGTAAGCTGCGCCCGACCCAGCTATAAAACCAGGACTCGCTCATACTTTCGTATTGCTTGATAGGGATTTGGTCAACAGGGACCGGACACCGGGCGCTGATAGAGCTTTTTTTAGTATCGCCGTTCATCGATCTGTATAGTCTGGTTTGGTGATTAGGATCCTTTGTTATCTTATGTGGCTAGGTGGGTTTAGGCAGGCTTTTGACAGTGCTCTTGCTCAGCTCAAGCCTGGATCAAGCCTGGATTGAGGCTGGCGCAAACTCAATGCGTTTGGCATGTCCCCAAAATGCTTCTAAGTCATAAAACTCGCGATCGGTCGGCATAAAAATATGCGCAATGACATCGCCATAGTCTTTGAGCACCCAGCGGCCTTCGCTCATCCCCTCAGTTCTAATAGGCTGACGCTCAAACTTATCTTCGATTGCGCCTTCTATTGAGTTTGAGATGGCACGCACCTGCACATTGGAAAACCCTGTGACAATCACAAAGTAATCCGCGAGATAAGAAATGTCGCCGGTTTGTAAAATCGTGATGTTGCCAGCTTTTCGATCATCGGCTGCTTCTGCGATCGCCAGTGCCAGTGCCTTGGCCTCTTCATCAATCGGCGCTTTATAGTCGTCATCAGCGCTCGGAAGAATTACCGAATCAGCGTTGGCGAGCGTGCGCTCAGCCTCTGCGTTTGCTAGCGCGCGCTCAGGATCTACGCCTAGTTCTTTCTCACTCACTACTTTTAGGGGTCCACTCAAAAGCTCATATCCTCAAGCTAAAACTACTTAACGTATTCTTATCTTACTGAAAACCCTATCTTTTCCGCTAATTGTTGTGCTAACCAGTTGCGCCGCGTTTAGTTTTCAAAAGCCTTCAAACTGCCGATGTCAAAAAGGATGTGCAAGGTATTGCCATAGCGCCGCGATAGCTGGTGCTGTAACATTTCATCATAGTTTGCTGCTAGGGCGCTAGGGCATAATCGATAACTATTCTGATATGTCAACTTGTTTGCGTCTGATTGATTTTGCTCTGTTCATTTCATCCTGTTCATTTTGTAGGTGGAGCTGTTGCTGTGATTATCGGCCTCTTTATTGGACTGTGCGCTGGCATGATTGCTGCTAGTGTTGTTTATTGGCTGCTAAAGCAGCGTATTGAAAAGCTGCTAAGCGCCTTGCGAAATAGCGAAAAGCGATTGCAGCAGTTGGAAAGCGAACATGAAATTCGGCTCAGGGCAGCGACCGATCAGCTACAGGCTGATTACGAACGGCAGCTTTCCGAAAAAATTGAGTACTATCAAGACGACCAAATCTTACAGAGCGATTTAAAGGAGCTAGAGTTTGAAACCCGGCTGCAAGTGATTGAATCGGCGTACAGCCAAGAGCTAGAGATGCAAAAAGCGTCTTGAACCTTTTTGACCTTTGCTGTTGAACTGTAGGGTTAGCCGCCTGTTATTACGAAGGCAACGTTATAGAATGTGTGTCGTGGTAACAACACAAAGGAATACTGTATGACCCGTGCAATTATGGAAACAGAGAAAGGGACCATTAACCTTGAGCTGTTTGAAAAAGATGCGCCTAAGACTGTGGAGAATTTCGTTAAGCTCTCTAAAGATGGCTTTTATGACGATCTAAACTTTCACCGTGTCATCCCCAACTTTATGGTCCAGGGCGGCTGTCCCAACGGGACCGGAACCGGCGGCCCTGGCTACAAAATTAAGTGTGAAATCAACCCTAACAAGCATCAGGCTGGTAGCCTTTCTATGGCCCATGCGGGCAAAGACACAGGCGGCAGTCAATTTTTTATCTGCCATGAGCCTCAGTCACATCTAGATGGCGTTCATACTGTCTTTGGGAAGACGGAAGACATGGATGTGGTAAATGCGATCGCCCAGGGAGACAAAATCCTCTCTGTCAAAATTGAGGAGTAGCCCATTGGAATCACACCTTGGGTTCTCGTGGTCTTGCCGAACAGTCGATGCTAGATCTGAACTCTAGAATAGGTGTGTACAGATAGGTGTGTACCAAATAGTGTCAAACCGCCGGAGAAAAAACATCTTCAGGCGGTTTTGCGTTTAAATAGACATACAGATGCTGCTAGAACGTTTCGCTTGGCATCCGGTTTCGTGATTAGATTTCGTGTTAATGGCGACTAATGGTTTCCTCTCCAGCTTCTTCTTCTTCCGCTTCAATTCAGACCAATTCAGACCAAAATAAGCCAGATCGGGCCAACTCGGAGCCAACAGCTCATGATGTTGGCCTTTATTCGTCACCGATTGGTAAAAAGCTGCTGACTGGCCTCACGGGGTTGGGGCTAGTCACCTTTGTCATTGCCCACGTTTTGGGCAACCTGACGCTGTTTTTTAGTGCCTCTGCCTACAATCAGCTAGCCCATTTTATCGAGAGCTGGGGCTTTGCTTTGTATCTGGTAGAAGGGGCGCTGCTGGTGATGGTTTGCGTTCATGCGGCTATTGGTATCAGCATTTATTGGGGCAAGCGGCAGGCTCGCCAAATTGCCTATGCCGAGTATGAGAGTAGGGGAACGCCTAGCCGACAAACGCTCGCTTCGCGCACGATGATTGTGTCTGGGCTTTTATTAGGGGTGTTTTTGGTCGCTCATCTGGCAACTTTTAAGTTTGGCAAAATTTACACGGTGCCGGGTTCTGGCGATCGCGATTTGGCCCGACTGGTTTTTGAGACATTTCAACGTCCGGGCTATACCGCTGGCTATGTAGTGATTTTGAGCTTTTTAGGATTGCATTTGCGACATGGCATTTGGAGCGCGTTGCAGTCTTTGGGCTTGGCGACCAAACCAGCCGTATTCGCGGCGAGTGCGGTGCTAGGGGGCGCGATCGCGGCTGGATTTATCGGCTTGCCCCTAGCGATTTATTTTGGATGGATTGGCTGAGGCTTGACTGATGACTCTAGATGCTCGCATTCCCGCTGGTCCGCTACCTGAAAAATGGGGAAATTTTAAAGATCACTGTCAGCTAGTGAACCCGACCAATAAGGCTAGGCACACCATTTTAGTGGTGGGCACTGGACTTGCAGGTGCTTCTGCTGCCGCTACGCTAGCTGAGCAGGGGTATCAGGTTAAAAGCTTTTGTATCCAAGATTCGCCCCGCCGGGCCCATAGCATTGCGGCCCAAGGCGGAATTAATGCTGCGAAGAACTATCCCAATGACGGGGATAGCGTGTGGCGGCTGTTTTACGACACGATCAAAGGCGGTGACTATCGCTCGCGCGAGGCCAACGTTTATCGTCTCGCCCAAATTAGCAATCAGATTATCGATCAGTGTGTGGCTCAAGGAGTGCCGTTTGCGCGCGAATACAGCGGTTTGCTGACCAATCGTTCTTTTGGGGGCGCGCAGGTTTCTCGAACTTTTTATGCCAGGGGGCAGACGGGGCAGCAGCTGCTGCTAGGGGCGTACGGCGCGATGATGCGGCAGGTAGCAGCCGGGAAAATTGAGCTGTTTCCTCGGCGCGAGCTGTTGGATTTGGTGGTGGTAGCGGGCCAAGCTCGCGGCATTGTGGTGCGTAATTTGCTCACGGGTGAGTTTGAGCGCTATGCCGGGGACGCGGTAGTGCTGGCGACAGGCGGCTACAGCAATGTGTACTACCTTTCGACCAATGGTAAGAACTCTAACGTGACGGCGGCGTGGAGAGCCCACAAGCGCGGGGCGCTATTTGCAAATCCTTGCTTTACCCAGATTCACCCAACTTGCATTCCGGTGGCCAGCGAGTTTCAGTCGAAGCTGACCCTGATGAGTGAGAGTTTACGTAATGATGGCCGGGTGTGGGTGCCAAAAACAGCGGGCGATGGGCGACCGGCCAATGAGATTCCAGAGGAAGACCGGGACTATTACTTGGAAACGCGCTATCCCACTTTTGGCAATCTGGTGCCGCGTGACGTGGCGTCTCGCAATGCCAAGCAGGTGATTGATGAGGGGCGCGGGGTTGGCAAGACGGGCCTGTCAGTGTACTTGGATTTTCGCGATGCGATCGCAGATCAAGGCAAAGACGCGATCGCCGCTCGCTATGGCAATCTTTTCGAGATGTACCAGCGCATCACAGGAGAAGATCCCTATCAGGTGCCTATGCGCATTTACCCGGCAGTGCACTATACGATGGGCGGTCTCTGGGTGGACTACCACCTAATGAGCACGGTGCCCGGACTGTTTGCGCTAGGTGAAGCGAATTTTTCGGATCACGGGGCGAACCGGCTAGGGGCTAGCGCACTAATGCAGGGGCTAGCCGATGGATATTTTATTATTCCTTATACGCTGAGCAACTACATTGCGACGACAGACATAGCCCCGGTGGCAACCGATCACGATGCTTTTGGCGAAGCGGAAGCATCGGCGCGTGCGCGAACGCTAAAGCTGCTGAGTATCCAAGGAGATAAAACGGTGCTGAGCTTTCATCAGGAGCTGGGGCACCTAATTTGGAACGGGGTGGGGATGAGTCGTAATAAGGCGCAGCTTGTGCAGACGATTGAGTCCGTGCGATCGCTGCGGGCCGAATTTTGGCAAAATCTGCGAGTGCCTGGGGAAGCGAACACGCTTAACCAAAATCTAGAATTTGCGGGTCGTGTCGCTGACTTTATGGAGCTAGGCGAACTGATGGCTCGAGATGCCCTTGCTCGCGAAGAGTCATGCGGTAGCCACTTCCGCACAGAGTATCAGACCGCTGAGGGAGAAGCCCAGCGGCGAGATGCGTCGTATTCTACCGCTGCCGCCTGGAAATACACGGGTGACGAGCTACCTCCTGAGCTGGTGAGCGAAACGCTAGCATTTGAAAACGTGAAACTTACCCAGCGCTCCTATAAATAAATAGGTAAATAAATAGGTAAATAAATAGGCTCCTGAATAAATAGGCCACTGAATAGGCTTCTGAATCAACAGGCTCCTAACTAAATAGGCTACGTAGGTTGAAAGGCTGTGTGGTCTAAAAAATAGGTTAATAACAATTAACAACAAATAGAGAAATAAGTTACCTCACATTCGTAAACGAACCCGCTAACTGCACATATGAAAATCAATTTGAGAGTTTGGCGACAGGCCAACCCACAAGCCAGCGGTGGCTTTGAAAACTACGCTGTAGAAGGCGTTCAAAGTGACCTTTCCTTTTTAGAAGTGCTCGACATGCTCAATGAGCAGCTCACGGCAAAAGGCGAGGTGCCGGTCGAATTTGACCATGATTGCCGAGAGGGAATCTGTGGTTCTTGCGGCATGATGGTTAACGGTCAAGCGCATGGCCCGCAGCAAAAAACGGCGGTTTGCCAGCTATATATGCGCAACTTTCAAGATGGCGATACGGTGACGCTAGAGCCCTGGCGAGCGACTGCTTTTCCTGTCATTAAAGATCTTGTTGTTGATCGCTCATCGTTTGATCGCATTGTGGCGGCAGGTGGCTATGTTTCTGTCAGGACGGGGGCTGCGCCGGATGCCAATGCGGTGCTAGTGGCCAAACCCGATGCTGATAAAGCGTTTGACTATGCTACCTGTATTAGCTGCGGGGCCTGTGTGGCGGCCTGTCCAAACGCATCGGCGTCTCTATTTACCGCAGCTAAAATTTCTCACTTGGCCTTACTGGCGCAGGGAAAGCCTGAACGTAAGCAGCGGGTAGTGAAGATGACGCAGCAGATGACGGCAGAGGGGTTCGGGGATTGCTCGAATCATGGGGAGTGTCAGGCGGTTTGCCCAAAAGGTATTTCGATTGATGCGATCGCCCAGATGCGCCGAGAATACATTCGCGCTAAGCTACCTTTTGGCTAAATAGACAAAGCCGTACCACTTCACACCTGTCCAAACGGATTGCCAACTATGTCCACCGCGCAAGTCAAAGAAATCTATACCGATGGGGCCTGCTCTGGTAACCCAGGTCCTGGGGGTTGGGGTACTCGCATAGAATTTGCGGATAGTCAGGTGCACGAACTAGGCGGCAGAGAGACAGCCACGACTAACAATCGGATGGAGATGCAGGCTGCGATCGCCGCCCTAGAATTTCTAAAAGAGAGACTCGATGGCGCAGATATTGACCAGCCTGGCAGCGTCCCCGTTATTCTCCATACAGATAGCGAATACCTCAAAAACGGTATTACCAAATGGATTAAAGGCTGGAAACGAAAGGGCTGGAAAACCTCTGCGGGGAAGCCTGTTTTGAACAAAGACCTTTGGCAACAGCTAGACCAGCTTAGCCAAAGCCTAGCTGACGATGAGCTAAGCATTGACTGGCGCTATGTGCGTGGGCACACCGGAAATCTTGGTAACGAACGCTGCGATGAAATTGCTAGGGCTTACTCACAGGCTCAGCCAATTTCACTGAGTCAATTTTCAGCGGATCAATCTAGCGCTGAAAAAAAACGGAAATCAAGTGCCGAAGTAGAGCCGATTCAGGCTGGATCCGAAACTTCTGGAAAAAACGAGACTCAAAACACTCAAAACTCCAAAAAGAATTCAACCGGTACGCCAGAAATAAATACTGGTACTACTCAAGAATCATCTGAGGAAGCAGCGCTAAAATTCTACGAGACTTCATCGTCTGTAGAACAAGCAACAGAGAATGTAATGGCTGCCTCCTCTACTTCCAAAAGTCAAAATGAACCGAATAGTGCACCCGAAAGTGCCAGAATTGAACGCCTGAGAAATACGCTAGAAACCCTCCAAGTTACCGACGAACTGGCTAAGCAAGGCTATCTCATTACGAGCGCCGAATTGGCAGATCTGATGGATGTGAATGCCAGCGCTGTCACCAGCCGAGGAGACTACTGGGCTTGGCGAAACTGGAGTGTTTCTCGCATTCGCCGCGAAGGCAATCAGATTCTTTGGCAGCTAGAACGGATTGACGAATAGTCCGTTAGCGACGAATAGCCTATTAGCCAGGTGGCCAGCCTAGTGCCCGTCCACCTAGCAAATGTAGGTGCAAGTGAAAGACTGTTTGGCCGCCATCTTCACCCGTGTTGATGACCACTCGATAGCCTTTTTCTAAAGATTGCTCTTTGGCAATTTCACTAACTGCAAACAGTAGGTGTCCTAGCAGGGCCTCATCTTCGGTTTGAGCCTCTGACAGTTTAGAAATCGGCTTTTTGGGAATGACAAGAATGTGAATGGGTGCTTGCGGGGTAATGTCTCGAAATGCCAAGCAAAGGTCGTCTTCATAGACGATATCCGCCGGAATTTCCCGGCGGATTATTTTACTAAAGATCGTATCTTCGCGCTGACTGTCTTCGGTGCTTTTTGGAGAAATAGAGTCTGATGTCATGGGGTATCGCGTTTGACTGCACAAAGCAGCCCTCAATCGTAGCACCCCAAGTTTATATGGCCACAGATTATCGGTCTATAGGATTCGGTCTATGGGATTCGCTTTATAGGATTCGGTCTATAGAATTCGCTCTATGGAATGCGCCATAGAGAAGACTGTCTTGATGGGAGTCACGTTAAGGTCAGTGGCGAAAGTCAGGGACTAAAATTCAGTGGCTAAAGTCGGTGCTGACTACGACGCCATATGAGCCCATAACATCGGTGACGCCAACCGAGAAGGGCAATTCTATGCCCCAGTCAAAGTTTCCTTCTTCATCTAGCAAATCGCCAATGACGGGCACTTTGTCTAGGCTCATGCCTTTGGGGGCGTCTTGCTGGGTGTGAGCGTTCGCTATTTGTTCATTGATGTTGAGTGCGATCGCCTCTAGCTGCACGTCGTAATGCTCAACAACAACACTCGCGGTATTCAGCGGCAGCAGGGTCAAACTTTGACTAGGGGTAGTTTGTGCATAAGCAGCACTTGCAGTCGCTAGGGCGATATATCCTGCCCCCGCACACATCCCACAAGCAGACAACGCCTTGCAGCCCCAGTGACGCGCAGACGCTGTTATTGAAATAGATTTTGGCAGCACGGACTTTAGCAGCATGGAGGAACACTCACGGTTTAACTCACCACAGCTTACTCACCGGCTATCTAAGGCTGATAAGGTGATATTTACTGAGCTACTGAGTTAAATTTTTGTGAGAATTCTGCTGTTTTTTCAGGATCCTTTTAGGCAGAGAGATCAGCGCAGCCGTATTTCTGCCAATAGGATTTTTACGACAACATTTCTGTTGATAGGCTTTATATAGAATCTGCCCAACCGCGATCCAAGGTCTATTTCAAGCTATCTTTAAGCGCTTTTACCACTGTCTCACTGGTCTCAAGTGAGAGTTCTGGCCACATTGGCAGGCTCAAAACCTCTTGGCCCAGCTCATCGCTAACCGGATTGGCCGCGTACTGGCCGTCGTATACAGGTAGTCGATCTTGTGGGAAAGGGTAGTAAACCATGGAGCCAATGCCCGCTGCTGCTAGCGACTGCTTCACCTGATCGCGCTTTCCGTTCAGGATGCGAACGGTGTATTGATGAAAAACGTGCCCGTCTGTCAGATGAGGGGTGATGATGCCTTCTATGCCTTCTAGCAGGGTGCTGTACGTTTTGGCGACCTGCCGTCGCTGCTGGTTCCAAACGTCTATGTAGGCAAGTTTTACTCGTAAGACAGCCGCTTGCATGGCGTCTAGGCGAGAGTTATAGCCCAGCATGGTGTTGTGATATTTTTGCTTTGCGCCGTGTACGCGCAGCATCCCGGCAAGTTCAGCGAGCTGATCGTCATCGGTGGTGATGAGGCCACCGTCGCCATAGGCTCCCAAATTTTTGGTCGGAAAAAACGAAAAAGCGCCCATGTCGCCTAGCGCGCCTGCTCGCTTGCCAACCAAGGCATTGCGCGTTGTATCTGGGCAAGTTTGCTGGCAGCCAGCACAGACGCCTTTATATACAGCGCCGAAAGCCTGGGCGCAGTCTTCAATGATTTTGAGGTTGCGCTGGGTGGCGATGCTGGTTATCTGCGCGATCGCTGCCGGATTGCCATACAAATGCACTGGCATAATCGCCTTTGTTTTTGGCGTAATTGCCGCTTCAATCAGGCTAGGGTCGATATTAAAGCTATCGCGGGCAATATCGACAAACACAGGCTTTGCGCCCACCATGCTAATCGACTCTGCCGTGGCAAAAAAGCTAAACGAAGTGGTAATTACCTCGTCGCCTGCCCCAATGCCGAGTGCCCTTAGAGCAATTATCAGCGCATCTGTCCCAGAGTTTACGCCGATTGCGTGCTTTACGCCCAAATAGCTAGCTGCTTCTGACTCGAACTGCTGAACCGTAGCGCCTAGAACAAACTGACCTGATTCCAGCACCTCGTCAATGGCCGCACGAATATCTGCCTTGATTGCCTGATATTGGGGCTTGAGGTCTAGAATTGGAATCTGGATTGAACTCACGTCGACTCTCTTATGTGGGTTTTTCTCTGCGGTTTTCTTCTTTAATATGGCAGAGATCTGCTAGAGATCCCACGCCAAAAGAGCGTAGCAATCACAACTATATCGCCTCAAACTTTATCATGTCTGTTGCTTGTGCGGCTCGGGTACTTGCTGACGGTGACGACTCGTAAATTACATCTTTCACGTCTTGATCACGTCTTTATTGCGTCTTGATGGTGGGATCGCTGAGTGGGTTTTGAACATCTGGCAAGAGGACGTCTTTGGGGCCGAAGCGCACTTGTGAGTGTAGCCATTCGGCAATGAGATGAGGACAGTTTTTTCGGGTCCAGCGCAGCATGAACGGGCGGAAGGCGGGTTTGGATAAGCGGGCGATCGCTTTCATCAGATAGTTGAGGGGTCGCGATCGCACTCGCCTGTTAACCAAATTCGTCGCGCCTATGTCATATAGGCAGTCCAGCACTAGCCGCACCGTTACCTCCTCTCGCAGAAATAAGCTTTCCAACAGCAGTTCTACATCTCGCATTCGGTCGTCTTCAATTTGTCGCTCACGGATAACGACATCATTTCGAGGAGATCTTTTAGAGAGACTAAACATAAAACGAGATCTAGAAACTGAGCGATCGCAGATAGGCGTAAAGTTGCAACGCCAAGGAAAACAAACACCCTTAATGCTTACAATTTACCCTTTGCTGAGCCGCTCTAGCTCATTTTCTACAGATTCACAAAGGTTGGTAAATCTACAAACCCGCGCAAAAAGCTATTGGAGATATCCATCCCAGACCGCTCTACTTCAGCCAGGGCGCTGAAATATTGTCCAACTGCTCACGCTCTGATTCACTGATACACCAGCCCAAAGCGCCCGCATTTTGTTCAGCTTGCTTGGCATTCTTTGCCCCCGGAATAGCCACTACCCCGCCTTTACTAATCAACCAGTTCAGCGCCACCTGCACCTGAGTTTTTCCATGAGCATCGCCAATGGTTTGCAGCGCTGCTAGAACAGGTTCAATTTTCTGCAAGCCTTTTTTACTGAATTTGGAGTCTAGTCGGCGAGCGCCTGCTGGCTTTAGATCGCTGCCAACCGTGTATTTGCCGGTGAGCAAGCCCTGAGACAGCGGGCTGTAGGCCAAAATTGTCACTTCTAGGTTTTGGGCCGCTTCCATCACTCCGTTGGTTTCTATGTTGCGATGAAGCAGTGAATATTGCACTTGATTAGCCGCAAGTGGAATGCCCCTAGCGGCTAGATAGCTGTGAGCCTCACGCATTTGCTTGGCGGAGTAGTTGCTGACGCCAATCGTCTTAATACGTCCTTGATCGACTTCATCAGCGAGCGCATTCATTAGGGTTTCTTGCCCTAAGAAAAAGTCGAAGGGCCAGTGCACCTGATACAGCGTGATAGCAGGCAGCTTTAGCCGCTTGAGGCTAGCGGTTAGCGCATCGGCAACAGACTGCGCAGAAAATCGCCAGGGAACAGGCATATACTTAGTCGCGACGACGGCTGTTTGGTCGCTCTGCTGCATAAACTGGCCAATCAGCTCTTCCGACTTACCTAAACCGTACACTTCTGCGGTGTCAAAAAAGTTGACCCCTGTGGATACGGAAGTGTTGAAAGCGGCTCTGATATCGTCTGCCCCATAGGCTCCACCATATTGCCAAAAGAGAGCGTCACCCCAAGCCCAAGTGCCAACGCCAAGTGCTGGTACTTCGGGGCCTTTAGGGCCTAGGGTAACGGTTTGAACGGAAGAGGGAGTGGCCATGAAAGGTGCGGTAAGAGGTTGGCTTTTTTGCTTCTTTAAAAGTAGCGGGTTGGCTGGGTTTCGTCATCTGACCGGTGAGAGGTTCTAGCGAGGAGCTAGCGATCGCCCTGTTCGGCAATTAGAAAGTCTACAAACTGGCGAGCGCTGCGGCCAGATCGGCCATTGTGACGGGTGGCCCACTGGCGAGCACGCCATTCTAAGTTTTCGGGCTCTAGACTGAGGCCAGCCTGAGCGGCTAGCTGGCGGACAATGGTGAGGTAGGTGGGCTGGTCGGCGGGGGTAAAGGTGAGGGTGAGGCCAAAGCGATCGCTAAACGAAAGCTTTTCCTGCACCGTGTCCCAAGCTTGAATTTCGTCGGCATCTTTGGGGCTAGGCCGCTCGTCAAAGAACTCGCGAATGAGATGGCGGCGGTTTGAGGTTGCATACACCACGACGTTTTGAGGTCTGGCGGTGATGCCGCCCTCAAGGACGACCTTAAGCGCTTTGAAGGCTTCGTCGTCATCTTCAAAGGAAAGGTCATCGACAAAAATAACGAACTTTTGTGGCACGCGGCTAAGCGGGCCAACAATTTGCGGCAGGTCTTTCAGGCAGGCTTTGGGCACTTCGATTAGGCGTAGGCCCTGGGCATGATACTCATTGAGCAGCGCTTTGACCAGGGAAGATTTGCCTGCGCCGCGAGCGCCATAGAGCAGCACGTTTTGGGCGGTGTAGCCCTGTAGTAAGAACTCGGTGTTTTGAATAAGCTGCTGTTTGGGATGGTCGTAGGCGATGAGCTGATCTAGCTGGATGGGGTCGGGATAGCTGATGCCGACAAGCTGGCCATTGGTATTGCTATTCAAAGTGCTATTGCCACTTTGGATGCTGTTGCCGCCGTTTGAGGTGCTAGAGGCTAACTGCCAGCGGAAGGCGGTGAACTGGCCAAAGATGCCAACGCCGTGTGTGCGGTAATAGATGGCTATTTCGGCGGTGGCGTTTGTCCAGTCTGCTGTAGTGAAGAAGGGTAGAGGATAAGGGGGCAGTGAGAAGGGCTGGATGACTGGTGGGGCAGGGCGATCGCACACCTTAGCCACCCACTGGCTTAGCTGATCGGCAGATAGCTGATAGAAGCTGTAAAGGATCGTAAGGTCGTACTTTGCCGCGGCTAGAAGGCTTGGTGAAATATGTTTGGCTATCTGGGTGTCTGTTATTTGGGCGTCTGTGCCTTTGGTGTCTGTAGAAAAGCGCTGCGGTAGGGTTTGCGCCTGTTGAGCAAAGGCATTGTCGGCTGTGACAATTTGATCTGCTAGATGCTGCTGCCAGTTTTGCTGCTGGGTCGCCAGGGCCGAAAACCACTGCCCGTAGGCAAGCAGGCAAGCGGTTTGATTTGCTGTAGAGATAGCGTCTAGCAGTGAAAGCAGGGCCTGACTGATGTCGCTAGTGAAGACGGATTGATATAGCAGTAGGGCGGCGGCTTGCTGTCGGTAATTTTTAGCTGTTGCGATCGCGCTTTCATCTAAACCCATAGCCCATCCTTCAAAGGTGCTGTATAGTCCTTATCCTATTCTTTCAAGGCTCAGTGGCAACTACATTCTCACCGTATAATTTCTGTATGAGCCTACTCGCCTTCAAACACAGACGCCTTCAAACACTGGCACCTTTAATCACTAACAACTAAAAGCTCAGTCTCAACCCAGCAAAAGATTATGCCTTTACTGCTCGCACCTATTGTTACGTTAATCTACGGCATTTTAGCAATTGTGGGTGGCGCTATTGGCTACAAGCAAGCCGGTAGCAAGGTCTCGTTGATCTCAGGCGTTATTAGCGGTCTGTTGCTGCTGATTGGTGCATACCTGTTGTTCGGCGGCAGCTCTTCTGGTGCGCTGGTTGCTGGCGCTGTCAGCTTAGTACTGGTTATCGTCTTTAGCATTCGACTGGCTAAGACTCGCAAATTTATGCCTGCTGGTCTGATGATTATTTTAGGCGTCATCAACCTGATTGCCCTGTGGACACTCTTGGGCGCAGTTTAGATTGGCGTGACTTTTGAGAACTAGATACGTAGTTGCGAACAATTTTTTAAGAGATTGCGATCGCTCTAAAAAGATGACTTGGCAAAAATAATCTAGCAGAAATGACCTGCCAAGTCTGTTGTACTTATCTTAGAACATCTGTTGTACTGGACTTAGAACATTTTTGGAAAAAACGAATGTTTCTCTGTGCCTTTTTCTGTAATGGCCCAGAGTGCACGTGAATAACTCTATAGAAAAACAAGATACGGATGCCTATTTCTACTGAGGTTGATAGCCTATAGGTGTGGGTAGCCCCCGGTATCTCTACGGAGACAACGTGCTTTGGCACAGTCAGTACACATACTGCGTTTGAGCTTTGTCTAGTAGCGGATCGCACATGACCCTAAAAAGGATTGTCCGATAAATCTGTTTTCAAATCAGACCTCTCTAACCGGCATTACACCATGACATCTACCCTAGTCAAAGACTTCGAAAGCAAAGAGTCTTGTCCTCGCTGTAACGAGAAAAAACTTTTCACGAATGACACTCATAAAGACGCTCCAATCGTTCGCTACCACTGCTTATGCTGTAACCATGAGTTTTCTGAAGCAGCCGAGCTAAAAGAGTTGAAAAAGCGAAGAAACAAGACCAACAAGCAGGACGAACCGTCTGGCTTGTTAGCAGCTGTTTTCATTGCCGTTATGATGGTTGTTATCTTTGCTATTACACAGACCGATCAGAAAAACCAGGCGGAAGAGTCACTTCAGCTTGAGGGCCAGACCAGTGAACAAAGTGATTTTCTCAGCCGTTAGGCTCTAGTCGCTAGGGCTTTTTTCTTCCATCGCTCCTTCTGTTGCCGACTTACTGCTGCCGACTTAATCTACAGCGGGTTCGTCTGCTGTAGGTGCTTCTGTCGCAGGTTCGTCTGCTGTAGGTGCTTCTACCGCCGATCCATCTTCTGTGGTAGCGGGCTCGCCTGTTTCGTCAGCAACTAGCCACTCTTCAGTGGGCCGGTTGACGGCGTTGAGCATCCCGCCTGGCACGGCATATATATTGGTTGCCAGTGCGGGCGTCTCTTCAGCGGGGTCGGTATCGGGCTGCACGATTAACGCCTGCACGTAGCGTCTGTCTCCCGCAAAATCGAGGCCGCCTACATGGAGGAGATAGTCTTTGCCATTAGCGGTGAACGATACGGAATAGTCCGGTTCGGCGAGACCAAATTCTCCTAGATTCGTGCTTGCACCTTCTTCAGTTTCAGCCTCTTCAGTTTCAGCCTCTCCAGTTTCAGCCTCTGCCTCAACGGAAACCGAGCGGGCGGTAGGGCTAGTGAGCTGACTGAGCAAAAATGCGATCGCTCCACTCTCTGCGATCGCCTCCTCGGGCGAAGTCATTTGCCAGGTGCCATCGTCATTTTTGAGAAAAGACAGCTCTTCTATTTGAGAACTGTCTGAAGTTGTATTGTCTGAAGTCGTATCGTTTGAAGTCGTATCGGCTCTGCGAATCACCGTAAAGGCTTCAATGTCCTCCTCTTCAATCGGGAATAGCTTTTCACTTGATTCGGCATCAGCACCCTCTGCAATATCAGTTGGGTTAGAGCCAGATCTATTTTCAAACAGCAGTACGCCACCAGTGAGTGCGATCGCGCTCACTAACAGCAACAATGTTCCACGACTCAGCATATTTATATCCTTAGCGCCCCTGCGCCCGTTTTTTCTAGCGCTGTCTTTTCTAGCGCTGTCTTTTCTAGCGCCGTCGCGCCCACAGTATCCCTGCACCGACTAGCCCTAGCAGTGGAAAAATCACCAGCGCCAGCAACATCAATAAAATCTGCTGCTGTACCGTCATATTTAGCCGTCGGTTGGTTGCCTCCTTGGGGCGAATCGATAGCGTTGGGCTATCAATTTGGCTCAGCCAGCTCACTGAATTTAAGAACACATCGCCATTGAGCTGCTGGTCAAACAAACCATCCGTGGCAAAACTAGAGTTGCCAATTACGACCATACGGCTGTCTTTTGGGCCGTCAGCCTCGTCTGAGCCGTCATCGGCTTCAGCCGCATCCAAAATCTCAGCGTCTAAGTCGTCTAGCTCAGTTGTTTCAGCCGCTTGTTCTGCCGAGCCGGTGGTTTCTGGCTCCGTATTAGAAGACTCCGTACTAGAAGACTCAGCCGCCGCCGAGGTTTCTTCTCCAGGTACATCGCCATCGGCCAGTACTGCCGGACGTGACAGCGCCACACCCAAAGCAAACGGTCCTTCGGGCCCCTTGCTCGTATCAACGGCTATCTCATCTCCTTCAGAAATTGCTTGCGCATGGCTATTCTGATTTGTAAACAGCAGCGGCGTCTCCTCTGTATTTGGCACCTCTCGGATTTGCAGTGGCCTTGATATAGGGAAAAACGAACGTCCCTGGTTGAAAGCTTCTGTAATCGGATGGTCGCCATAGTCTGTCACCAGCGGAGCTGCCGGACCTAGACCCACTAGCTGCCCGCCGCCAGAGGTATCAATTACAATCGTTTTTTCGGGCACCACGCCCCACTGGCTCATCAGCACCTCTAGCCCGGTTTCTACCTGCGGATCGATCAGCACAAACAGACTGCCACCCGCTTCCAAATAGGCTCGAATAGCCGTCACTTCTGCGTCAAATAGCTTTTCTTGTGCCCCGGCGATAATCACCACATCTGCATCATCTGGAACAGTTCCCGTCTCCGCTAGGTTCAACGGCAAGACGGTAAAGTTCTCCCCTTCTAATCGGGTTGCCGCTTCAAAAAAACCAGCCTGCGAGCCATCAATGGCATATTCGCTATGACCTTGCAGAAAGTAAACAACCGCGATGTCCGTCTGGCCAAGCTGCGCCAGTTTGTTCGTTAGCTGTCGTTCACTCAGCGGCTCTTCTGGGCTAGTGCGCTGGACTAGCAGCGTTCGCTCGCCTGACTCGGTATCGGGCGCTGCTGTTTGTAAGAAAACCTCACCGCCCGTTTCTACCCCAATTTCTTGGGCGAGCTGTGGCTGGGCAAACGGATCGATATATTCGTAGGTTAGATCGCGGTTGAAGCGGCGATAGTTTTCTAGTAGCTGCTGGTCGGTTGGGTTGGGGGCAGGGCTAAAGATTAAGACCTTGGCAGGCTGTGCCAGGTTTTGGACTACCTCCTGAGAAGCTGGTGAGAGGGTGAGCAGCTGCCCTTCAGTCAGATCGGTGCGGCTGTCGTAGCGGGCCCCTAGAAAGTTAATTAGGCCCAAAATCAGCAGTACCGAGAAAACGGAGACTGCCGCGTTGGTGCCTGCCTGGGTAGAGCGCTGCTGCCAAAATCGGGTGGTAAACACGCTAAATTCGCCCGCCGCGATACTGGCGACTAGCAGCATGAGTCCAATCACTAACAGGGCCACTGCAATCAGCGTCCAGCCGTTGAGCAAGCCCACAACTAGGCCAGCTGTCACCAGCGTTAGCCCTGGCCACAGCAGGTATTTTATGAAGGGTTGTATGGTTTTCATGTTTGACTAACTCTGCTTAAGACCGCTGAAAGCGCAGCGTATCGACTGATTGCGCCGTTAGGAACAATCCCAAAACAATGTAGCTGAGAAATAAAATTAGGCCGCTGCTGTCGAATACGCCCAGCGTAAAGTCAGTGTAGTGCGCTAGCAAGGAGAGATGCCTGAGCGCGGGGCCGATAGGGTCGGGGAGCGCAGTTGCGATCGCATCAACCACCCACAGCACCAGCACCACACCAAACGTCATCACAGCAGCTAGTACTGTACTATCTGACAGCGATGAGATAAACATTCCTAGCGCTAGCACACTAGCCGCTAGCAGCAGCAGTCCGAAATGGCCCAGCAGCAAAATCGCCGCCGGAAAAGTCGGCTCGCTCGACCAAAATGCCACTAGCTGAATGATGAGCAACGGCAGCAGCATCGCGCTGTAAAACGTCACCACGCCCAGCAGCTTGCCAAGCGCCACCACCCAGTTTGCTAGTGGCGAAGTTGCCAGCAGCTCCAGGGTGCCTCGCTTGCGCTCTTCGGCGTATAGCCCCATCGAGAGCATTGGCAAGATAAACATCGAGAGCGAGCCCAATAGATTCAGATATATCTTCAAGAATTCGTATGGGACGTCAATTGCCTGGGGGCTGGCTCCTAGCTGATCGGCAGCGCCGACTTGAGCGATCAATCCCTGTGGCGAGAGCAAAATAGTGACTAAAAACAAGCCGCCAATGAGCCAAAACACCACCGCAATGACGTAGGCAAAGGGTGAGATGAAATAGCTCTGTAATTCTCGTCGATAGATGGCCAGTAGGTTACTGAAAAAGGTTTTCATGCGTTTTCCTCCTGCGCTTCCTCGCGATCGGCAGTCGCCTCTGTCGAAGCTTCAAGATCTGAAGTGTCAGGATCTGAAGTATTAGGATTCAAGACCTCAGGATTCGAGATCTCAGGATTTGAGGTTTCAGGATCTGCCGCTAACGTCGTATCACTAGCGCTGTCTTCCATTGTTAGATCGATAAATACGTCTTCTAGGCTGGCGCGGTTGCGGCTTAGCTCGAATAGCTCTAGACCCTGGCCGACGACTCGAGCTGCGATCGCACTGCCCAGATCCTCCACCCCAGTTGTTACCTGAAAGCGCGATCGCCCTTCGGCTAATCCGTCTGCCGCCAAGACCTCTGCTGCTGTCACTCCCGGCAGCGTTCTTAGTACGGACAGGCACCGATCAATCTCACCGCGCAGCTCTAGTCGGTAGCCGTCTTTACCCGTCAGCCGCCCAACTAGGTGCTCTGGACTATCGGTTGCGACAATTTTGCCCTGTTTGATGATGGTAATGCGATCGCACGTTGCACTTACCTCCGGCAAAATATGCGTCGATAAAATAATCGTATGCTCACCCGCCAAGCTCTTAATCAGGTTACGCACCTCAATAATCTGCCGGGGGTCTAGCCCTACTGTAGGCTCATCTAAAACAATCACCGGCGGATTGTGCACAATTGCCTGGGCAATGCCCACCCGCTGCCGAAACCCCTTAGAGAGCTTGCGAATAATCGTCGTCCGCTTCTGGTTCAAGTTGCAGCGATTGATGGCCGAGCTTACCCGGTCAGCCAAATCCCCCGCCGACACGCCCTTAATCCGGGCGACAAACCGTAAAAATCCCTCCACCGTCATTTCTGGATACAGCGGCGGGGTTTCTGGTAAATAGCCAATATTCTGACGAACCGCCATTGACTCGGCATGGACATCTTTGCCCGCGACTCTAGCAGTTCCCTGCGTCGCGGGTAGATACCCCGTCAAAATCCGCATCGTTGTGGTTTTGCCCGCTCCGTTAGGCCCCAAAAAACCCAAAATCTCCCCTGGCTCTACCGTGAACGTGACATCCTCAATTGCCACCGTAGATCCATAGGACTTACTCAACTGGTCAACTTCAATCATGATGCTCTGCGGTTGGCCTACACTAGATAACGGCAAAAGGAAACAGCAAAAGTCGTCATAGGCACGAAATTGTATCACCTACGGGGATAATGCAAACTTCAAACTTTATGTCTTAAACATCATCTCCTATGGCTAAGACTGCTAAGAAAAAATTTCCCCATCTGGTCGGCTCAAAATGGACCGCCCAGCAAAAAACAATGGGCTGGCGGCACTTTCACGTCGTCAACCGCAAAAATCAAGACCCGTGGGTTTTTGCTGAGCTAGTAGCTGCTTGCGATCCAACCGTCCGATTTTGGCTGAATGCCAAAGTGCTCAAAAACCGTTTGCTATGGGCTGCTGGTTGGCAAACCTTAAACGAAATTGAGGAACTCGCCGCTGACTATGAACCGGCTTTAGAAGGTCTATTAGAATAAGCCATCAGCTAGCCCACCGTGTTTAGGGACTGTGACGCTCAAATCGACGCTCAAATCTTGTGACGCTCAAGCTTCGTGATGCTTGAGTCTTGTGTTCAAACAAAAGCGTCTCGGCACTACGCATCCGAAAATGCCGCTAAACACGCTTCTAGGAAGCTATCGTCTCTAGGAAATAGTACTAAGATATAGATAACAAAGTTTTGTAGATAAGGTTTTGTGGCAGTGAGCCTTATCACCGCTTTTTCTTCCTTATTGGATATTGGACGACGATTATGGCTTTCCCATCTACCCCACCCGAGGATGCCGAATTACTCAGATCAGTCCTGTTTCCTTTACTCAAAGATTTTCAGCACTGGTTTGGTCGCACCGCCAATAGATTAGAGGCACAAAAGATTACCTTTTTGAGTCCTGCTGAGCAGGCAACGTTGCTATCGCGTATTTACACCGCCCAAAAGCAGGTGAGCGCTTCTCAAGCGATCGCTTCGGTAACTGACGGCCAAGCGAGCATTGATATGCCTGTTGTGATGGGCTGGCATCAGCTGGCTCAAGAGTGCTGGGGTATTGCCTTGCGCCAGCGGAGAGAAAACCCTTTAGAAAAAGACCCCGCAGAAGAAAAAGACTCTACCGAAAAAGACCCTACTGAAAAAGGCCTTACTGAAAAAGGCTTTACCGAAAAAAAGTCTATCGAAAAAAGATTTACAGAGACCTCAGCCGAAAGCAGCGACAATCAGATCTAAAAATTTTCAATCTGTCATCTAACCTGCCTGTCATCTAATTCTTGCCCGTTACACACTTAAGAGCCATGCTCCACCTGATCTACCTTCTTGCTTTTACCGTTTTAGCCGTCATCGCTGTTTCCAACATGATTCGCAATCTTGTTAGGCTAGGAACCCAGGTGCAGCAGCCACCTCGCTCAGCTAGCGCTTCACGTCCGGTTCCCCACCCAGAACTGCTCAGCGACACGGGCGAGGTGATCAATGAGCCTTTGCTGGTGATGCGCTCTGTTTCTATTCAAGATGCTAGAGAGCAGCTCAACGCAATTTACGAAGCCTCTTCAGGAAATGAAGATACGGCCTCGGAAGATGGCTAAAGCCCAAAGCTAGAGAATTTATGAAAGAATTGGCCAGTGACGCTGTTGAACTGGCACCGCTAGACTAAGTAATATGAATTCTGTAACCGCTTCTCAACAGCAGCTAGCCGTGCAGCTTTTGAAAACGAGCAAGCCTTCTTCTCGCAAAATTATCACTTTGATCCATAAGGAAACGACAGTTCCTGGAATGGTGGGGCATAAGCTGGTAGAGATGGGATACGAGCTAGATATTTGTGCGCCCATTTTTGGTGAGACTCTGCCGCAGTGCTTGGATGACTATGCGGCAGTGCTAGTTTTTGGCGGGCCGATGAGTGTAAACGATGACGAACCTTATCTGCACAAAGAAATGGATTGGATTCGTCAGGTGCTAGAGGCAGGGCTGCCGTATTTAGGAATTTGTCTGGGTGCGCAGCTATTGGCTAAGGTGCTGGGGGCCGCCGTACAAAAGCATGATGGGGCGCTAGAAGAAATCGGCTACTATCCCATTTATGCTACGGAGCTTGCCTCAACGTGCCTATCCGAGGCGGACAAAGCTCTTTTCCCAGACGTTTTAAATGCCTATCAGTGGCACCAAGAGGGCTTTGATTTGCCAGCAGGCGCGGTGCTATTGGCACGGGGAAAGACTTTTCCTAATCAGGCGTTTCGATGGGGCGATCGCGCCTATGGCCTACAGTTTCACCCAGAAATGACAGCTGATATGGTCGATTTTTGGACAGAGCAGGGCGCTCACTTACTCGATGTGCCCAATGCGCAGTCTCGATGCGAGCAAATTTCTGCTCATCAGCGCTACAGCGAATCTGTCGAGCGTTGGCTAGAAACGTTTTTGCGCTGTTGGCTCGCGCCCGTGCAGGCACCAGATGCCCAAGCTTAAGGCCAGGCTTAAGCTTGTGACCTTAAGCCTGATTAAGTCGGTGAGCTAGCCGCCCTAACGCAGTAGAATTTACGCAATCTGTATATAAACGCACACGAATAAATATGAGGTGGCGCATGAGTCCAATCAAAAGAGTTTGGAATCGCTTGACGAATCGCTTGACTGGGCACTTGACTGGGCACTTACATAGAAAGGCGCTTTGGAGCATTTTGTTTGCGATCGCGCTTTCTATTACCTTCTTATTCCAAGCCTGCGGCACTAGCGCCCCTGATACCGCCAACTCCAATGCTGATGCCCCCGCGCTCAGTCAGAGCGGCGAACAGCAAAGTGACGGCAATATAGACACCCTAGCGCAAGAGCACAGTGGCGATAAACCCACCGCGACCCCAGCGGCTATGGCAGAGCCTACCGTGCCTGTTACTGGCGAAAGCGTTACCTACGCCACTGTTGAAGGTCAGCCTATCACCGGCTATTTGGCTCAGCCGACTGACAAAGTCGGTGAGGCGCTACCGGCCCTGATTACTATTCACGAGTGGTGGGGGCTTAATGAAAACATTGAAGCCATGACCCGGCGGCTCGCGGGCGAAGGCTACACTGTGCTTGCGATTGACCTTTATGGCGGCCAGATTGCTACCGACCCGACCGAAGCTGGCGAACTGGTGCGCAGCGTTATGGATAACCCTGGCTCCGCCCAAGACAACCTTTTTCAAGCGGCTGAGTTTTTAAAGAGCGAGTACAACGCGCCTGCGCTGGGCTCTATCGGCTGGTGCTTTGGCGGTAACTGGTCTTTGCGGACGGGTCTTTTGCTTTCTTCTGATTTGGATGCGATCGCTATCTACTACGGACAGCTCATCCTTGCCCCCGAAGCTTTAGACGCGCTAGACATGCCTATTATCGGCTTTTTTGGAGAAGACGATAGTTCTATTGCTGTAGAGGATGTCAACAATTTTGAGTCGACGCTAACCGATTTGGGCAAGACGGTTGATATCAACCTTTATCCTGGCGTAGGCCATGCGTTTGCCAATCCTTCTGGGCAAAACTACAACGCTGCTGCTGCCGAAGATGCCTGGACTAAGACAGTTGCGTTTTTCAATACCCACTTGCAGTAGCTGATGTTTGCCAACAGCTGTTGATTTTTATCGACAGCTATTGATAGCCGCCAACAGCCGCTAGTCTTTTCGCTGACCTAGCCACCATATGAAAGAATCGGCGTCATTTTGCATGGCTAATTGCTCTGCCTGGTTTTGCTGAGCTAGCTTGTAATACCACTGGCAGTAGTCTTCAAACGCCTGCCGGTGTTCGACTTCTCTTTGAAAGTCGATAGCGGCCTGATGCGCTGCCAATAGGTCTGAAACCGGTCGAACCTCTGCCGACTCTGGCAACAGATACTCGAACATTGGTCCTTCGAATGCTTTTGTCACGAAATCACCCAGAACCCACTTCTATAGCGCGGATTGATTGCTCACTTTATCCTAGCGGTTATACCCAGCCGCGCAGTCGATAGATCACAAAACCCACATATTCTTTCAGGGCCTGAGTGAAGTGGGCGGTGGATTTGGCCTCTGGCAGCAGCGCTAAAATGCGGCCTTCTAGGGTATTAATCTGCGTCTCTGTCGGCACTAAATAGTCTGTCGGCGCAGGAATGACGTTGATGCCTAGCTTGCTAAAGATGGCAACCGAGCGAGGCATATGAATAGCAGAGGTCACTAGTAATACGGATTCAGCTGACTGCCGATCGAGTATGGGCTTTAGGTTTACCGCGTTCTGCCGCGTATTCAAAGAGGTGCCCTCTAGCACGATAGCTGATTCGGGAACGCCCATCGCTAGGGCAAATTCTTTCATGTCGTCGGCTTCAGAATCGCCGCTGCCGCCTCGCCAGGTGATACGACCCCCGCTGAGAATGAGCTTGGGGGCTTTGCCTTGGTTGTAAAGGCGGGCACCGTAAAGAATGCGATCGCCTGATTCTAAAACTTCTACCCAGGGCCGAGGGACCATTTGCGGAGCCGTCGCACCGCCCAAGACCACGATGGCATCAGCCGTTGGCACAGGATCGGGCGGGAAATATTGCCATTCGAGTGTGCTGACCAGCTTATCGCTAACGAGCGGATTGCTGGTAAAAAACAGGATGAACAGAGAGAGTGCGATCGCCCAAGTTGCCCGTTTAGGATGCTTCCAAATCCACACCAGCCCCAGCGCCATCAGCAAGCAGCTAAGCCCTACCGGATATACGAACAGGGGCAGCAGCTTAGAAAGAAAAAACATCGCAAAGCGCCGTCAAAAATCACCGTTGAACGTAGCAAAGAACGTAGCAGACCCTACTGATTTAGCCGTCTAGCCCGTGCCTTTTTCTTTCGCTCAATGTAGCGCCGCTGTGATTTATTCGTTTTCAAAAAAGGCAGCTCAAACCAAGGATTAACGTCCGACCCGTCGGGGTCGGGGCGTCTGAGATGGTCAGTTGGCGGTAAGTCTGTAGGACCGTGTGGCGCGCCGCCCTTAATTTGCCACCAGGCAGTGACCAAACCACCCGCTAGCCCACCTAGCGCCCCAAATAGAATGCTAAAGGGCACGTCATAGCCCAGCACAATAAACAGAAGTAGAAAGACCAGCCAGGTTCTAACGGCTGCTGGAATAAGTAAATCGGCCACGGTGATAATGTCCGCACTGTAGTGGGTTTGCTTGGCAGAATTTGAATGCGTAGTGTCTGAATGCCCTTAATACCTCTGAATATATCGCATTCAATATCTCTGAATATTCTGAATATTCTGAACACATATAGTGAACCGCACGACTGAACTGCACGACTAGTAGAGGCCTACCGAGTTTCACGCATCAAACACACCCGCTAGCTGCTGCCCAATAGCTAGCTGTGGCTGCGTTGTATCGATTGTCATTACCGGGTCGCCTGGGGCAAACGGCTCCATAGACTGTTTTGCCAAAATGGCGGCAGTCGCGTCGGCAATATCGCCACTGCGCTGTTCTACTCGCGCTTTGAGCACGTCGGCAGGGGCGGTGCAGTGTAAGAATGTGAGCGGAAGGCGCTGAGACTGGGCCGCGTCTAGGGCCGCTTGGCGTTTGGCCTGCCGGTCAAATTTCGCATCTAGAATAATGCGATCGCCCCTGCTAGCCAGCTGCACCCCCAGCTCAATTAGCCGCGCGTAGGTTTGATCCGTCATTTCCGGCGTGTAGATTTCGCTTGGCCCTTTTTGATGCAGCGCTACGCCCGCCAAATGTTTTCTCACCGCATCCGAGCGCAACCGAATCGCCTTTGCCTGCATTGCTAACTGCTGAGCCGTCGTACTCTTACCCGACCCCGACAGTCCGCACATCACTACTACAGCGCCTTTTTTTTTTTGCACATAAGACCAGGCTAGTCGGTAATACTTAGCCGCCTTCTCACTGGCCGCCTGCTTATCCGCCTCAGAAACTGACGGGTCGCCCAGCATAAAAGAGGTTACCTTAGCGCGTACATAAGCCTGACGGCTCACATACAGCGGCAAAATTTCTAGCCCTTCGTAGTCGCCCGTTTCCTCTGCGTACTGGTTCAAAAAGGCCTGACTGAGGTCATCGCGTCCGGCAACTTCTAGATCCATCACGATGTAGGCAATGTCGAACATTGTATCGACGAAGCGAAAAGGCTCATTGAACTCAATGCAGTCAAAGAGCAGAATTTTGCCTTCCCACTCGCAGATATTGCCTAAATGCAAATCGCCGTGACAGGCGCGAATGCGATCGTTGTCTAGGCGCTTTTGAAAAAGCGCCTGCTCAGTGGCAAAAAAACTATCGGTGTAGGCTTTGGTTTCGTCGAACTGCTTTTGCGTTTGAGGCTTATCAACGCCTCTGTCTCCGGTAAAGACAACCGTTTGATCGTAGTTTTCGTCAATCGATTGGCGAATGGCGGCAATGGTGCCGTAGGTGCGAACGTGATCATTAGTGGCGGTGTTTTGATGGAAGTTGGCGATGGTAGTGGCTAGCGATCGCACTTTCGCTTCATCTAGCAGCCCCTGCTCAAACTGCTCACTTAGCAGCGCCGACTGAGGAAACTGCCGCATCTTCACCGCGTACTCTATCGGCTCACCATTGCCCTTGAGTGTAATCGTTTCGTCATCCTGTGTAATTGGCACCACGCTCAAATACAAAGACCCCGCACCCGTTTGGTTTAACCGAATTTCCTCTTCGCAAAAGTGCTTGCGTTTTTCTAGCGTAGAGTAGTCCAAAAAGCCGTAGTCAACCGCTTTTTTGAGCTTGTAAACGTAGTCTCCTGTTAACAGCACATACGATACGTGGGTCTGCATCAGACGAATCGGCGTAGTCACAGGATGCGGATAAAATTCAGGCTGAAGCATCTGTTGCACGACGGCGGGAAGCGCAGAATCGGTCATAGCAATTAAGGGCGGTTATGGGAGGACGGTTATTGAAAAGCAGTTACCAGAGCAGCGTCATAGGCTCAGCTATTATGCCAGCTTTGTGAGTATTCGATATATCAATGCCTTTAATACGTTCCTATCCAAAGGCAGATCAAACGGGCGAATTTCCCTTTAGTAGAAACTAAAAAAGGAGCCAAGAAAAACTCTCAACTCCCTCCTTGCTATTTTCTTTCGACCGTCTTTTTCTAACTGTCTTTTTCTGACTGTCTTTTTTTGGGCTGTTTCTCACTGTCGAACGAGTATCAGACCGCAGCTATGGCGCAGCTTCAGTTTCGGTCTCGGCAGCTGGCGCTTCTGCCTCAGCGGTCTCTGTTTCAGTGCCGTCTTCCTCACCTTCGACAGCAACCGTTCGAGGAGCCAACACAGAAACGACGAGCAGCTTGTCGTCCGCAGCGATGGAAGACCCTTTGGGCAGGGTAATTTCACCAACGTGCAGCGCATCGCCAATTTTTAGCGCAGAAACATCTACATCCAAAGACTGCGGAATCGCATCGGGTGGGCACTTTAGCTGAACTTCGGTCATAACCATATCCAGCGTACCGCCCTCTTCTTCTACACCGACGGCCTCGCCAACGAAGTTAATCGGCATGCTGACTTCAATAAAGGCTTGCGACGCAATCGAGAAAAAGCTGATGTGATGCAGCTTGTTCTTCCAAGGATGCTTCTGCACCTCACGCAAAATCACCTTGCCGCTCCAGTCGCCATCGGTGACGTTAACGGTGATGACCGATTTATTGATGGTTGCTTTACGCAAAAGAGCTTCAGCGTCGTAGTTGCTGAGCTTTAGCGCCATTGAGTTAGAGCCATCATGGCCGTACAGAACGGCGGGCAAAGTGCCTTCGCGACGCAGTTTTTTGGGCTTGTCTTCCGATGCACGCTGGGTGCAGTCAATTGTTAAATCCATGAGAGTTTTGTGTGTTCAGTCTGTGGTGGAGTTAAAAGCGATGAAATCAAAAAATAAGGCAGGTGTCAAAGGCCAGACAAGCCCGAAGATCTATGTTACCTGATTGAGGGGCGATCGCATCAAGACTTTTGCTTGACGCCGATTGCATCTTTCTGCGCAAACACGGCTGCCGCACTAGCATTGCTGACGGCGAAGTAAACCTCACACCTATCTATTGCTACCCCGATTCTAGCTATGTATGACTTGCGACGATCGAGACATTGCCCACATTGATGTCTAGTTCGAGCTGAGCCAATCGCGCTAAACATCGGCAGCCCACTCGAATTGACGATTAGAGTAACGTCAGAGTCTCCATCGCCCCGGATTGTTCGCCATCCACTGTGCAGTCAGCTCGCTAAGCAACCGTCCCAAAAGCACTGGTGTGTTCTTCTAACAGCGCCCGCTTCGGCCCGTGAATTGGATCTTCGACGATAATTGTCTGATCGCGGCTGGCCCCTAACGACACGATCGCAATTGGAGCCTCCGTCAGCTTGGCCAAAAACTCCAAATAGTCCAGAGCTGCCTTAGGCAAATCTTCTAGCGTGCGGCAGTGCTCGGTTGATTCTTTCCAGCCAGGAAGCGTTTCGTAAATTGGCTTGCATCGGGCAAACTGCTGGGCCCCACTGGGCAAATCTGTGCAGCGTTTGCCGTCAAGCTCGTACGCAACGCACACCTTGATTTCGTCTAGGGTATCGAGTACATCTAGCTTAGTTACCGCCAGGCAATCCAACCCGTTTATCCGCACAGCGTAGCGACCTACTACGCCGTCAAACCAACCGCAGCGACGACGACGACCTGTAGTGGTGCCAAATTCTGCGCCGACTTCGCAGATTAGGTTGCCGACCTCATCGTCTAGCTCGGTCGGAAAAGGGCCTTCGCCCACGCGAGTGGTATAGGCTTTGGCCACGCCAATTACCCGGTCAATTGTGGTTGGGCCTACGCCAGAGCCAATGCAGGCACCGCCCGCCACTGGGTTAGAAGAGGTGACGTAGGGATAGGTGCCGTGGTCAAGATCTAGCAGGGTGCCCTGCGCGCCTTCAAAGAGGATGTTCTTTTTCTGCTGATGGGCGTTGTAAATTTGCAGAGAGCTGTCGGTAATGTGCGATCGCAGCCGATCCGCATAGCCCAAATATTCCGTTAGCACCTCATCAGCATCTAGCGGCTTCAGGTCATATAGCCTTTCTAATACGATATTCTTTGCATCAATTGTCCATTTCAGCAGCTCGGCAAACTCGTCTTTATCCATCATGTCAATGATGCGAATGCCCGTGCGCTCTGACTTATCGGCGTAGGTAGGGCCAATGCCGCGCTTCGTCGTGCCAATTTTTTTATTACCCCGTCGCTCCTCCGCAGCTTGATCAATCAGGCGGTGGTAGGGCATGGTCACATGCGCCGTTTGCGAAATAAACAGGTTATCTGATGAAACGCCTAGCGCTTCTACCTTGTCTAGCTCGGCAATTAGTTCTTTAGGGTCAATCACTGTACCGCTACCGATTATGCACTCGGTTTCGGGATACAGAATCCCTGAGGGGATCAGATGTAGCTTGAAGGTTTGTCCTGAAACGACAACGGTGTGGCCAGCGTTAACGCCGCCCTGATAGCGCACAACCACATCTGCTGACTTACTGAGTAAGTCTGTGATTTTGCCTTTACCTTCATCGCCCCACTGAGCGCCGATAACAATAACGTTAGCCAAGGGAATACATTTCTAGAGTTCAACCAAACAACCATTATCAACAAGCTGTGAGCGTAGTGTCAACAACAAAAGTTGGCGGCTAGCCATGTTTGAGGGCTAAGTGAAGGGATTAATTGACGACAACTTGACAGCGAACTGATTGCGCGAAGTGTGTGGATGCGATCGCCCTCAATTTGAATTGCTTCGCTATGATAGACACTAATGAAATTAGTCGCTTGTCTGTGATCTCTAGCTTTCCTATCTTTATCTTTTCATCTGTTTAAAGTGAGCCAGCACGCGAGAGTATCAGTGCTAGCAACCTTTGAAATTAGGGACAAGAAATCAAGGACAACAATCCTTTTCTAACCAAGCCCCAACTGCCTTTATAAATTTTGTTATTTAGGGCCTGCGATGTATCGTACGGCGCTAGTTTTTAGTATTTTGACCACCTTTTTTGGTCGCACTGTCTCTCTACATCTATCGTTTAGTTAAGGACTTACTCTCATGAGCTTATACGCAGAACTCCACCGACACTTAGGGGGCTCTGTTGTCCCGCGGGTGCTATGGCGCTATTTTGAACGCAACCGTCCTGATATTTCAGATGAATTTGATGGCTACGCCGCGTTCGAGCAGTTTTATACGCAGCCCAAAGATACCCTAGAAGAATATTTACAGCTACATACCCTAGTTGAAAGCGTTCAGACTAGAGAAGCGCTGCCCTACTTTATCTATCGCCTGATACGAGGCGCGTATATTTTCGAGAATCTCGCTTATTTAGAGCTGCGCTACACGCCGTTTTATCGTACTCCGGCTCACCTAGACCAGGTACAAAGAACCGATGCGATGGCCGAAATCATCGAGATTGTGGGTAGAGCCAGTCAGCAGAGTGAGTATCCGGTTGTTACCAAGCAAATTCTCTGTCTGCACTCTCGCCTTCCTTACGAGGTAAATCGGGCCACGCTAGAGCTAGCGGCTCAGTATCCTGAATACGTTTGTGGGATAGACGTGGCGGGTGGAGATGCGGCTTACAATATCGAAGAGCTAAAGCGTCTGTATCAACAGGCCCAAAGTCTGGGGATCAAAACGACGGGGCATCTGTACGAAACCAAAGATGGCTGCTACCCCGAGCTGCTGCCCTACCTAATGCGGATCGGCCACGGCATTCAAATTCCTCTGCACTACCCAGAGCTGCTAAAGGATGTGGCAGCGCGCGGTCAATGTTTGGAAGTGTGCCCGACTACGTATCTGCAAACAGGCACGCTTGAAGAGATTAGTCAGCTAAAGACGGTTTTTAATCGGTGCTTTGATGCGGGCGTAGATATTGCGATTTGCACCGATAATGCGGGTCTGCACAACGTGAGGCTGCCGTTTGAGTACGAGAATTTGCTCACGCACGATGTCATTGGCTTTGACGGGCTTAGAGCCTGTCAGGCGGCAGCGTTTAAGCATTCTTTTGCCTGGCCGCATCCGCAGCAGCCCGCTTCTTTGCTTTCAAATTTGCTGAGTGAGCAGGCTCAGCTCAGCCATCGCGAGAGTCGCCGGTAGCCGATTCCAATCAGCGGTCTCGACCACTGATCTCAACTAGTCATAGTCTTGACTGTAGGCCTAAGACTGGCTAATTCAAGTGTCCTCGGCAGATTCATCCATTCTGCCGAGGACTTTGTCTTGGAAGGCGCTGTCTTGACTAGCTAGTCCTAGTATTTGCATATATTCTGGTGTCGTCAGCCCGCTGTCTTGAATGATTTTGATTGCGTCTGCCTCGATGGCCTGCTCTATCTTGAGCGCTTCTGCGGTAGTCTCGGCGGCGGGGATTTCAGATTCGCGATCGCTTAGCAGCTGAAGCACCTGAAGATAAGCCTGGGTAAACTGGTCTATTTTATCGGCGGTAATATCGGCACTGTCAACAGCGGCACTGTCAACAGCGGCACTGTCAATAGCGGCACTGTCAATAGCGGCACTGTCAATAGCGGCCAGTGCTGGGTCAATCTGGGCGGTAATGACGGGTAGAGTAAAGCTAGCAGGGCCCATGCTGGTAATGATTGGGCTGGCAAAGACTGGGCTGGCGAAACTCAAGAGTGCGATCGCCCCGCTTAACACACAGCTCAGCGCATAGCCCAACACATAGCTCAACAGCCGACGACCGAAGCTTGACAAAGAGCTAGGCCCCCAGCAGAGAAATATTCTATTAAGACTGCCAATTTTCAGCATAGGGACGTCTAGAGGTGACTACAATTGTTACTAAGCATAATTACAGATTAACCCCATGTCAGTCAGCCAAGCTTCCGAGCACCAGCGTCCAGCAACAGAGACTAGCCATGAAGGTCAACACGATCTGTCCAAACGGGAGCTTCAGATTGTAGAGCTGGTTGCCGCTGGCCTGACAAATCAAGAAATTTCAGAGAACTTGCAGATCAGTAAGCGCACGGTGGATAACCATGTGAGCAACGTACTCAATAAAACTGCGACGGGTAATCGGGTTGCACTTGTGCGCTGGGCTTTGCAGTCTGGAAAGGTGTGTATTGATGAGCTAAACTGCTGCAGTTTGCCAGACGAGACAGCCGCGTCGTAGCCTTGAGAGGTTTCGTCGCCAGCCCTTTGGCAACAGTTTCCAACCCTAAACTCTCATGAGCAGTATTCAAGCGATTCGCGGAACCCGTGACATTTTGCCGTCCGAGTCCCCGCTGTGGGCAAAGATAGAAGAGATTGCCCGTCAAACGCTGGCGAGCTATGCCTATCGTGAAATTCGCACGCCTATTTTTGAGCAAACGGAGCTATTTGCTCGCGGCATTGGTGAAGCGACCGATGCGGTTGGCAAAGAAATGTACAGCTTTGAAGATCGCGGGGGGCGCTCGATTGCCCTGCGTCCAGAAATTACGGCGGGCCTAGTTAGAGCCTTTATTCAAAACAAGCTGTTTGCGCAAGGTGGTGTGCAGCGGCTGTGGCACCTGGGTCCGGCGTTTCGCTACGAGCGCCCGCAGGCCGGGCGGCAGCGGCAGTTTCATCAGCTAGATGTAGAAATTTTGGGTAGCCGAGATGCTCGTGCTGATGTAGAAATTATTGCGATCGCAACTCAAATTCTTACCTGCTTGGGTCTCCAATCACTCTCTTTAGATCTCAACTCTGTCGGCAGCGGCGAAGATCGACAGACCTACCGTGAAGCGCTCGTCGCCTACTTCACCCCTTACAAAGAAGACCTAGACGCCGATTCACAAACTCGCCTGACGCTAAATCCGCTGCGAATTTTAGATAGCAAAGACAAGCGAACCCAAGAAATTGTGATCGATGCGCCTAGTCTGCTCGACTATCTCAGTGATGATTCGCAGCGCCATTTCGACGCAGTGCAGCAGCATCTAACCAATGTTGGAATCAGCTTCAACATTAATCCTCGCTTAGTGCGTGGCCTAGATTACTACACCCATACCGCTTTTGAGATTCAGTCTACTGATTTGGGCGCGCAGGCAACGGTCTGCGGCGGCGGTCGCTACGACGGTTTGGTGGCTCAGCTAGGCGGCCCCGATACGTCTGCCATTGGTTTTGGCATGGGAATAGAGCGCCTGATCATTTTGCTAGAGCAAATAAACCGATACAGCACAGTGCCTGAGCTTGATATTTATCTAATTTCTCGGGGTGAAAAGGCAGAGCTGCAATCAGCGCAGCTCGCTAATCGGCTGCGCCAAAACGGCTATTCGGTAGAAGTTGATCTTAGCGGCAGCGCCTTTGGCAAGCAGTTTAAGCGAGCCGATCGCAGCGGGGCTCTCATTGGTCTAATCCTGGGTGATGCTGAAGCTGCCGCGAATAAAGTCCAGGTAAAATGGCTAGCTTCGGGCGAGCAGTCTGAAATGACTCAAGACGATTTGATTGCGCAGGCAGACGATATCAAATCAAAAATTGCTCAGGCACGCCATTAGTCATCACTGTTTAGTTATCACTGTTTAGTTATCACTGTATAGCCGTCACTGTTTAGTCATCATAGTCAGGTAGTTCTGGTAGCTCTTCGGCAGCATTGAGCTGACGGCGCATTTTGCTAGCAACTTGGGCAAACGCAGCGGCATCTTCTTCGCTATCGGCGAGGGCGAGGCAGTCTTTTTCAGTTAATTTCTCTAACAGCCGCTGTAAGACTTCTGCTTCTTCTGTAGAGAGCAACGCGTTCACTCTGACTCTAGGAACGGGGCCACTGGCTGGATAGATTTTCATGTTTTGTTCTAGTCAATTGAATCGGCTTTCTATTTTCTCAGGCAAAAGGGAGCTGTGCGTACGTTCTCTACGTTTCCGTAATACTGCTTAGCTATCGTTTTAATACAAACGTCCTAGTACATCAGAGACATTGGCTATAAGTATTTTTCCTTATAGGACAAGTATTGTACTTGCCAGCTGTGTCCTCAGCAATGCTTTTGTAAAGCCCTGCGGCTATGGCTGATCTGCTAAGTACAGCAGGAAGCTCATTAGCTCTTCGTCAGTGAGCTGCTGGCGCGATCGCTTGCCGTAGTTTTTTTCTAGATATTCTCTGCCTTGGGCGCTGTTCCAGCCGAGTCGCCGTAGCTCGATATCCGTTTGCGCAATCACGTCAGAGAGGTCAACTGGGATAGCGCTGGTGTTGAAATTTTCGAGGGCGATCGCACTCGCAGAGGCGGGATCGTTTTCTGGTGCGGGCAGAGGCTCTTCTAAAACGGCATCAATTGGTGGACCTAAGTCTTCTTCTGCGTCCGAAAGGTTAGTTTCTTCGGCAGGCGGGTCTGTCGTGGGCTGAGCTATCGTAGGTTGGCCTTTAATGGGTTGATCTTTAGTGGATTGATCTTTAGTGGATTGATCTTTAATGGGTTGGTCTGTCGCGGTTTGGTTTGTAGTCTGATTTGTCGCAGGCGGATTTGTCGCGGGATGGCCTGTCGCGGGTGAGTCTGCGAGAATGTCCAGAATAGCTAAGGCGCGATCGCGCGCTTTGTCTTCAGCAATTTGGACATCTACGCTAGCCGCTAGCCCTGTCGCAATTTCTTCTCCTGACCGACCAATGACAGCTCGAACGACGTACTGCCCTTCATTAATAGAAATCAGCTCAGCAGTTAGCGTGCTGTCTGGATATTGCGCTCTGAACTTTTGAAAAGGAGTGGCCACAAGTGAATACAAGAATGAATAAAAGCAGGAACAGATGAGTGCGGTTTTAGCTAAGTTGGGGCGGCTATCCGAAACGGTCTCGCCCTCTACTTTCGATCTATTCTAAAGAGGGGTGAGCATTCGTGCGTCGCCTTGATTTTTTCTCCGCGAATACATGCTAGACCGCCTGCTCGAAATGTCTCCGACCCTGGGGGGAGATACCTTACTACTGCTGCCTGTACTGATTCTGCTAGAGCTAGTGCTGTCGGCAGATAATGCGATCGCACTCGCGGCGATTGCCCAGGGGCTAGAGACCGCCGACCTGCAAAAAAAAGCGCTCAATATTGGCTTAGTCGCGGCCTTTGTGCTCCGTGTCTTGCTCATACTTGCCGCTGGCTGGGTGCTCAAATACTGGCAGTTTGAAATAGCGGGTGCCCTGTATCTACTTTGGTTAGTCTATCAGCACTTCTTTACTGGCAATGACGAAGATAGCGACCGTCACGGCCCTAAGTTTGGCAGTTTGTGGCAAGCTATTCCGACGATTGCCCTTACAGACCTAGCCTTTTCACTAGACAGCGTGACGACTGCGATCGCCCTTTCCAAAGACGTCCTGATTGTGCTGTTAGGCGGCACAATCGGCATCATTGCCCTGCGCTTTATGGCCGGGCTCTTTATCCGCTGGCTAGAAATCTACGTTCACCTAGAAGACGCGGGTTTTGTCACCGTTGCCTTCGTTGGCCTTCGCCTCATTGCGCGCGTCGTTAACCCAGAGCTAGTGCCACCAGAATGGGTGATGGTCAGTCTGATCTTTAGCCTGTTTGCCTGGGGTTTCTCTAAAAAAGTAGATACCACTGAGGTCGCAAAATCAGATACACAGGCTTTAGTCTCTATTCCTGATCTTTCTGGCGCGGTCACAGATACAGCCGAATCAGACTCAGAATCGCTAGTTTCGGCTGGCGAAGATAAGCCGTCAGAAGCTGCCTAGTCAGAGGTTGCCTAATCAGAGGATGCAGGTTAAGCGCGCTTCGGTGATTTCTGGCAGCGATCGCAGGTTCCACACCGCATAGAGTTTGCTTCTTGGGCAAAGCCAAACTCTTGAAGCAACACCTGCCAGCGACAGTTTTTGGTGTACAGATATCGCTTCATAATCTTGCTAGCCGAGGGCTGAGAGCAGGCGCGAATTTTTCGATTCTTTTGCAGCCGATAGGTAAACGGATCTAGCCAGCGTAGCTGACCGTTGCGATGCAAAAGGGCCAAGGCTTGCGCGCCTTCTTTAAATTGTTTAGTCACATCGTCGATAGAGCCTTCTTCCGGAATTTTACGAATGAGCTGAATCGCTGTTCGCTCCATAATCTGAGCCTTTTGCTCAAAAAACTGCCAGCGCTGCTTGTCTTCAGGCGAAAAGAAACCCGTTGGCTCGCTTATCAGCGAAAGTGCGATCGCCGCCTCGCCATCGCGCCCGCCGCGCCCTACCTCCTGCACATATTCCGATATCAGGTTTGGCACCTCATAATGTGCCACAAATCGGCAGTCCGGCTTGTTGATGCCCATGCCAAACGCTGACGTACACACCACAAACTGACAGCGCCCTGTAATCCACTCAGATTCTATCTGCCGCCGTGCTGCCGCACCGAGGCCCCCGTGATACGCCTTGACCGCGTAGCCCTGCTGCCCAAACCACTGGGCCAGTGATTCTGTGCCACGACGTGTGCGGGCGTAGATTAGACCAGACTGCTTGCCCTGCTGTTGGACAAACTTTAGCAACGCATTTTTTCGCCCGTGCGGAGACCAGACCGTTTGTACAGCTAGCTGAAGGTTGCTGCGATAGGGATTTAGCCGGATGACTTGAGGCGATCGCAGTCTTAAAACGGTGCTCAGCGTCTCTTGCGTTGTGGGATCAGCGGTGGCCGTGAAGGCAGCGATCGCGATCTTGCTTCCTTTGGGCTTAGTGGCTAGCAGCGTCGAACGAACCGAGCCCAGCCGCCGATAGGTTGGCCGAAAGCTATCGCCCCACTGTGTCAGGCAGTGGGCTTCATCGAGCACCAGCGCGTTAATTTGGATCTGAGGGCGCATGAGAATTTCCCACACTGGCTGGCTGAGCAGCGTTTCTGGCGATAGATAAAGCAATCGCAGTTGATTAGTCTCAAGCGCTCTCAGCGTTTGCCGTCTATCTTGCTTGTTTAGCTCGCTGTGCAGTGCCGCCGCCGGAAGCTGTTTTTCTCGCAGCTCCTGCACCTGGTTCTCCATCAGCGCGACCAGCGGCGACACAATTAGGGTCAATCCACTCTGCATCAGCGCGGGTAGCTGAAAGCACACGGATTTGCCCCCACCGGTAGGCATGATGGTTAGCGTGTCTTGCCCGCGCAAAATTGCCTGGGCAATCTCTCCTTGTGGCGCTCGAAAGTCTTCGTAGCCCCAGATTGCTTGGAAGCGATCGCGCAGCAAATCCAAATCAGTGCGCCCGTATCTTACTTTAGGCCTCATTTTGGGCCTTACGGTTGGCCTCAATTTAGCCCTTGCTCCGGCAAACTCACCCATGCTACAAATTCCTCGTGCTACGCAATTTTTAGGATTCCCTGCTGCTGAGTTTGACTGGTTGTTTTCCCCGCTCTCTAGCTCAGGTGAGTACTTCTATAAGCAAGCAAATACAAGCAAACAAAAACCGCAGCCAAAGTATCCTCTGGCTGCGGCTCTTTTCTGTAGACCTTTGCTTACTCTGAGCTTTACTCTCTAAGCCCTAGCGACCAGTCTTAACGACAGCTATCGGCTGAGTAGATTACCCAGGTTGTAGCCGACGCCCACTGTGCCCCCAAACTGCGAATCGTTCAAGACCCCGTAGTTGAGCTGAGCATTAAGGGTAAACCGCTGAGAAACCGGTACATCTACGCCCGCCGACAGCAGTAGATTGATGTCGTTGTCTTCACTATCGGTATAAGAAACGCCAGCGCCTGCATAGGGCCGTAGCTGAAAGCCTCCGACGTCAGTGCTGAATCGACTAAAGTCATACGTAACAGGGACCAAGATGGCAAACTCATCGCCAACAAAAATGCTAGGTCGTGCGGCCAATCGGTCTGTGAAAGAAAACTTGCTGATTGCAGCAAAGCTAACATCACCTGCGTAGCCAAAGTCAGCGCCAATGCCAATGAAGTCTGAGCCGACTACTGCTCCTCTTGTCCGACGACGGGCCTGCGCTAGCGTTGCCGGTTCTTCAAATTCTGCTGCTGGCAAAGCGAGTTCGGAAGCGTCTGTTGTGGGCTGGGCGCTCTCTGCTGCAACCGTATCGTTAGTCAACGCCAGATCGTCGGCGGCGGGCGCTGCGGTCGTCATTGCTGCTGTGGTCTCTGCTGCGGCAAGTGGGTCGCTCTTTGAAACGGTTTCAGCTTGCGTCCAAGGCTGAGGCTGAGCTTCGTTAAAAGTCAGGTCAGTTGTTAATGGTTCATTATTAGCTGATTGAGTACTGCTCGACTCAATGCTATTTGATTCAATGCTGTTTGACTCGATTTCAACCGTGCCAATTTCAGTGAGTCTAGTGTTCACTGTTTGTGCGCTAGCCGGTAGTTGCATCACCAACGCGAATAGCGAAAGACTTAGTATTCCAAACAATCCCTTTCTGATAGACATATCCAATTCACTCCTCTAAAAAAATGCGGCAAAATTGCGGCGCAGATAGTGCAACTTATTAAATTGCACTATCAGATTACCCGTATTTAGATCAACTTATTTCTATCTAAATAGAGAAGTCGTGTCTGCTTTCTGACATTTTCTTTTAGCAACCTATTGTCCTGTCAAACCTCAGTGATAACAGGGATCAGATCACTGCATTCGATCAATTGTTCTGTATTGAATGGCCTCGGCAACATGGTGGGTCTCAATATTGTTGGCCGCACTCAGATCGGCGATCGTGCGCGCTACTTTCAAAATGCGATCGGTAGCTCGAGCTGAAAGTCCAAGCTTACGAACAGCGCCTTCGATTAGGGCGCGGGTGGTTTCATCGAACGGGCACCATTCGCGGATGTGGCGGCTTTCCATATCTGCGTTGCACTGTAGGGCAGGCGACTGCTGAAATCTAGCTTGGGCGATCGCTCTGGCGGCTTCTACTCGCGATCGCACCGTCACAGACGTTTCCCCATCCGGCTGCCGGGTCACCTCTTCTGGCTTCAGCCGACCAACAATCACCTGCAAATCAATCCGGTCCATCAGCGGGCCCGAAAGCTTAGCCCAATATTGCTCCCGGCTGCGTGGAGTGCAGGTGCATGGCTGTACAGTGTCGCCAAAGTAGCCGCAAGGGCAAGGGTTCGTGCTGGAAATTAGGGTGAACTGCGCTGGAAACTCTACAGACTGCCGGGTGCGAGTAATCGTAACTTTGCCATCTTCTAACGGCTGACGCAAAAATTCGAGCACGCTGCGCTTAAATTCTGTTAGCTCGTCCAAAAATAAAACGCCGCGGTGAGCCAGTGAAATCTCGCCAGGTTTAGGAAAGCTGCCGCCACCCACTAGCGATGGCCCCGAGGCGGAATGGTGTGGCGTGCGAAAAGGTCGCTGGTTGACCAAGTGCCCTTTCTCTTTGAGGAGTCCGGCAACAGAGTGAATCTGGGTGACTTCTAGCGCTTCGGTGAAGGTAAGCGGTGGCAGAATACCTGGAAGCCGCTGGGCCAGCATGGTTTTGCCACTGCCAGGTGGGCCGATGAGGCAGAGGTTATGCCCACCAGCAGCAGCGATTTCGAGCGCACGACGCGCTTGAGCCTGCCCTTTAATATCTCGTAAATCTAGGGTGGGCGCGGCAGATTGTAGCAGGGCTTCTGGTTTGCTAACGGTGACGGGCTGATGCGCGTCGGGGTTGTTGAGAAAGTCCACGGCTTCGCTGAGGTGCTTGAACCCATAGACTTTGAGGTCAGGGACAACAGCGGCTTCGTAGGCGTTGTCTGCGGGAAGAACGAGACCTTTGAGGCCAAGCTGTTTGGCTGCGGCTGCGATCGCGACCACCCCCGCCACAGGTCGCAGCGTCCCATCCAAAGACATTTCACCTAAAAACAAATAGTCATCTAGGCAGGTCTGCGCCACCATTTCCGAGGCGGCCAAAATCCCAATCGCAATCGGCAAATCATAAATTGGCCCCTCTTTGCGTACATCTGCGGGCGTCAGATTAATCACCACCTTACGCATGGGAAAGGCAAAGCCTGCATTCTTCAGCGCCGCTCGCACCCGCTCGCGTGATTCCTGCACAGCCGTATCGGGCAAGCCAACCACCACTACCCCTGGCAATCCACCAGAGAGATCAACTTCTACACCAACTTTTAGCGCATCAATCCCAATCAGTGAAGCACTCCAAATTCTGGCCAGCATAGTGTGCTCTGTCGCCTCTAAGTTCCCGTGCTCACTATCGTGCCCCAGGTGCTTAGCAGACAACCGAAAAGAACGCCTCGCTAGTAGTCGATCAAGATCGAAAATCGGCTATCGATGACGATGAACGTTTCTACGAAAGGTAGGGCAGAGACTAGAGGGTAGCGATCGCGGCTAATTAGCTCGTCACAAAGGCCTGCGCTATCACCGTTTACTTAAATACTAGCTGGGGCCTGGCTATAGCGTATATTGGCCTGTCTGAGTCGGTCGACGGCTTCTGCCAGGCGATCGCACTCTGCAATCAAACTAATGCGCACATAGCCCTCGCCACCCTCACCAAATGCAGTGCCCGGTGTGACCACTATGCCTGTCTTTTGCAATAGCAAAAAGGCAAAGTCAGCCGCGCTAATATCTGGCGGACAGGGCACCCACAAATACATCGTGGCTTCTGGCTTAACCACGTCCCAGCCCAACGTTGCCAGCTCTTTGACTAAAAAGTCTCTGCGGGTTAGGTATCGCTGCTGTACTGCTTCTAGGTACTGGTCTGGTAGCTGTAGGGCCGTTTCTGCTGCCGTTTGCAAGGCTGAGAAAATGCCGTAGTCCATGTTGGTTTTGAGCGTACGCAGCCCTTGAATCACATGGCGGTTGCCGACCACGAAGCCCACGCGCCAGCCTGCCATGTTGTAGGTTTTCGAGAGCGTGTGAAACTCAACGCTGACATCTTTTGCGCCGGGGATCTCTAGCAGGCTGGTAGGCTGATAGCCTTCAAACGCTAGTTCTGCGTAGCAAAGGTCATGGATGAGTAAGATCTGATAGCGCTGAGCGAAAGCCACGGCTTCTTCAAAAAAGGAGCGGGGGGCGGTGGCACCTGTCGGGTTGTTGGGATAGTTGAAGTAGAGAACTTTGGCTCGTTTAGCCAGCGCGATTGGAATGTCGTTGAAGTCTAAAACCCAGTTGTTTTTGGCCTTGAGCGGAATGCTGTGAATGTCCGCGCCCGCGATCGCAGGTCCGCGAAAGTGCGCAGGATAAGACGGAGTGGGCACTAGCACCACATCGCCAGGGTTGATGTAGGCCAAAGCTAGATGACCTAGCCCTTCTTTTGAGCCCATTAGCGGCAAGGCTTCCCCGTCTGGATCGAGCGTGACGCTATAGCGGCGGTGATACCAGTCGGTAATGGTGCTGCGAAAGCTGGCGGTGCCTTCAAAGGGGGGGTAGCCGTGGTTGTTTTCGTCTTTGATAGCAGCGATCGCAGCTTCAACCACAGGCGCAGGCGTTGGCCCACCCGGATTGCCCATGCCCAAGTCGATTAGATCGACCCCTTTGGCCCTAGCGCCTGCCTTTAGCTCATCTAAACGGGCGAATACGTAGGGTGGCAGCGAACCTAGTCGGTCAGCGGGTCTTAACCAATCCAAAGTCATTTAGGCTACCTCTGCTACTCTTTAGGGATTGTTGGGCTCTTCAGGGATTGTTGGGGATCTGTTGGGTTTGGGGTCTGTTGGGGACTGTCTAGAAGCTTGTGAGGGCTTCCGAAGGACTATTCAGGAAAACTAGAAAACAGCTTATTAGAATACCGCTTTCCTCGTCGCAGCGCAGCGGTCAGATTAAAGTCGTTTGGCGGCTGCGGCTGTTGTCTTGGCTGTGCCTGTCGGCGCGGCGGTCGAGATCGGGGTGGCGGTTGAAGTCGGCGCGGTGGTCGAAACCATTGCGGCCATTACCTGATCGACCTGCACTGGGAAGGGAAGATGGTGAATATCTGAACCGGGGCGACAGGCAACGGTTGCTGCCTGCTGTAGCTGGGCAATGCTGAGCTGATCCATGCCCATATCTGCAAGGGATGTTGGCAGGCCGAGCTTTGCGTAAAACTTTAGAAGCTGCTGTCTGGCGGTGGCGGCCAGGGCATTTTTTTGAGCCATTTCTTCTAGCCGGAGCTGAACCAAAATGCCGTAGGCGACTTTTTCACCGTGCAGGGTGCCGTGGGCCGCTACGTGAGTCAGGCCGTTATGCACAGCGTGGGCCGCTACTGTCCGGCACTGAGCGCCGCCCATGCCGCCGATTACCCCGGCCATCAGCACTGCCGCGTCAACGACTTCTCGCCAGTCGTCACCGCCAGGATTTTTAAGGGCTAAGGCTGACTTTTGAAACAAGATGTCTCGCAAGACTCTGGCCTGCTGAACCGCGCCAATAATGAGTGTGTGTGAGGAGTCGCCGCTGCTGACAGAGGCTTCGTACCATTTGGCGATCGCATCCCCAATTCCGGCAATCAGCGTTCGCTTAGGGGCCGTTGCTACAAGGTCATAGTCAAGCACGATGGCGGCAGGACACTGCGGCAGGCCCACGTCGTACAGGAAAGCACCCTCTTGTGAATAAACGTTGGATAGCGCTGTCCAGCCCGCGCAGGTGGCCGCTGAGGTGGGCACGGTAATAATTGGCAGATTTTGCTGATGGGCTAACAGCTTGGCGGCATCGAGCGACTTGCCGCCGCCGATGCCAATAATGCAGTCGGCCTGATGCGTCTTTGCCGCTTGGGTTAGATCCGCCAAGGCCTGTTCGCTACAGTCTTGGATATAGGTGGCGGTAGCGGTGTCTAGCTCGCGCAGGGGCTCGGTTAAAAAGGGCAAAGCTGCGGCCAGAGACGTTTTGCCGCCTATCAGCAGCGGTCTGCGACCTAGCCTCGTGAACAAAGCCGCGCTTTGTGCGAGCACGCCGCTGCCCCGAATGACCTGAGCGGGTGCAATATTCAAGACTGGAAAAGTCGATACTGTCATAAAAACACCTCCCGTTTAATGACTGCCAAGTAAATAACTTTTAGCTAATAGTTTTAATTGTGGCGTAGCTTACTCGCGGCGTCTTCAATTGTGACGTAGCTTGCTCGTGGTGTTGCTTTCGTGGCGTTGTTCTCGTGGTGTTTCCTAATGGTGTTATTTAGTGACGACAGCGCTGATGACACCGGGTTTAGCTAGCCGTACGACTGGCCGTACGACTGGCTGTGCGTTTGGCTTTGGCTAGGGCGTCGGTATTGATGTTGACGACGGGCGCTTTTTCTTCGGCGGTGGTGCCGGTTCCTGGGGTGACGCTGCCTACATACAGCAGCTCTGAGGTGCCTGACTCGTGAGCGATCGCACGCGCTCTGATCATGGGCTTTACTTGCCCCATGCCGCCGATACGACTGGGCTTGAGCAAATTGCTAGCAGCCTGTCTGAGCGTGGCGTCTAGCTCGGTTTCTGTAATTTCATTGGGCACTGCAATCACAATTTGCGATGCGCCTGAGTCGAACACAGTGGTGTAGGGAATTGCGCCTGGAACGGCAATCTGCGTGAGCGGCTGAAAGCTAAGGCCGAACATTCCTACCGTCAGCACGCCCATAAATCCGGTTGCGCCCACTAGCCGAAACCGGGTGCCCCACGATAAAAAGAAGGCAAGGGCCGTGACTACGCCAAAAGCCAAGGTGGCGATCGCAAAGTATTCGGTAGCAACAAAAAACTGTTCGGGCGAGAGCATAAGGGATTCAACTGACAAAGCTTTCCTCTGATTATAGGGTTCGCTGTCGGCGTTGCGGTTCGTTTACCGGTCGGGATAACTAGATCTAAGGGATTTCTTACGGGTCTATGCGCGCTTTCTTTTCTCGTCATCGTCGTCGGACTTTACTTTTTGCCCTGGGCCTGTTGTTGGCACTGGGCACAACCGTTTTCCGACTTTACGGCGCTTCGCAGGCGACGCTTCAGCCACTGCTAGCGCCGCTGCCACAAGATGCCAATATTCAGGTTTTTTTCAACCAGTCTGAAGCGAGCGTTTACACAGAGCCATACCGGGAAATCACCCGCTATGGCGATAATTTGGAGCAGCTTGTTATTGATGCGATCGCTCAAGCGACGACGACCGTGGATCTTGCGGTTCAAGAACTGAATTTGCCGCTGATTGCTGAAGCGCTAGTCGCGGCCCAAAGGCGCGGTGTGCAGGTTCGCGTAATTTTAGAAAATGACTATGCGGATGCGACTGAAGTAGAAGCGCTACAAATTTTGGCCAGCGGCCAGATCGCCCAGGTTGATGACACGGCGGACGGCTCTGCGGGAAGCGGGCTGATGCACCATAAGTTTATGGTCGTAGACCAGCAGCAGGTCGTAACAGGCTCGGCTAACTTTACGTACTCAGGGATTCATGGGGATGCGGATGTTTTGGAGAGTCGGGGAAATGCCAATGCGCTGCTAAAAATGGAGAGTGATGCGATCGCTCAGCTATTTACCCAAGAATTTAACCGCATGTGGGGCGATGGCCCCGGCGGGAGTCTAGACAGTCAGTTTGGACTGCAAAAGGCCCCTTTTGCGGCTCAGCCAATTGCCTTACCCACCAGCACGCTCACCCTACAGTTCTCACCTTTGTCAACGACACAGCCCTGGATTCAAAGCGGCAACGGTCTTATCGCTCGCGTTCTTAGTCAGTCAGCTCACAGCATAGATCTAGCTCTCTTTGTCTTTTCAGAGCAGCTAATTGCCAACCAGTTAGAGCGTCAGTCCGAAATGGGAACCGAAATCAGGGCCTTGATCGATCCTGGGTTTGTCTATCGCGACTACAGCGAGGCGCTGGACATGCTGGGCGTGGCGATCCCCAATCAGCGCTGCCAAATGGAAGCGGGCAATCGACCCTGGGCCCGCCCGATTCAGTCAGTGGGGATGCCCAATCTACCGGCTGGCGACAAGCTGCATCACAAGTTTGCCGTGATTGACGATGCGACCGTCATTGTTGGCTCGCAAAACTGGAGCCATGCAGCCAATAGCAACAACGATGAAACGCTGCTAGTAATTCAAAATAAAACGGTGGCCGCTCACTTTAGCCGCGAATTTGACCGGCTTTACCAAGATCCTTTGACTGGGCCTTTGATGGGGCAAACAGCGTTACTCGCAGAAAAACGAGAATCGGCTCGCCAGCGCTGTTCTCTGTAGCCGTTCCTTGTTTGTAGCTGTTCCTTGTTTGTAGCTGTCCTTTTGTAGCTGTCCTTTTGTAGCGATACCTTTGAGGCTGCGTTTTGCTGGCTGCGTTTTGCTAGCTGCTTTTCGCCACTATCTTGTTTCAAGCTGCTGATCAATCAGATGCGCCATTTTTGCAGCGCTGTCTTTGGTTGCCAGTTTCTGGGCAGCTGTGGACATACTTTCGAGCTGCTGCGGCTGATTGAAAAGGTCGCACACTAGCGTTTGTAGCTGCTGGCCGGTCAGGGCTGACTGCTGATGCAGCACTGCGGCTCCGGCTTTGGCAAAGGCATCGGCATTATAGGTCTGGTGATCTTCTGCGGCAAAGGGATAGGGAATGAGGATAGACGGCGTGCCGGTGATCGCTAGCTCGATTAAGGTGCCAGATCCGGCTCGGCTAATGGCCAGATTAGCCCGCTGAAACAGCGCCGCCATGTTGTTATAAAACGGGCGATGGATGTAGTGCGGATGGCTGAAGCTGTCGGCATCCGGATCTTGGGTGCCTGTGATGTGAACAATCCATTTGCCCTCGTCTAGCCATGCTGGGGCAGCGGCCCTCACCAGCTGATTGACCGCGACTGCGCCCTGACTGCCACCCACAACCGCAATTAGCGGCGCATCGGCGGGGATGTCTAGATCGAGAAGATTATCGCTAGACTGAGTCGCCTGTAGAAACTGCGATCGCACAGGTGTACCCACCACCACGGTCTCTGCCTTGGGTAAATGCGCGGCGGCCTCTGAAAAACCTAGCGCCACGGTTGTGCACCAAGGGCTCAACCAGCGGGTTACTTTGCCTGGTAGCGCATTGGATTCATGCAAAATAGCGGGCAGGCCCAAGGAGCGCGCAGCGAGAATCGCCGGGGCCGCTATGTAGCCGCCAGTGGTAAACACGCCTTGAAACTGGCCTTGCTTGAGCAGACGCCGCACTTGAGCAGTCGATTTGGCAAAGCGAGCCAGCAGCTTCAAGCTACTCAGGCCAAAACCACTCTGAACGCCGCCCATGCTGACTGTATGAAGAGGATAAGTCTTAGGCACGAGCTGGGTTTCTAGCCGGTCGGGGACGCCGAGCCATTCTATTTGGTAGTCGCGCTGACAGGCACTTAGCTGCTGTGCGGTGGCGATCGCTGGAAACAAATGTCCGCCTGTTCCGCTGGCTGCAATCAAGAGCTTGGTCTTGTTTTTGGGGGAATTTTTAGAACGCGCTGCTCCCTTGGACGCCCTATTTGGCAGTGCCGATGTTTGATCTCCCATTAAAAACGCTCCCGAAAGATACCTGATAGCATGGCCTTTAAGCGACCCTAACTAGCCGCCCAACGCTAACGAATGCTGATTAATACAAATTTCAGGTTACCTTGGTTTAAGCGACTATCTGCCAAAGAATTGAATTAACTATTCTTGATATAAGCTTTACTGGCCTCGTTCTTGCTCGATTCGGCAGTCTCGATCTAGCAGTCTTGATCCGCTAGTTTTGATCTGGCAGTCTCGATTCGGCAGTCTCGATCTGGCCAGTCTCACCTAAACTTAGTCTCGATCTGGCCAGTCTCACCTAAACTTAGTCTCGATTTCACCCTCGCAAAGGAAACACTCATTCATGCTCTACGGCCAACCTCGGTTGAAAAACTGGCTGCAAACGCGTTCTAAGTGCCTGCCCAAGAGCCAACAACTCGCCTCTGCCTTCCTTTGCGGACTGGCCCTTTCCTTCGGTGGTGGTGCGCTTAGCCGTGCTCAGGCCGCTTCGCCGGAAACTGCGCCTGCTGAGCTGACCACTGCGATCGCACAAATAGAAGCGGCGGCCTCGGCGGGAGATGTCGCTGCGGCGATGCAAGGCTACAGCCCTGCGTTTACCAACGAAGATGGCTTTACCTACGAAACGCTAGAAGCTGCCCTTCAAACGCTGTGGAGTCGCTATGGTAGCTTGACCTATCGCGTTGAGCTACAGTCTTGGGAACCGACCGCCACGGGCTATACTGCCGAAACGCTGACGTATATTGACGGCACGCAGACCATAGACAGCCAGCCGACTGTTTTAGAATCTGTCATCCGCTCCGAGCAGACGTACGAAGGGGGCAAAATTGTTTCTCAAGCCACGCTTTCTGAGCGCAATCAAGTTTCTGCTGGAGCCCAGCCACCGACGGTTTCGGTGATTTTGCCTGAGCAAGTTGCGCCGGGTGAGTCATACGACTTTGACGCTATTGTGGTGGAGCCTTTAGGCGATCGCTATCTGCTGGGCGCGGTCGTAGATGAAGGCGCAACCGCGACAGACTTTTTTACCGGCAGACCGATAGAGCTAGAGCTGCTAGCCGCAGGTGGCCTGTTCAAAATTGGCGAAGCTCCGTCAACGCCCGACAGCCGCTGGGTTTCGGCGCTGCTAGTGCGCGAAGACGGTTTGACTGTGGTAACGCGCCGATTGCAGGTTGATTAGGTCGCTCGATCAGACACCTCAATTAGATAGCCTGACTAAGCTACCGCCATCGCCGACTGCAAAAGCCCCTCAAATAGAGCCAAGCCGTCTGTATTACCCAAGGCGGCATCGGCGGCTCGCTCTGGGTGTGGCATCATCCCCAAAACGTTGCCCGCTTGGTTGCAAAGCCCTGCGATATTGTTCAAAGATCCGTTAGGGTTGGCGGCGTCGGTGGCGTTTCCGGCGGCGTCGCAATAGCGAAAGAGAATCTGGTTGTTGTCCTCTAATGATTTGAGGGTGTCAGGATCGGCAAAGTAGCAGCCTTCACCGTGGGCAATCGGCAGGGTAATGGTTTGGCCCTTTTGGTAGCCTTGGGTCCAGGGCAGGTCGTTGCGCTCTACGGTGAGAGGACTGCGATCGCACACAAAATGCAGGTCTCGGTTTCGCACCAGCGCCCCTGGCAACAGCCCCATCTCTGTGAGTACCTGAAAGCCATTGCAAATGCCCATTACTAGCTTGCCTTGCTTGGCGTGTTCTGCGGTGGCCCGCATCGCTGGTGAAAACTGAGCGATCGCACCGCAGCGTAGATAGTCGCCATAGCTAAAGCCACCTGGAACAACGACCACATCCACATCAGACAGATCGCTCTCTTCGTGCCAAATCATCTGAGTAGGCTGATGGAGAATGTCTTGCAAAATGTAAGCGATATCGCGATCGCAATTTGCCCCTGGAAAAACAATTACCCCAAACTTCATTCCATGTTCTCCTTTCATAACTATTGAACAGCTCGTGAACAGCTTGCTATCTCATTACGCCGCTTTGCTAGTCTGCCAACACACTGGCTTATCTGACTGGCCTGCCTGCCCTGCCGCCAAAAGCTCAATCTGAAAGCTCAATCCGAAAGCTCAATCCGATAGTTCTCAATCACGGGATTAGCCAATAGCTGATCGCAAATCTTGTCCAACTGCTGCTGAGCTGCCGCTTCGCTCTGCGCCGTTAGCTCAACCTCAATATACTTACCAATTCGCACCTTCGAGACATTGTCATAGCCCATATGGCCCAGTCCCGATCGCACCGCCGTGCCTGCTGGGTCTAGCACAGAAGGGCGAAGCGTTACATAGACTTTCGCGTTATAGGTTTTCGCGTCAGCAGATTGCGCCACAGGAGTCACAAGGAGAAAGAACACTCGTGATCCTACCGTATTTATCCATCCCATCCACTAAGCTGTTATAAGATGCGCTGCCTCAAAAAATAGCGCTGGCCTCGCAGCCGTCTCTTTCCAGCTTGTCTTCCCCATCTCGAATCCACCTCAAATCCACCTCGAATCCACTTTGCATTCTTAGATTAAAGGGCTAATGAAAAGCCGCCGTACCCGCAGCCAAACCCAGGTTCTTGAACTGCTAAAGCAGCTTAAAGAGCCCACATCCGCGCAAGACCTTTACGTGCACTTGCGCCAGCATAAAGTCAGCATGGGGCTAGCCACCGTCTACAGAGCGTTAGATTCACTCAAGCTAGAAGGGGCTATCCAAGTGCGCACCCTCTCCAGCGGCGAATCGCTTTATAGCTTGGCCCAAGCGGCAGACACCCACCATCTAACCTGCGTTCGCTGCGGTCAGTCCACCGTGATGGACGAGTGCCCTGTTCATGGACTAGAAAGCCACCTTACCGAATCGCATCACTTCCAAATTTTTTATCACACCCTAGAGTTCTTTGGCCTTTGTCGAAAATGTCAGGCTGAAGATGAGTCTCTGGATGAGTCTTCGGGCGGTTCTGTCGGCAAATCCGCAGGCGGCTCCTGTGATGACTCGCGAGCAACCATCGGCTGAGCGACTGATTGGCCTGCCGATTGGCCCGTAGACTGGCTCAAAGACTGGCCTACAGACTTGCCCGCCGATGGATTGACCGGCTGTCCCAAAAAGCCCATTGCTTCCTCGCACCAAGCCACCCAAGCCAACTGCTGCCGAATCCCGGCCCGCAGTGCCAAATACTGAAACTGACTTTCTCTTGATAGCTGCGGTACTTGCGCATACTGTTTTGCAACGGCCCGGTAGCTTTTTAGCTTTTCTCGGTGCTGTTGGTAATACGTTGTCAAAGTCGTTAGCAGCGTTTCGGTTGGCACCATATGGCCAATCGAAAGCTTTACCAGCAGGTTAGATTTAACCGGCACAATCTCTTCTGTTTGAGCGATCCACTGCTGTAAATTTTGTCTGCCGCTCTCTGTCACGGTGTATAGCTTTTTATTGGGGCGATTCTCCTGCTCAATTTTTTCTGCAGAGACATCTCCCTCTTCTTCTAGCTTTGCTAGCGCCTTGTAAATTTGCTGGTGGCTAGCACTCCAGAAGTACTCAACTGATTTATTAAAGCTCTTTACCAAGTCATAGCCGCTACAGGGCTGGTTGAACAGCGCCGCCAAAATTGCGTAAGAAAGTGACATGATCTAGGCCAAGAATATTCACCAATGGACATGGTAAGCGAAGAAGTTGATAACACGCTGCTTGCACTGAATTGTAGTGGGCTACGGTCGTTGAATTTTAAGAAACGCATCGGCTGGTGCGTAAGCCGTGAGCATTCGCAGTATGGTTTTGAAGGGCCTTTACCTGATACTTTTCTGGCTGATATTTTTTTAGCTGGCTATCCTTACACTGCGTTATATAGGCGAACCTTCCAATGACAGAGTCCAATATTGAATCGGTATTGCAAGAGCAGCGGATTTTTGAGCCCACTGCCGAGTTTTCTAAAAAGGCTCGAATACCGAGCATGGAGGCCTATCAAAAGCTCTACGACGAGGCGGCGGCTGATCCGGCGGCATTTTGGGCAAAGCTGGCAGAAGAAGAGCTGGACTGGTTTGAAAAGTGGGATACCGTGCTTGACTGGCAGCCGCCGTTTGCCAAGTGGTTTGTCGGTGGCAAAATCAATATTTCTTATAACTGTCTAGATCGCCATCTAACCACAGATAAGCGCGATAAGACGGCGCTGATTTGGGAAGGTGAGCCGGGTGACTCGCGGCAGCTAACGTATGCTGAGCTACATGCGGAAGTGTGCCAGATGGCGAATGTGCTCAAGGATATGGGCGTACAGAAGGGCGATCGCGTTGGCCTGTACATGCCGATGATTCCGGAAGCGGCGGTGGCGATGCTGGCCTGTGCCCGAATTGGCGCGGCGCATACGGTGGTATTTGGGGGGTTTAGCGCGGAGGCTTTGCGCGATCGCCTCAATGACGCCGAAGCTAAAGTTGTAATCACCGCAGACGGTGGCTTTCGCAAAGACAAGCCAATGGGCCTAAAGCCCGCTGTCGATGCCGCTTTAGCTGAGGGTGCTGTTCCTTCGGTAACCAATGTTCTTGTGGTTCAGCGTACCCAGCAAGCCGTTGACTGGACGGAAGGCCGCGACGTGTGGTGGCACGACGTGAAACCGTCTGCCTCTACCGACTGCCCTGCCGAGCCGATGGATAGCGAAGACCTGCTCTTTGTCCTCTATACCAGCGGCACCACGGGCAAGCCCAAAGGCGTAGTTCACACTACAGCGGGCTACAACCTCTACACCCACATGACCTTTAAGTGGACCTTCGATATCAAAGAAGACGATGTCTATTGGTGTACCGCCGATGTGGGCTGGATTACGGGCCACAGCTACATCGTGTACGGGCCGCTGTCTAACGGGGCAACAACGCTGATGTATGAAGGTGCGCCCAGACCGTCTAACCCTGGCGCTTTTTGGGATGTGGTGGAAAAGTACGGCGTTACTATCTTCTACACTGCGCCGACTGCGATTCGCGCTTTCATGAAAATGGGCGACAAAGAGCCGAATGCACGCGATCTCTCTTCGCTACGAATTCTGGGCACGGTCGGTGAGCCCATTAACCCAGAAGCCTGGATGTGGTATCGCAAAGTGATTGGTGGTGACAACTGCCCAATTGTGGACACTTGGTGGCAGACCGAGACGGGCGGCTTTATGCTGACGCCATTGCCAGGAGCCACGCCGACCAAGCCAGGCTCTGCGACCAAGCCTTTCCCTGGAATTTTGGCGGATGTGGTGGATGCTGAGGGCACCCCGGTTGGTGCGAATGAGGGTGGCTATTTAGTGGTGAAGCATCCTTGGCCGAGCATGATGCGCACGGTCTATGGCGATGACGCCAGATTCCGACGGACGTATTGGGAGCATATTCCACCCAAAGACGGCAAATATTTGTACTTTGCAGGTGACGGTGCGCGCAAGGATGCGGACGGCTATTTTTGGGTAATGGGCCGTACGGATGACGTGCTGAATGTGTCGGGTCACCGGCTAGGCACCATGGAGATTGAGTCGGCGCTGGTATCTCACCCGTCTGTGGCAGAGGCGGCGGTGGTAGGACGCAAAGATGAGCTAAAAGGTGAGGATGTGTATGCGTTTGTGACGTTGGAAGGGACGTATACGGCCAGCGATGAGCTAAAAGCTGAGCTAAAGCAGCATGTGGTGAAGGAGATTGGTGCGATCGCCCGTCCCGGCGAAATTCAATTTACCGACGCCCTGCCCAAAACTCGCTCTGGCAAAATCATCCGCCGCTTTTTGCGCAATTTAGCTAGTGGTGAGGAAGTCGTAGGCGATGCGACGACGATGGAAGATCAAAGCGTGCTTGAGAAGCTGCGTCAGGGCTCATAGATAGAGATAAAACAGAGATGACAATCACCAACAAAGCCATCTCAAAATAAGCTCATCTTTTCCGTTTTGTCTCATTTCATTTTGTTTCATTTTATAATTAATACCAAGAGCATGCTCTCCATCATTGCGGCCTAAAGATGATGGAGGGCATATCCTGCTGCAAAAAAAATACGAAAAAAGAGAATACCAGTGTCGCTGCAAGGAGTCTTCTTGTACGACTTTCTCGTATAACGTTGGTGAACTCACTCAACTCACTTAACTCAACTCAACTCATTCAATAGATGTAGGAGGCAGCCTCCTTATGCTGACGCTTCTCCGCCTGCTGACGGAGAGAGAAGTACGTCAGTAGGCGATAACATTAATGAGGACAACTAACACAAAAAAACAAAATGGTAAACCCACTAAAAATTGTTGCTCGCTATCGTAAGCCGCTTGCAGGCTTGATGGTGGCCGCTTCGCTAACTGTTGTATCGGCATGTGCAGAGACACCACAAGAGACGACTACTTCGGAGGAAGCTGCCGAGAACGTAACGACTGAGGAAGTGTCGGATGGAGCAGAAGGTCTGATTGGTCAGACGGTATCGCTTCGCGCGGAAGTAGAGGAAGTTGTTGACGATACTTCATTCTTGATAGAAGACGATCAGGTGTTTGGTGGCGAAGACATTTTAGTCATCAATGCTTCTGGCGAGCCTTTTGTACTGGCTGATGGCGATGATACTGAGGTACAGATAACTGGCGAGGTGCAGCAGCTTGTAAGCGCTGACGTCGAGACGCAGTACGGCCTAGCCCTAGACCCAACTGTGTACGCTGACTATGAAGATCGCCCTGTAGTTGTGGCCCAGTCCATTGCGCTTTCTCCCGATCCAGGCGATCTAACCAGCAATCCAGAAGAATACTACAATCAGAGAATCGCGGTCGCTGGTGAAGTAGAAGATAAGCTTTCACCGACGACGTTTACGCTAGACGAAGAGGAACTGTTTGGCGGCGACGACCTGCTGGTGATCACGCAAGGTGATGCCACTCCTGAAACCCAAGACGGCGAGGAAGTCACCGTTACAGGTGTTTTACGTCCATACGTAAAGGCTGAGTTCGATACTGACTACGACTTAGATTGGGATCTATCTGTTCAAGAGCAAGTTGAGGCAGAATATAGCGAAAAGCCTGTCTTCGTTGCTGACGGCGTATACCCTTCTGCTATGTAAATCAATTAGCGAAAGTGAAGATAATTGGCCTTTTATAAGGGCTGTCTATCTTCGATAGCTTTCTATAACTCGCAATTTAAAATCGCCTGCATGAGTCCCATGCAGGCGATTTTGATTGAGAAGATTTCGGTTAAGAAACTGTACGCCAAAGGTATTGTTGTATCGGGTGACAATGCTGTTATATCGTTTGCATTGTTACCCGATGCGGCTGCGCTTTAGCTTTAGCTCTCAAGCGTGAAAAGCGTTAGTTCTGGCGGACAGAACAGGCGAATTGGAATGATGCTCATACCAATACCTACGTTGATGTAGAGATTGTTGCCTGGCTTGCCATAGCTGTCTTCTGCCCAGCCGTCAGCATAGACTTTGTCATCCTGCGTGAAGCGTAGCCAAGACCACTGAGGCGAGTTGGGCAGGCGAATTTGTCCGCCGTGAGTGTGGCCAGCTAGGGCTAACGGGGCCGTACTTTCGGGAAAGAACTCAAAGTCGTCTGGGTTGTGCATTAGGGCAACTCTAGGGCTATCTGCTGGAATATCAGCTAAAGCGGCGTCTACATTGTCTTGGTTTGCCCAAAGTGAATCGACAGCGGCTAGGTACAGTGGCTCGCTGCTATCAGGTATCTGCATAGCAACAGATTCATTTTCAAGCACTACAATACCGGCTGCCTCTAGCGCAGATTCTAAGCTACCGGCTAGCTGTGTTCCAGGTTCGGCTGTCTTGCTGCTCATGCCGTAGTCATGATTGCCTAATACCGCGTAAGTGGGAATACCTGCATCAACCAACGGTTTCACGATACTGACCGCTTTTTCAATTTGGGCATCTGGTGCAGGCTCAGCATGATAGATGAAGTCGCCGCTAATGAGGACGGCGGCAGGATTTGCTTCAATCATTTGCTCAATGCTCCGGCGAGCGGTGCCGGGGTTGCCTGCCCACATGCCAATCTGAAAGTCCGAGAGCTGACCTATCTGCTTGCCTTCCCAGTCGGCGGGCAGGTTGGGAATCGTCGCAACCTCTTCCTCTGTGTTGAGAAAGTGCGGTTCAATCAGCCCCCAAATTGCTAATAGAACAACTAAACCTCCTGTGCCGATAAGAGCATATTTTATTTTATCTGTAACGCTTTTCATCTCTACTACCTGTTGTACGCAATTCTCATTACGCCGTATAGGCAACAGCATATGTTTGCGCGGGTCTGCGGCTCTCTCTACAACAGTAGATTTTCTGTTTTCTCTGCGGCGCTTATCTACTGAAATTTAGGTCAAACGAAGGGCAGTCACTAGAGAGAGAAGCTAAGGAAGCGAGAATTGGACAAAGCCTGCTTTTTTGGATCGGTTGGTTTTTGGCTAATGCATACGGCGACGCTTTGCGCTACGCTCGCGCATGCTCGTAGGGCTTTACGACTACGCTCAGCCATCGGGGATACCGAGCACCGAGCCTGAGCGTAGCCGAAGCCACACTTATCTAACCTAATTCCGATTAGCACTCAGCCAGTGCTCTTGATTTGTAGATGGCACTGGCTGTTTCGATTGCTCGCCTACACTGCGCTCACTCGCTTGGTCAAAACTGCTAAGACTTCATTCGGCCTGCCGGTAGAAATTGGGCGGCTCCAGTCGTTGGGTTCGGCGTAGCCGAGGCGGTGCAGATGGGCGATGGTGGTTTGTACGGTGCCGAGGGTGCCAAACAGCATATGCCGCACCTGTTCGCGCGGGGGCCGGGGGCCAAATGAAGGCCCGGATGCACCGCTAGAGAGAACAGAAATGGCAGGTGAAGGGGCAGGTAAAGGGGTAGATGAAGAGGCAGGCGAAACGGTGGACGCCGAAACGCCCTGACTAAAAGCAACAAACATGAGATCTGGTCTCCAGAGAAGAAAGTGGGTAGGAAACCAGAACCCAATGGACCTTAGCGACCTCGCAAAATGTAGTGCAAATTCGGAGGTGCTAAGGTACAGTGCCCTTAGCTTCCGGACTGCCTGTTTCAGTTCGTGAAGTTAGCCGTCGGTAGGTGCTGAGAACACTTGCCGATGGCGCTGAAGTCAATTGAGTTCTGACAGAACAGCGGTGATAGGCATCACTCGCCTTAGCTATTGAAGATAAGGTGATTTTGCCGTGTAGTCAAGATGTGCGATCGCTGCTGTAATGCCGCGATAAGCTATGCATACCTATCTCACTGTAGCTAACAGCCAAGTCGCCCCATGATGCCTCGACGCTTCCCGTTTCTTTCGTCTCGTCAGTCCCTGCTTGCTTTGGCAGTTGCCAGCTTTAGCCTTGCAATCCAGTCCCCGCAGCTTTTGGCACAAACCCTGCCCTTACCCGAACAGCTGATTGACCTCAACTCGCCCGCAGGCCAAGCGCTGCTGCATCAGAGCGAGGCCCAGGCCGACTTTGTGCCACTGATGAGTCAGTTTGTGACCCAAGAGAACCAAGCTTTTTGCGGTATTGCCAGCACGGTCATGGTGCTCAACGGTATCGGCATTCCTGCCCCTAATGCCCCCGCGTGGGACCGAGGCTACTTTACCCAAGAAAACGTGTTCAACGCCGACACCGAAGCGGTTATTCCCCGTGAAACAATCGCGCGGCAAGGGCTGACTTTAGAAGAACTATCCAATATTCTGGCGAGCTATCCGGTGCAGGTAGAGCGCCATCATGGCAGCGATGTGAGTTTGGATCAGTTTCGGCAGCTGATTGCCACAAACTTGGCTGAACCGAATAACTTCATGCTGGTTAACTACCTGCGCCAGTCCATAGGGCAAGAACGAGGTGGGCACATCTCTCCGCTAGCTGCCTATGACGCGGATACAGACCAGGTGTTGATCTTAGACGTGTCGCGCTACAAGTATCCCTCGGTGTGGGTTGAGGTTGAAGCGCTGTGGAACGCAGTTAATACGGTGGACTCAGTGTCAGGACTGAGCCGAGGAATCGTGATGATTTCACCGTTAGAAAGTTGAGCTAGAGGGTTGAGGGCTATTGTGCACGAGCTACGTGTGAGCACGCCAGCATGCCTGCGCCTTCTTGTAGCTCTGTTTGAGTTAGTAAATTTGACGACGGGCGCTACCAGCCAAAGGCCGAATGCTGCGAACCAACTGCAAAGGCTTCTCTAGCCGCAGCCTCATCCTTGTCCTGCGCGGGCACCGTTTCTACTCGCGACTCCGCGCAAAAAGACGCTGTGCTCAATCCACCAAAGCGCTTCACCACACTGGTGCGTATCCGTAGATCGGGGCTAGGAAACCAAAATCGTTCAATTGAACTCATGGTTTCGTACTCAGTCGTTAGCACCAAACCATCTTCGCTGTCCATTTCAAAGCGCCCAATCACAGGCACGATTTCCGCATAGCCTCGCTCTCTGAGCAAGTTACCCGTCTGTGGATTATCTGCGTCGGGCACCAGCGCAAACACCGTAGAGCCTTTGTGGTTCTCGTCTTCTTTATCCCAGGCCATAGCGCCATTCCACTCTACATACGCGCCCCCAACCGCTGTGCCAGGGTCCACGTCATGAAGCTTACAGATCTCGACTACCTTTTCATTGTCAGCAGGTAGGGCCTCAACTGTGATGTTAGAACCGCCTAGCTCTGCCCGCCGAAAGGGTAGGTGATGCGTTGTTCGTTGAGACTGCCACTGCCCAGCACTCTGCTGGAAAAACTCCATTACGTTCATCTTTATCAATAATTATTTCTTCCAATACTATAACGTGCCGGAACTGGGCAGGTTTGAAGCAACCTCATCCTTTTGCTAGAGGCGATCGCTTTGCCTAAACACGCCTTGTGAACGAGTTCACCTCTGTTAAAAGTTTGTTAACTTTTGTGTATAGATCTGGAGGCGTTCAAAGGCGGTGCGTCAAAAGGCAGTTTATAGCTAACTGCTAGGCAAGCAAATTCCTAACTTCTAAATTGGAAATCAGGAATTTAAATAATCACCCTCTATATATAGACGTGCTCAATCTGAAAGCTCGGTCTGCAGGTCTTGCCTAAAGGCTCGGTCTAGAGGCTTGGCCGAGGGCTATGTCTGAGGACTATGTCTGAGGATAGAGAAATCGTCTAAATCCTTAAGAAATAAACTTAAGTAACACTTGCTACCGAATCTATTTACAATTTGACGATAGTGTGCGTTACAGTTAGAATCCGATTAATAAAATTTGGTTAGCGTTTGTTAGCCAAGTGATTAAGGGGCCAGATAACCTGTTGCCCCGGTGACTTAAATCACCGCGACTTCTAGCTATCAGAGCCTGCCTAGGTTCTGCGGATTTAGGTTTAATCGCCTATTCAAGATCTATCTAACTACCCAGATCTATCTAAACCTTTTGAGGAAAAGAGACCACTATGAGTACATTAGGCAAAGACAATGCGCCCGGCAGTCTCAGCATGGAGCAGCAGTTCAAACTAAAAATCGTTCAAGATCAGGTGAAAGGCCTGAGTTTGGAACAGGCTCAAGAATATGTTGTTGAGGTTATGCGGCAAATGATGGTAAAGGATAACCTTGTTAAGCATTTACTCAGAAATGCCTGACAGAGAGCACTCTTGTCGTCTCATGCCTGATTTTGACCGTCGTAAAAACAGGACTATCAATGAGACCTCGACTGCCTCTGTAGCGGTCGTTTTCGTAATCATTTCGTGATGATTACACTTCTAAATAGCGAAAAACTGAATAGGTGCTCTATATAAAGCCGGATTAATCGCCCTGATTAGTTCGGCTTTATTTGTATTTTTTCCACTGCGCCACGCCTTAGATAGCTATGCAAAAAAATAGCTATGCAAAAAAATAGCTATGCAAAAAAATAGCTATGCAAAAAAATAGCTATGGAAAAAAATAGCTATGGAAAATAGGTGCTCAGATAGCCATGAGAAATAGCCATGAGAATAGGTGCTCAAATAGCTATACGGATAAGAACAATGCGAAATGCTAAGAAACGATACGAATTTCTGATGCATTTGCTTTCTTTATGATAGAGCGCATCCCTTTATACATATAGGGTTCGACCCCAACGCGCGGATAAATGTAACGGATTATTGCTTTGTTTTTAATAAAGCGGACTCAATGGCCGTCCATCTTTTAAAGTTGTGTCACTGGTTACAAAACAGCCAGTTGCTGTATTAAGAAGAAGGAGAGCTTGATGCTTGACGCTTTCTCTAGAGCCGTTGTCACGGCCGACACTAAGACTGCTACTATCGGCGGCAGTGAACTAGATGCTCTGAAAGGCTTCGTTTCTGAAGGAAACAAGCGTTTGGATGCTGTAAATGCGATCGCTTCCAACGCTAGCTGCATCGTTTCTGATGCTGTTTCTGGCATGATTTGTGAGAACACTGGCTTGATTCAAGCTGGTGGTAACTGCTACCCCACTCGTCGCATGGCTGCTTGCCTACGCGATGGTGAAATCGTTCTTCGCTATGTCACTTATGCTCTGCTTGCAGGTGATGCTTCTGTTCTTGACGATCGTTGCCTCAACGGTTTGAAAGAGACTTATGCTGCTTTGGGCGTCCCAACTGGTTCTGCTGCTCGCGCAGTCAACATCATGAAGGCTTCTAGCATTGCTCACCTGAAGGGTACTAACAGCCCTGAAGCAGGTGGCTCTCGCTACAACAAGAACGACGCTCAAGAAGGCGATTGCTCTGCGCTCGCTTCTGAAGCTGCTGGTTACTTTGATCGCGTTGTTTCTGCTCTTTCCTAATAGTGCTTTGCCTAAAAGTTCTTTGGGCGAGTTCATAGTCAAAGACAAAACCAACATCGACTTTATTTAGTTGACCGATCAAACATCACTTGGAGAATTAAATCATGAAATCTGTTGTAACCTCTGCTATCGCTTCGGCTGATGCAGCTGGCCGTTTCCCTGGTTCTGCTGACTTGCAGGCTGTTCAAGGTGGTTTGCAGCGTGCGGCTGCTCGCCTAGAAGCTGCTGAGAAGCTCAATGCTGGTATCGACCAAGTTGCTCAAGAAGCTTACGATGCTGCTTTCAAAAAGTACCCCTACCTCACCAACGAAGGTGAAGCAGGCGGCAACCAAGGTAAGAAGGACAAGTGCCTTCGCGACATCAAGCACTACTTGCGTTTGATCAACTACTGCTTGGTAGTTGGCGGCACGGGTCCTTTGGACGAGTGGGGCATTGCAGGTGCACGCGAAGTATATCGCTCTTTGAACTTGCCTACAGCGCCTTACGTCACTGCTATGCAGTTCACTCGCGATCGCGCTTGTGCACCTCGTGACATGTCTCCTCAGGCACTCACTGAGTTCCGCTCTTTGCTCGACTATGTTATCAACTCCCTTTCTTAATTGATCGGGCTTGGGTCGGCTTGCTGGCTTAAGTGTTGAGACATTGAAGCGTTGAAAAAATGAGGACTTCTGGCTAATCCCTTAGTAATAAGGTTTTCCAGGAGTCCTTTTTGCTGTCAAATTGACCAGAAACTACTCTTTAAGACTCATGGTTGCCGATTCCGTTTTTAATCAGCTCAAGCATCCCAATCCACAAATGCGCGATCGCGCTATGACTGAAATTGTGAATAATCGGGATGAAAATACCATTCCAACGCTGATGGCGGCATTAGGCGAAGCGGACGTGGTGTATCGCCGGGCCTGTGTGAAGACGCTAGGCGCGGTTGGGATGGACTCGGTGCCTGCGGTTGTTGACCAGATGCTGAATGCTGAAGATGATACGGTGCGCGCGAGCTGTACGAAGGCAATGGCACAAATTGCGGTGTATCACCCGGATGAGCCGTTTCCGGCAGAGGGCTTGGAAGGCTTGAAAAAGGCGATGGCAGATCCCTATCCGGTGGTGCAAATTGCAGCGGTGATGTCGCTAGGCGAAATCGGTATGCCTGCGGTAGAGACGCTGCTAGAGACGCTAAAGACGACAGACAATGTTGCGATCGCACTCACCATCACTAATACGCTTGGATCTATCGGTGACCCTCGCGCCCTAGACGTACTGCGCGATCTGATCAAAGACGACACGGTTGACAGCTATGTTCGCGAAACCGCAGAGAGCGCTCTACCCCGGCTAGAGCATGTCATCAGTCTCCGTGAAGCTAAGGGCAGCTTAAGAAACAGCGCCGTGTGAGCTAAGGTCGGCATTTCTGAGGTTGGCAGTGCTGAGGTTGGTCTTGCTGAAGTCGTGTGCGTTGAGATCGCTAGTCCCAGCTGTCTTCTGCCTCTTCTTGCTTTCTCTTTAGCTGAGAAATGGCTAGTTTGAGCACCGGTTGAATAGTGGTGTCGGTTTCATGGCTGAGGGCGTTTTGTAGTGGCGCGATCGCACCCAAATCCCCAATCTTCATCATTGCCATGGCCGCTGTCTTGCGCACATCGCCATGTCTGTCTACCAGTACTGTTGTCAGGTGCGGCACTACATCTGGGTTGCTGAGCTTGCCTAAAGCCGCCGCCGCCTCAGAGCGCACCATTGAAGCGCGATCGCTCAGCCCGCTAATAATCAGCCCCAGCGCCTGCTGATCCTCATTTTCTTGCACCAGCGTCGTCAACGCGCCAATGACTGCGCTGCGCACCTCTTCCTTCTCAGAATCAATCGATTGATACAGGTGCTCTGCGCCCGCCGTCCCAATAAAAGAGAGCCCCCAGGTGGCCAATCCCTTAGAGCTGTCGGGATAGCTGGGTGAGCCAATAATTTCTAGCAGCACCGGGGCCGCTGCTTCCCCCATGACCGCCAGCGCTCCGACCGAAGACGCCCGTACAACCGTGTCATCATCATTTAGCAGCGAGTTTACAAGCGTTGGAATGGTCGCGGGATCGGCAATGAGCGTCATTGTTTTGGCGCAGGCTCGGCGGACGACCGGATTTTCGTGGCTAGCCAGTCCGTCTATCAATGCTGGGGTAGCCGGTTTGCCAACCTTGCCTAGTATTTCTGCAAAGGCGAGGCGTTTCATCCCTCGCGTATCGTTAAAGCCTTCAACTAGCTGGGTAATCAGCGCTCGATCGGTGGTGTCGAATGTCCCAGTGGCTTGCTGCTGCTGAACCTCTAGAATCAGCGCGTCAGCCTCTGATTGAGAAAGAAGAGCAGGCTTACGAGGGCTAGTCATAGTTTATTTCTAAAATCAAGGAATTCACTGAGAACAGGTGGATAACTGCCCTGCAGCAAGGTAGGTGCGCTATGCGTTTAAATTCTCTCAGATTGTGGAAGGCAACCGGTAATTTTTGATTTTCGTCCCACTCTAGTGCGATCCTAGTAAAAGTAAACAGTTTTCCCCAAGCCGCTTGAGTCCAGCGCTTCGAAAAAATAAGATGAATAATCGATTTTCTGGTCTGTTCAATCTTACTGAAGCACAGGCTATCGAAATTTTAGACAGTCCGGCGGATGATTCGGACGAGGCTTCTAGTCGCTACATTGCGGCGTCACACCTGGTCAATTTCGATAGCGAAGCGGCGATCGCATCTTTAATTAGAGCTGCTAATAACACTGACGACGATTTAGACAACCGAATTGTTCGTCGCAAGGCTGTAGAGAGCCTAGGCCGACTGAAGGTAAAAGCCGCCCTGCCGGTGATTCAAAACTGCCTAGACGACGAAGACATTTATCTGGTGGAAAACGCAGCCTGGGCAATTGGCGAAATTGGCACCGACGATGCCGCCATGCTAGAAAAGCTAGCCGAGCAGTTAACCCGGCCCGACCAAAGCTATCGTACGATTATTCACGCGCTGGCGAGCTTAAAATATACCCCGGCAGCTGAGCGAATTGAAACGTTCGTCAGCAGCCAGAGCGCCCCGATTGCCAGCGCAGCCCTCTCGGCGATGTATCAGCTCACTGGCGATGCGAAAACCATGCCAAAAGTATTGGGCTTTTTACAGAGCGCTAACGTCAACGCCCGTCGAGGCAGTATTCAAGATCTCATTGATGCTGATTACTTTCGGGCGATTCCAAATATTGCGCAGTGTCCGGTGTCTATGGTCTTTCGGCTGCGGGGGATTCGGCTGCTGGCTGAGCGCGCGATCGCAGCCCAAACGCTCAAATTTTCACAGATACAGCGCGTCCTAGAAAAGGTCATCCGCGACTACCCAGGGGATGTTGTCCTTGTACACCACTACGAACAGATCCCCGATCTGAGCGGACTGGTTCAAGAGCTGTACGGTACGGATTTTGGCCGCTGCTATCTAGGCACTCTAACGTTGATAGAGCACTATGCCGAGGCTGCCCCCACCGCTTTGCTAGAGAGCTACAAATCTGAAGGCTATAACGATTATGGCGCTCACTATCACATCATGCGGCTGTTTGGCTGGCTGCAAATGAGCGAAGCCTATGACTTGCTAGTAGAAGCGCTGCATAACAAAGCGCCGCAGTTTCAAAAGTCGCGAGTGGCCGCTGCGATCGCGCTTGGTGAGCTAGGCCAACCCGCAGCCATTGAGGAGCTAAAAACTGCGCTTACAGTCCCGATTTGGGATGTGCAGTACGCGGCTATTATGGCGCTAGAAAAGCTAGGTGAGAGCGTAGAGAAGTTAGAGCTAGACGTTACCGATTGGCTAGTTCAAGAAAAACTGAGTTCTCTGTGAGTTCTCTGTAATCTACGGCTAAAAGGCAGGCTGTAATGCCAGTGTTTGTAGCTTTCTGTCAGTCCAGCGCAAATCTAAGGTCGATACGCCGCTTCTTGTGCAATAATTAAAAACTGCATTGACACAAATTTTAGGATCATGGCAAAAGGCGTCCGTCTCGTAATTACACTCGAATGCACTGAGTGTCGCACTAACCCCGATAAGCGCTCCAACGGGGTCTCTCGCTACACCACCCAAAAGAACCGTCGCAACACGACAGGTCGCCTAGAGCTGAAAAAGTTTTGCACGCACTGCAATAAGCACACAGTTCATAAAGAGATCAAGTAAAGCGAGATCAGGTAAAGCGAGATTAAGTAGAGCGCTCAATCTATAGAGAACTCTAGCAAACCTCGAAATTAAGTAAATAAAAGAGACCCAAAGATTATGGCTTACTTCCGTCGTCGAGTTTCTCCTATTAAGCCGGGAGAAAAAATTGACTATAAAGATGTGGATTTGCTCCGCAAGTTCGTCACCGAGCGCGGCAAAATTTTGCCTCGTCGTATCACCGGCTTAACTTCTAAGCAGCAGCGCGATTTAACCAAGGCGATCAAACGTGCGCGCGTCGTTGCCTTGCTGCCGTACGTCAACGAAGACGGCTAGAGGAAACTGGGTCTAGGAAGACTAGGCATTGAAGCAGCTTTAGGCACTGCGAGTGTGCTTCACTCCTTTCATGAGGCGTATACTTCTAAAATTTGTGTCGCTCGAAACAAATAAATATCAAGCTATCCGCGTTAGACATAAAGACAGTTTCTTTTGTCTGGTACTTTGACAAGTAGCGCAGGTAGCTTTTTTATTGTCAGCGTGCTGTGTAGGGCACGCTGAAAAATGATCATAGGTTGAGATGGGGATCGGTGGAAAAAGGAACGCTCGTAGAATTTAAGCTAAAAGGGACGCCTCATCTAGCGGTAGCCGATCGGCCTGAAGGCAAGAAAAACTGGGTCTTGATTGATCAGAGCGGTCAGTCGCATACGATTCATCCGCGTCAGGTGATTTATGAAGTGGGCAAAGCGACCTATGAGCCTACAGAGATTGCCGCGTTTGTTCAAGAAGCCGAAGGCTATATCGATCCTGATAATTTAGAAATTGCCTGGGAGCTGCTGAGCGAGCTAGAAGAGTCGGCTACGCCCGAATCGCTCGCAGAGCTGCTGTTTTCTGACCAGAGCCCACCGCTGTGCTACGCGGCTCACTGCCTCTTGAGTGCCGATAAGCTTTTCTTTAAGCAAAAGGGCGACCATTATGAACCGCGTCCGGCAACTCAAGTCGAGGAGCTTCAGCATAAAATTGCGCGTGAGGCGGCCAAGGCAGAGGAAACGGAAGGGTTCTTTTCACGGGCAAGAGCTGTGCTGGCGGGCGAAGCGTCGGTATGGGAAAAAAGCGATCGCCCCCGCCTAGAAATCGTAGAGCGCTATGCTCTGCTGGGAGAGGAATCTAGCCAAAAAGCCGCCGCTCAAGAAATCCTCAGCGCCCTAGACCAAGACAAATCGCCTGAAGCTGCGTTTGATTTTCTAGTTGCCCTCAGCATTTGGGAACGGCACGAAAATTTGGCCCTGCGCCGCCGCCAAATACCTACTCAGTTCCCCGAAGAGCTGGCCGCTCAAGTTGAGCAAGTCATGAGCGATCCGCCCGCAGACGTGGCGACTGACCGCATAGATTTGACCCATCTAAAGCTGTATACCATTGACGCTGAAAGCACGCGCGAAATTGATGACGGCCTGAGCTGCGAGACGCTAGCAGATGGTCGCCGTAAGCTGTGGATTCACATCGCCGATCCGACTCGCTGGCTGTCGCCGGGTGATTTGCTCGATAGCGAAGCGCGCCGCCGCTGCACAACGGTCTATTTGCCAACGGGCGTGATTCCGATGTTTCCGTTTGAGCTGGCAGCTGGGCCAATGAGTCTGGTGCAGGGGCAGGTCTGTCATGCGCTGAGCTTTGGCGTGGTGCTCGCTGACGATGGCAGTGTGGCCGAGTACAGCATTCATCCGAGTCAGGTGAAGCCGACGTATCGGCTGACGTATGAAGATGCGGATGAAATGATTGAGCTAGGGGTGACGGCTGAGGGGGAAATGCTGGCGATCGCAGATCTGGCTAAGGCCCGCCGCACCTGGCGCAAATCTCAAGGCGCTATCGACATTCAACTGCCCGAGTCTTCTATCAAGGTTGATCGCGAGCAAGACACCATCACCATCGACATGCTGACCTCTTCCGTCTCGCGCGAGGTGGTTGCCGAAATGATGATTCTTACAGGTGAAGTTGCCGCCCGCTATGGCGAAGAAAATGAGCTGCCTTTGCCCTTTCGCAGTCAGCCGCAGCCAGAGCTACCCCCCGAAGAAGACCTAATGCAGCTAGAAGCTGGCTGGGTCCGTGATTCGGCGATTCGCGCCTGCATGACCCGTAGCGAAATGGGCCTTAACCCGGCTCGCCACGCTACCCTTGGCCTTAATCGCTACTGCCAGGTTACCTCCCCCATTCGCCGCTATACAGACCTGATGGGCCATTTCCAAATCAAAGCGCACCTGCGTGGTGAAGCGCTACCGTTCACCCCCACCGAGATGCCCGAGATTATTGCCAGTGTCGCCAACGCCGCCTACGAAGCCATGATGGTAGAGCGGCAGACTAAAAAATACTGGGCGATTGAATATCTAAGGCGGCAAGATGAGGCCAATCCTGGTCAGCCTTGGGAAGTTATTGTGGTTCGCTGGCTCAGAGAGTACGAGAGACTGGGCCTCATAATTTTTGAAGACCTGGGGCTGGAGTTTGTGATGCGATTTGACCGGGCTGTAGAGATTGGCGAAAGGCTAATGATTTGCCTCAGCTATGCCGATCCAAGACAGGAAATGGTGCGATTTAAAGAAGTGATTATTGCGACTGAGCAAGAAGACGTAGAGACTGAATCTTTTCAGACCGAAGAGAGCGTGGCTGAAGAAAGTGTGGCCGAAGAAAGTGTGGCCGAAGAAAGTGTGGCCGAAGAAAGTGTGGCCGAAGAGGATGTTGACACAGAGATTGCGGATAAAGAAATTGTGGATGAAGAGATCACAGGCAAAGAGATTACGGGCGAAGAAATTGTGGCCGAAGAGCGTCTAGCTGAGACGAGCGAAGAAGAATAGGCGATCGCGCCAGTGAAGGCACCAGTGAAGGCGTCAGTGAAGGCGTCAGTGAAGGCGTCACTGAAAACAATCTATGCGGAAATGTCCATCTGGACAGCTCGCCGGTTGAGCTTTTGCAGGGGCCTGTTGTTGTGGTTTAGCAGCTTTTGATACTGGGCTAGCTGCGAGCCTGGTAGGTCAACGGGCTGACTCATGACTAGCCAGGTGACGGATTCTGAGCAGGGTGGGGTGGTGAGTGAACCGCTGTATCGATAGGTGGTGGTTTGCGTGGGAAGTAGGGATTGAGCGTTGATAGTTTTGCCAGTGCGGACTTTGTCGCCTGCTTGAGCAGGTAGATTTTGGCTGAGGGCTGTGTAGGCGATCGCACGACCATTACTAGCATCTTCATCACTGCCGCCTTTATCACGGCCGCCTTCATCACTGCCGCCTTCATCACTCAGCTTCAGCAGCACGGCAACCACCGCTAGCTCACCCTCATCGCTCTGGTGCACCAGATGCAGCTCCGCACTCTGGGACTCACCGTTGATTGCGTGTTCACTTGGGCTGTGAAAATGAAACTGGAGCAGGTCGTAGCGCTTTCCTTCTAGCGTGAAATAGCTTCCCGGCGCGTAGGGGACTTTTACCGTGTGGCCGTTGTTTAACAGGTTTAAAGGAACTGGCAGGTAATGAAATTCTGGGTTCAGTAAGTCTGTAGGTTCGGCAGCAGTTAAGTCTATTGGCGACTGAGTCTGGCCGCTGGCACAGGTTTTGAACTGACTGTCTAGATCTGCCCAGTAAGCGGGGCCAGTTTCGGCCTGGTAGTTCCAATAAACTTCTGATGGTTTTAGCTGAGGCGTATTTGCAAAGGCCGGAGAAGGCACTGCGGCAAATCCGAGCAGACTGACAAGGGCAACCGCTAACGCGATAGCCAATGCTTTGAAGCTTTGCATAAGGTAACTGGGAGAGGCACTGTTTTTGAATGGCAGGCTAGAGCATAGCGCTTGTCAGCGGCAGGGCCCTACTGAGAAATTACGGGCGAGAAATTACGGGCGAGAAATTACGAAGATATTGCAAGCTCCGAAGCTAGCTAGCTGAGGTCAAGCTGTTGCCAAGCTGCTGCCAAGCCGTTGCCAATCTGTTTATAAAAGTGGCATCCGTTCAACTAACGTCCATTTCAACTGGCGTCCATTTCAACTGGCGTCCATTTCAACTGGCGTCCATTTCAACTGGCGTCCATAGAGAGCACATAGGCTAAGCCTGCCTGCTGGGCTTGGGTTAGCTTGGTGAACCCAAAGCTCGCTAGGGCGGCGGGTGCGATGTTGCTGTCTGTGGCGACAATCATTACGCCGTCGCTGGTTTGCAGGTGGCCAATGCCTTTGTTCATGCGGACAGTGTAGAGCGCAGCTTTGTCTGATTTGACGGTATAGCCAGTGCTGGTTGCATTGAGCTGATACACTGTGGAGCCGTTGCTGCGGGTGAGCGAGGCGTCGCCGCTGGCGTCTTGAGTAAAGGAAAAGAGCGTTTTTGTGCGCTTGGGGCCTTCTAAAAGGATGCCGTCTTCTGTGCGGACAATGTAGCCAGTGACCGCGTTGCTAGCATTGGTGAGTCGCAGCGCACCATCACTTTCTAGAATCAGGTTGGCGATAACTTCTCCGGTGCTATCGAGCAGCTTGCCACCAGTGGATTTGAATAGAAGAGAAAATTCGGGCGTGCCGTCGGTGTGGCGAAAGGTGATTTTTTGGCTTTGGGTACTGACTGTTTTGTCAGCTTTGCTGATTTGGGTGGAGGGCCCGGTGGCGGGTGTTTGGGCAGAGGGCGCGGTGTTGGATGTAATGCGACCGGTTTCGGATAAGGTGCGATCGCTAGACTGTGGCTGACAGCTTACCAAAAGCTGGGAAGAGCTCAGTGCTACTGTCACTGGTACTATCGCGATCGCAGCTAGCAAACCCCGCCTAATCAAACCCCGCCTAATCAAACTAGATAGTGCACCAGCTTTAGCCATAATTTCTCCCTTGTCTCGCTACAAAATTTCGCAGCAAATCTTGTGGGAGACTATGAACAGATACGTTGAGAACAGATACGTTGATCCTAGCCTATGCCTTCTACGAACGACCAGCCGAGTCTTTCTGTCCCGAAAGGTGGCCAAAATAGTACTACGCAAGCCTTTATCCACACAACGCCTGCGGAGGCGGTCGATCAGCTCATTTACAAATCTGTTGCTATCGGCTCAAAAACGTTTAAGATAGCCTATCCTGGCAACGCAGATCAGCTGCTCGATCATCCAAGTACTCACGAGGCTTTTCAGGCTGATGAGTATATGCCGTATTGGGCAGAGCTGTGGCCTTCGTCTCAAATGCTGGGCGAAGTGTTGATGCAGCAAGACTGGCCCGCAAATCATCGGGCTTTGGAAGTGGGCTGCGGGGTTGGGCTAGCAGGCACTGTGGCGCTTTCTTTGGGGATGCAGGTGATCTTTAGCGACTACGATGCGACGGCCGTAGCGTTTGCCGCGCGCAATGCGATCGCTAATGGATTCGACAATTTTGAAACGCAGCCACTCGACTGGCGCGTACCGCCAAGCTGGCAGGTTCCTTTAATTTTGGCGGCGGACGTCATTTATGAAGAGCGCAACGTTGCCCCGCTGATCGCTTTTATTAAGGCGGTGCTAGCCCCCGGTGGCCTCTGCCTGCTTAGCGATCCAGATCGATCGACGCGCGGTGGGTTTCGCCATGCGCTGAGTCAGGCGCAGCTAAACTTTACCCGCCAAACCCTGACCGCTCCCGGCCCAGAAGGTAGAGCTGTCAGGGGCAGCGTTTATCGAATTTCTGTTTAGCGATGCCGTTCAATTTGGTCATCTAATTTAGCCGTCTAATTTAGCCGTCTAACTTGGCCGTCTAATTTGATTGGTGCCACGCTTTCGCCTGCTGACGAATTTCTTCAAGCTCTTCGTCAGACATTCTGTCCAAATTTTTCAAGATAAAATTCATCCGACCCAGAGAGCTTAGCTTCTCTCGATGGCGATCTAAAAAGTCCCAATAGAAGAAGTTAAACGGACAGGCGTTTTCTCCAGTGCGTGCCTTTTTGTCATATGCACAGCCTTTGCAATAGTCGCTCATTTTGTTGATGTAGTTTGCGCTAGCCGCATACGGCTTGGTGGCTAACGTGCCGCCATCTGCAAACAAACCCATGCCGATGACGTTGGTTTGCATCACCCAGTCGTAAGCGTCAATGAAGGCCGCATGGAACCAGTCTTCTACTGCCTGTGGCGAAAGCCCTGAAATTAGAGAGAAGTTTGCCAGAATCATCAGGCGCTGGATGTGATGGGCGTAGCCGGTGCGCTTTACGGTGTCGATGGTTTGGTGGAGGCAGTTGAGCTGAGTATCACCCGTCCAAAAAAAATCGGGCAAGGCGTGGGTGTGCTCGAAATAATTGCGTGAGGGGGTAGTCGTCGTCTACATGGTTGTAGAGGCCGCGCATGTATTCGCGCCAGCCAAGCACCTGGCGAATGAAACCTTCGACGCTGTTGAGCGGAATGTCGGGATTGGCTTGGTAGGCAGTGGCGATCGCATCAATGACTTCCATCGGCTGCAACAGCCCGATATTAAGGTAAGGCGATAGCAGCGCGTGCCACATCGTATCTTGCCCGGTGACCATTGCGTCTTGGTAGGGGCCGAAGGTGGTGAGGCGATCTTGCACAAAGCTATCGAGTACTGCTAGCGCCTGCTCTCTGGTCACTGCCCAGCCAAAGCCCTCAGACTCACCAAATGTAGGATAGTCAGCCGCTTCTACCGCTTCAATCACGCCCTGAGTAATCTCATCTGGCTCAAACAGCAGCGGTGGCGGCGGCGAAATCTTGCCTTTTGCCGACTGACGGTTTTCCTTATCAAAATTCCACTGCTCACCAACCGGCTTTTTCCCCTCCATCAAAATCTCAAATCGCTTTCGCCCCTCCCGATAAAACGATTCTAAAAGGAGACTTTTTCGAGACTTTGCCCACTCTTCAAAATCTTGCGTAGACCAGAGAAAATGATTATTGGGCGTTTGTACCTGCTGGCAGGCTAGCTTTAGCCCGTCCAGAAATGCTGCAAAAGGCCGGTCGGCAGGTGCCATCACCCGTAGCTCATCAATGTTGTTTTGCTCAATCCAGGCGCTTAACGGCGCTTCAAATGAGTCTGCTGATTCATCCGCGACTTTGTCCGCAACTTTGTAGGTGACGTCCCAGCCACTAGCGCGAAGCTCCTCCGCAAAATGGCGCATTGCTGACCAAACCAAAATCAGCTTTTGGCGATGATAGCGGCGCTCTTTTACGTGCGCTAACGATTCAATCAAAATAACGGGCGCGTTGGCCTTGTCTGTCTCACAGCTTTGGAGCGCCGACTGCCCTTGCCATAGCTGATCGCCCAATACCCAAATGCCAACCTTCATTGGTGTTCTTGAAAAAAATGTCAGCTATAGTGTATCGCTGCGCGTCAATAAATGCCGCTGCACAAAATTCTATATAGCCTTAGCTAGGCTCAGCCGCTGTTTTGTTATTTTTCTGGTTTATTTCTTTGGTCTATTTTTCTAGCTGATTTCTCCACTGGGTTAACTGGCGAGATACCCAGCGAATTTCCTCGCAGCTGCCGACAATACGGATATGTGTACAGCGATTGGTGGAGTTGTAAAAGCTAAAGCTGAGCTGTGCCATTAGAGGACTATAACCAGGCATGAGCCTTAGCGTTGATGATATTTCGACTCTTTTAACAGAGAGTCTAGAGCCATGAAGCGTGCTTTCTTGCGGAGCCCCGTTGACTTTTCCGTTTCTGTCTTTGGTGGGGGGCAGCAGGGTGATTAGGCTGAGAAAGGTGCGATCGCTCGACTCAGGCGTCAGCCTAATGATGGCGGTGCGGCGGGTGTCAACAGCGGTTGTGACCTTGCGAAACACTAAGGGCAGCAACGCCGCAACCGCCGTACCCAACAAAACAGAGCTAGTCAGCGCGACCGTGCCGCCAACAAAAACAACGGTGGACAAAACAACGCTGAGCCAATTCTCTAGGCTTTGGGCAGGCGTTGTCGCCTCTCTATTAGAGAGAATGCCTGCTGTGATGCGTGCCTCGGGAAACTGGATTTCAAGCTTTTGCTGCGTAGCTCGTACTCTAAAAGCTGAGTAAGAGCGGCGTGGATGGATGCTGAACTTAGTAATAGCCCCAGGTTTAATAGGTTTAGGTTTAGGACGGCTAATAGGAGAAAAACCATCTTCTTTGCCTGTTTTGCCTCTGCCTGTTTTGTTTTTACCTATTTCATCTGTGCCTATTTCATCTGTGCCTATTTCATCTAGGCCTATTTCATCTAGGCCTATTTCATCTAGGCCTATTTCAACATACGGCTTCACTAAAACAAGCCCCTCACCTAAAAGGGTTTTGGTTTCAAAAGAGCCCAGATAGCGCGTGCTGGCAGGGAGTTCGTGCGTTGACAGCCTGTCTTGCTGTTGAAATAACCTTTGTTCTCTTTCCTCTGCTAAAAGATCTGGAGAAAATAAGACAAGTTTTAGAACAACTTTAGCTTGCGAGTTTATATCGGTTGCTAGCAAGGTACGCTTGCCAATAGCCTGATCGATTACTTTATCGACCCTATATCTAGAATATGGGCGAGTACGGGCTGGTATAGATGCGATGCGATGCGATGTTTGTGCTGTGTTTACAGCCTGCCGGGTAACTGGCTCAATGATCTGATCGATCATCTGAGCGGTTCTGTTTTGGTGCTTCATAAAATAAGGTTGATTTCTAGCTGCGATCGCTTTGCCTAGACCACAGGGAAGTGCTAAAACTTTGGTTGAACCAAAAAGCGCTGGTCCAAAAAGTATTTGGATCGAAAAGGGCTGCTCAAGCGACTACCAGGCAGAGCGAAGTGATGAGCCAGCGCACCCGGTAAAAGGATCGATTGTTGAGGGCTGATGATCGAGAGCCGATGATTGAGAAGGGTGCTGGATAAGAAGGATGCTGAACGAGAACGGTATCAAAATCGAAGCGAGGGCATTTGCTTACTTACATAAGGCTAATTCAATCTATACGTGAATGACCGTGCAAATACATAGAAAAAATAGAACGTGCGCATAAACGCACCTATTGTAAAGAGTAGATATGCCGAAACAAAATCAGGGAACTTCACACCGGCTGATAGACTGCATTGATCAAACATTTGTAATTGCTTACAAAGAATCTACAGAGCAGTTAACTGGTGTTCTCGAGCAGTTTGGCTGTGACTGCACGGTGCTGAGGCAGGTTCATCAACCGGGGTATGAGACCTACTCACCAAGCTATCTGTGTTTGCTCAACCATCGCAGCGCTTGGGAGCTGGCACTGCGATCGCAAAAGCCTACGCTCATCGTCGAAGCGGATTTTGTACCAGTATCAAACTTTACACAGCTGCCGCCGCCTTTCGACCCGGCAGATCCAGACTTAGGCATTGCGTGGCTGTATACCTGTGCCTCGCAAATTTATAACGTGACTGATGACGCAACTGGCGATGTTCCTGATGATGTGACCAATTCGGCCAGCCATTCGCCTCGCCATTCATCTAACCATTCACCTAGTCATTCACCTAGCTGTGGCTGGGCGCAGGGCTACTCCACCGCAATGGTGGCCTATGTGGTGACTGCAAAGAGCGCTCGGCTGCTGATTGATCTAGCTGCGCAGGTGGGAAAAGACCCAGGGCCTCGCAACTATTCCCCTTGGGACTCGGGCATTGAGTACTATCTGCGTGATTTTAAGCTGCACAACTACGTGCCGTTTCGTAACTACGGCGAGCATGGCGGGCTGCCCAATCCTGAGCATGGCAAAAATAAGCTCAGCAAGGCGCACCGAGCGGATGTGCTGTATGGCAGATTGGCCTTTGCGCCAATGTACGCGGCGGCTGAGGGTGGCATTCGGCGGTGGGACTGGCTGAAAGTCAGAGCCTATGCGCGCACTAAAGGGTTAGGACGGCTGTTGCTGATGAAATATTTGCGCGGGGAGGTGATTCGGAAATCGCGGCAGCCTGGGCGGTTAATTCGGTTTGCGATCGCCCGCCATTTTACGCTTTAGGTCTTTGCTCTAGTTCTTTGCTTTAGTTTTTGGCTTCGGCCTTTTAGCTAGTTTCTTCAAGCTGAGCTAAAGCGCTCAGGGCCTCGCCATCGACTCGGCAGACGGTCCATCCATCCATGAGTACCGCGCCGAGTTTTTTGTAAACAGCGATCGCATCTTTATTCCAATCCAACACGCTCCACTCAAACCGTCCACAGCCCTGACTAACTGCGTAGTTGGCAAGGTGTTTTAACAGCGCTGTGGCAATGCCCCTACGTCGATAGTCGGGCAGCACAAAGAGATCTTCTAAATAAATGCCTGGTTTCATCAAAAAAGTAGAAAAATTGTAAAAGAAAAGCGTTGAACCAACAACCTTACCCTCTACTTCAGCAACAAAGGCTTCTACGTAGGGCCTGTCGCCAAAAAGCGCTTTCTGTAGGCTTTCTTCCGTCCCGACCATCTCGTGGGCTAGCTTTTCATACTCGCTCAGCATCCGACTAAACGAAAAAATAGTCGAAACATCATCAGGTGTAGCGGCTCTGATATTTGTTTGGATAGTAGGCGTCATGTTTCCCTTAGAACGGTTTTCTCGTAGAACGGTTTTCACTAGAACGGTTTTTTTCTTAAATCAACCGACTGGTCACTTTTCCTAAAATCAGCTCGCGGGCGATCACCCCAAAAGCGCGGCTATCGTTTCCTTCGCTGGCATTGTCACTAAGGACATAGCAGCTACCGTCGTAAAAGGCTTCGGTAACACGCTTGATCATGCGAATTTGCGGTTTGAAAGGGTGCCTGCATACAATGATGTCGCCTGGGAAAATTTTTGCTGCTTTTGGAATAGGCGTGACGAGTACATCTTCGCCTTCTCTGAGGGTCGGCAGCATGGAGGTGCCCGTTACGTGAAAGCGCCACCTTTTGCCCAACGTCCAAAGTCCGATTTCTTTCCAGTCTCGTCTAAGTTTCATGACTGCTGCTGACTGTCAAAAAATAACTGTCAAAAAATAACTGTCAAAATACAATAACCATAAAGCAAGAAAGATCCTAAAAGACTGTTGAACAGGCTAAGGATCTCTCTTTTAGCAGATGCTAGTGGTAGATAGCTGGGCTACCGGCTTCTAGCTAACCGTATATCCAGCTATCTGAATACCTAGCCAGCCGTTACCTAGCTAGCGGTGTACCAAGCAACATCGCGGCTCTTGGTGGCCCAGAAGATAGTGTGAACTTTCTCAACAGCGGCCATTAGCTCTTGGCAGTGCTGAGTGCTAACTTCTACTTTGCACGCAGAGCAAAGCTTGGCTGCTTTCCAAAAGGTATCGTGCAAGTCAGGATAGGTTTCTAGGTGGACGGGCTTGAAGTAGTCGGTCCAAAGAATCAACAGTTCATCTTTAGTAATTTGAGCCTGTTCTTCTTTGATTGCAATAAAGCGGGACATGGTGTTTTGGTAAGATGCCATCGCTTGAGCATCGCCACCTTCAGGATGCTGCAAGTCCAAGATCTTTTTGGTCATGGAGACGACCGCTTCGGCCGCAATGCGAGCAGAAGACGGATCGTATACGCCACAAGGACCGTCGCAGTGCGCTTGCACTTCGGGGGCGGGGAACCAAGCTTTTAGCGTGGAAATAACTGTGTTTAACACTGTGTTTGACATGGGGGTATTGAGATTAACTATTTGCTGTTGAAGGTTTGTATGAATCCTTCAGACGCTGTACGGCTTTAGTATACCGCTCATGCTTGATGTAGATGAACTGTTAAGCAGGGGTTATCGCCTCTAGCACGGCTGTAGTCGCGGCTGTATATGTACCCTTGCAACGCTGTACGCGGCTCTTGTAGGGTGGAAAGCCAAGTATTAAGGCTGTGACAATATGGGGCAGTGGGGCGATCGCACCAGTCGGTGGTTTGGATGGTTTGGGCGGGTTGCTGCTGCCGCTTTGATGGCGGGTCTATCGGGTTGCGGGGCGCTGCTGACGGCTGCGGACGATTATTCTAGGCTGCCGCCCTGTGTCAATAATGTTTGCAACTGTAGCGATTTTGTCAGCCGTGAGTTGGCTCAGCAGGTTTTTGAGGCGTTTAAGGAAGATTTTTACGGGCTAGATAAAGACAGGAATGGGCAGGCGTGTGAAAGCTTGCCGCAGGTGGCTATTGGCCTAGACCCAGCGACGTACTTTAGTAATAACGAGCATTTGACACTGGGCAACCCAAGCAATGCAGGCCAAGAGAACCCTAATAACTGGCTAATTGAGCGCGAGCAGTATGTGCTGTCTTATGGGCGCGATCGCAATCTGCTTAACTGGGCGAGCTGGTGGGTGGATGCTCGGTGGCTAGGGCAAACCGATCGTCAGGATGACTTTCGACCAGATGGCGGTTTGCCGCAGGGGTTTTATCAGGCAACGCCGGGAGAGTATCGGCGCAGTGGCTATGACCGGGGGCATATGGTGCCGTCGGGCGATCGCACCGATAGCGCCAGAGACAACTCCCTCACTTTTTTGATGACGAATATTTTTCCGCAGTCTAGCGAAAACAATCGCGGACCCTGGCGCGCGCTAGAAGCCTACGGGCGCGATTTGGTCTATCAGCAGGGCAAGGCGGTGTACGTGATTGCGGGCGTGTATGGCGACAAAGGATCGGTAGGGCGGGTGACGGTGCCGGGGCGGGTGTGGAAGGTGATGGTGGTGCTAGATTCGACTGACGACGCGGTGGATCGGGGCACAGAGGTGATTGCGGTGGATATGCCGAATAGCGATCGCATTGAATCTGACTGGCAGCAGTACCGTACGACTATTGACCGCATAGAGATTGCCACTGGTTACGATCTGCTTTCAGACGTGCCGACCGGCATCCAGGCCGTGATTGAAGTGCAATAGCACATCAAGTTTCGACGAGGCGAGTTTTGACGCCTGAGAGCGTGCCGTCTGGGGTTAGGCCAAGAATGTACAGGTCTATTTCTACGCTGCCAACTCGGTAGACCGTTAAAGATTGAAGGGATGTGACTAGCAGCGTTTTGAGCTGCTGAAGCTGGGCGATTTGGGCTTTGTCTTCGGCGGTGTGCCAGCTTTTGGGGGTGAGCGATCGCGCAAAAAAATCTTCCACTTCCACCGTCGTCAGCTCATCTGCATTCTCAATACCTAAGACCCTACACACCCCCTCCGTCGAGAGGACACTCTCAGCGGCTACCTGATCCTCAGCGGCTACTGGATCCTCAGAGGCTACCTGATCTTCAGAGGCTTTGGCTATTGCTGAAACCCATACCACCTCAACCGGATAATCTGACTCACTGCTCCACCACAGCCCCTCGCAAGCCTCTTCTAGCTGAGTTTTGAGCTTCTTGCCTACTGCCATTCATCTGCCTTCCGCTGCTAGCAATCCTACGTCTACCCTTTTATCATGACGAACAGACCTGGCATTTCTTCTCTAGCATTTCTTCTCTAGCATTTTTTCTTTAGCACTCCTTCTCTAGCACTCCTTCTTTAGATTCCACCGTTCATGCGCATTCTCCTCTGGCTCCGCAACGATCTTCGCCTCCACGACCACGAGCCGCTATACAAGGCGTCACAGCAGGCGCTACAGCAAAAAGCCGACATCATCCCGCTCTACTGCTTTGACCCGCGTCACTTTGGCGAAACCAGCTTCGGCTTTGCCAAAACCGGCGCTTACCGGGCCCAGTTCCTACGCGAAACCGTTGCCGATTTGCGTCAGTCTTTGCAGGCAAAGGGCAGCAACTTAGTCATTCGTCAGGGCAAGCCAGAAGCAGAAATTCCAGCTTTGGTGAAGGCCCTTAATATAGACGCGGTGTATTGGCATGAGGAAGTTACGAGTGAAGAAACAGCGGTAGAGCAGGCCGTAGAAAAAGCGCTGCGCGAGCTGAAGGTGACCTCTGAGGTTTACTGGGGGGCGACCCTTTATCATCCTGATGATTTGCCTTTTAAGCTTGGCAAGCTGCCGGAGGTCTTTACTCAGTTTCGTAAAGCGGTTGAAAAAGAGAGCCAGGTCTTTCCCCCTTTCCCGACGCCAGATCAGCTGCCGCCGCTGCCCGGTGAGCTAGAACTTGGTGAGCTGCCAACGCTATCTGAACTGGATTTAGAAGAATCTCCTATCGATCCGAAAGGTGTGCTGGCGTTTAAGGGGGGTGAAACAGAAGGCTTTGAGCGATTGCAGCATTACTTTTGGGATGCGGACAGGCTGCAAGTGTATAAGGAAACCCGTAACGAAATGCTGGGGGCAGATTATTCTTCTAAGTTCTCTCCTTGGCTGGCGAATGGGAGCCTTTCGCCCAGGCAGATTTATGCAGAGGTGCAAAGGTATGAGCGCGATCGCAAAAAGAACAACTCTACCTACTGGATGATCTTTGAACTGATATGGCGAGATTACTTTCGCTTTGTCTGTGCCAGGTATGGGCGCAAGGTGTTTCGTAAAGGGGGCCTGCGAGGGCTGCCGATAGACTGGCAGCAAGACTGGCCGCGCTTTGACCTGTGGCGAGAAGGTGAAACGGGCTATCCGCTCATTGACGCCAATATGAAAGAGATTGCTGCGACGGGCTTTATGTCTAACCGGGGCAGGCAAAATGTGGCGAGCTTTTTGACCAAAAACCTGGGTATAGACTGGCAGATGGGGGCCGAGTGGTTTGAGTCGCTGCTGATTGACTATGACGTGTGCAGCAACTGGGGCAACTGGAACTATACGGCAGGTGTGGGCAACGACGCGCGCGGATTTCGCTATTTCAACATTCCAAAGCAGTCTAAAGACTATGACCCGGAAGGCAAGTATGTAAAGCACTGGCTGCCCGCGCTAGAAAACGTACCTGCCAAGAAAGTACACGAGCCGTGGAAGCTTCAGCCGGTAGAGCAAAAGCGGTTTGACGTGCGCCTGGGTGTGGACTATCCGCAGCCGGTGGTAGATTTGCAGAAGTCTGTAGCGGCTAATGAAAAGAAGTACGAGGCTGCGCGGCAGAAAAAGTGACTCGCGCCCAAGAAAGTACTGAACGCGCAAAGCTGAACCCAAAAGCGAGCGTACAAGACATGAACATACGAGAGGCCAGCACACGAGGGGTGAGCGTAGTCGAACCCCGGCTAAACTTAAGGCCCTATCCTCACCTTTGGCTATAACTGACTGGGATAATAAGTGAACTGGGAAAGGCTGAGATATGAGTCCAGCATAAACCGGAATTGATGCCGGGCAGTGCTGAACGGTTCCCGGATGGAGCGGAGTTGATGCCGGGTGGTGCTGAACGATTCCCGGATGGAGCGGAGTTGATGCCGGGTGGTGCTGAGTGATTTTGAGGTGTGACTGATAAAGTGCAGTAGGTGGATGAGTGATTTTGAGATGTGACTGATAAAGTGCAGTTGTTAGGTGCCAAGCGTTACGTACTGGTTATTGGGTATGAAGACAGCGATTGGGGATGTCATTAAAAACGGGATACTGTTTGATATGAAAAACTGGGGCAGCGAGCCGCCTGATGTCAATCAGCTGCCGGAGGCTATTGAACAGCTATTTGATATTTTTGAGCAGCGGCAGATTGAGTATTTGCTGGTGGGTGGGATTGCGCTGTTGAGCTATGTGGAGGGTCGCAATACGCAAGATATTGTTTTTATTTTGGATAGGGCTGATTTGAATGCGATTGACGAAATTGTGATTGCAGAAGAGAACAAAGATTTTGCACGGGGGCAGTTTGGCAGTTTACAGATTGATTGTTTGCTGACGCGCAATGCGCTTTTTCGGCTGGTGTGTGATGAGTATGCGACGGCAAGAGCGTTTGGAAATCGCACGGTTTGCTGCGCCACGATTGAAGGACTGCTGCTGCTGAAGTTTTTCGTGCTGCCTTCGCTCTATCGGCAGGGTCAGTTTAGCAAGGCCAGTATTTACGAAAACGACATTACTCAGCTTTTGCTGACTGACTCGATTGAGCTAGCTGATATTTTGCGAGTGCTGACGCCGTTTGTGCTGGCGAGCGATTTGCAGGAATTGCAGACAACTGCGCATGAGATTGAACGGCGAATTGCGCGGTTTCGATTGCAGCAGGATCGCTCACGCCAGTAGAAACTATCCGATAGCATTGTTATTTACGACGATTCGCCCGTGATGCGATTGAGAATGTCTTGTGCAATGTGAGCATCCGGTGAGCCAATTCGCTGCAAGATGGCGAGGGATTCTTGTAAGTAGGGAATGGCCGTTTCAAAGTCGCCTTTTTTGTCGGCCAATAGCTGACCCATCATCGCCAACGTGGCGGCTTTGCCCTGCACGTTGCCAATTTTTTCTTTAATTTCTAGAGACTGATTATAGAGAGCGATCGCCCCCTCAACATCGCCCTGATTCGCTTTGAGACTGGCTAACTGATGCAGGGTGGCGGCTTTGCCCTGCACGTTGTCAATTTGTTCTTCTATTTCTAAAGACTGCTGATAGAGAGCGATCGCGCCCTCCACATCCCCCTGATTCGCTTTGAGACTGGCTAACTGATGCAGGGTGGCGGCTTTGGTCTTCACGTCGCCAATTTTTTCAGTAATTTCTAAAGACTGCTGAAAGAGAGCGATCGCGCCCTCCACATCCCCCTGATTCGCTTTGAGAATGGCTAACTGATGCAGGGTGGCGGCTTTGCCCTGCACGTCGCCAATTTTTTCATTAATTTCTAAAGACTGCTGATAGAGCGCGATCGCGCCCTCCACATCGCCCTGATTCGCTTTGAGTTCGGCTAACTGATGCAGGGTGGCGGCTTTGCCCTTCACGTTGCCAATTTTTTCTTTAATTTCTAAAGACTGCTGATAGAGCGCGATCGCGCCCTCCACATCGCCCTGATTCGCTTTGAGCATGGCTAACTGATGCAGGGTGACGGCTTTGGTCTTCACGTCGCCAATTTTTTCAGTAATTTCTAAAGACTGCTGAAAGAGAGCGATCGCGCCCTCCACATCCCCCTGATTCGCTTTGAGCATGGCTAACTGATGCAGGGTGGCGGCTTTGCCCTGCACGTTGCCAATTTTTTCATTAATTTCTAAAGACTGCTGATAGAGAGCGATCGCCCCCTCCCCATCTCCCTGATTCGCTTTGAGCATGGCTAAGCAGTGCAGGGTGGCGGCTTTGCCCTGCACATCGCCAGTTTGTTCATCAATTTCTGAGACTTGTTGATAGAGTGCGATTGCGCCCTCGACATCCCCCTGATTCGCTTTGAGCATGGCTAACTGATGCAGGGTGGCGGCTTTGCCCTGCACGTTGCCAATTTTTTCTTGAATTTCTAGAGACTGATTATAGAGAGCGATCGCGCCCTAAACATCCCCCTGATTCGCTTTGAGAATGGCTAAGCAGTGCAGGGTGGCGGCTTTGCCCTGCACGTTGCCAATTTTTTCTTGTATATCTAAAGACTGCTGATAGAGAGCGATCGCGCCCTCCACATCCCCCTGATTCGCTTTGAGCATGGCTAACTGATGCAGGGTGGCGGCTTTGCCCTGCACGTCGCCAATTTTTTCTTGAATTTCTAAAGACTGCTGATAGAGAGCGATCGCGCCCTCCACATCCCCCTGATTCGCTTTGAGAATGGCTAAGCAGTGCAGAGTGGCGGCTTTGCCCTGCACGTTGCCAATTTTTTCTTGAATTTCTAAAGACTGCTGATAGAGAGCGATCGCGCCCTCGACATCCCCCTGATTCGCTTTGAGGATGGCTAACTGATGCAGGGTGGCGGCTTTGCCCTGCACGTTGTCAATTTGTTCTTCTATTTCTAAAGACTGCTGATAGAGAGCGATCGCGCCCTCGACATCGCCCTGATTCGCTTTGAGACTGGCTAACTGATGCAGGGTGGCGGCTTTTGCCCCAAGGCGTTCTTCAGATTCTAGATTTTCCGGGAAGCTATTGACAGCGAGCTGAAAAAGCTCCGAAGCTTTTAATGTTTCTCCTAAATTCTGATAGGCAGAGGCCGCGCGGTACAAAAGTTCTCCACTTTGTTTTACTTCTAAGCTTTCCTCTAGCAACTTTACCGTCTCTCTAAAGCGACTTCCATACAGCCATTGAGTAGAAATAGCTTTCGCAATCGTCTCTGTAACCTCTTTTTCTTTTCCCGCTACCGCCAACCGATGAATCTCTAACCCCTGCACCTCACTACAACTCTCCACCACCTCCCACCAAAGCCGATACAACACCTGTGCCGCCTGCGCTACTATCGCCGTGGGCTGAGCGGAGTCGAAGCCCAACACCCTCGGCACCCTCAACCCCTCATCCGCACTCTGCTCTAACAGCCCCAGCGCCACCGACCGCGCTATCAGGCCTTCTATCGCTACCCTATCAGCGCCCGCCTCGCTAATCTCCAAAATCGCCGCCCTCGGCACCGGCAGCTCATACACCGCCGCCCGCGCCAGCATCTCCCGCATCGGCGCATCTATCTGCGCCAGCAGCACAGCCGCCAGCACCTGCTCCCGCAGCTCCGCCGGTTCCGCCTCCAGCCTGTCTAGCACCGCCGCCACGCTTCCTTTTGCCGCCAGCCCCGGCCCCAGCGCCACCGGATGCCGCAGCACTTTATCCAACCACTCCAGCAGCCTCGGATTCCCATCCGCCAACCGCATCGCCCGCTCCCGCAAATCCGGCTCAATCGTAGACTTGTCGCCAAACGCCGCCAACTGCCGACACTTCTTGTCCAAATCTGCCTGCTGCAACCGGGCCAGCGGCTGCTTATATAGCCTCTGCGCCAGCCGTTCCCCACCCAGCTCAAAATCGTACCGACAGGTAATCACTAGCCGATGCCCCATCGCGCTAACGCTTTCCGCCGCCGCCAGCGCCGCCATCAGCGCCTTCCACACCCGCGCCGGATTCGCCTGCTTAGTCGCCTTCAGCCGAAAGCTTTTTTCATTCGCCGCCGCCGCCACCGGCTCCAAATTTGCCTCAAAATCATCCAGCACCAGCAAAAAAGGCCGCGCCAAATCCGCTTCAAACACCTCCCGCAGCCGATCTGTCAGCGCCACGTTCGGATCTTGCACCCGCTGCTTCAGCTCCAAATTGGCAATTTTGCCTGCCAGACTATTTACCAACCGCTTCACCAGCTCCGCCTCATCCAGCGGGCCAAACAGCACCACCCGCTCAAAGTGAGTCATGCGATCGCAAATCCGAGCCGCCAAACTGCTCTTACCCAGTCCGCCCATGCCATAGAGCAACACGCCCACCCCGTCCGGATCGCGCAGCGATCGCAAACAAGCCTGCAACGGCCTGCGCCGTCCCACAAAGCTCTCCCGGCTCGCCACCTTTACTTGCTCCGCCGCATCCAAAAATTCCGTCGCCATCGAAGGCCTTTGCGCCTTTTGTCGCCTCGCTGTGCGCAGCGGCGTCACCAAATTTTGCGGCATTTCCCCCGTCACATACAGCCGCAGCAAATGCCAGTCTCGCCCCTGCGTCTTGTCCTGCGCATTCGCTCGAATCATTGCTTGATAGGTCAGCGCCAGCGCCTCCGGCAGCGTCTTCGCCTCAGACAGCGCTTTGTACAACGCTTCTGCCGCCAAAATGCCGTCCGTATCTCGCACCGGACGGCCCCAGCCCAGCACCGCATTTGCGCCCGCCGTCAGCAGCGCCGCCGCCATACTCGGCACTTCCCCGGCTCCTCTGCTCCCGCGTCCCGCCTGTCCCGTTCGGCACCCCGACAAAAACATCACCGCCGGAAAGCGAAACTGAAGCGCCTTGGCAATCTCATCCGAACTCACATCTGCGCGATCGCCCGTCTCCGTCTCTGCCACAAAGCGCGGCCCGTCCTCACTAATCCACGCATGGCCGCTCAGATGCACCACATCAAAATGATCGCGATCATAAGACGCCAGCAAATTCTCCAGCTCGTCCAAGCAGCCGCTTTCCTCCACCGTCAGCGATAGCGGCTGCCGCTTCGTCGCCGCCAAAATGCGCCCCTCTTCCCCTTCAAAATCTAAAACCGGCTCCACCCCCACCGGAGACGTCGCCATAAACAGCATTTGCAAAGGTCGATTCGGCACCTCGCCCGCTGCCCAGCTCAGCCGATCGCCCTCACGCCTAGCCCGCCACCGCACCGGAATCACCGGCTGCGACCTGGCCACCAAAAAGCCCCGCTCGTCGTGCATCACCTCCCAGGGCAAATGCGCCAGCCGCTCCGAAAGTGCGATCGCCAGCACCGTCGTCCCCGAACCGGCCAGTAACGTAGACAGCTCGCCGCTCCCATCAATCCAGTCATACAGCCGCCGCCCCGTCGTCGCATAGTCTTCCGGCAGCGTTACATAATAGTCTCGCTCCATCAGGTCTATCAGGTCGGCAATCTGCGCCAGCGGCAACCGGCGCGGCTCAAACGCGTTCAGATTCTCTTGGCTGTAGCGCAAATCCGCATAGTCTTCACTTAGGCTACGCAAATCAATGTGGACAATGTTTGGGCGATCGCTCATAGCCACAGGCCGGTATCAGCAGCAGAAAAGAAGAACAGGTATAAAAGCAGACAAGCGTTAGACCGAGACTTACTTCGCCAGCGGCGCTAACACCTTCGCAATCTCCTCTACTGTTGCATTTTCAAGCAAAAGCCGCCCATTCGGGGTGACAATCAGCACCTTTTCGATTTTCTTCACACCCTGCCTAGATTTATAGTCCTCATACCACTTGCGAATTTGCTCTGCGATCGCCATCGTCCCGCCAACTAATCCCACCACCGTCGCAATCACCGTCAGCCCGCCGTCTCGCGTCACCTCCGAGTCTTGCGCGTAGTCTCCTTGCAGTCCGTCAATCTCAAAGAGCGATCGCGCTGCTTCCTCTGCTGCCGTTCCTGCGATCGCAAACTTGATGTCATTCATTGTTTATTCCGCTCCACCATCCAACAAAAAGCCGACAAAAAGCAGTATATCGAACAGATAGAAGATGCTTTCAATTTGTGCAATCGCGCGGCAAGTTCCTTTTCAGAAGCCCAAGAGCCAGAAGCCCAAGAGCCAGAAGCCTAAGAGCCAGAAGCCTAAGAGCCAGAAGCCTAAGAGCCAGAAGCCTAAGAGCCAGAAGCCTGAGTCGAAAGCCTGAGAGAAAAAATGAGCAAAAAAAAGAACAACAGGCCCTACAGCGTTAACTGAGCCTGTTGTTCTTTTCAACGGTCATCCCGTCTACAGAATTAGAAGCGGGTTTCTAGAACTGAGTCGCAAAATCTGCCCACAGTGCAGCTTCATGTGGAATAACAATTTCTACATCGCTCGCAGCAGTAGCGTCAGTAGAAGGCGTAGAGGCCGCCAAGCTAGCGCGAACAACGGTATAGCCCAGCACAAAGGTAACGCCCGCTACTAGTAGGCCCGCAATGGCCTTGTCTACACCCGTGGCCTGGCCCGTAATCTGAGCGCCAGCAACCCGAGCAGAAGAATTATAGTTCATAGGAAACATCCCCTTTAAAACAATCACCCTTCTATTCTCTCAGGTTTTTTGTATAAATGGATACCGTTTATATTTCTTGACTGTATTTCTCGACTGTATTTCTCGACTACATTTCTTGACTACATTCCTTGACTGAGACTATTGATTTGTTGGCTGCAATGTGTCAAACGTTCTGGGGCATTTCAAAGGCGTCATGACGCCCAAATTAATCTAAAGGCTGAACCGACTCAAAAGGTATCACTAGCTGCTCTTCTAACCCCATGGGTAAGTCCATCGCGTGGGCTACAAATCCGTGAGTCATACCGGCCACAAGTCCTAGGGCAGCAGGCAAAAGCAGAGATGCCAAATACTTCATAGAAGTCCTTGAATAAGCGACCTCTACACTGTCGCAAGTCTTTCAAATCGCTTTTGTAACGGGCTTTACTATTTGCAACAAAACGCGACTAAAAAATGCGGTTATTGCAAAACTGTGGTGCAATAACCGCATTTCAGGGCGCAGATATGAACCGGTTGGGTCTGGCCTCGACTACGCTCGGCCACCGGAATGCTCGGCCACCGGAATGCTCGGCCACCGGAATGCTCGGCTACCGAAAGGCTCGACTATCGGAAACGCTGAGCCTGAACGCCGAGTCTGAACGCTGAGCCTGAACGCTAAACGTAGCCAATCCGGTAGCTGAGCGTAGCCGAAGCTAACTTCCCGAACTCACCGCGTCGAGCTTGCGCTTGAACAAGTCGGTCAAGAACGTAATCACCCGACGCTTGCGCAGCTTGATATTTGCATTAAGCGACATCCCCGATCGCAGACCTAGCGGCACCCCGTCGGCAATAAACTCCTGCGTGTCTAGCTCAACCTCGGCCGGAAAGCGGTAGTAGGGAAACTGCTCATCGGGGGGCAGGGCGTCGGTGGCAATGCTAACCAGCGTCCCTTCCATATCGCCAAATTCACTAAACGAGTAGGCGTCAATGCGCACGTCTACTTTTTGCCCTATTTTGATAAAGCCAATGTCTGCGTTGGAAATGAAGACCCGCGCCACTAGAGCATCTTCGGGCACAATTTCCATCATTGGCTCGGTAGAGTTGGCGACATACCCGGCTCGGTTGGCCTTTAGGTTGAACACCGTTCCGGCAACGGGTGCGGTCAGGGCCTGATACCGGATGCTTTGATCTAGCTGTGCCTGCTGACTGCTGAGTTCTGAGAGCTGTCGGTCGTTTTCTAGAATTCGCTGCGTTAGCTGGCTGTCAATTTCTGCAATCCGCTGATCGTTAACAGAAATTCGATCTTGCAGGGTTTCCGTGGCTTCAAAAGAGGTTCGGCCCACTTCTTGCTCGGCCTGAGAAATCTGAAAGTTGAGCTTGTCGATTTCTTGCCTGAGCGTGTTCACCTCGGTTTGCTTGTTATTGACTTCCTGCTCTTGCTGCAAGAAAGAGAGTTCGGCCACGGCTCCTTGCTCGTTTAATATGCGCAGACGCTCTAGGATGTCTCGATTGGTGGCTAAGTCGCTTTCGGCATTGGCTAGCTGAATGCGGGTTTGTCCTAGCTGTTCGCGGAGCTGATCGGCCTGCAAGCGGTTGATGCTCTGCTGAGAATCAAGCCTCGACTGGGAGGTTTCTAGCCGGTCTAGCTGCTCTGCTGATAGGCCCGCTGTATCACCGTTGATTTGGGCTCGGTAGAGCGCGTTGCTGCTCAAGAGTTCGGCGCGATCGCGTCCCCGCTGCACTAAGTCTGCCGATACCCCTTCTGGCGCAACCGCGCTAGTCGATCCAGATAGCTGCGCCCGGTAATAGGCGTTTTCTGCCTTTAGTCGCTCGGTGATTTCTTTATTAGACGCTAGCTGCGCTTCACTCGCGCTCTCATCTAGCGTGGCGACAATCTGATCTTTGGCAACCAGCTCACCTTCACTTACTAAAATCTCTTCAATCACGCCGCCGACAGGCGCTTGCACTAGCTGCACCACACCCTGCGGCTCTAGCTTGCCTTGCGCGCCGATGGTTTCTTCTACCTTTGCTAGGCAGGCCCAGGTGACCGAGGCCACCGTTACGCCCATAATGGCGATCGCAATGCCCTTTGCCCAAACGGGCGACTGTCTTAGAATGACTGGCCGATCAAAGTTCGACGGCACATGAGACTCTATCTTGGAGCCATTGCCATTGCCATTGCCATTGCCATTGGGAGGCATTGCCCCGCTGCCCAGCGGATCGATCGGATTTACCTGACGCCCGTTGGTGCGGCTATTTACTGGCCCCCCGACTCTGCTAACCTGCCCATTGCTAACCTGCCCGCTCATGCGACCGTTGCCATTGGCTGAGCTATTGGCTGGGGGTGATGATCTATCTGAAGTACTTGTCATAGCGATTATTCTCCCTGCTGCTCATATAGGCAGAAATAGCGGCCTTTTAGCGCCATCAGTTCTGCGTGCGTACCTAGCTCTACAACAGAGCCTTTGTCCATAACCAAAATGCGGTCAGCCTGGCGGATAGTGCTAAGGCGGTGGGTGATAAAGAACACCGTGCGGCCCCCGGCCCACTGCTTTAGGTTGTGGCAAACTTGCGCTTCGGTGTCGTAGTCAAGGGCGCTGGTGGCTTCATCCAAGATTAGCAGTCTAGGATTTTGGAGCACGGTGCGGGCGATCGCAATTCGCTGTCGCTGTCCGCCTGAGAGTGACGAGCCCCGCTCACCGACCCGAGAGTTATACCCGCCTGAAAGATCCATAATGAAGTCGTGCGCAGCGGCAATCTTGGCTGCTTCAATCACGCTTTCAGTGCTGGCCTGTGGGTTCGTTAGCGCAATGTTTTCCTGAATGCTGCCCTCAAACAGCAGGCTGTCTTGTGGAACAATACCCACCTGCTGACGCAAAGAGTACAGCTCTACTTTTCTAATGTCGTAGTTATCAATCAAAATGCGGCCCGATTCTGCGTTGTACAGACGCGGCAGTAGCTTCATCAGCGTACTCTTGCCCGAACCACTCTGGCCGACAATGCCGATAAACTCGCCCGCATGAAACTCCAGATTGACATTGACTAGCTGTAGAGGCCCTGAAGCCGCAAAGCGAAAAGACAGATCTTGGTACTTTACGTTGCCCACAATGTCTGGCATCGGGATTTGGGCCCGGTCTTCTTCTAGCTGCTCTTGTGGATGGTCGATGATGTCGCTCAGGCGCTCTAGAGACAGGGCCGTTTCTTGGAAGTTTTGCCATAGCTGAGTCAGGCGCAGCAGCGGCTGAGTCACATAGCCAGAGATGATGCGGAAGGCAATCAGTCCACCCAGGGTCAAGTTGCCTTCTAGCACAAGGTACGCGCCCACCCAAAGCACCAGCAGGCCAGAGAGCTTGTTTAAAAATCCACTGGCAGATCCGGCTGTGGTAGAGGTCAGCACCGTCTTAAAGCCGTCGCTCACGTAGCGGGCGTATTTTTCCTGCCACTTCCAGCGGGTTTTCAGCTCCATATTCTGCGCTTTTACCGTCTGAATCCCCGACAGCGCTTCCACTAAAAATGACTGGGTTTCAGCGTTGCGCTCGGCCTTTGCCCGCAGCTGTTTGCGCACAATTGGCGAAACAAAAAACGTCAGCGCCATAAACAGTGGAATGGTGGCCAACGACACAATCGTCAGCTTGACGCTGTAGATGAACATCACCGCGATATAGATCACCGAAAACAGGGCGTCCATCACCACGGTTAGCGCTGTCCCGGTCAAAAACTGGCGAATGTTTTCTAGCTCGTTGACCCGGCTAGAAAGCTCACCTACGGGGCGACGGTCAAAGTAGCCCAGCGGCAGTCGCAGCAGATGGTCAATAATTTCTGCGCCCAGGGCCATGTCAATCCGGTTAGTGGTATCGACAAATAAGTAGGTGCGCAGGCTAGTGAGAATGGCCTCAAAGACGGCAACCACGACCAGAAAAATACCCAGAACGTGCAGCGTATCGGGGCTGTTACGACTGATTACCCGGTCGATAATCACCTGTACCATTAGCGGGTTGGCTAGGCCAAACACCTGCACAAATAGCGAGGCAATGAGCACCAGGCTCAGCGTGGACCGATATTTTTTGAGCGAGGGGATAAACCAGCTCAGGTCAAACTTTTGCTGGGGCGTTTGGTCGGTAGTTTCAACTAACAAAATTTCGCCTTCTGAGCCCCAGATTTCCTCAAAGGCTTGGGGCGAGTGTCGAACGATTTTGTTTTCGGCGGGCACCCCGAGGACGTACTCGGTCGATGAGGTTGCGTAAATGACGGCAAAGCCTTCTCGCCACTGGATGAGGCCCAGCTTGGGCAGGCGGGCGATCGCACCTGCCGGAATCTTGGCTAGCTGCGGCTTTAGCCCCAGCAAATCGGCCACCGCACCGCAGGCCGTCAAAGACAGATGCCCCAGCCGCTCGCTTTGATTGACCAGTACCCGCTGCACCACATCGCGCTTAAACGGCATCTCTAAGTACTGCGCCATCATCGCAAAGCAAGAGAGCGCTTCGCCCACCTCACCCCGACCGCGAATGACCGGATACTTAATCGCGGCGGCTCGCGCAGTCCCTTCTTCAACAATATTGGTGTCAAAGCTCAGCTCTGGCGCGTAGGGAATGCTCGCAGGCATCTGCACGCCGCTGCTGCCGTTCGTCACCGCTAGGCCGCTGCCCTCAGTAGTATCTTCATCAAGGTAGTGAGCGATCGCCCCCGCTGCCTGATGACTATCTTGCTGATAGTCGGACTCAGCAGGCTCAACAGACTGCGTGGCCAGCTGACCCATCTCAATCCCAATCAGTCGAGTGTTCTTTTGGCTGACGATGCGCCCGTCCATCATCTCTGGCAACAGCCAGCTGCCTGCCGGATGGCTAGGAATGCTCTGCGAGCTAACAAACCACAGTTTGCTAGGCGGTGGATTGGTGATGACGACTTTGCCCGCTCTAAGCGTAAGGGCCGTTGCCCCTGCCTGTAGCCGCTGAGCCGTCGCCGCTAAGTCGTCAACGCTGCGCGCCTGGGTTTGAAAATACTGGCTAACTAGGTCAAAAACCTCACCCAGGTAGCAATAGCTAGTAATGGCTCTTGCAAAGTCGTTGTTGCTGCCAATTAGCTGCCGAACAGCGTTTACCGGAATTGCGATCGCCTCCACTTCAGAAGAAGCAATTACCCCTTCGCAGGGCATTCCCCGCACCAGGCTCGCTAGGCCCAGTACGGCCTTGGGCCCTAGCAAATCGAGCGTCATGGGGGCTTGCTTGGCCGGGTCATAGCCCAGCAGCCGCGCTCGCCCCTGCAAGATTGCCACTAGCTGATAAGGCATTGACTCGCGGCGCAAAATGGGCTGGCCAATGCGATAGCGCAGCAGTTGACTCTCACTGGCTAGCTGCTCTAACGCGGGCGGCGGCAGCTGGTCGAAAGGAAAAATATCTCCCAGGCTTTGATGGAGTGAAATATCGGTATAGGTCATAGCAGATAGGCGCTAAACGCAGTCGCTGGGCAAAAGCAGGCAAACTGAGCGGACATGCAGTTAAAAATAATAGCCACTGAGGCTATGACTTCCTTTAAGAGAAGGATAAAAGTAAGCGGAAGCAGACCGTAGAAAGGGCAGAGGTAGAAAGGGCAGAGGTAGAAAGGGCAGAGGTAGAAAGGGCAGAGGTAGAAGAGGCAGAGATATCAAAGCGTGAGAAGACTACAGCTGGCTCACAAGCTCATCCTCGGTGCTGGTTTCTTCAGCTCTCGTTTCATCAGTTCTCGTTTCATCAGTTCTCGTTTCATCAGGGCCAATCGCCCGAGCATTTATCTCCTCGACGGGGGTTTCCTGTAGCTGCTGCTGCAGCCAGCTTTTAAACTGCTCGGTTAGCAGCCTTTGACGCATCGCCTCGTTGAACTGAGCTGGCTCAAACCGCTCTAGCTTTGCAATCACCAGCCATTCGCCTATTTGGGTGGGGGCCCATAGCTGCCCTGGCTGACTCACCGAAAGCATTCTAGCCAGCACAGGATGAGGCACGCTTAGCTCTACCGGACCAATCAGCCCGCCTGTTTTAGACTCCTGACCTTCCGAATACTGACTGGCCAGCTCGCTGAAAGGCGCACCGTCGTCGTTAAGGCGAAAGTAAATTTCTTGCGCCAAGCTGGCATTCTTGGTTCTAATCAGCGAATAGCATACGCGATCAAGCTGCGTTTTGCGCTGCAAAAAATAGGACTCTATTTGAGGGCCCCACTTGTCATCTTGAAATATTTGCAGTTTGTACTCGCGCACCGCCGCGTTCAGCATGTCTTGGGGTGAGCTTCCCTGCTGCTGACACCAGGCTTGACGATGTTCTTCAGAAAACAGACTGCGCTTGGCACAGAAGCTGTCCATCGCCCGGTGCGGATCGCATTCTATATCTGCGATCGCGCTATCGATTACCAGCTCCTGCACTAGCTGCGGCATCAGTCGATACTGATTTAGCTTGTCGATAAGTTCGGAGGCGTTTAGTGTCTGCTGACCAATTTGAAGAATTGCTGACATTCCCTGCTCTGTTGTATCAAGCACTTTTTATTAATCCCGAAACAGCGCGCCTTATATCAAAATATATAGTTACACAGCACGCCAGACATCCTTATGTCTGTAAAGACATCGGCATAAAAGCTTTACCGTAGCTAGTAAATTCTACTGAGATAAGATAAAACGACTGGCCATAAAGGAGTGACTGAGTGGCCACTCGATGAGGCCGCGATCAGGAACGTGATTGTCAGGAGAATGTGAGAGGGCCAGAATCAGACCAGAACTAGAATAGGGGGCGACACAACGAAAGCGACCTCTATAGGTCAAATAATCTGGGTCAAATAATCTAGGTCGAATTATCGAGTGCCCATACATGATGTTAAATTGAACGTTAATCGTCTGAGGCAGCCATAGGCATTTCCTCAGAACCTATATATTCACAGGAAAAGTAAGATTTCAGGTCAAATTTTGCAGTTTTTCGATAAAAAGCCGCCTAGACCGGCAGGGGCGCTATTAGCCCTGATGTTGCGATAGCAAAGACAGCACGTCATCTGACTGAACGTGATAGTGCTTTACGTTACCTGGCAAAAAGCGAATATTTGGCCCCCGCTTGCAGCCCCCCAAGCAGCCCACTGCCTCTAGCTTGAATGGCTGCGCAGTGTCCTCGGCGACCTGCTCAAAAGACTCCCAAAGCTGAGTGCCGCCCCGCTTGCAACAGTTCTTCTTTTGACACAGCTGTACGGTGATTTCTTTAGTCTTTTTCTTCTTCTGTTTTTTTGATTTTTGATCTGATTTCTGGCTCAACTTCTGGCCTAACTTCTGGCCTGACGACTTTTCTAGCGTTTGCGCAGACTGCTTTTCTCGCTCGACGGCTGTCGGCTGAGTGGCCACTTGTGCTTTGGGCGATAGCGGAATGACCTGCATAGCCCAGCGCTTTTGCGCCTTCGACTGCTTGCTCTTTTTCCGGCTCTTTTTGGAATTCTTTTTCTGGCCGCGAGTACTCCATATCCTCAGCTCATCGCCTGTCTCAAGCTCTTGCTGAACAATAGTTCGCAGCGGTTTGGGCAAGTATATCGACTCGATACCGTCACCTACCTCTATTTGTAGTCCCTTAAGCTTGCCGCTTTTAGACGTGATTGGTTTGAGGTAGCGGCCTTGTAAGACGTCCATTCAGACTTGTCCATCCATGTGTTTTGCAAGTGTCTTTCTCTAGCATATCCTGTTGGCAAAACGCAGCTAGACTCTCACTCGATAGCGTTTAGCGATCGCACCTGTCAGTGTCTGTCCTCAGGAATAGCACAGGAATAGTCAGGAATAGCCTGCTAAATTAGATAGATTAGGTTAGCGAAGTTTGCGATCGCCCATGAAGCATCTCCTCATCCTTCTCATCAAAGGGTATCGACAGTTAATATCGCCGCTATTTCCGCCCGTATGCCGATTCGAGCCCACCTGCTCTTGCTATGCCATGGAGTCAATTGATCGCTTTGGCCCGCTGCAGGGTAGCTGGCTGGCCGTGCGCCGGATCACGCGCTGCCATCCGCTGCACCCCGGCGGCTATGATCCGGTGCCGCTCCAAAAAGACGCTGCTTCAAAAGACAGTCTCTAAGACGGCTTTAAAAAACAGCTAAAAAAGACAGCCAAAAAAGACTGCTAAAGTAACTCAACCTCGTCAAGCGTCTCCTTATGAAAAAAATCTACGTCCTCGATACCAACGTACTGCTGCACGATCCTAGTGCAATGCTGAGGTTTGAGGACAATGAGGTAGTGCTGCCGATCACCACCATTGAGGAGCTAGACCGGTTCAAAAAAAGGCCAGAAGAAACTGGCCGCAACGCCCGCCAAACCTCGCGAATGCTAGACAAGCTGCGCCAGCAAGGCAGCCTGACCACAGGCATTGCCCTAGAAAACGGTGGCAAGCTCAGGGTGGTGCTGTGCCAGCGAGAAACCCTAGAAACCCTGCCCGCAGAGCTAAAGGCAGACGGAGGCGATAACGCTATTTTGGCGGTGGCGCTAGAAGTAAAGCAGCGATGCGACTGCCCAGTGGTGATGGTGAGTAAAGACACCAACATGCGAATCAAGGCGGATACGCTGGGGCTGACGGCGGAAGACTATGAGACTGACAAAATAGACGTTGAAGATCTCTATACCGGCATGGGGGAGATGCTCGTCAGCGCAGAGCAGATGAGCAGCCTGTTTCAAGACGGTGGGACGAATCTGCCGAGTCTGACGCCAACAGGGTTGCCAAAGGAAGGGTCGCCAAAGGAAGGGTCGCCAAAGGGCAAATTCTTTCCCAATCAGGCGCTGACGCTGATTGATGTAAACAATCCTAGCCATACCGCGCTTGCGATTATGCGAGCAGACGGCCAGCTCATACCGCTCGCCAAAATGCCCTATAACGGCATTTCTCGTATTCATGCCCGTAACCGGGAACAGCGCTTTGCACTGGCGCTGCTGCTAGATGACAGCATTCCGCTGGTGACGCTGGTCGGAAAGGCGGGGACGGGTAAAACGCTGCTAGCGATCGCAGCCGGTCTGCAAAAGGTCACCGAAGAAAAGCGCTATACCCGCCTACTGATATCGCGTCCGGTTGTGCCAATGGGCAAAGACATTGGCTATTTGCCTGGCGACATGACTGAAAAGCTCACCCCGTGGATGCAGCCGCTGTATGACAATTTTGATCTGATTTTTAACACGCAAGATACGACTGCAAAGCCTGCCCACTGGCGACGCGGCCACGAAGACTTAATGGAAATGGGCCTGTTGCAAATTGAAGCGCTCACCTACATTCGCGGTCGCACCATTCCCAAGCAGTTTTTTGTAATTGACGAAGCCCAAAACCTCACCCCCCACGAAGTCAAAACCATTCTGACTCGGGCCGGAGAGGGCACTAAAATTGTGCTCACAGGCGACACGGCCCAAATCGACAACCCCTATGTAGACGCGGCTAGTAACGGCCTTACCTACGTAATTGAGCGCTTTAGAAACGAACCGCTAGCGGGCCACATTACGCTCTACCAGGGCGAGCGTTCTGACTTGGCGGCGCAGGCTGCGGCGTTGCTTTAGAAACGGTATGATTGCTCTATTCTTGAGGCTATACCTATCTTGTCTTGAGGCTATGCCAATCTTGAGGCCATGCAAATGGACAGTCCTATCCAAAGCGCCACCGTTGAAAGCGTCATCGTTGACCCTATTTTGCAGGGCTATAAAGATGCGATCGCTCAGCTTCTAGACCAGCTCGAAAAGTTTGCGATCGCCATCAAAAATGCCTCGCTCACCAAAACGGTTCAAAGCCTGCAAGAAAATATCAATCAGCCCTTTCTCTTTGTTGTTATTGGCGAAGTCAAAGCTGGAAAAAGTAGCTTTATCAACGCCCTGCTGGGCAGCGGAGAAATTTGTGAGGTCGGCGCAGACCCGCGCACCAACATGGTTTCCAAAATCGTCTACGCAGACGGCGATGGCTACAGCCGTGAAACCCGGCCCGGCGAGCTGCGCGAAATTGGCAGACCCGTTCCCATCCTTGAGCAAATCGCCATCGTCGATACGCCTGGCACTAATAGCCCCTTCCAGCAGCACGAAGACATCACCAAAGCCTTCATTCCCAACAGCGATCTGGTTGTCTTTGTCTTTTTCTCTAAAAACCCTTACACCAACACCGCCTGGTCACTGGTTGACTTTGCCCACAAAGAGTGGAAAAAGCCGGTTATCTTCGTCTTGCAACAGTCCGATCTTGCCGATGATAGAGAGCTTCAAACTTCACGCCAGTACATAGAACAAGAAGCGCAGCAGCGGCAAATTGTAGATCCCAAAGTGTTTGCCACCTCCGCCAAGCTAGCGATTAATCCGCCTAGCGATCCGCCTAGCGATCCGCCTAGCGATTTGAGTCGCGTCAGTGGCGATCGCACCCGAGGCGATGCCGATGGCGGCTTTGTTCCTATTCAAGACTTTGTGCGCAACACCATCACAGGCGGTCAGGGCTACCAGCTCAAGCTGACGAGCAACATTGGCTCAGCCGAGCAAATCGTCAATCGGCTGAGAGCAGATATGCAGATAATTAAACAACAGCTGCAGATGGACGAAGCGGTTGTCGGTAAAATTCGCAGTCGCTTGGGGCAAGGGAAAGAACAGTCTCGCTACGAGGTTGATGCGCTCGTTGAACGGTTGATGGTGCAGTACGAGCGCACGATCTATCAGATAAAAACAGAGTTTCGTGAAGGGCTCTCTATTTTTACGCTAGCGAAGCGGTCTTTTCTCTCTGTGTTTAATCGTAAGCAGCGAGTAGAAACTTGGCTAGAAGATTTGAAAGCGCGGGCGCAGGCTGACTTAGAAGCCACGCTAGATGAAACGTCGAAAGAAGGGGCCAAGCGCTTTTTAGACGGCATCGCGCTGATGATAAAGCAGCTACTAGCAGAGCTGACAACCTTGCAAAATGACAATCTTCGCAAAACCGAGATTTCGCTACCGCTGTTGGAATATCGCTATGAGGTGATTGAAAGTGTTAAAAGCAAAATTACAAATCTGCTGAACGATGAGACGTTTATGAACTGCCTGACGGATACGGCTGATAGCGTTGGGCCAGGTGTCGCGGGCGGCGGTATTTTGGCGGTGATTGGCGGGGTAATTGCGGCGGTGACAGAAGTGGTGATTTTAGATATTATCGGCAGCGTGTTTTTGGGCGTGGGTGTGCTGCTAGCAGGCGGTGTTTTAGTCGCCAAGCGACGGCGATTGATTCAGAAATTAGACCGGGAGCTAGAGCGAAATAAAGAACGGTTTGAATCGACCGTAACCGCGCAGCTAAACGATAGATTGAGCGGGATTTATGACGAAGTTGGCGTTAGCTTTAACGATCTCTATGAGTATGTCGATCAAGAGCGAGCCAGCCTAACTCCTTTGATTGAGCAGTTCGAGGCTATTGAGCGCTCAACGCAGACGCTGTCGCGAGAGATTCGTCAGCTCTAGTCTCTTTTGCACGAGATTTTTGAAGGGAATTTTTGCACAATGTTTTTGAAGGGACTTTTTGAAGGGGGACTTTTGCCGGAGAGTGTTAGGGTGCGTGGCTATACGGTGCGGCTAGCCGAGGAAGAAGATATTTTGGTACTGCCAGCGGTTGAGCGAGCCGCTGCGCAGCGCTTTTTGCCGTATCTGGCGCAGCTAGAAATTTCGGTTGAGCAGTTAGAGGGCTTGACGCCGCTGACGTTTTTACGGCGATCGCAAGCAGAAAAGCGGCTGTGGGTTGCCGTTCCTACCGATGAATCTACCCCGATTGGCTTTATCGTTGCTAAATTCTTGCCGGAAAGCTGCTTTATCATAGAGCTGAGCGTTCACCCAGACCATGGACGCAGAGGCGTCGGCTCGGCGCTAATATCGGCCTGCTGCCAGAGTGCTAGCTTTCGGGGCGCAGCGCGGGTGACGCTGACGACCTTTCGCTACGTGCCGTGGAACATTCCGTTCTATCAGCGCTCGGGCTTCAAGATTTTGACGGCTGAGCACTGGTCGCCAGCGGTCAAAGCAATCGTGGAGCACGAGGATCGCTATGGCTTTTTGACTAAGCACCGGGTGGTCATGGCCCGCCCGTCTGTAGGAAAGATGACGGCAGCAAATGACGGCGGAAAGATGGCAGCGGAATGATAAAGAACGAGTGGCTCAATGGAAAATAGGCTTACGGCTGAGGCGGTGAAGCAGCAGGCGATCGCACTCGGATTTCATCAAGTTGGCATCGCGGCTATTTCCCCAGAACTATCTACTTCAGAACAGGCCAATCAGCAAAAGCTGCAAGCCTGGCTAGCGCAGGGCTTTCACGCTGATATGGCCTGGATGCAAGGCCCTAAACGCCAAGACGTACGGCAGGTCTTACCGGGCGCTCGCTCTATGATTTGCGTTGCCCTTAACTACTACACCGACCACCAGCGGTCAGAAGGCGCGCAGTTTGCCAAAATATCGCGCTATGGCTGGGGGCGCGACTATCACCGAATTTTGAGCAAAAAGCTAAAGCAGCTCTCGCTATGGCTACAGTCGCAGTCTCACAGCTCGCAAACTCCTGATTCGCAAGCTCCTGATTCGCAAGCTCCTGATTCGCAAGCTCCTGATTCACAGGCCCCTATCGAAGCTCGCCTCTACGCAGATACTGGCCCGGTTCAAGATAAGTTTTGGGCGCAGCAGGCGGGTATTGGTTGGAATGCTAAAAACGGCAATGTAATTACCCGGCAGTACGGATCTTGGGTGTTTTTAGGTGAAATTATTACGACTGCGGTGCTGACGCCCGATACGCCCCACACTGCGCACTGCGGCAGCTGTACACGCTGCCTAGACGCCTGCCCCACCGCAGCTATTCGAGCGCCGGGGGTGGTTGATGCCAACCGCTGCATTGCCTACCACACCATTGAGAACCGGGCCGAGGCGCTGCCAGATGCGATCGCTCACAATCTGCAAAACTGGGTCGCAGGCTGCGATATTTGCCAAGACGTTTGCCCGTGGAATCAGCGATTTGCACAACCTACTGATGAACCGGGCTTTGAGCCCTATCCTGGTAACGTCTCGCCGACGCTTGCCGAGCTAGCCGAGATTACGCCAGCGCAGTGGAATGAGCGATTCCCAGCTTCGGCGCTAAGGCGCATTAAGCCCGAAATGCTTAGACGAAATGCGAGGGCCGCTTCGACTGCCGCTGCGACTGCTGCTGTGACTATAGAGCGCAGCGATCCCCTAAACTAGATGGGCTAGATGCTAAAGCTGGAAAATAAATGGCGGTTGAAAAAGAAGTAAAACCCAACAAGGGATGGCGAAAGACTGTTCTTGAAAATATCAGACTGGTTGCGATCGCCCTTACCATTGCCATAGTCGTTCGCCTCTTCATTGCCGAACCGCGCTTTATCCCCTCGCCCTCTATGGTGCCAACCCTCGCTGTGGGCGATCGCCTCCTAATCGACAAAATCTCTTATCACCTCCATCCCCCCACTCGCGGTGATATTGTTGTTTTTGCGCCGCCGCCGCAGCTACAGGAATATGGCTATCGCAGCAGCCAAGCCTTTATTAAACGGGTGATTGGCCTGCCGGGTCAGCAGGTGCAGGTTAGCCAAGGGCGGGTATATGTAGACGGCAAGCCCCTAGTCGAAACCTACATTCTAGAAGCCCCTCAGTACGATATGCCGCCTGTTACCGTCCCCGCCGGTCAGCTCTTTGTCATGGGAGACAATCGCAATGATAGTAATGACTCTCATGTTTGGGGATTTTTGCCCATAGAGAATGTAATTGGCCGCGCCGCGCTGCGGTTTTGGCCGCTCGATCAAGTGGGCGTAGTCAGCGCCTGATCTGGCTTGCGTGATCTGGCCTGCGTAATCTGGCCTGTGCGATCGCCGCTCAAAACTGCTCAAAACCGCAAATAGTGCAGTAGCTCAGCCGTTGCCGCTGTTGTCAGCCGCAGCCGATCTTGCAGGTCTGCCAAATCTCGGTAGGGCCCTTGCTGACGATAGTGAACGATGGCCCTGCCCAAGAAAATATCGAGAGTGGGCACGCTCGCTAGCTCAGCTGCTGTCGCCGTATTGGCGTTGAGCGTCTCGGGCTCTAGCGCCTGCTCACGGTCGTAATAGCAAAACTGTAGAACAGCCTCCCAGGGGCGAATTTGAGCGACAGGTAAGGCAATTGCCGCCGCCACATCTTCAATGCAGCTAAACCCCATTCCCTGCTGCGTTAGCGTAGAGAGCGTCCTCGCCTGGTGAATGGATAGCCCCGGTAGCCTCAGCCAGTCATCTACCGACGCCGTGTTGGCATCAATCCGCAGGCCCCAGCTTGCTGCTAGCTGTAAATCAGCAAATGACTCAAAGCGATAGAACGGCTCTTGCTGAAGCCGACGCCGCAGCGGATGCAGTGAGCCTGACAAAAAACTCCGCTTAAAGAAACTCTGCTTGAAGAAACTCTGCCTTGAGAGGGCTTGAGCGAAAATCTGCTTGAGCATAGGCTGGCACCTTAGTCGATATCTACTATAGCTTCGGCCACATAGCTCTACACATTTTCAACCAGTGAAACCGTTGATACATATAGAGCTATGTGGCTAGCTAGCGTACGAATGTATCCGACGCTAGCTATAACAGCTTGCGACGTTTCTGCTCAAACTCGTATTCGGTCATCAGGCCCTCTTGCCGTAGCTGCTCTAGCTCGCGCAGTGCGATCGCCATTTGCTGTGCTGCCTGAGCCTGGTCATGGCCCTGCTTCGATTCTTTTGCATTCGCCGCGACTAGCGCCCCCGCTTTGGGAAAGTATTCTAAAAAGCGCTCGTCACTCTGCGACAGATACCAAACGCCTTCTAAACAGCAGGCCACCTGTGGCAGCAGCGTCGGCGCTAGTACCAAATACACAATACCCCACAGATATTGCCCCAGATAGAACTTGTGTAGCCAGCTCAGCGGCAAAGGGGTCGGTAGCGCGCCTGCGAATGCGAGTGCGATCGCAACTTTTCGCTCCCTCATTTTTGGCTCCGTTTTTCGCTCTTCAACTTCCCCCTCCCCTATTTTTGGCTCCATAGCGGCACCGGTCAGCAGCACTGGTCGGCAGCACTGGTCACAGAACAGGCCACAGAATAGGCCCCAGTAATTTATCAATTTACCCCTCAAATGCTATCTATATTCAGCCTCGTTTGACTAACTTCATTTGATACCTGCTCATACTATTAGCCACTTACGCAAAAATAATGGGCACTTTATAAACAAGCGACAGCTGGCCGTCTCTCACCTCACTAGCGCCTCTTTTTGCATGTCAGAAGCCGAACTATTCACTGAACTTGGTAACTTAGGAGAAGTTGATCCGTTTGCGCTACTCGGCGTTTCGGTTAGCGCTGACGAGAAAGGGCTGACAAAGCGCTACCGCCAAATTGCCAAGCAGCTCCATCCGGACGCTCTATTTAGTAAGACCCAGGCTGACCAGATACAGGCAGATCAGACGCAGACCGGCGACGCCCAAGTGCAGAGCTTAACGACCGAGAGCGCCGCTCAAGTCATCTCCAGGCTGGTTAATCCGGCCTACCAAAAGCTAAAGCAGCAGAAAAGCCGAACAGAGACGATTACCTTGCTACGGCTACGCGTTCGGCGGCTGGTTCGCAGCGAAAAACTAATTCCTACCTTTCCAGATGCTCAGCAGCTAGAAATCCTTGAAGAAGCAGAAATTGACGTTTTTTATGAGCAGGCGCTGAGCCAGCTAGCCGCTATTCAGTTTCGCTCGCTAGAAGATTTGCATGTGCGATCGCTCGCCATTGGTCAGATCAACCTCGTTTACCTGCGACGCAAAATGACCGATTTAGTCATTCGTCCCAAACCAACCGGGCTAATTTCTAGCGAAACCAGCTCAACTGATACCCTGATCACCTCAGAAACCCTCATCCAAACAATTGTAGATAACGTAGATAACGGATCTGTCAGTCACCCATCAGATTCACCCGTTAGCCAAGGGCCTAGCTACGACACCGACAGCAAGACCAGCTTTGTTCACCAGCACACCAACCGCGCCAAAATCTACCTCAGCCAAAAAAAATACGAAAAGGCGGTGCAAGAACTGCGCGACGCCCTCAAGCTCTCGCCGCAGAGTCCAGAAATTCACTCCATGATTGGCCAGACCTACTACAAACAGAACCTGACTGGCATGGCCAAAGCCCACTTTCGCCAAGCGCTGAAGCTAAATCCCAACCACAAAGTCGCCCTCAAATATAGCAAGCTCTTAGGCTTCACCGTAGAAGATGCTGTCACCAAACAGCCGCCGCCAGTGCCACCTAGCCCCAGCTCGTCACCAGACGCCACCCATACGACCGATACGACTGATACACCAACAGCTTCTAGAGCGTGGTTAGGCAGACTGCTCAATCGCTAAAACGTGCTAGAGCGTGCAATCATTTGGCTCCATACATTTGGCTCCATACGTTTGGCTAATACATTTGGCTCCACAGCAGCCAGCCAGTAGCCAGCCAGTAGCCAGCCAGTAACCAGCCAGCAGCCAAGATCGAAGGCAAGACTGGGTAGTGATATCTCACCTTGGCGCGTCCCTACAAGAGCTTTTAGGCTATGGCTGTAGAGTCAAAAAACACGTAGGCTAAAGTACACACGGCCTGCCGATTGCTTGGAGTAATGATAGTCATGGGAATGTTCGATTCAGACTTAGTGCAGCAAGAAGCCACTCAGCTATTTCAGGACTACCAGTCTCTGATGCAGCTGGGCAATAACTACGGTAAGTTCGACCAAAAGGGCAAAAAGATATTCATCGATCAGATGGAGTCGGTGATGGAGCGCTATCGCATTTTTATGAAGCGATTTGAGCTTTCAGAAGACTTCATGGCCAAGATGACTATGGAACAGCTCAAAACACAGCTCGGTCAGTTTGGTACGACGCCGCAGCAAATGTTTGATCAGATGCATCAAACTTTAGAACGGATGAAATCTGAAATTAAGGAATAATTCGTCAGCCTATTGGCGATTCTCCATACCTTGGCGATTCTCCATACCTTCCTCTCAACGCGTACTTTCTTTTCAAAAAGAGACCGATCAAGAGCCCCGATCAAGAGCCTAGCCGCAGCCATCGCTGTCAGTGCGTAACAACCCTTACAAAACGGAAACATACATCGTTCTAGAGTATACAGGCAGTCTAGATTTATCTGTGGCAGCCGACATCCGGCTATATGGGCTGTCCTAAACGCTGCGCAGTTTTACTAGCTTGATCACTCTTATGCGTTTGGAGTATGCGTTTAGAGCAGCTACAGGCTTTTTTAGCAGTCGCCGAAACGGGCAGTTTTCAAGCTGCTGCCCGTCAGTGTGGTGTTACCCAATCGACCATTAGTCGTCAGGTGCGCTCGGTAGAAGACGACTTGGGTGTGCCGTTATTTCACCGTACAGGGCAGGCAAAGCTGACGTTTGCGGGCCATAGCTTGCTGCCTCGGGCCACGCGCATTTGCAAAGAGTGGACTCAGGCCCGCCAAGATATTGACGACTTAGTAAACGGCAAGCAAACCGAACTGTGTGTATCGGGGATTCACTCGGTCTGCGCTTATTTATTGCCGCCGATTGTGACGCAGTTTTGCAGTAGCCACCCAGACGTGCAGCTGCGGATGACGGCGCTGGGCAGCGATCGCGCCCTAAAGGTATTGCGCGATGGCCTAGTCGATGTGGCTATTGTGATGCAAAATCCCCTGCTTACCAGCAATCAGGAGATGATTGTGACGCCGCTTTATGAAGAGCCGATTGAGGTGCTGATGGCGGCGGGACATCCGCTGGCCGAGCACGATGAGGTGCCCTGGTCAGAAATTGCTCGTTTTTCGCAAGTGATGTTTAAAGATGGCTATGGAATGCAGCGCATTGTCCAAAGTCAATTTAGCGAGCATGGCCGAGAGCTAAAAGTTGCGCTAGAGCTGAATACGCTAGATGCCTTTCGCGGGGTTGTTCGCCAGGGAAATTTGATCGCGCTGCTGCCGCGCTCTGCTTTGACCGACAGCCGTCGCGATCCTGAGCTGGTGGTGCGTCCGACGGGAAAGCCTGTATTGTTGCGTAAGGTGGTGATGGCAACCACGCACGATCGTTTGTTAATTCCCCCCATTCGACAGTTTTGCGAATTGGTACAGCAGGAGGCTGGTAATTATTTCAGCGGCCTGAGCGATCGCACCTTTGCACCCATTCAAAAAACACCTGCTCAAAAATTATCTCAGACCCCTCCGCTCGAATCACTAGGCAATGCTGCTGTTACCGGCCAATTGCTAAAAACATCTCCTTAAGAGCTGCCTTTATAAATCATCCTTTAGAAGCTACCCCTGAAGATATCCGCTTGAAACTCGCTTAAAACTCGCTCAAAACTCGTAGTGGTTTAATAATCAAAGTTAAGATTCTCTAGAGTGATGAGCTTGTGACGGTTTTTATGCCCTCTCTATAGCAGCACTGCCTTGATACCGCTGCTGCCTTGCTATCATGACCCCTCTCAACGCGATCGCTCCTAACCAAAATAGCCAGAACCAAAACAGCCAAAATAAAGACAAACAAACACTAAAAGAGCAACAGATTCAGTTTCGAGACCTGCTGAAAAAAGTCGGCAGCGGTACGCATACGTCCAAAGCGTTAACCCGAGAGGAGGCCGCGATCGCTACTGAGCTGATGCTAAAAGAAATCGCTACCCCCGCTCAGATTGGGGCCTTTATGATTGCCCATCGGATCAGGCGGCCTACCCCCACCGAGCTAGCGGGAATGCTCGATACGTACGATGCGCTAGGGCCGATGATTCAGCCGATAGTCAGCCAGTACCCGGTTACCGTCTTTTCTAATCCGTATGATGGCCGATCGCGCACTGCGCCAATTACGCCTTTGACTGCATTAATTTTGGCGAGCGCTGAGGCCCCGGCAATCTTACATGGGGGCGATCGCACGCCGACTAAATACGGTTTGCCCACTATCGAAGTGTTTGAAGGGCTCGGCCTGCACTGGTGTCAGCTAGCCACGCTCGATCAGCTACAAACGGTGCTGGCACAAACAGGGCTAGGGTTTGTTTATCAGCCGGTCTTTTTTCCCCAAGCGGAGGCCATGGTGACCTACCGAGAACAAATTGGCAAGCGCCCGACATTTGCGACGGTTGAAATTATGTGGTCGCCTTATCGCGGCCCTTGTAATGTGGTGAGTGGGTATGTGCATCCGCCTACCGAGGAGCGGACGCAGACTGCTTTTACCGCAAGGGGCACTGGCTTTTTTACGACGGTGAAAGGGCTAGAAGGCAGCTGTGATATTGCGCGCGATCGCACGGCTATTATCAGCCTCAATCAGGTAGAGAATGGCAGTTTGCAAACCGAACGACTGTTGCTTCATCCGCGTGACTATGGCTTTGACGGAACAGATCCAGAAATGACGTCAACTGAAGATTTGCTCGCAGGCTACCAGGCGGCGTTGGCGGGTGAGCTAAATGAAATTAGCCACTCGGCTGTTTGGAATAGCGGATTTTATCTGTGGCGAGTTGGCAGAGCAAAGAGTATAGAAGCCGGGTTTGAGCTAGGGCGATCGCTTTTAGAAACGGGCGCGGTAAAAGCTAAGCTGAGTCAGATAGCGAGCGCGATCGCAGCCGTATAAAAGATAGAACTTGAATAAAGAACAGTGCAGACTAGTAATCTAGCAGGATGATAAACCGGACGGGGATATTGCCATCGGCAAGGACTTCTGCCATGGCGATTGCACCTTTTAGCTCGGTCATGACCTGTGCGCTGCGCTCTTTGTAGACGCGAGCAACATGATCTACGCCTGCTTTGAATCCAGCCAAATCTAGGCAGGTGGTGACGTAGTAGGCAACGCCTTTAAGGCGCGATCGCACCCGACCGCTACAGTCTTCTGGCAGTGGCGGAAAGCCTTTTGCCTTGCTAGGGGGCGGTGACAGGCTAGGATTTTCCCAAAGCAAATACTGATTGAGTTTGGCATCATCGCAGGTTGGCAGTAAAGAGAGCGATCGCCACCGCGATCCGTCGTGCGCCTCTAAAATGACCGTCCGGTAAGATGCCATCGCTATCCTTGCCCCGCTAATTCCTCTGCTAGCATCTCATCATAGATCTGTGGCAGCAGTGCCGACATACTATTGTCTTCAATTCCGTAGCCCAGACTCGTCCAGGTGCCCGAAAGTGTTCTCAATACTGACGTAATCTCACCATCACGCAACAGCGTCGAAATATCAACCCCCCAAGCGCTAGGATCGGCTAGCCAAGCGTATACAACTTCATCTTGAAACTCAGGCTCAAAGCTAGGCTGTTCCCATAGCTCGTACCAGGCTGGCCGCTGGGGGTGATAGTTGCGCGCCTCTAGCTGCCAGGTTGTCGTCAAAAACTGATATCGCCCTGCCGCGGTTGTACAGTCGCCTTCATTCGGGCCGTTGACAATCGGGACGCACTCATCAGGATGTACGCTCAAATCCTTTACCCGCTCGCCGCCATACAGCAGCCGATACGGGTCTGCCGTATTCGATTCGCTCGCCGAAATCGTTCGCATCAACGCTCGAATATACGGATCGCCCCCCTTCATCTCTAGCGGCAAAGGTGAGGCTACCCAGTCGGTCGCCTCCATTAGCTGAGGGGGCCGATCAGGGCTCGACCATATATAAAGCGTCCCGCCTACGCCCAAAAACATTAGCGCCGTCAGCAAAATCGGCCCTATGCCGCTTGTTTTAGGGGGGCTTGTCTGGTCTTTTTTTCTAACGTTGTTTGACAGCAAAACTTATCTTATAAATAGGACAGAAAACAGAACAACAGCGCTCAGCAAACCCTCACTCCTCCCGCATGATAGAACAATCATTCAAAGAACCGCAGCAAAGCTAACGAGAGCTACACCGTCTTTCCGGGTCATTCCGCCCAGCCCACCTAGCTTAATACCTAGCTTAGGTTTACTTAAGCCGGTAGGTCGAGCGGCGTCGAAGCCTAAAGCTGCCACTGCACTAGGCGCACCGCATTCCCTAGCAGCCGATGCTTTAGCCAAGACCGATGCTGCCATCGTTTTAGCCCTATCTGCCTGCTCTGGGCAAAGCCTTTTTCAAATACCCCTTCTATGCGCTGCACCAGGTCAGAAGAGTTCACTAAAATGTCGAGTTCGTCGTTGTGTAAGAAGCTGCGATAGTCGAAGTTGGCGCTGCCCGTATTTACCCATTCGTGATCAATGATGAGCATTTTGGCATGGAGCATACTGGGCTGATACTCAAATATTTGGATGCCTGCTTCTAGTAAGGGGCCGTAGGCTTCGTAGGAGGCATAGTAAACCGGCTTTTTATCTGAACGAGCGCTGGTGGTTAAAATACGCACTTCTACGCCCGATTGTTTTGCGCGGATCAATAGCTGCCGGGTGCTTTCATTCGGTAAAAAATATGGACTCGACAGCCAGATTCGCTGCTGCGCAGAGGCAATTAGCGTCTGCTTTAGCATTTCGATTGATGACGCACGGTAGCTAGGCCTATTACCAGGTGTCACAACGATAGAGTAAGTTTGTTGATCTGTCTCTTTCTCGTCTGTAGTAGTGTCCGTCGTCGTAGAAGTAGTGGAAGTGGTAGCTTCTGTAGCCGCAGCAGGACTGTTGGAAAGATCTGTCGGCGGATAGATCTTGGCAATATCAATAGCGGCGACGGTCTCTTCTCTTCTATGTCCTTGCCAGTGTTCTTGAAAGGCGGCGGCGGCCACCGAAACGACTTCGCCGGTAAGGGCCACTTCCATATCTAGCCAAGGCTTTGTGTCGTCCGATTTTTCAGTGCCATCCCAAAGATCGCACATGCCAGCGCCGCCAATTAATACCTTTTGGCTATCGATAATCAGCAGCTTGCGGTGGGTGCGGCCCGAGAAGTTAGCGGGTGCTCGCCAGTCGAATGGGTTGAAGATCACCACCTGCACGCCTGCTGAACGTAGCCTGCTCCAGTATTTGTCGGGCACGCTTCTTGCGCCCATGCTGTCGACCATTACCTGCACGTCTACGCCTTCAGCCGCCTTACGAGAAACCGCAGCCGCAAAGTCTTGGGCGCGTCGTCCTGGCATCATCATGAAGGTCTCGAACTGAATGCTATAGCGGGCGCTATTGATGGCGTCTAGCCTAGCCTGCTGAATGGATTGCACGGTGTCCCAAAAGCCGACGATCTGCCCGGTGGTGGGGATTGATTTTGACAGGCTGGTGATAGGTAGCGAAAATCGGTCGTCTTGAGGCGCGATCGCATTTTCGATGAACACCAGCGGTCGCCAGCGAAAAGCACCCCGAATGTACAGGCTAATCAGCACTAGCAGCGTAATCGCAAGTGCGATCGCCAATAGCCAAAGCAAGATAGTACTGATTAATCCCATGCGATCTCCTAACAGCGCCCAGTCTCTTTATTTGAAACCTTTCTTAGGCGTCTTTTCTGGGTATCTTTTCTGACTGCACGATAGCTTATATCTAACTCACCGCCTATCTAACTCACCGCCTATCTAACCGCTTATCTAACTAAATATGTATTGCAGAGCACACCTTTAGCCGGATGCCTTCTATTCAAACGATATGTGATCTTGAGTTGCTGACCAATATTACTGAATTAATATGAATATTAAATTAAAACTCAAGCAAAAATCCAGCACGAGAAGTACTCCCTTCGCGCTTCTAGCTGCAGCCTCTCTATTTTTCCTACCTGCTTGCGCCACGTCTGAGACAGAGCTGACCGATGCAGAAGAATCGAACGTGACCTCTGAAGAATTAGTAGAAGAACCTGGCAACTTCGTAGGCGAAGAGGTGACGATTCGCTCTCAGGTTGAAGAAACGGTTGACAACTCTTCTTTCCTAATCGCTGATGATGAATATTTTGATGGGGAAGCAATTCTTGTCATTAACGCTTCGTCTGAGCCGTTTGTGATTCCTGATGTGGGTGATACGCAGGTGCAGGTTACAGGCCAGGTTGAAACTTTTGCGATGACAACGGTTGCTGATGAATATGGCATTACGCTAAGCCCTGAGCTGTTTGCCGCGTACGAAAATAAGCCAGTGATAATTGCGCGATCGCTTGCGCTTGCCCCTGAGGTCGGTGAGGTTGCAGCCAACCCCCAGATGTACTACAACCAGCGAATTGCGCTCCAAGGGGAAGTTGAAGACGTGCTAGAGTCTGGGCTGTTCACTATGGACGAAGATGAGTTATTTGGCGGCGACGACCTGCTGGTGATTCCTTCTGAAGGTGAAACTGCCATAGAGGAAGATGAAATCGTTGTACTAACGGGTGTGCTGCGCCCCTATATTCGAGCTGAGTTTGATCGAGATTATGATTTCAACTGGGATCTGAGCGTTTCAGAAAAAATTGACGCTGAGTATGAGCAGAAGCCTGTGTTTGTGGCAGATAGCATCTATCCTTCTGCGGTTCAGTAGGTTCTGTTTTTGAGAGCTAGCGCTAGCCAGTAATTCCCTTCGCACTGGCTAGCACGGCTTATTCTACGTGGCTTATTCTCCAAAACTCATCTGGCGTAGCGCAATTTTTTTGGCAATGTACTCTACAGAAAGAGAGAGCGATCGCATCAGCTCAGAATCTTTTTCATAGCTAGCGGGCACCAAGTTAGAGAGTCGCTGACTGCTGCTAACATGCTCTAGATATTTCCACTTGCTCGGATCGCTGTCTCTAGGATAAATTCCAATTGCAACGCCGCCATATTCTTTCATCACTGTAAAGCAAGGAATATCTGACGCGCCGTCTCCAATATAAATAACCTGATCGAGCGGTACGTGAAGCTCATTATCGGGGATGTCTTGATAGCTATAAACCAAGTCTTTCTCGTTTTGTGTATCTATTCCTTTAGAAAGGTAGTACAGGTATCGCGTTTTTTCTATGTGCGTCATTTGCGCTTTGATAAAGTCGATTTCGTCTGTCTCTGTGTAGTGAAACTCACAGCCCCACATGCACTTAAAGTCTTTCGCAATAGCCGCATTGCGAGAAATGTCTACAAATCCGCCTGATATTAGATAAAACTCTAGTTCTATCTCCGGGCTTACCGCTTTTATAGTGTCTTGCAGTGAGCTAAATAAACCTTGAGTCCCGTCGTATAGCGTTATGTTTTGGCCTACCTGGGCCAGTCTATCTTTTGTAATTTTGTCGTTGCGCTGGTGAGATTCTTTTACTAGGCAGTAAGCCCTCGCTAAATATTTCTCCCAGCCCTGGTCTAGCAAGGGCTGAATGTGCTCAGACTCAAACTTGTCAGCGTCTAGATCAAGATCTCGTAGTAGAGACTGAAAGCTGTCTTCGGGCGTTAGGGTTTCGTCAAAATCAAAGACGACAGCAATTCGATTAGAGAGGGCAAAAGTAGCTTTAGGCTTATTCATAGTAAAAAGTTATTCATAGTAGAAAGTTACAGAAATAATTTATAACAATTCACATAGAGGGTGTGGGATGAAGCTGCGGATCAAAAGCACCGTATGGGATAGTTTTTGCACTCTGCTGAAGGGCTTACAGGCAAAAAAGAAGCGCGATCGCATCCAATAATCCCTTCACCGTTGTCGCTAGCTTCGTCGTTTCACCTAGCCCTAGCGTGATGCCTTTTAGCGCATTAAGCGATCGCTTCGCCGCCTTCTTCATTGGCCCATCCTGTGGCGACTGCCCTGCCGCCGCAATCTCTCCTACTTCTACTAGCGCCTCTGTTTTCTCTTCTTCGCTTAGCTCCGGCTCTGATTCAATCGCGGCCTGTAGCTGATTGAGTAAATTCTTTAGCTGAGCTTGAGTCTCGGTTTCGCCTAGCTGATTGATTTGGTTAGAGACTTGGTTGCTATCTCCTAGTGTCACCGCCGACTGATTCACGTTTCCTTGGATGTTGATCCGCTGGCTTTGATCATTTCCAGTCATCACTTCAGTCCTTTGAATAGTGGTCACATCTTTTTCAGCCAGCAAAAAAGCCAGCTTCTCAAACTTTGGTGCACTTTCTAGCATTGCCACCGTGCGACCTTCTTTTAGCCCAAGCTGATAGCCATTGTCAAAGTCTTGTTCCACCTTTCCTTTGTCTGTTCCTTCGGGCACTTGCAGCGTTACCAGCACATCCTCACCCTGTTTTTCAACGGACTTAATTGCGTCCTGAGTGATGTCGGGGTTCTGTTCCATAAGCTGCTGGAAAGCGGCCCGAAATGCAATTGGATCAATGCCGTTGCGAATGAGGATCTGCACTTCGTCGAGCATTTCTTTAAAGAATTTCTCAAAATCGCCAGGTTGAAATACTTTGTCAGGATTGTGCGGACGACGTTCGCGGCTGCCCTTCGCATCGGGTGTCTCCCGTAAAAAGACGTACTGACAGTCGATATGCTTAAGCGTTGTGCTGCTGTCAATGTTCCAGGCTTCGAGCGTAGCCCCGGTTAGACAAGCGCCAGTGAAGTCGGCGTTTATTGCCTGGGCCTCGGTTAGTATGGCGTCCTTTAGCACAGCGTTTATTAGTAGCGCATCGCTGAGGATAGCGCGAGTAAGATTCGCCGCTTCTAACGTCACGCTGCTAAGATCTGCACCTCGTAGATCTGTCTCACACAAATCTTGCCTATAGCCCTTTTCAGGAACAGTGAGCAGCATTCGCACTCGTTTGTCTTGCAAGATAGAACTACCTAACCGAGCTTGGTTAATTTTGCCTGCACTTTTCCAGCAGACGCGAGTAAGAACTGTTTCTTTTTGACGAGAGTTCGCAAAGTTTGCGCTTTTCAAACGAGCTTCTAAGAAGGTAGCTCCGGTCAGATCTGCGCCCGCGAAAGAAGTACCGCCTACTGCCGCTAGCGCTAAGCCAAAACCTCGAATGATTTCAAACTTGTCATCCTCTTTTAGCACTCGCCATCCTACATAGACGCTCAGCAGAGACCCTGCGAATGCGCCTGCGACTGCGCCTGCGACTGCGCCTGCGAATGCGCCTGCGAATGCGCCTGCGAATGCGACTGCGAATGCGACTGCGAATGCAACTGCGACTGCGACTGCGATCAAGACCGAGCCGAATGCGCTAATTTTAAAACCCTGAAATGCGATCGCAGCATAAGTAGCGAGAACAAGAAAGATATAGGTTCCCAGACCAATAGCCTGTTCGAGCGGGCCGCTGAAGATTGTCGAGTCCAGAAAGATGGTAGCCAAAGCCCCTGTGATCACTTGCAAAAAGCCCGCAACTGCCGCGATCGCCGTTATCAGCAGCAACTGCACAACCATCCATCGCCGCTGCAAACCTGCCTGTGCCTGGGTAAAATTCACCCCTCGCAGAGTCGCATTCGCAAACCTCGCACTGCGAATATCCGCCCCACTAAAGTCTGCCCCGCTCAGATCCTGTTCCCGAAAGTTCGCCCCGCGCAGGTTCGCATTGCAAAAATTGCGCTCTCCGGCTGCATAGCGACATAGCACTTCCTGAGCTTTCACAATCGCCTTGCCTCTCTGCTCATCATCACCACCCCGCCTCAAAAAGCCATTTATCAAAGCTGTTTCTTGCTAATCAGTAAAAGGCATTCGCCGGGTTAGCGCAAGCACAGGGCATTGATGACCTAACATCTGCCATCACTATTGCAGCAATCAACAGGAATTTATCAGTCACAGTCGGGAATCGTTCTGCAATCAACGGGACTTTATCAGTCGCAGTCAGGAAGCATTCAGCAATCAACGGGATTTTATCAGTCGCAGTCGGGAAGCGTTCTGCACTGCCTGGCATTAACTCTGCTTTATTTTGGTTACGCCGCCCTATGCCCTGCCGCCCTTCGACTACGCTCAGGGCTCGGGTGCCGACTCCACTCAGGGCTCGGGTGCCGACTCCACTCAGGGCTCGGGTGCCGACTACGCTCAGGGCTCGGTGCCCGATCACTTAACGCTGGCTGAGCGTAGTCGAAGCCACAGCCCACCGATCACAACCCATCCCACAACCAATGCGACACATTCTGACACTCCGCCAACACATGCAGCCGGTTCCAATCCTTCTGAATCAAGGCCGCCTTCTTAGCCCGACTCCACCGCTGCACCTGCTTCTCTCGCACAAAAGCATCCGCCACCCGCTCAAACGCTTCTGCATATACCAACCTCACCGGCAATCGCTGTGCCGTATGACGTGCACCTAACCCGTTCTGATGCTGCCACAATCGACGCGGCAAATTTTTTGTACTGCCCGTGTAATAAGAGCTATCCGCACATTCAAGTATGTACATATAAGAAAGCATAGTCGCAAAGCCACTCAAGTCTTGCTCAGCATTCCCGCCCTGTGCCCTGCCGCCCTTCGACTACGCTCAGGGCTCGGGTGCCAATTCCAGGTTCAGGTGCTGACTCCACTCAAGGCCCGCCGGTCGATCCCCCCCCGGTGGCTGAGCGTAGTCGAAGCCAAAACCAACCGATCCGCAAAAGCAGATTCTATTTAATCCTCGATCTCGATCCTTACGGTTCGGTCAAAGGCCGCCGCAACACTCTAAAGACAATGACGCTAAAGGCTAAAAGCCAAACGGCTGTAAAAAAAACTAAAGAGAAATTAGCTCCTATCGCCTTCACGCTAAAAATGGCCGGAGAGGGAATGACGCTGTTTTGACTGGTGACCAACAGAAAAGTCGCCATATTGTTGGCGGCGTGCACCCCAAGTGCTAGCTCTAGCGTATTCTCCTTTACGGTTAGCCAAGCGAGAAAAGCGCCAATCATAAAGTAGTAAACTGCTAAGCTAGCCACGCCAGTCCACCCGGCTTGACTGGTCACTTCTGGATTAGAAAGATGCATGAGCGCAAACAGCACAGAAGGAAAAAGAATCGCGGCCCACTTGCCAAGCCGGTAGCCTATGCCTTGCAGCAAATACCCTCTAAAGAACAGTTCTTCTGTCGCTGTTTGTAACGGCGTGAGAAGAACAATAAAAGGCAAGAAAGAGAGAAAGGCTTTGAGCTGAAAGTTGAGTGTGAAGTCGCTGGGGGCGAGGGCGATCGCACTCAAAATCTCCAGTACCTTAAACACAAAGAAAATCCAAAACCCCTGCCATATCCGCCGATAGCTGATCTGAGGCTGGGGCGTAATCAGCGATCGCAGCCCTCTGCCGTGCAAAAGCCGTAGCGATAGATAAATTCCTAACAAAAAGAAAGGGAATGCCAGATTATAAACAATGTACAAAACTAAAGGGTCAACGCCTGTAAATAGAGCCTGCCCGGCCTCTATTGCCTCAGGAGACGCTAGCTGCGTTAGCGGATTGCTGTCATTGGCAATGTATAAAACAAACAGGCCCAGTGTGAGCATGCTGCCAACGAAAAACAGAAGAAAAGTGAGTAAAGAGCCCAGAAGATAGCGCCACCAGTGGTTTTTTCCCTGGTTAGCAAGCTGAATATAGGTGTCGGACATGGGAGGTGATGCTGAGCATAATTTTGTCTAAATAAAGACACCCCTAGTCTCAGTAGTTTACCCTATCACCGTTTTAGTGCCTGACGTGGCAGAGCCGACGCAGCAGACCAGACGCAATAGACCAGACGTAATGAACCTGACGCAGTTTCAAGCGAACTTCGATTTAGCAGACTCAGAATTCAGCCGGTGCGCAGCCTACAGCAAGGCTTTCTGGCGTTCTCTTTCTATTTGTAAAGTGTGAATACGCTCCGGGGTGCCTTCTGGAATGGCGGCGATGAGCTGCTGCGTATAGCTGCGACGGGGGCGCTGATAGATATCTTCAGCGGTGCCAATTTCCTCAATGCGGCCCGCGTTCATTACCATAATGCGATCGCTCATAAACTTAACCACACCCAAGTCATGAGAGATAAAGATATAGGTCAGCTTAAACTCCTCTTGCAGTTCCTTCAGCAGGTTTAGCACCTGTGCCTGCACCGAAACATCTAGCGCCGAAACCGACTCGTCGCACACAATAAACTTTGGACTCAGTGCCAAGGCCCGTGCGATACAGACCCGCTGCCGCTGCCCTCCAGAAAACTCATGCGGAAAGCGGTTGAGCGACCCAGGGTCCAAATCTACCCGCTCTAGCAAATATTGCACCCGCTCTTTGAGGTTGCGCCTACCGCGAATGACCCCGTGAATTTTTAGCGGCTCTGCGATCGCCTCCCCAATACTCATCCTCGGATTGAGCGAACTGTACGGGTCTTGGAAAATAATCTGCATCTCTCGGCGGCGCTTGCGCATCTGCCAGCCGCCTAAGCGCGTCAAATCTCGCCCTTCAAACCACACGCGGCCACTCATCGGCTTGATTAGCTGCAGCAGGGCTCGCCCCAGCGTCGTCTTTCCACAGCCCGACTCACCCACCAGGCCAAAGGTCTCACCCTTGTATATGCGAAAAGACACATCGTTAACCGCCATAATGTGCCGCTCTACCCGGCCAAAAACGCCCTGCACCGGATAGCCCACCTTGAGGTTTTCTACGGTCAGCAGCGGCCCTTTGTCTTGCAACGCCTCTAGGCGAATTTGCATCTCGCGCGGGCTAATCTCGGTCACCGGTGGCAAGCCCGCCCCAAAGTCATCCTGCGGCTTTGCGACAATCATCGGCTCGCCTTCTGGGCTGGTGACAATTTCCATATAGTCAGCCACCGTTGGCAGCTGACGCAGCCGCTGAGCAGGCTGGGGCCGACAGGCGAGCAGCCCTCGGGTGTAAGGATGGCTGGGCTGCTCAAACATATCGAGTACCGACCCGGTTTCGACAATTTTGCCGCGATACATTACCGCTACCCGGTCGGCAATTTCGGCGATGATGCCCAAGTCGTGAGTAATAAAAATCATCGACATGCCCCGGCGATCGCGCAGCTCACGCAGCAGATCCAAAATCGTAGACTGCACCGTCACATCCAGCGCTGTCGTTGGCTCATCGGCAATTAGCAGCGAAGGGTTAGAAGAGAGCGCCATCGCAATCATTAACCGCTGGATCTGCCCGCCTGACATTTGGTGTGGAAAGCGCTCTAGCATTGCCTTCTGCCGCTTTTTAACCTCGCGGCTAATTAGGCCGGTGTCTTCGCTATTAATCTCAGCGCGAATTTCCTCAAAGTGCTTCACCTCTGGCGGCAAAAGCTGCACCTCTTGCAGCTGAGCGATGGCCATCTCTTGGGCCTGCCGCTTAGAAACTTTCTGATGCTGCCTAATTGCCTCAATGAGCTGAAAGCCACAGGTATAGACCGGATTCAAAGAGCTCATCGGCTCTTGAAAAATCATGGCGATCTGTCCGCCCCGATACTGACGCATCTTTCGTTTAGACACCTGGCGCAAATCTACCAGCGGCCTATCATCAGGCTGAAAAATAACGCGTCCGCCTGTCACCTCTCCTGGCGGGCTTGGCACTAGCCCCATAATCGCCAGCGCCGTTACCGATTTGCCTGAACCCGACTCACCCACAATTCCTAGCGTTTGACCGCGCTGTAGCTGAAACGAAACGTCGTCTACCGCCACGATGCTTCGCCTGCCTTCACCGGGCTCTTCACTGCGCGCGTCACGGTCGGCAGCGGCAAATTCAATAGTTAGGCCCTGAACATCTAAGATGGTGTCATTCATAAAGGAGGTTTCGGCCAGGCGACTAGCGAATCACATATTTAGCAAGCATCATATCAGCGATGCCCCAGAATGGCACCCCAAGTCAATATCTAAAGCGATATCCCCAGCAATATCTCAGGGAATATCACCTCAAGACATTTGGGAGACATCTCAGGGAAGGATGAAGAATACGTGGTGCATGATGAATAATGAATGGGCTAGCTGAGTTTTTCTCTTTAGTTTTTCGTGCCTCTTTAGTTTTTTGTGCCTCTTTGGGATTTTGAGGCTCGCTTAATGATTTCACTTGTGATCGCTGTTTGTATTGTCATTGTCGGCTCGGCGCTCTGCTCCGGCATCGAAACGGCGCTATTGTCTATTCCACTGCTGCGGGCAAAGCAGCTTGCACAGGGTAAGCCCGGACCGGGTGCGATCGCGCTGCTCAGCATTCGTCAGCACGTCTCTCGGCCCATCGCTACCATTGTGGTCCTCAACAATATCTTCAATATTGTGGGCAGCATGATTGTCGGTCGCCTGGCCGACCAGCAATTTGGCAGCACAGTCCTGGGCATTTTCTCCGCCTGCCTCACCTTTGCCATCATTCTGCTCGCCGAAATCTTACCCAAAACGCTGGGTGAACGCTATGCCGAAAAAATTGGCGTCGTCGTCGCGATTCCGGTAAAAGGCGCAACTTTTGCCTTTACCCCACTGATTTGGCTCCTCGAAAAAATTACCGCCCCCCTTACCAAAGGCAGTAAACGCCCTGTTACCAACGAATCAGAAATTCGACTGCTCACTATTTTGGGCTACCAAGAAGGGCTAATTGAAGATGACGAGGCCGAAATGATTGACCGTGTCTTTCGGCTTAACGACCTAATGGCCGCCGATATCATGACGCCTCGCGTTGCCATTACCTACATTCCCGGCAGCGCGGTGCTACAAGAAGTCCAGAACGAAATCATCGAATCTCAGCACACTCGCATTCTGGTAATTGAAGACGACCTAGACCATGTGATTGGCGTGGCGCTAAAAGCGGAATTGCTGGCAAATCTTGTCCAGGGAAATGGCAATACGCTGGTTAAAAGCATCATGCGCGAAGTTCACTACGTTCCAGACACAGAACGCACGGACAGCCTGATCAAAACCTTTCAGTCGCTGCGAGAGCACCTTATGGTCGTCGTTGATGAGTATGGCGGCGTTTCTGGTGTTGTCACCCTCGAAGACACCCTTGAAGTGCTGACCGGAGAGATTGTTGATGAAACCGACCGCAACGTAGACTTGCAGGCCCTAGCCCGTCAGCGACAAAAGCGCATCCTACGCCGCAGCGGCTTTTTAAAGACAGCGCCAAGACCTAGGCAAAAATAAAGCCGATTTGTTCAGTGACGACCGGCCAGATCTTGTTTAACTATTTTCGTTTAGCTACTTTCGTTTAGCTATCGGTCACAGTTTAGGATTGAGGATTAAATAAAACCTGCTTTTGCGGATCGGTTGGTTTTGGCTAACGCCTACGGCGACGCTTTGCGAACGACTCCGCTCAGCCATCGTAAATGCCGAGCACCGAACCCTGAGCGGAGTCGTAGGCGTAGCCTTCTCGTAGAGTAGGGTGTCTAGCTGAAACGGTCAAATTGTTTAATCCTCAACCCTTAGCTATCGGTTGCAGTTTGGTCACAGTGCTAATGTCGAGCTTATTCGACTTCAGCGTCTGCTACCGCACTCTCGCCGGACTTGTCTTCGCTGGGCTTGTCCTCAGCTTTAGCTTCAGTGCGCTTCTTTCTATCTTCCTCGCGCTTTGCCTTTTTCTTCTTCTCCGCCTCAATCATGTCTTTCATGACCTCCTGCGCCTGCACCATCTTCTCTAGATTGCTGCGGTACAGGTCAATATCTTTCTTCAGCAGATCTGCGTTTAGGCCAAACGTTTCTGCCAGGCTACCGAACAGAGCCTCGCGCTTTTCCTTTGCTTTCAGAGCCTCGGCGTCAACCGCTTCAGCTATGTTGTACAGTCCAATTGCAAACAGGCGGCTGTACTTGAATTTAGGATTGCTGATAACTTTGTGCAAATTGGCCTTTAGCGGTTCGCTGCCCCCTTCAGACTTGGCAGCTTCTACCAATGCCTTAAATTCGTCTAGGGTTGCAATCGACTTGGCTGCGGTAAGGACTTCTTCTGCATCTTGCCGATATTGGGCTGGATCGGCCTGGACGGCCTGAACGATGGCCGTGTACATCGCGTCGCGATCGGCTACGGGCTCATAGCCCTGCATGAAGCGATCGTAAGTGCTGACAACGCCCAGCGCGTAGATAGAGTCGTAGTTAAAGTCTGCATTCACTAGTAGCAGATGCATTTCTACCATTAGCTCTTCAATCACACGGCGATAGATCGCATTGATGGGGCGAGTGTGCTGGCCGTAGAAGGCTCGCTTCGTGTCTGAAACCGTGCGGACGTTGTTCACAAGTAAACGCTCAAATACTCTTTGTAAACTTAATTGTTACGCTTCTCAGTCTCTTTGCCAAGCGGTTAGGTAGAAAGTTTAGATGGAAATACAAAGGATGGAGGATGAACGATGAGGGTTTTTGGCTCTGTTATCGGCCATGATGGGCTTGGGCGCGATCGCTCTTTGGTTTATGTTGCTTTAGCTCCCATCTTTTTAGTTCTAGCTTGAGTCTACGTATGAGTAACCCCCCCTTGGCAACGCTTGCGACCTATTTAGCGGGTGAGTTTGAAAACAAAGCGCAGGCGGCTGCCGAACCGGCTTGGTATGTTCATCTGCGGTTGTGGCAGAGACGGGTGCCTGGGTTGTCTTCTGAGCGATCGCACACCTTTTTTCTAGAGCAGGCCAACGTCATTTCGGGGCAGCCGCCTTACCGCCAGCGCATTTTGCAAATTCGAGCAGCGGATGAGCCTGGCCAGCTACAGGGCCAGTTACAAGGCCAGCTACAGGGCCAATATTTTGCCCTAAAAGATCCGCTCAAGTTCAAAGGTGCGGGCACCGACCCTAGCCTGCTTTCTAAGCTGTCCGAAGCTGATCTGGTGGTACTGCCCAACAGCGGCGCGACGATTCAGTACCAGCCAGCCGCTGCTGGCTATCGCTTTCAAGCTGCGCTCAAAGACGATCAGCTCTGCTCGTTTGAGTATGGGGGGCAGGTGCGATACGTCTATTTAGGGTTTGATATTGAACCAGAAACTGCACCTAGCGGCGGCACCATCTTGCTAAAAACATATGACAAAGGCATAGACCCCGACACAGGTCGAGGTCTATGGGGTGCCCTGATGGGGCCGTTTGAAATGATGAAGCTGAAGGGTTTTAGTTAAAGGTTTTAGCTAAAGGGTTTCCTAGCTCAATGGTTTCTAGCTAAAGGAGCTTTAGGCGGCGGCTACTTGATATGGCGCTGCGATCGCTTCTGCTTCCGTCTCGTAAATTTCAAAGACAGAGTCCATCATTGTTACCTCAAAGACTAGCTTTGCCTCGGGGTGGATGTTGCAAATGCGGAAGCTGCCGTCTACTTTGTCGGCATCGCGCATGCCTGCCACTAAAGAGGTTAGCCCTGAACTATCGATGAAATTCACTCCACTGAGATTGACCAAAATATGAGGCGAGGCGGCGGAAATAGATTCCTGCAGCTTGAGTCGAAATTGCCAAGCAGTCGTGATATCTAATCGACCTGTGGGGGTCAAAATCGCAACCTTATCGCCTTCGGGAGTTGTAAAGTCTCTCTGCTCCATATCCGATGTAACTCACTCTAATGGGTTTAAAGCGCTCTCCTCGACAAGAAACTAACGAGGAAACGAGCGTATATGCCACATAGAGTGCCCAGCAGAAAGAGGTGAGGAACGCTTACAGGCGGCTTCGTACAGCCTTTAATACAAGCTTTATTACAGGCTCATATCTGCCCAGTCTTGCGGCTTGAGAAAGACATCGTATAGTTTGGCTTCAGGCGTGCCCGGTCCAGGGGCATAGGAATATTCCCAGCGCACCATCGGCGGCAAAGACATCAAAATAGATTCGGTCCGACCGTTGGTCTGTAGGCCAAAGAGGGTGCCCCGGTCGAAGACGAGGTTGAACTCCACGTAGCGACCTCGGCGATAGAGCTGAAAATCGCGCTCGCGCTCACCGTATTCTTTATCAGCATTCCTTTCTACAATCGGGACATAAGACGGCAAAAAAGCATCGCCGCAGTCAATTGCGAACTGAAAAATCTCTTCCCAAGAGCGCTTGGGCGCAGTCCCGGCTTCTTTGCTGTAGAGCGCAGCCGGGCCATCTTGATTGTGGCCACGGTAGAGTTCGCCGCGCTGACCGTTTTGGTAGTCAAAGAAAATGCCGCCAACGCCTCTAGGCTCGTCGCGGTGCTTGAGGTAGAAGTACTCGTCGCACCAGCGCTTAAAGTTGGGGTAGTACTGCGGATTGTGGCGATCGCACGCTTGCTTTAGCGTCTGATGGAAATGCACCACGTCCGTCTCGGTAGTGTAGTAAGGGGTGAGGTCAATGCCGCCGCCAAACCACCAAACCGGGCCCGCCTCAAAGTAGCGGTAGTTGAGATGCACCGTCGGCACATAGGGATTGCGAGGATGCAGCACCATAGAGGTGCCCGTTGCATAAAACTGATGCCCTTCTGCTTCGGGGCGCTTCACCAAAATAGAAGGCGGCAGCTTATCGCCCCACACTTCCGAGAAGCCAACGCCCCCCTGCTCAAAAATATTGCCCTGCTTCATCACCCGCGATCGCCCGCCGCCACCTTCCGGGCGCTCCCAGGCATCCTGCTGAAACTTACCGCCACCATCGACCGCTTCTAGCTTCTGACAAATCCGATCTTGCAACCCCTTGAAAGCGCTGCTGACGCGATCGCGCGAGTCACTAGGGGGCAACGTTGGAGCTGATGCCTCTTTAGTTTTGTTTGGGCGAACAGCTTTAGCCGGAGAGAGGGTCATAGTGGTTGATAACTATAAATATTCCTTCATTTAGTCAAACATGATTTGGAAGCCTTTATTGCCCTTTTGCAACAGAGCGTGACAATCTGTGACAAATTCCTGAGCCAGATTCCTGGGCAAAATTCAGACGCACGGGCGCACGGTCAGAATCGCACAGCCAGAATGGTATCGCTTTCAGAATGGCATCGCTTTTTTTGCGATCGCAAGATATCTTTCCAAAACCAGATCGCCTCGCGCTAGTATTTTGAAGTCGCTTTTTAACGAACCTGGCGTCCTTGCTAGAAACACATTCCCCTTCAAAAATGATTAAAACACTTGACGCTGAATCTGTCTTAGAGGTGCTAAAACCCGTCCAAGACCCTGAGCTACAAAAGAGCTTGGTTGCCCTCAATATGATTCGCAATGTCAAGGTGGCGGGCGCAGACGTGAGCTTTACGCTGGTGCTGACAACGCCTGCTTGCCCCCTGCGTGAGTTTATTCGAGAAGACTGTGAGAAAGCGGTGCGATCGCTGCCCGGTGTAGAGACCATAGAGATAGAAATTACGGCTGAGACACCGCAGCAGAAAGCCCTGCCGGATCGAACCGGCATCGACGGGGTCAAAAATATACTGGCCGTCACCAGCGGTAAAGGCGGCGTGGGCAAAAGCACGGTGGCCATCAACATAGCCGTTGCCCTAGCCAAAACGGGCGCGACGGTAGGCCTAATAGATGCCGATATCTATGGCCCCAACGCCCCAATGATGATGGGCCTGAGTGAAGCCAACGTCACCGTTCGCGACCAAGACGGCGAGCAGGTGCTAGAGCCCGCCTTTAATCACGGGGTGAAGATGGTCTCGATGGGTTTTTTGATTGATCGCGATCAGCCTGTGGTGTGGCGTGGCCCGATGCTAAACGGGGTGATTCGTCAGTTTTTGTATCAGGTGCAGTGGGGCGAGCTGGACTATTTAGTTGTGGATATGCCACCGGGGACCGGGGACGCGCAGCTAACGCTGGCACAGGCGGTGCCGATGGCGGGCGCGGTGATTGTGACGACGCCGCAAGCGGTGGCCATTTCGGATGCGCGGCGCGGGCTCAAGATGTTTGAGCAGCTAAATGTGCCAATTTTGGGCCTAGTGGAAAATATGAGCTACTTTATCCCGCCAGATATGCCAGATAAGACATATGCCATTTTTGGAACAAATGGCGGTGAGAAGGCGGCAGCCGAGCTAGGTGTGGACTTGCTGGGTAAGGTGCCGCTAGAGCTGCCGGTGGGTGTTGGTGGCGATCAGGGTCTGCCTATTGTGCTGTCTGCGCCTGAGTCGGCTAGTGCGATCGCCCTGATGGACATTGCCAAAAAGACGGCTGCTAAAATCTCCGTAGCCGCGCTCACATAGGGATTGCTTTTAGGACCATCGTCTCTAGGCGCGTCTTTTAGCTCTAAGTCTTTTAGCTCTAAGCCCTTTAGCTCTAGGTCTTTTAGTTCTGAGTCTTACGCGATGGTTCCCTTCATCGGTTTTCTTCGGTTTTTTATAATCCAAAACTATGACGACTTATTCATCCTCTTCACCGATGCAGCGTCGCTGGAAAAAGTTGATTCAAGGCTGGCAAGGGGTTGACTGGCTGCTGTTTATGCTGCCGGTCGGCGTCACCATTTTCGCCAGCGTGCTGATTGGGAGCACCCAAAAATATACCGGCCAAACCAGCTTTGCGATTAACCACGCGGTGCTAGGGCTCATCGGTATGATGCTGGCGCTGTGGATTGCGCGCAGTCGATATGAAGTGTTGCTGCAATGGCGCTGGATTATCTATGGGGCCACGATTGCGTCTTTGCTGGCGGTGATGGCTATTGGTACAGAAGGGCTAGGCGCACAGCGCTGGATTTCTGTGTTTGGATTTAACGTGCAGCCGTCTGAGTTTGCCAAGCTAGGGGCAATTATTACGCTAGCTGCGGCGCTAAAAGATCGCGATGCGCCGACGCTGTGGGGCATGTTGCGAGCGTTGGGCATCACGTCGGTCCCTTGGGCACTGGTATTTTTGCAGCCTGATTTGGGCACCTCGTTAGTGTTCGGGGCAATTACGCTTGGCATGCTGTATTGGAGCGGTACAAATCCAGGCTGGCTAGTCTTGATGATTTCACCGCTAGTCTCGGCCATTATGTTCAACGTATACATGCCTGTATGGATTGGCTGGGTCGTCGCGATGGGGGTCATTGCCTATTTTTCATTGCCCTGGTGGTCAATTTATAGCGCGGTGACTGCCGTTGCTATCAACGTGGCCTCGGGCAAGCTGGGCGATGTGATGTGGGGCCTGCTAAAGGACTATCAAAAAGATCGCCTGATTTTGTTTTTAGATCCTGATAAAGACCCGCTAGGGGGTGGCTACCACCTGATTCAGTCGCGGATTGCGATTGGTGCGGGTGAGCTTTGGGGACGCGGTCTTTTTCACGGATCGCAAACGCAGCTCAGCTTTATTCCTGAGCAGCATACAGACTTTATTTTTTCGGCAGTGGGTGAGGAGCTAGGGTTTGTCGGGGGAATAGCGCTATTGCTAGCTTTCTGGCTGATCTGTTTGCGGCTGGTGATGATTGCCCAAAATGCGAAGGATAATTTTGGTTCGCTGCTGGCAGTTGGCGTGCTGTCGATGATTGTGTTTCAGGCAATTCTTAATATCTGCATGACGATTGGGCTTGCTCCAATTACAGGGATTCCGCTGCCGTGGATGAGCTATGGGCGATCGGCGCTGCTGACGAATTTTATTGCAATTGGACTGGTGGAATCGGTGGCGAACTATCGCTTCCGGCTGAAGTTTTAGATGGCTAACGCTCTGTAGATAGTTGGAGGCTAGCTGGTTGAAGGCTGTGTCGACGCTTTGCGCTACGCTCGCGTATGCCTGTAGATCTTTACGACTCCGTCCAGTTAGCGGCAGTGCCAAACACAGAACTCTGAGCGGAGTCGAAGGGTAGACGTAGCTGACTAGCTGATTAGTAGCTATCGTCTCCGGTGACGGTTTTGATGCCGAGAGTGTGGTTGGCCTCGTGGAGGCGTTCTGCGATCGCATCTCTCCAGTTCAGGCTAATGCCGGGGTTGGCCAGCACCTGCTGCGCCTGCTCGCGACATTTGGCACTCGCGGTCAGCTCCATTTTGTCGATATTGGCTAGCTCGTCGTACAGCTTTTGCAGTGGAATCTTACTCTGCGGCTTTCGACCCGTATCTGCGGATACATTGGCGGTCATTTCGGGCATGGTTTAATCCTCCTGGTGATACTAAAGGAATTTATGAATAAGGTGAATGGCTAAATGGAATTGTCACCCTTTTCTTTTGAATAAAAGATTAAATGACTAAAAAGCTTTACAGAGCGGCACATACAGCCTAATTTCTTTGTATTTCTTAAGAAGAGCGTTCATAACAATATTCATAAAGATCAAAGCAGGCAAGCTCGCCTAGCTGAATAGAATAATGAAGTGCTGACGCAATTGAGCAGCCGCCACCGTGTGTTAGGAGAAGATTGAGAGTTATGTTGCTATCGCCTCAAGAAAAAGACAAGCTGTTGATTTTTACGGCGGCGCTAGTGGCCGAAAGGCGAAAGGCAAGGGGCGTAAAGCTGAACTACCCAGAAGCGGTGGCCTATATTTCGGCGGCGATTATGGAAGGGGCTCGCGATGGTAAAACGGTGAGCGAGCTGATGAGCGAAGGCACTACCTTGCTATCGCGTGAGGATGTGATGGAAGGGATTCCTGAGATGGTGAAAGAGGTTCAAATAGAAGCTACCTTTCCAGATGGAACAAAGCTGGTTACGGTTCACAATCCAATTGCAGAATAATACAGCCAGAATAATCAACCATGTATACACAAAACAACGCTGAGTCTATGCCCCTGATTCCTGGCGAAATCATTCCGGGTGGATCAGAGATGATTGAGCTGAACCAGGGGCGAGACGTGATTTCGATGGTGGTGCGCAATGTGGGCGATCGCCCTATTCAGGTGGGCTCTCATTTTCACTTTTATGAAGTGAACGAGGGTTTAGAGTTTGACCGAGAACAGACGAAGAAAATGCGGTTGAACATTACGGCGGGAACAGCGGTAAGGTTTGAGCCGGGTGATGAGAAAGCGGTTGAGCTAGTACCCTACGGCGGCAGTCAGGAGATTTATGGCTTTAATGGCAAGTACAACGGCGCAGATCTTAAAAAATAGTCTCCGAAATAGCCCCCTAAATAGCCCTCAAATAAAATAGTCCTCAAATATAGTTACAGGCGAAAGAAGATGCCAAAATCAGCAGCCCGCTTAGGAATTGGTGGCCCGGTTGGCAGTGGCAAAACCGCCTTGATAGAAGGAATTGTGCCGCTGCTGATGGCGCAAGGTGTCGAAGTGGCCGTGGTCACCAATGACCTATTAACAAGTGAAGATGCCGACCGGCTAAAGCGCAAGGGCTTTTTACCAGCGGAGCGCGTGATTGGTGTAGAGACGGGAAGCTGCCCGCATACGGCCATTCGCGAAGATCCGACGATGAATCAGCTTGCGGTGCAGGATTTGGAGCTGTTGTTTCCGCAGCTAGATTTGATTTTGATTGAGAGCGGGGGCGATAATTTGGCCTCTACGTTTAGCTATGAGCTAGTGGACGCCTACATTTTTGTGATTGATGTGGGGGCGGGCGACGACATTCCGCGTAAGAACGGGCCGGGCTTTGTACAGTCTGATTTGGCGGTGGTGAATAAGGTAGATTTGGCTCCGTATGTGGGGGCAGATTTGGATTTGATGCGATCGCAATCGGCCCAGTACCGGCAGGGCAAACCTGTGGTCTATACCAACTGCAAAACCTCAGAAGGATTGGACGAGGTAGTTGCATTTATTCGAGAAACGCTGTTGTTTGCTCAGCCGCCAAAAACGTCAGAGGTGGTGAGTCGCATTGCTGTTTGATCCTGTGATATCTGATGTTTCTAATGCTGTTGTATCTACGTCTGTAGATCAGCTAGCACTAAAGTTAGACTGCAACGCTGCGGGAAGAACAGCTTTGAGCCATCGCTATATGGCCTACCCATTGAGCGTTTCACCGATTTTTAGGCTAGAAGAAAACGGGCGCGCCGCTTCTGCAAACCGAGCCTATCTTTACCGGATGAATACCTCTCCGGGGCTGTTAGCAGGCGATCGGCTAGGCATCTCGCTTCAGCTAGCCGCAGGCGCGCAGCTTTATCTGGCCGATCAGTCGGCGCTGAAGGTGCATACGATGTCTGATACAGCCGATTGCGCGCTTGATCATGCGCTTGTGAACTATCGAATTGAGGTGGGCGATCGCGCTACGCTAGAGTTTCTTCCTGAGCCTGTAATTCTCTTCGCAGATTCGGCCTTACAACAGACCACCGAGATTATTTTACATCCGTCAGCCGCGCTGAGTCTGGGCGAGATTATTTTGCCGGGGCGACTGGCCAGAGGAGAGATCTATCAGTTTCGTCAGTATTGTAGTCGGCTGCGGCTGCGATCGCCGGGCGGACAGGTATGGTTTACTGAGTCAATGAAGCTTTTGGGTAAGGAGAATCGGTTTGTGCAGCAGGCGCTGTTTTCAAGTGGAGCGGTATTAGGCACGTTGGTATTGGTGTTGCCAGAAGCGATCGCAACTCAAGAAAATCTGTCTGCGCTAGGCGCTGAAATTGACGCACTCGCAGACGATGAAAGCTCTCTTGTTTTAGCCAGTTCTGTGTTGCCTGGTGAGAGAGGCGCTGGGAAGAAAGGCCTCAAGGAGCGAGGGCTGTTTGTGCGAGCAATGGCCGAGACGACGCGAGAAATGCAGGCTTGCTTTAAGTCCGCAGTAAACTGTGTAAGAAAGCTACGGGGGGAGGCTGTGCTGCCTTATTCACTGTAATGACAATACCGCCTGAAATAATACCGCCTGAAACAATATCGCCTGAAACAATATCGCCTGAAACAATATCGCCTGAAACAAGGCCAACTGAACTGGCTGAAACCTACCTGGGCAATGTGAGTGAGAAAGCAGATCTGGCGATGCGGATCGAGCAGGCAAAGGAAGAGGCTCGCTGTTTGGACGTGTCGATTGGGCTGGGCGATCGCACTAAAGGTCGTATCCTTACCCACACCGCCACTGGCCAAGCTGTCGGCATTGTAAAAACGCGCGATTGGCTGCTGCGCGATGGCGATGTGTTTATCTCTAAAAACAACTATTTAGTGGTTGTCAGCATTCAGTCACAGCAGGTGATGACGTTGCAGTTTGAGGCCGGGGTGAGCAATGGTGCGATCGCCCTGGTTCATTTGGGGCACGTTTTAGGCAATCAGCACTGGCCAATTGTTGTTAAGGGCAACGTGCTGTATGTGGCGCTAGTTGCAGACGCGGCTGTGATGGAATCAACGCTTCGTAAGATGGTGAAAACCTTATCGATAGCAGGCTTGCAGATTGGCTATGAGACAAAATCAGCCGACGAGTCTGTAGATTTTTCTGGCGGTGCCGAGGTTCATCATCATCACGCCTGAATACCGCCACGCCTGAATACCGCCATGCCTGAATGCTGCCATGCCTGAATAGAGATATCGCGACCGCTGTATACTTTTGGGAAACGACAGATATGACTGATGCGATCGCCCAGCAGTTTGTTTTAATGCAGCTTGCAGACTCATTTTTTCCGTCGGGTGCGTACACGCTCTCTCACGGTTTAGAGAGTTTGGTGCAAAGTGGACGAATGAACAGCGCTGAAGATGTTGAAAGTTTTGTGCGGCTGTTGCTGTGCAATAAAGTTGGCAGTACGGATCTTGTTGCGCTTGCCCATGCGCATACGGCTAGCGCTCAAGATGATTTGGAGGCGATCGCAGATATTGACGCGCGTCTATTTGCCCAAACCGCGATTGAAAAAACGCGCCTTGCTCAGCGCCAAAGCGGACGGGCACTGCTGATGGTGGCGAGCAAAACTTGGCCTCACGAGCAGCTAGAACAGCTAGCTGAGCAAACGGCCAAAGGCGAAATTAACTGCCTGCACCCGGTGGTATTTGCCGCTGTTGCGCAGGCGGCGGGGCTGTCTCAGCAGGCGGCGTTGATAGCCTTTGTGCATGGATTTGTGACTGGGCTATTGGGCGCGGCGATTCGGCTAGGAACAATTGGCCATTTACAGGCGCAGCAGGTGCGTCTGGCGGTTTCTGAAGATATGGTGATGGTGTGTCAGCAGGCGGTGGTGCGATCGCTCGATGAGATGTGGTCTTGCACACCGCTGATTGACATCGCGCAAATGCGACAGGCCAAGCTATCGCGACGTTTGTTTGCTAGTTAGCCTGTTAGCCAAATCCGACCAAGACCGCTAAAGTCACAGGACTGCCCCATTACTGTGGAGTCAAGTGACGATGGATAGCTCATTGATTCTTCTCACCGTAGGCCGTCTCCGTCTCGCGAACTAACCTGATTTGAAGCTCGCATCCTACTGCCCGTGCATATTTCTGCAAAGTGGCGATAGAAGGCGAATGATTACCATTGCCTAAAGAGGATTCGAGGCGGGTAATAGCAGGTGCTTTGGTACCCATTTTTTCTGCTACTTCGGCCTGTGTAAGCCCAGCTCTCTTCCTTGCTTGCAGCATTTGCCGCAGTAAATCAAATTCGGTTTTTAGTGCATCATAGGCCGACTTCACGTCAGGATCTGCGAGAGCCTTTGCCTTTAGTTCATTATGATTCATTGTCTTTGATCTCTTTTAGGCGACGTTCAGCAATACGTAGTTCTTTATTCGGAGTCTTTTGAGTCTTTTTTTATGAACCCATGCAATATGACTATACGTTTACCAGATAGAGTGCAATAAAACACTCTAGCGATGCCCTCTTCACCTTTTAATCGAAGCTCAAAAAGGCCATTCGACATTGCTCGTGTATGTGGCATCCCTAGATTAGAGCCGAACTCTATCAAAATGTCTGCCAGTCGAAAGTAGCGTGCCTTTAACCCAGGCGACAAAGCAAGAATAAATTTCTCCGTGTCTTTATATGGATATTCAATAGCCCACAACATAAAATCTTTTACTGATGCATAACCTGGTTTACTGGTTTATTTGGAATTCAAGGCTTTAGCTAGGCAGAGCCTATCTCTACTGCATAATAACATATTTGTTATGTTGTTTGCGATGAACAGTAAGTATATCGCTGAGAACATGACGGTGGTTTGTCAATAAGTGTCAGTGCGATCGCTCGATGAGATGTGGTCTTGCACACCGCTGATTGACATCGCGCAAATGCGACAGGCCAAGCTATTGCGACGTTTGTTTGCTAGTTAGTGCCTTTTGCAATAGAGAACAAGCCTAGCAACACAAAGCAACTGCCAAATCCAAACCATAAGGACGGGCTCTCTTTTAGAATGACCGATGCGAATAAAACTGCAAATATAGGCTCTGTGAGCAAAATGGCAGCGGCTAAAATTGCGGGTAGCTGCTGAGCGGCGATGGTGTAGCACAGGGTAGACAGGGCGGTCGGCAGAATGCCCAAACCCAATATTACCAGCATAGCTTGCTGATTTAGCCCGGTGAGTCCGTCTGAATTAGAGAACAATGCTGTGCAGATAGAAGAGAGTACGCAGCCTAATAAACAGGTGATAAAGACAACGTTGATCGATTTAACTGGCTTGCTCTGGCGGGCGATCGCACCAAACCAAAGGGTATAAACAGCGAGTAGTGCCGCCGCGCTTAGGGCGAAAAGGTATCCGGTGAGCGCCTCCCACGATATGCCCGCACCGTATCCGCTCGAACTTAATGCGCTTGAACTTACCCGTAGCTGAGGCTGCAAGATTAGCCCAATGCCCGCGATCGCCAACAGCGTTCCTATTCCCTCACTTTTATAGACGCGAATTCTAGCCAGCAGTTTATACCCAACTACAAAAATCGGCGGCGTGCTCAGCATCAGTGTCACTTCTCCAACCCGCGCCATCTGAAACGCCGCTGTACCCAGCAAAAAACCACCGATCATGGGTAAGCTGAGTCCCCAAATAACTGGCGATCGCAGGGCGTAAAAGAACCCAGGGCGAATATTTGGAGATAAAACGATGGGTAGCAGCGCCAGCGTGGCTACAAAAAAGCGTCCAGAGAGAATGGCAAACGGAGACCAGCCGGGTAGCCAGCGGATGAAGATACCTGCGGTGGCCCAGGTTGCGGTAGAAAGGAGGGCGATCGCAATTCCTCGGCTATCTAGTTTGGTTGAGGCCAGTCTGGTTGAGGTTAGTTTAGGGGGGGCATTATTAAGCGCTTTCACCTGCTAACGGCATATTGTCAGCGCCTGCCTGACAGCTCATCTGATCAATAATCTGATCAATAACAGGTGCGATTTTACTGCCAACACTTTAGTCCTTATCTCTGTACATTCAAGCTTCAGTATAAATCAATAAAACGTAGCAACGAGAATGTTCCCACACAGCTACAAAGCTTGACTAAATTTTCTGTGGTCGAGAGTAAAGACTGTACGAAAAATCTCTCAACTTACTCGTTTTTAATCTGAATCGCGCGGCCTTGCTTTACTGTGAGACATCAGCAGCTAGAGTCTGAGCTTGAATACATCAAATCCTTCATCGCTATATGGGTGCTCTGCTGAAGGGTATTGGCTTGGCTCAATGTGCCTTTGCATTTCTATTGCAGCGGATAGAACTAGGCAGCTTTTCACGGTTGTTTTTTAAACCTTAGTCCTTATGACACTCAAACTTTTTGTTAGCGCTGTGATTTCAGCGGCGGCCTTGGCCAGCGCGATCGCACCCTCTGCAGCAGCTATTAGCCTGTCTTTTCAAGGCCGTTTTGACGGCGGTCGCGGTGAAGATTCAGCCGAGATTGGCGCGTTCGATCCAGGCTCCGATCAGCTGGCTATCACCAACTCCAGCGATAACACTATCGATTTGGTTAGCATTGCGAATCCTGCGGCCCCCGAGCTTAACGCTACGATTGATTTAAGTCCTTTTGGCGCAGGCATTAATAGTGTTGCTTTTGGCAATGGCATTTTAGCCGCCGCGCTAGAAGCTGATCCGGTCACCGATCAAGGATCGGTTGTTTTCTTTGACCGCAATGGCGACTTTCTAACGCAGGTCGCAGTCGGTAGCCTGCCCGATATGTTGACCTTTACTGGCGACGGTAGCAAGCTGCTGATAGCCAATGAAGGTGAACCAGATGATGGGGTTGATCCTGAAGGGTCAGTGAGTATTGTCGATCTGTCTGGTGGGATCGCTAATGCTGTCGTCAAGACAGCTACTTTTCAAAGGTTTAATGGCCAAGAAGAGTCGCTAAGAGCAAATGGTGTACGCCTGTTTCCAGATGTTGGCGCAACGCTGAGCGTGGCTCAAGATCTAGAGCCTGAATACATTACGCTCTCTGAGGACGGTACAACTGCGTATGTTTCGCTGCAAGAGGCGAATGCCATTGGTGTGCTAGATATTGAGACGGCTGAATTTACGGATATTTTTGGCTTGGGGCTGAAGGACTATAGCCAAAGCGGCCTCGATGCGAGTGATAGAGATAACGGTATTAATATTGAGCCGGAGCCTGTGTTTGGCCTGTATATGCCAGATGCGATCGCCAGCTATACCGTAAAGGATGAAACCTATATTGTGACCGCGAACGAAGGTGACGATCGCGGCGATGCCAATGAAGCTGAGCGCGGCGATGCCATTCGAATTGCAGACCTTGCTGAAGTGACCTCTTTTGGGCGTAGCGGGCTGGTGCTAAACAACAGTTTAACTACAGACCATATGCTTGAGGACGAAGCGCTAGGCCGACTGACTATCTCTTCTATTGATGGTGACACTAATGGAGATGGCGAAATCGATCAGCTTGTGGCCTATGGCGGTCGGTCTTTCTCTATTTTTAAGTCAGATGGAACGCTAGTGTATGACAGCGGTGATGACTTTGAGCAAATCACCGCTCGGATGATTCCTGATCATTTCAACAGCTCAGATAGCGATCTAGAAGAGTTTGACGCTCGTAGTGACAACAAGGGCCCTGAGCCAGAAGGGGTCACCATTGGCCGTTACTATGGTCGTACTATGGCCTTTGTTGGGTTAGAGCGAACTGGGGGTGTGATGATCTACGACATCAGCGATCCAGCCCAAGCGACGTTTCTCGACTACGCCCCGTCGCTGCCTGAAGATATTAGCCCTGAAGGAGTGTTGTATATTTCATCAGAAGACAGTCCTACTGGGCAGCCGCTATTGATTACCACTAATGAAGTGAGCGGGACAACGGCGATTTACCGGATTGTGCCAGCGCTAGGAGCCCAGCAAATAGATCGGTAATTAGATCGGCAATCAGACCTGCAATTAGATTGGCAATTAGATTGGCAATCAGATCTTACGACGTTCTTTTATATCTCCTGTCAGATCTGGCAGGAGATTTTTATGGTGATGGTTGGCAGCGAATGATGGGGGTTTACCCTTACTATTATCTTGACTAAACCCCTATTCGGTTATTTCTAAGCAATGAGTAACTACATTAGCCGCCGCGACTATGCTGATACCTTTGGGCCAACGGTGGGCGATCGCATTCGCCTAGCCGATACCGAACTGTTTTTAGAAGTAGAACAAGACCTGACAACCTATGGCGGCACCTACTACGGCGACGAAGTAAAGTTTGGCGGCGGCAAGGTGATCCGCGATGGCATGGGTCAATCGCCTATTTCGAGAGCCGATGGTGCGGTAGATACGGTGATTACCAACGCGCTGATTTTAGACTGGTGGGGCGTGGTGAAGGCCGATGTGGGCATCAAAGATGGCAAAATTGCCAAGATAGGCAAAGCGGGCAATCCCTACACGCAGAACAACATTGACATTATTATTGGCCCTGGCACCGAGATTATTGCAGGCGAAGGAAAGATTCTGACGGCAGGGGCAATTGACTCGCATATTCACTTTATTTGCCCGCAGCAGATAGAAGTTGCGATCGCATCCGGCGTCACCGCCATGCTTGGCGGCGGTACGGGCCCAGCTACTGGGACACTCGCCACTACCTGTACCCCCGGTGCGTGGAATATTCACCGAATGCTCGAAGCCGCTGAAGCCTTCCCGATGAACCTGGGCTTTATGGGCAAAGGCAACGCTAGCCAGCCGCAAGCCTTGGTTGAACAAGTGACGGCGGGCGCGATGGGGCTAAAGCTGCACGAAGACTGGGGCACCACTGCCGCCACGATTGATAGCTGCCTGAATGTGGCCGACGAATACGATGTTCAGGTGGCAATTCATACAGACTCGCTCAACGAAGCTGGCTTTGTTGAAACCACCGTAGCCGCCTTTAAAGACCGGGTGATTCATACCTTTCATACCGAAGGCGCGGGCGGTGGGCACTCGCCCGATATTCTGACGGTATGCGCGCTCAACAATGTTTTGCCCGCTTCGACCAACCCTACGCGTCCTTTCACCATTAACACCTTTGACGAACACAAAGACATGCTGATGGTGTGCCACCACCTAGACAAGAATATTCCTGAAGATGTGAAGTTTGCCGAGTCGCGTATTCGCCGCGAAACCATTGCTGCCGAAGACCTATTGCACGACATGGGCGCGTTTAGCATTATGGCCTCTGACTCGCAGGCGATGGGCCGCGTGGGCGAGGTGGTGACGCGCACCTGGCAGACAGCGCACAAAATGAAAGTGCAAAAAGGACTGCTGCCAAACCCAGAGAATATGAGCGAAACGCACGATAACTATCGGGCTAAGCGATACGTGGCAAAGTACACGATTAACCCGGCATTAGCCCACGGCATTTCCCACTGCATTGGCTCTGTAGAGGAAGGCAAGCTAGCAGACCTTTGCCTGTGGAGTCCTGCCTTTTTTGGGGTGAAGCCAGAGATAGTTGTGAAAGGGGGCTTTATCGCCTGGGCGCAGATGGGCGATGCTAATGCCAGCATTTCGACGCCGGGGCCGGTACATATGCGGCCTATGTTTGGTAGCTACGGGGGGGCAAGAGGCAGCACCGCCTACACGTTTGTCTCGCAGGTAGCGATGGAGCGAGACATTGCCAGTCAGTTGGGGCTAGATGCCCGACGATTCCAGCCTGTTTTCAACACGCGCCAAGTGAAAAAGTCAGATCTTAAGCTCAATAGCCTGATGCCAAACATTGAAGTAAAACCTGAAACGTTTGAGGTAAGAGTAGACGGTAAGCTCCTGACCTGTGAGCCAGCGGACGTGCTGCCGATGGCTCAGCGATATTTCCTTTTCTAATTTTCTAACCCCTTGTCTTTCGTTTTATGAGGCTTCTAGTCGATGTTGATGATGTCAGCAAAGTGATCAAAACTAGAGGTGCCATCGTCAAGAGGACACTGAGTTTGTCTAAAGCATCACCAGAAGAATCACCGGAAGAAGCATCAGAAAAGCCACCAGAGAACCTGCCAGAGAACACGCCACCCGCCACGCCTGAAGACGAGCGAAATGGCGACCCGCTAGAAGGCAAAACAACCTATCTGACCCGCCGGAAAGCCATTGCCCTAGCGGCACTAGCGGGAAGCGGCTTGGGCCTCTCTGTGGGGCTCAGTTTACTGTGGAAGTGGCGGTCGTCTGTCACCTCCTCGGATAGTGCCCCTGCTTTAGAGCCCGATGACGCGGCAAATCCCAGCGGTGTACAAGAGGACGGGCCGATAAAGGTTGGGCTGCTCCACTCTCTTTCTGGTTCAATGGCAATTAGCGAAGCCGTTTTGGTGGATGCGGAAGTACTAGCTATAGAAGAAATTAACGCCAACGGTGGCATCCTTGGGCGGCAAATTGTACCTGTGATAGAAGACGGTGCCTCTGATAGCCCAACGTTTGCAGAAAGGGCAGAGAACCTGATTGAGCAAGCAGAAGTAGCGGTCATTTTTGGTGGAGGCACTTCTGCTAGTCGTAAGGCCGTTATCCCTGTAGTGGAAGCCAACGATCATATGCTTTGGTATCTTCTGCCGTACGAAGGTCAAGAATGTTCTAAAAATGTCTTTTACGTAGGGGCTACCCCAAACCAAAATATAGAACCCGCTGTAGATTGGCTCCTAGAAAATAAGGGCGAAAATAAGGGCGAAAATAAGGGCGAAAATGAAGACGAGAATAAAGGCAAATCGTTTTTCCTCGTTGGAGATAATAAGCTATTTTCTCAGACGCTTAGTACTCTGGTTCAAACACAGCTCAGTGAAAAAGCAGGCAGCCTCGCTGGGCAGGCAACGATAGATTCAGCGATCGCTTTGGGAACGGCAGAAATAACCGCGCTGACTGACAGCATCCAGCAGGCGATGCCCGAAGGCGGCGTTATTTTCAACAGCCTTAGTGGAGAGAGCAACCTCGCCTTTTTCCGGCAGCTGGCCAGTGCTGGACTCGAGCCCGAAAAGTATCCTGTGATGTCTGTTCGTCTAGCGGAAGAAGAGGTTCGTCAGATAGGGCCGGAGTATCTAGCCGGGCACTACGCCACCTGGAGCTATTTTCAGACGATACAACGTCCAGAAAACGAAAAGTGGGTTGCTGCCTTCAAAGCGAAATACGGCCAAGACCGAGTGCTAGGAGCCCCGATGGAATCGGCCTATACGGCGGTGCATTTGTGGGCCCAAGCGGTAGAGGACGCAGGCACCACGAAGACTGAAGCTGTGCGTGAAAAAGTCTATGGCCAGTCTTTTGATGCACCAGAGGGCTTGATGACAATGCAGCCTAGCCACCACATGGCTAAGACAGTGAGAATCGGCCAAGTACAGGCAGATGGCCTGTTTAAGATTGTTCTAGAAACGGAGATGCCTGTGGAGCCGTCGCCTTGGAATCAGTCTTTGCCGCAGACTGCAGGATACTTTTGTGACTGGTCTGATGAGGCTAGAGGCGGCAAGTATAAAGCTGATGAGCCTCCGCAATTTGATTGAGCAATTTGATTGGGCAATTTGATTGAGCTATGCCGTTTTCAGCCTCCCATTGCTTTTAGACTCCCATTCGTTCGCAAAAAAATGCTCGCAAAAAAATATGGCCAGTATCCATTTGGATACTGGCCATATGTTAAGTCGGTTGAGATTAAGTCAGTTGAGACTAAGTCAGTTGAGACTAAGCCGGTTGAGAGGCTTTGCAATTCTCCACTTAAGAGGCTTCGCTAGGGCACTCTAGCGTCCCCAGTAGTTCTGGGTGATCCACTGGCGCATTTCACTTTCTGACTTAGTGAAAATTGACTGGCCTGCCTGAGGATTATAGGCATACCAGCAAGGCGTACCCTTGGCGTCTACAGTCTGCTCAATATGAACCTTCGTCCACTCGCTGAGGGTGCCAGCAAAGCTAAGCCACAGTTGCTGAAGGCGATCGCTGATAGTCGTAGAGTGGGCAGGGGCTGTCAGCTGAGCATACTCAGACTCTAGCGCCGCAACTAGCGACTGGTTTTGATGGGCTTTAGCTACGGCTAAGCGGTGGGACAGCTGCTTTAGTAGGTGAGCTGTGTGAACAGAACTAAGATTGCTCTGACTAGCTGTCGAAAAGGTCATTGATGCGCCTCCAATAAATTAAGATTTCATATCCTAATTTTAGGTTGCCCAAAGAAGAAATCGAAAACTTCTGTATATTTCGATACAAAAATTACTTTTTTGCCCACGTCGTTTTCTTCTCCTACTTTTCCTGCCCTCACCTATAGCCTTTCCGCAGCGTGGCCGAGCATCCACGGACGGCTTCCCGACTTTGCGCTTTGGTTTTGAGGCTTAGCGGGTTCGCTCTGTCGTTTGACAATGCGCGGGTCGGGCAGACCTACCTTTTTCATGAGGCTGCCTGAGCCTAGGCTGATATTGGGCGCGGTGAATACCCGAGAGGCCTTAGCATTGCAGTCAGGGCAGGTTCGGGGGGAGCTGGTTTCTGACATTTTGTGCCATACCTCAAAAGGCCCGCAGCGATCGCACCGATAGTCATAAAGTGGCATTTCTTCAGCTCCTTAGGTCGGCAAAATCGGCTTGTCAAATATCGCAGTCGGCAGCGCCAGCGTACAGCAAGCATTCGGGATATCGACAATGCCGCTGATTCGCCCTTCTACCGGCGCACAGCTAAGCAGCAAGTAGGCTTGCTCTCCGGTATAGCCAAACTTCTTAAGATACTCAATTGCATTTAGACAAGCTTGCCGGTAGGCGATGTGCGTATCCATGTAGTACTGCTTGCCGGTGTACTCATCTACCGAGATGCCTTCAAATACCAGATACTCTGAATAGTTTGGCTCTACCGGACCCGGCTTAAAGATAGGGTTGACCATGGCGTACTTATCCATGCCGCCCTTGATAATGTCTACATGGACATCAATGAAGCCAGACATTTCGATGGCACCACAGAACGAGATTTCACCATCTCCCTGAGAAAAGTGAATGTCGCCCATAGAAAGTTTTGCACCTTCCACATATACCGGAAAGTAGATGCGCGTGCCTCTAGAGAGATTTTTGATGTCGCAGTTGCCACCATGTTCTCTTGGTGGAACGGTTCGCGCTGCCTCAGCTGCCACTCGGTCGTATTCTGATTCTGCCAGCTGACCTAGTACCGCATTCATCGGGTTAGGCAGGGCTGCTAGCACCGGATCCTCTCCAGAAAGACCCGCTCCGTAGGTTCGCAAATCTGGCGCAGTATTAACCAGTTCAGTTTCACGCTTGTTCCATTTATTCAACAGTTCTTGCGAGGGGGCGCAGCCGATCAGCCCAGGGTGGGTAATGCCTGCAAACTTTACGCCAGGAATATGTCGAGAAGAGGTGTAAATACCCTCAAAATCCCAGATAGCCTTGGCTGCTTTAGGATAGTGATCAGTTAAGAACCCGCCGCCATTTTCCTTTGCAAAGATGCCGGTAAAGCCCCACTCATCGCCCTGTAGCGCCCCGATATCGACAAGATCTACAACCAGAATGTCACCTGGCTGGGCCCCATTGACATAAATTGGGCCGCTGAGCATGTGCACCTTCGTCAGGTCAACGTCGCGCACATCGCTGGGATCGTCATTATCTTTGATTTGGCCATCAGTCCAGTCTTTACACTCAATTCGGAACACATCTCCTGGATTGACAGACACGACGGCTGGGATGTCAGGATGCCATCTGTTATGGCCAGGAATCTCTTGCTCTGACATGGGCTTAGTGAGATCAATCTTGAAGAGAGTCTTTGGCATGGTTTCTACATTTCTAAGGGGCTTCAAACATGTTCAAACTTTAAAGAATGGCAGCAAAATGTAGGTCGCGATAGGCAAGCTGCTTGCAACCCAAACTCTTAAAGATGAACACTCAAAAAGTGAAAAACAATATCTCCAAAAGCAACATTGCCTCATCTTTTGATGAGATGAATAGGCGAGCGTAGCTTAAGCACCAAACTAGAGACTGAACTGAATGGCGTGCTTTATCTATACCGTTTATTACGTAGCTCGAAATGTAAAACTCACTACAGAAACGCTTTTTGTTGCATAGAGAAATCTAATGATGCACTGTTGATGCACAGTGTCATAAAAGACAAAAAAATAAGCCCTGCATCTGCCGATAGATGCGGGGCTTAAACAACAAATTATAGAAATAACCGGCCGCTTAAACAGCTAGATATTTCTGTAGCAGTGCATCAGAGAGCTGATCTGTTGTGCCTTTCTCCACAATAGAGCCTTTTTTCATGATGAAGAATTTCTGGGCAAGCTTGCGAGCAAACTCAATCTTTTGCTCTACCACTACAATGGTGATGCCTTTTTCCTGGTTGATCCGGCGCAGCGTGTCTTCAATCTCTTGAACAATAGAGGGCTGAATGCCTTCGGTCGGTTCGTCTAGCAGCATGATTTTAGGATTGCACATGAGGCCGCGTGCGATCGCCAGCTGCTGCTGCTGTCCCCCACTCAGCAAGCCCCCCTGCCGGTTCAAATGCTCTTTCAACATCGGAAAGAATTCATAAAGCTCAGTAGGAATGCCATCACCCTTAGTTCTGGCCTTTTTCCCACTAGCGCTCAGGCCCATCTTTAAGTTGTCGAGCACAGATAGATAAGGAATAATCTCTCGGCCTTGGGGAATGTATGCAATTCCCTGGCGCGCTCGCTGGTAAGTGGCATCTTTGCTAATATCTTTACCCGCAAAGGAAATACTGCCGTTATCGAGCGGGTTCAAGCCAATAATGCTTCGCAAGAGCGTGGTTTTACCCACACCATTCCGCCCTAGCAAGCAGGCAATATCACCTTCATTCACCGTCATATTCACGTCAAATAACACAGGCGTTGGGCCATAGCCAGCGACCACGTTATTCATTTCTAGCAGCGGCTGAGGTGCCGTCTGCGCTCCGTCTTTCTCAAGCAGCGGCATTGATTGTTTCACGACCTAGGTATACCTCTATCACTTTAGGATTGCTTTGAATTTCTTGTACAGACCCTTCTGCCAGTACCTCGCCTTGGTGAAGCACCACAATGCGCTCAGCAATTTGCTTCACAAACTCCATGTCGTGCTCAATGACCACAATGGAGTAGTCAGCTTTAGCAATGCTTTTAATAATCTCGCCTGTTGCATAAGTTTCTTCAGCGGTCATTCCAGCGGTCGGCTCATCGAGTAGCACTACCGAAGGATCCTGCGCTAGCACCATGGCAATCTCCACCCACTGCTTTTGACCATGGGAGAGTGACGACACTTCTTCAAACGCCTGATCCAGCAGACTTGTGCGTTCTAACACGTCAAAAATTTTGCCTTTTTTAGCCTTAGTTAGCTTAGCCAGCATAGATTCAAAAATGCCATGAGAGCCCTTGAGTGACAGCAAGATGTTATCAAAAACCGTCAGCTCGTTATAGACGTTCGGGTTTTGAAACTTTCGGCCAATGCCCAACCGTGCGATCTTGTGAGGCTGCTTGTTGGTAATGTCTTTACTACCGTAATATACGTGCCCAGAGGCGACCGGAGACTTCCCCACGATCGCATCTAGCAGCGTACTTTTTCCGGCTCCATTTGCACCAATAATGGTGAGAATTTCACCGTCATAAACTTCTAAATTCACACCTCTTAGAGCTTTGAAACCTGAAAAGACAACATTTAAGTCCTTTACAGACAAAACTGATTTTGCGGTGGGTGTCGTGGGCGTTACTGTCATCGGTGCCGCTGTCATTGCACTAGTCCTTTTAGGCGGTTGCGAAAATTACGAAGAAACAGAAAGTAGAGTGTCAGAAGACTAAAGACTAAAACTGAAAAACTAAACGCTAAAAGCTAAGAGCTACGCTGCGCAGCTTCAGGCTTTGGTTCTGAAGCCATTTCTGGAGGCACCACGGGCGCAGATGCAGCAGCACCGGGCAACGGTTTCGGCTTAGACAAATTAGAGAACCTCAGCTGCTTAGGCAATAAGCTCATCAATCCATTAGGGATAAAGAGAACAACCACCAGCAGTAATATACCGACAACTAGCTGCCAATCCTGAGTCACTTTCTCCGCAGAGTTCTGCACCTGTCCTAAAATCATTGCTGCTGCCAGCGGACCAATTAGGGTTCCTCGTCCACCAATCGCGACCCAAATTACAACCTGGGTGCCAAAAGCCACTGCTAAGTACACAGGGGAAATAAACCGGTTGAGCGGTACAAATAATCCGCCAGCCATTCCAGCAAGCGCTGCCGACAGCGTCCAGATAAAAATCTTGTACTGAGCAACGTCGTAGCCCAAAAAGGCAATACGGTTTTCGTTCTCATTAATAGATCGCAGAATGAGGCCAAAGTTTGACTGGGTGAGCCACAAGCTCAGTGCCAGCACAAAAACGGTATAGGCCAGAATTAAAAAGTAAATGCCGATAGGCGGAATGTTGACACCAAAAACACTAAGCTTACTAACGTCTGTAATACCGTTAGTGCCACCTGTGTAAGCCTGCTGACTAATGAAAAAAGTTGTCAGCGCTGATGACAGTGCCAGGGTGATGATGGTGATGTATACACCGCTAACCTTCGAGCGAAAAATGAAGGAGCCTGTGATGTAGGCAAAAAGAGCGGGAACACCGATGACTGCGAGAAAGGCGACAGGAAAGTACTTCAGCGGGGCAATAAACCAAGGAAGCACCTCTAAGCCATTCCAGACCATAAAGTCAGGCAGCTCACCACCGTAGGTGTTGTTCTCGGCTGAAAGATTGAGTTTGAGATAATAAGCTGATGCATAGCCACCCAGCGTAAAGAAAATGCCGTGGGCAAAACTCAAAATCCCGGTAAAGCCCCAGACCAAATCTAAGGTGACAGCCAGGGTGCCAAATAACAGCAGCTTTGATAGCAAAGAGAGCTGAAAGCTCCCAATAACAAAAGGAAGGATGATAAATATCAGCAGTGCGATACCGCTAATAGCAGCTAGTTTTTTGGGAAAAGTTGACTGCTTGTAACCCATTACAACGTTTGACATAGCACAAGCTCCGACAGAGTGTTTAGAAAAGGGAAGGGGACTAGAATGGTAATTAAAGCGCTTGTAAAAACCTGTCTATGACCGCTTTTGAACCGTGAATAGGCCCTCAGGGCGGTAGCGAATGAGAACAATCACCGCACCTAGTACCAGCACCCTGGCCGTCGGGTCGTTTAGCAGAAAGGCAATAATCGCGTTCGACTCTCCAATCAAAAACGCGCCTGCTAAAATACCCACGAGCTTATCGACGCCGCCGGTTACGACTACCATCCAAGAGTCGACCAGATAATCTTGTCCCATGGGTGGCGAGACTGTCTTGAGCGCGGAAATAACGGTGCCTGCAATGCCTGCAAGGCCACAACCGTAAGCAAACGTGCCCATGTCTATCAGCTTGGTATTCACACCCAAGCACTGAGACATACTCCTATTTTGGGTGACCGCGCGAATTTGACGACCCCAAGACGTCCCATAAAACAGAAACATGGTTATCCCTAATAGAGCCAAGGCAACAACGACGATAAAAGATCGATAGTAGGACATGGAGATCAGCACTGAGCCCGTCTCGTCTGTCATCAGGTCAATACTGCCTGAGAGATAAGCCGGTGCCTTTACATACTTCAGCTGAGCGGTAAATATCAGCTTAATGATGCCCTGCAACACAATACTTAGGCCCCAAGTCGCTAATAGCGTTTCTAATGGCCTACCATACAGCCTGCGAATAATGGTTAGCTCGACGAGAGCACCCACCAAGGCTGTGCCAACGAATGCGAAGGGAATCGTTAGCAGCAGGTCCATACCGAAGGTATCCTGCATCCAAAAGGTGATATAGGCTCCTAGCATGATGAACTCGCCGTGGGCGAGGTTGATGATGCGCATCACGCCGAAGGTAATGGCGAGGCCCAAAGCGGTTAGCAGCAAAATGCCGACAATCCCGATACCGTTGAGCGCTTGGTTAGCCAAGCTAGTGTACGAAAAGCTTTCGCCAGTCGCTTCTGTCACTTCTGCGGCAGCGTCTTGGGCCAGCAGATAAACAGGCGATGACATCATTGAAGATAGTGCGAGATCTAACATGGTCTTCAGGTCGATTGAAAGGGTATCAGCGAGGGCGAGGCAAAAGACTTTGGTCTTTTCTGTTGTTTTCTGGCTGCTGGGGCACTGAAAAGGCTAGTTCTCGAAAGACGGACGGCGTGCCGATAGAAGCACGCCGTTTACCTGACATTAGAGGAATACGGGCTCTAAGTCCTTACCAGTCTCCTTGGTTGGATCGCTGCGATCGTCGGGCGTGGGGTGCTCACACATACGGCCTTTGTACAGCGCTTGACTCCACGGGATTGGCTTAACGGCTGCATCCGTAGCAAATACGATTTCAGCCTGACCATCTTCCTGCCACTTACCAATTCTGGAGTATAGGTAAGCGTGGTAGTTGGCTTCGTCCATCTTCACAGGGCCCTGTGGCGCGTTAAATTCCTGTCCACGAGTGGCTTCGCGAAGGGTTGCTGTGTTGATTTCGTCGCCTGCTTCTAGGATGTCGCTCATTGCTTGCGCCATGAAGAAGGTCTGGATGTAAGCGGCTTCCATCACGCCGTTGGTCACTCGGCCGTCGCCAAACATTTCTTTGAACTGAGCGACAAAAGCCTCGTTCTCAGCGGTATCTACGCTTTGGAAGTAGTTAAAGCTGCTGTAGTGACCAGCTGAATACTCAGGGCCCATGGCCTGAATCTCTTCTTCGGTTGTAGGATACGCCATGATAGGAATATCTTCTGCACTGATACCAGCGTCTTTGAACTGACGGTAGAAGGCAGGAATAGAGTCACCAACTAGGTTGCTCAACACAAAGTCAGGCTGGGCTGCTTTGATTTTGTTGATGATAGTGATGAATTCTGTAGTACCCAAAGCCGCGTACTCGTCACCGACAGCTTGGCCACCTGCTTTCTCAAGTTCAGCGATCGCAATCCGGTTACTTTCCTTAGGATAGATGTAGTCAGATCCTACAAAGAAGCCCTTGGGACCAAAGTTGTCGTAGCAGTAAGGAATAGAGTCCGTAATCTGCTGGTTAGGCGCAGCGCCTGTGTAGAAAACGTTGGAGCTACACTCGTTGCCTTCGTAGTAAACCGGGTAGTAGAGAATAGAATCTTTTTCTTCAAATACAGGCAGTACTGACTTACGACTAGCAGAGGTGTAGCAGCCTAAAACGCAAACAACTTGGTCCTCGTCGATCAAGCGCTTGGACATCTGGTTGTAAAGGTCCCAGTCAGAGTTGGGGTTGACGACTATGCGCTCAATTTTGCGGCCGCCAATGCCTTCACCTTTCCCTTCCCAAGGACCGGTACCGGTGTTGATTTGCTCAATCGCTAAGAACGTCGCGTCTTGGAGGGATTTCTCAACAATGGCGATACTGCCTGTTGTGGAATACATAACGCCGACCTTGATGGGGTTTTCGCCCAGGTCTGCTTGCGATTCACCACCGCCACCACCACCAGTACAGGCAGCTAAAATAGTGGTGCCAGCGGCCAGAGAGCTGTACTGTAGAAACTTTCGTCGGCTAAAACCACTTGAGATAATTGGGGACTTTGTCATTTCGATTTTGTTTCCTTAACCACACAAAACACTGAGCCCTTTGAATCGCGATACGAAAAACGAACTCTCAGAAAGAGGAAACAAGTGCTAAACCGTCCTAAACGAGAGTTAAAGATCTGTAATACAGATCTGTTTGTGCATCGCAAATCGACTCCTTAAACTGCTTTAGCCGCATGGGAACAGAACCAAACGCAAAAAAAACGATTACGTCTGCTCACCTGTGCTAAGGGAGTAGGTAGCCCTCATACTAAAGAGTGAAATGACGACACTTTGTATCAAATAATACAAATTGCTTTTACTTCGACAAAATACGCTATCAACGTCACCGTACTGGCTTTGGCAGCGATTTGTGAAGACTTGGCATTAGCTATTCGTCTCTCTTTACCCCCTAGCCGCTCAGTAATAACTAGGAAGGCAAATAACTAGCATAAAAGCCGAAATCAGACGTTTTTCTGCCATTGGTAAAGCTAACGTGCAAAAATCAACTTTCAAAAGCCCAATAAACAACAGCTAATGAACATAGCTTTTGGCTCCACTCAATTCTGTGTTTTTGTTAGTCAGATACTAAAGGCAGTCGCTTTTTGAGTTTGTATCCACAGTGACATTCTCTCAGAACACTCGATGATAAGAATCAGATTACACACTATACTTACGCATGAGCTGCTGCAGGTAGTCTTGTGCAGGTAGTCTTAGAGATCGGCTTTAGAACGAGACTTAGGGAAGAGCAAATAAATAGATTACCGACTGCTCGGGAAGAGCCACAATAGATAGCGTACCGTTATTAGGCCATGTTTTCCTATGCTAGATGAACCTATCAAAGCGACGTTGAAGGATGCTTGTC